>Ga0224496_10002084_pt1 | contig 12044 bp, 8 predicted proteins | sample SF_Jul11_sed_USG_2_FD_168127 | JGI IMG/M metagenome (GOLD analysis project Ga0224496, IMG submission 168127) | Sediment microbial communities from San Francisco Bay, California, United States - SF_Jul11_sed_USGS_8_1 | ecosystem: Environmental > Aquatic > Marine > Sediment | place: USA... | reverse complement strand
GACGCCCAGGGCAGCGAGATCATCGGACACTTCCTCGAAGAGCGCCCCGTCCGGGTGCGCCGCGGGAAGACGCAGACGCTCGAGTTCGATTTCCGGCCCAAGGAGTGCGCCGTCGAAGTCAACATCTCGCAGGATGGCGAGATCGCCGCGGGAGGGCGAGCGGCCGTATGGGGAGACCGGGAGTCGATCCGCTACGCGCGAGACGGCGTCGCGTATCTCTACCTCGGCCTCGGCAGCTACACGATCGCCGTCGGCACGAGCGACAGCGCCGCGGCGATTCCGCTCGAGATCAAGTCCCTGGACGGCGCGATCCCGCTGCAGCTCGACTTCGCGAGCGACTACGGGGTGGTCTTCCGCGGCTGCCCGCAGGCCGTCGACCTCTACCTCCAGGGCGATCTGGCCGGCGCCGCACGTGCGCTGGAGGCGAACGGTGACGTCCGCGCGGCCCAGCACATGCGGGGCATCCTGTACGAACGCCAGGGCCGCTCCGACGACGCGGCGCGCGAATTCGAGTCCGCCGGACTCATCGAGGACGCCGCGCGGCTGCGCGCCACCGGCTCCGACTTCGGCGGCTCGGCCGCGCTCTTCGAACAGGCGGGCGAGAACGAGCAGGCGGCAGATGCCTACCGCGCCGCGGGCCAGTTCAGCGACGCCGCGCGCTGCTACGAGAAGGTCTACGACTACCACAGCGCGCTGGAGTGCTGGCGGGAGGTGGGCAACGCGGAGCGCGAGCTGGACCTCCTGGAGAAGATGGGCGAGTACATCGAGGCGGGCGCTCTGGCCCGGCAGCAGCTGGACCTCGATCGCGCCATCTCGAATCTGCAGCAGATCGATCACCGACACGCGAACTACGCGGATGCGTGTCGCGAGATCGCGGAGATCCTGAACGAGCGCGGCGATTACGATCTCGCGGCGTCCAAGTACGAGGAAGCGATCGCCAGCGTCGGCGCCGAGAATGCCTCCGTCGAGGTGCTCGAGGGCTTCGGGAGCGCGCTCGAGCGGGCGGGCCGGCAGCGCGAGGCGATCGGCGCCTACGAGGCGGTGTGTCGCCGCGATGCCCGCCGCGACGACGTGGCGGCGCGGATCGAGAGGCTGCGGCGAGAGAGCCGGGACGCGCCGACCCGCGCTGCCGCGAGCGCGGCGCCCGCGGAGAGCCGCTACGAGCTGCTCGAAGAGCTCGGGCGGGGCGGCATGGGCGTGGTCTACAAGGCACGCGACACGCGACTCGGACGCATCGTGGCGCTGAAGCGCCTGCCCGAAACGCTGCGCGAACATCCCCGCGCCGTGGAGCTCTTCGAGCGGGAGGCGCGCGCCGCCGCCGCGCTGAACCACGTCAACATCGTCACGCTCTTCGACGCGGGCGAGGAGAACGGAACCTACTTCATCACCATGGAGCTCCTGGAGGGCCGCGCGCTCAACGAGATCGTGGAGCTGCACGGGCGACTCTCCACGCGCGACGTGGCGCGCCTCGGCATCCAGATCGCCACGGGCCTGCAGTACGCGCACGATCAGCGCATCGTTCACCGCGACATCAAGAGCGCCAATCTCTTCTTCACCCGGGATCAGGTGGTGAAGATCATGGATTTCGGCATCGCCAAGTCCCTCGAAGAGGTGCGCCGCTCCACCACGATCGTCGGCGGCACGCCCTTCTACATGGCGCCCGAGCAGGCGTCGGGAAAGCCCGTCGATCACCGCGCCGATCTCTACGCCTTCGGCGTGACGCTCTTCCAGCTCGCCACGGGCACGCTGCCCTTCCCCGACGGCGACGTCACCTATCGACACCGGCACGAGCCGGCGCCGGATCCGCGGGAGGTGGACGCTGCGATGCCGGAGGCGCTGGCGCACCTGCTCCTGGCGCTCATGGCGAAGGAGCCGGAACAGCGGCCCGCCAGCGCCGCGCAGGTCGGGGCCGGGCTGCGCGTCCTGCTCGCCCAGACGAGCGCCTGAGATTCGAGCGCGCAGACGGGACAGCCGGTGCGCGAGCGCCTAGACTCGCACGCGCCATGAGATCCGTCGCGGGCTGCTGCGCGCTCGTCGCGATTCTGTGTGGCTGCGTCACGAAGCAGCCCGTGCTGTACCCGAACGCGCGCCTCGAAGAAGCGGGCCCGGAGGTCGCGGAGCGGGAGATCCGGGCGTGCCAGGCGGCCGCCCGGGACTTCCAGCCGACCGATGCGGGCGCAGAGGCGGCCGCGGCAGACGCGGCCGCCACGACCGGCGCGGCGGCCGCCGCGGGCGCGGTGGGCGGAGCGATCGGCGGCCGCGGCGCGGGCGTCGGCGCAGCCATCGGCGCCGCGACGTCAGCGACCTTCAACCTGGTGCGCGCGACCTTCCGGCGCCGCGAACCGGATCCGGTGCGCAAGCGCTTCGTCGAGCGCTGCCTCGCGGAGCGGGGCTACGAGATCGCGGGCTGGCGCTGACGCCTTCGGCGGTGCGCGAGCGCGAGCAGCCCGATCCCGAGCAGCGATCCGGTGGCCGGCTCGGGGATGATCGGCGGAACCCCACCCAGGTCTCCCTGGCCGGTGAAGTCGTCGAACTGATTCCCGGAGTCGGGCCCGGTGAGATTCGGGATGATGTCGAAGAGCGCCGGATCCCAGACGGCGGTCGCGTCCGCCACCACGCCGGGCTGAAGCACGTCCTTGAAGAGCGTGTCCGCGATGAACTCGTCGACGTCGTCGAGGACGATCACGTCACCGCGACTCGTCGGAAAGCTCGGCAGCCGGGTGAGTCGGCTTCCCACCTCGGCGCGGTACTGGGTGCCCATGAAGAGCTGCTCGAGATCGAGCACTTCGGGAATGAATCCCGCGGAGTAATCGCGCGGTACGAGGAGCGGCTTGCGCGACAGCCGAACCGGCCGGTACGGAACACGCTCGCGGGGCGGAAGCGCCTCTTCCTCCTCGGCCTGGTACTGCACCGTGATGATGCCGGGCGCGAGCGCACCGGCGATCGCGAAGAAGGGAAGCAACAGCAGGACCGTGACGACAGCGCCGTGGCGCATGGGTCGAGAGCTCTGGTTCTGCGACCGTCTCTTCGCCATCCATCGATCCTCGTCGAGACTCCCGCACAGGCAGTCGGGAGCCCGGACCCCCCGGATCGGCACGAGCGATGCCAGCGGAGTCCGATGGCTTTGTATCGGCCGCGGGTGCCCGAGCCTTTACGAAATCGGACACAGGAGCGGGAGCTTCTGGAGAATTTCTGCGCCCCGGAGGCAGCCCGGCGGCAGGCGGCGCGCAGCGCGGATGGCGGCAGCGGAAAGCTTCCATGCCACGCGAACCGGGGCCGCGGGCGGGAGCGGCTCCCGGCACGGCGGGCCTCGCGACGCGCCAGCGGCGCCGCGCCACGGGCACTCAGCGCACGAGGCGCTCGTAGAGCTCGGCGAGCTGCTTCTCCACCTCGGGGTCGGCCTCGAGAAAACGCAAGCCCATGCCCGACGCCGAGCTCGAGAAGCGGGCGTCCACGTTCTGCGAGACCACCTCGACCGGAATCGCAATGTCGTGGGGCGGATCTTCGACGTGGATGCGCAGCTCGAAGCGCGCGCCGATCTCGAGGGGGTGGGCCGTGCGCACGAACACGCCCTTGCGCGACAGATTGGTCATCAGGCTGCGAGCGAGCTCCCCATCACTCGAGAAGCTCACCGCGATTCGGGTCGGCACGCGCACCGACTCGCGCCGATCTGCCTGATCCCGTGACAGGCCGGGAGAGAAGTGCTGGCTGAGCCTGCGCTTGAGAAGCTCCCAGCGCTGCAGCTCCTGGGGTGAGAGCCCAGGTCCGCGGCGCAACTGGTCGAGTCGCACGTACTCGCGGAACTGGCTGCCCAAGTCGTCCATGTCGATCCATTCGGCTGGATCCGAGGAAGAATTGAACAGCTGCTCGCGCGCACGGCACGCCGGCCGCGGCTACAGATACGTGAGCCAGCGTTCGTACTTGCGCTCGCGCCCAGCGACTGCATCGAAGAATGCAGACTGCAGAAGAGCCGTGATCGGGCCGCGCTCTCCGTTTCCGATCGGGCGCCGGTCGACCTCGCGGATCGGGGTGACCTCGGCCGCCGTGCCCGTCAGGAATACCTCGTCGGCGACGTAGAGGTCGTCGCGCGTGATGGCGCGCTCCTCGACGGGAATGCCCTTGTCGCGCGCGATCTCGCACACCGTCGCGCGCGTGATGCCATCGAGCACCGTGTGCAGCGACGGGGTGCGCAGCACGCCGTTGCGCACGACGAAGATGTTCTCTCCGCTGGCCTCGGAGACGAGTCCCTGCGTGTCGAGCATGATGGCCTCGTCGTATCCGTCGAGTCGCGCTTCGCGCTTGGCGAGAATCGAGTTCACGTAGTCGCCGCAGGTCTTGCCCTTCGTCATCTTCGCGTTGACGTGATGGCGGCAGAAGGTGGAGACCTTTGCGCGAATGCCCCGGCGCAGCCCCTCCTCGCCGAGGTACTTGCCCCAGGACCAGGCGATCACCGCCGCGCGCACGCGATTGTCCGCGGGATCGAGACCCATCACGCCGTCTCCGACGAAGATGAGCGGGCGCAGGTAGCCCTCGGCCAGGTCGTTGCGCCGCAAACTCTCCAGACACGCCTCTTCGAGCACGCCGGGCACGAAGGGGATCTGGAGCAGGTTGATGCGCGCGGAGTCGTAGAGCCGCCGCAGGTGATCCCCGAGCCGGAACACGGCCGAGCGCCCGTCGGAGCTGCGGTAGCAGCGGATGCCCTCGAAGACGCCGAGCCCGTAGTGCAGGGTGTGCGTCAGGATGTGGACCCGGGCGTCGGCCCACGCCACAAACGATCCGTCGAGCCAGATCTCCTTGCCGGTCACGGCGCTCATGCTTCGATCCTCGCGCCGCGATCGGGGCTCAGCGGCGGAGAATCCGACCGATCAAGCCCTTCGATTTCTGGCGCCGCATATTGATCAGGCGAAGCTCGCGCAAGGCTTCCACGCAGTCGGGCTGCACCTGGACCGCGCGCGCGAACATCTTCTCCGCCATCTCGACGCGTCCGATCGCCTTGTAGAGACGGCCAAGGAACAGGTAGGGCTTCTCGCGGTGGCTCGCCAGCTTGAGGCCGCGTTTCACGTGTTCGAGGGCCTCTCCCACCATCGACGGATCCCCCGGGTGGCAGAGATAGAGGGCCCATCCGTAATGGGCGTGGTGGTCGCCTTCGTGCGGGTAGAGCTGCAGCGCGCGACCGAAGTGGGCGAGCGCCGTCTCGTAATCGCGCACGTCCAGCGCGCCCTCACCCTTGCGGAATTCACTCTCCGCCTCGAGCGCGAGCTCGCTCTTGCGCCGCTTGGCCGCTTCGCGCTCGCGCTTCTGCTCTTCCAGCACGTACTGCCGGCGCTCGCGGGGCTTGAGCAGCGTGTCGTAGGCATTCTTGACGATCTCGTGCAGCTCGTCCGCGAGGTCCCGAAGCGCCATGCTCGCCGCGCTGAAGCGATCGGGATGTACCTGGGCGGACAGGCTCTCATAGGCATCGCGCAGAACCTGCTCGTCGACCGTCTCGTCGACACCGAACAGCTCGAAGTAGCTCTTGCCGCGGATCTCCTCCGCCAGCTTCACGAGCGCGAGATGCCGCTCGTCCTCCTGGCGCGGGTCGATCCCGCGCCGCGGCCCCTTTCGCGGCGCCGCAGCGCCGCGCGCCCGCGCGGACGCCGGCGAATTCGCGCGGCTCGCCCTGGGCGGCTGCGCCGCGGCAGCCCCCGGCTCCTGCAGCTCCAGGATGCCCGCCGCGATCAGTGCGTACACGGTGCGGCGGAAGCTCTCGCGTTCGGAGTGGAGATCCCCGAGACACTGGCTCCCGTCGAGTTCGCGCAGCCGAGCCTCCTCCGAGCCGTCGACGCGAACGTTCTGAAACCGATTGAAGAGATTCTCTCCGCGCGCGACGCGGAGGCCCGCGTTCTTTTCGAAGAAGTGATCGATCCGGGCGAGCGGAAACCGGGTGCGCACGCCTTCCAGGATCAGATCGGCGGGGCTGCGGTCGAGACCCAGATCGTTGGCGCGCGGCAGCGACTGCGCCCGTTCGAATCGAAAGCTGCCGCTCTCCCACGAGAAGATCTCCAGGAACTTCTCGTCGGCCTGCTCTCGCAGGACTTCGGCAACCTCCTGCTCGGACAGAACGTCCATCGCAATCAGGATCTCGCCCTGGCGCTTGCCCTTGCCCATGTACTGCATGCACTCGTCGAACACCGCCTGGGTGATGCGGCCGGTGCGCACCAGGAAGTGACCGAGCGTCTCGCGCACGAGGTTGGAGCGCACGGCGACCGGATAGCCGTCGCGCAGCTGGAGCCACTTGCGCTTCTTGCCGGATGTGATGTGCAGGATGCCGGTCGCGCGCATGCCGTGGAGGTGATGGATCACGGACGGGAACGGCAGGCGATCCAGCGTTCCCGAAAAACTCTTGTTGCGCTCGACCTTCGCCTTGTCCCGCAGCGGCGCGGGCGGCTTCGCCTCGCCGATCTGCTCGGCGACGACCCGGATGAACGTCTCGAGCGGAACCGGCTTGGTGAGCAGATCGACCGCGCGCAGGGTGTTGGCCCTCTCCGCGTAGATCGGCGTCGTGGTGCAGCCGCTGATCAGCACCACGGGCAGGCCCCGCTCCGGCGCGTCGAGCGCCCGAATCGCCTCGAGCACCTGGAAGCCGTCCAGACCTGGGAGCATCAGGTCGAGCAGCACGAGATCCGGCGGCTCTTCGCGGATGGCGGCGAGGGCATCTTCGCCGTCGAAGGCGGTGCGAACCTCGTAGCCCTCTCCCGCCAATGCCTTCGCGACGATCTGGCACAGGGCCCGATCGTCGTCCACGCACAGCACCCTGCCCGCCATCGTGCGGCTCCCCCTTGTCCTCCGAAAACCTCATCGCCCAAGCAAAGAGGGGACTTGAAGGGAAAAACCCACGAATCTTGCTCAAAAACGCGATCTGCCTATTCGCGATCTCCCCCCAGGATGCCCTCGAGGACCTTGCCGGCTCCTGAGCCGATCTCCTTGTCGAGGATGCCCTGGAGCCGTCCCCCGTACAGGGCGCCGGCGTAGATCCCCACGAAGTTGACCGCATCGTTGCCGGCGATCTGCACGACCGGCGCGTCCAGGGTTCCGCGCACCGAGGCCAGCCGGATCGCCCGGCGCGCGGGCTTGTAGCCCTGGATTCCGATCTCGCTGGCGATCGCCGCGTCGACCGTCTCCAAGATGGTGATGGTCCCGCGCAGGTCGATCGCGAGATCCACGATCTGGATCGTGCCGGTCAGGTCGGCGCTGTACTGCGGGTAGCGCAGCACCAACGGCTCGGCGTGCAGAACACCGTCGGCGATGCGCAGGCGCGCCTCGATCGCGTCGAACGCGTCCCCGTAGAAGCGCTGCAGATCGCGCCCGCCGAACAGGCGCCCGGCGTCGAGCGCGAGCCCGGCCAGCTTGCCGAACGCGCCGAGCTGCCCGAAGGTCGCCTGCAGCAGCGAAGCGCCGACGAGCCGCCCGTTCAGGATCTCGGTGCGAAGCTCGCCGCCCAGGGTCTCGAGCGGCGAGCGGCCGCTCTCGACGCTGCCGCGCAGCGCCCCGTGCAGCGCGAGCGGTCCGTAGAGCATATCGGGCTTCCGGGCCAGCGCGGTCGTCAGTGCGTTCGCGTCCGCAGCGTCCATCGCCAGGTCGAGCTCGTAGCGCAGCGCGCCAAAGAGATTGCGCACGCGCAGTGCTGCTGCCAGCGACTGCTCGGCCGCCACGAGCTGGAGATCCCGGCTGTCCAGCGTCGCGCCCTTCGCGATCAACGCGCCGCGCAGCGTGATCGGATCGAGATTCGGCGGAGATACGACCAGATCTTCGAGCCGAATCGTCCCGACCAGCGCCTTCGGCTCGCCGCTGAAGCGGAGCGACTCGACGCGCACGCGGCCCGACGGGTGCAGCGCGGCGAGTCCGGGCAGAAGCGCCTCGATCCCGCGCAGCTCGAGCGACTGCGTGCGCAGCTCGACGCGCAGCGGGGGGCCCGCGCGCGCGCTTCCGCTGGCTTCGAGATCACCGACGCGCAGCACGACATCGTCGATGCCGAGCGCTCCCGCCGCATCGGTCACGATCTTGCCGGTCACGGTCGCGGGCGTTCCGACCGGCTTCGTGAACGAGCCGCCGTAGTGCAGCTCCGCGGCGCCCGCGTCGAGCGCGAAGGAGCCGGTCGCGCGAGCGACGGGATCCGCGATCTCCGCACGCGCCGTGATCGCACCGGAGAAACCGAGATCACCCAGCTCGAAGCGCGCGTCGCGGACCGAGAGCGCGGCGGAGAGTGCCGACGGGCTCGCCGCCGGACCCTCGAGCGAGATCGAGCCCGCGAGCAATCCGTCGAGCGAATCGCTGCCGTTCAGATAGGGCGCAAAGGGCCGCAACGGGATCGCGGCGATCTCGATGGTGAGATCGAGATCGCCGCCGAGCGTGGCGCTGCCCCGCGCCTCGACCGTCCCGCCGCTCGCGAGCGCGAAGGAAGCGTCGAGTGCCACGGGGCGCTCGAGCGACTCGCCGCGCGCCGCGGCATCGATGTCGCGCAGCTCCCAGGTGATCGAAGGACGCACGACCCGATCCTCGACCACGACGCTGCCGTCGCGCAGCGTGACCTCGCGCACCGCCAGCCGGACGGCGTCGGCGCCGGTGGTGGCTTCGGCAGCAGCGCTCGCGTCGCGTGTCGGCTGCTTCGCTTCGCCGGCGGCGGCGGCTGGAAACGGCAGCTCGATCCCCTGCGCGGTCCGCACCAGACGCAGCGCGGCCCCATCGATCACCAGGGAATCGATCACCACGGTCCGCGCGAGCAGCGGAAGCAGGGCGATGCGCAACGCGACGCGCTCCGCCGCCAGCGGCGGCGCCGCCTCGCGCGCGTCCTGGACCACCCGCGGCGCCTCGACCAGCAGGGACGGCGGAAAGAGCCCCACGTCGAGCGACGCGTACTGCACGTCGCGACCGAGCGCGCTGCGCGCGGCGCTCTGAATCCGCGCGCGCACCATCTCGCTCTGCACGATGCGCGGCAAGACCACCGCGAGCAGAACCAGGCCAAGGGCCGCGATGAAGCAGACTGCGACCACCATCCGGATCAGAAGCTTCACGCCTCGTCCTCCCTTTCGATGCGCGACGCGAGGATCGAGCGCACGGCGGACGGATCGGCCTTGCCCTGCGTGCGCCGCATCACCTGCCCCATCAGGAAGTTGAGCACCTGCGTCTCTCCGTCTCGATAACGCGCCACGTCCTCGGCGTGCGCCGCGAGCACCGCATCCACGGCATCCTCGAGCGCTCCCGCGTCGGAGAGCGCCTCGAGACCGCGCTCTCGGACCAGCACGGCCGGATCCCCGCCGCGCTCGACCAGCTCCGGCACCAGCTCGCGCGCGCTCTTCGAGGTCGTGCGACCCTCGTCGACGAGGCGCACCAGCGCCGCGAGGGCTTCCGGCGCGAGCCGGCTCGCTTCGATCTCGACATCGCGCTCGCGGAGCGCGCGCAGCACGTCGCGCAGGATCCAGTTCGCGATCGCCTTGGCCGATCCGTGCGCCGCGGCGGCCGCTTCGAAGAACGCCGCGAGTGCGCGACTCTCCGTGAGCACGCGCGCTTCGGCGGACGAGAGCGCGTAGTCGCGCTCGAAGCGGGCGCACTTCTCTTCCGCGAGCTCGGGCAGCGAGCGGCGCATCGCCTCGATCCGATCGGGCGAGAGCACGAGCGGCACGAGATCCGGATCCGGGAAGTAGCGGTAGTCGTCGGCGTTCTCCTTGAGGCGCAGCACGCGCGTGCGCCCCGTCGCGGGATCGAACGCCATGGTGGCCTGCCTCACCGCTTCGCCGTCGTCGAGCAGCGCGGCTTGGCGCGCGATCTCCGCCTCGAGGGCCGCCTCGACGAAGCGGAACGAGTTCAGATTCTTCAGCTCGGTGCGGGTTCCGAGCTCAACGTTCCCGTGCGGGCGCAGCGACAGGTTCGCGTCGCAGCGGAAATTGCCCCGCTCCATGTCGGCATCCGAGACCTCGATGTAGCGCAGCACCGAGCGCAGCGTGCGCAGGTAGGCCGCCGCCTCGGCGGGCGAGCGCAGATCGGGCTCGGACACGATCTCGAGCAGGGGAACCCCGGCCCGGTTCAGATCGACGTGCGTCGCCTCGCTGCCCACCACCGCCGCGTCGTGGATCGACTTGCCCGCGTCCTCCTCCATGTGGATCCGCGTGAGGCGCACGCGCTTCACGCGCGCCGCGCCGTTCCCCTCGACCGGGACGTCGAGCCAGCCCCCGGTCGCGATCGGATCCTCGTACTGGGAGATCTGGTAACCCTTGGGAAGATCCGGATAGAAGTAGTTCTTGCGCGCGAAGACGGATCGCTCGTGGACGCAGCCGTGCGTGGCGAGCGCGGTCCGGACCGCCAGCTCGACCGCGCGCGCGTTGAGCACCGGCAGCACGCCCGGCAGCGCCAGGCAGATGGGATGCACGCTGTGATTGGGAGGCGCGCCATAGGTGACCGGTGCCGGACTGAAGAGCTTCGACTCGGTGCGCAGCTGGGCGTGCACCTCGAGTCCGATCACCACTTCGTAGCGCGGATGAACGCTCATGCCGGCTCTGGGGGATGCGCGCGGTGGGCAGAGCTCCTGCGCTGGTAGGCGTCGGCCACCCGCAGCAGGGTCGCCTCCTCGAGGGGCGCCGCCAGCAGCTGCAGTCCGATGGGGAGGCCCTGCGCGAAACCGCACGGCACGGAGATGCCGGGAATCCCGGCCAGATTCGCCGACACGGTGTAGATGTCGGAGAGGTACATGCGCAGCGGATCGCCCGTCCGCTCGCCCAGGCGAAACGCGACCTCCGGGGTGGTGGGCGTGGCGATCACGTCGCAGCCCCGAAACGCCTGCTCGAAGTCGCGCCGCAGCAGGGTGCGCACCTGCTGGGCCTTGCGATAGTAGGCGTCGTAGTAGCCGGCGGAGAGCACGTAGGTGCCGAGGATGATGCGCCGCTTGACCTCGTCGCCGAAGCCCGCCGAACGGGTGCGAAAGTACATGTCGGTGAGACTCGTCGCGCCGGCGGCGCGGTGGCCGTAGCGAACGCCGTCGTAGCGCGCGAGGTTGCTCGAAGCCTCGGCGGTCGCGATCAGGTAGTAGGTCGCGACGGCGTACTCGGTGTGGGGCAGCGACACCTCTCGAACCTTCGCGCCTGCACGCGCGAGCTCGTCCACCGCCCCGCGCACGGCCGCGAGCACCTCGGGATCCACGCCATCTTCGACGAGGTACTCGACGGGAAGCCCGATGACCAGGTCGGAGACGTCCCCCGTGAGCGCCTCGCGGTAGGCGGGCACGGGCTCGGGCAGCGAGGTGGAGTCCTTGGCGTCGTGGCCCGCGATGATCTCGAGCACGCAGGCGGCGTCGGCGGCGGTGTGGGCGAAGATGCCGATCTGATCCAGCGAAGAGGCGAAGGCCACCAGACCCCAGCGCGACACGCGGCCGTAGGTGGGCTTCAAGCCGACCACGCCGCAGAAGGCCGCGGGCTGGCGCACCGAGCCCCCCGTGTCGCTGCCCAGCGCCGCGGGGACGATGCCGGCCGCGACCGCCGCCGCCGATCCGCCCGAAGAGCCACCGGCGGTGCAGGCGAGCTGCCACGGGTTGTGCGCGGGCCCGTACACCGAGTGCTCCGTCGAGGAGCCCATCGCGAACTCGTCCATGTTGGTGCCGCCCACGATGATGGCGCCGGCGGCCTCGAGCTTCTCCACGGCGGTGGCCGAATAGGGCGAGACGAAGCCCTCCAGGATGCGCGACGCACACGCCGTGACCTCCCCCGCGTGCACCATGACGTCCTTGATCGCGACGGGGATGCCGTCGAGTGGCGAGCGCTGGGCACCCCGCGCGATCCGTTCGGCGGCGGCCGCCGCCTCCGCGCGCGCCGCCTCGGGCCGCACGCGCGCAAATGCGTTCAGCGCCTCGCGGCGGGCGCGCTCGCGCGCGAGGCTCTCAGCGACCAGCTGCGTCGGTGTGACGTCTCCCGCGTCAAGTGCCGCGCGCAGCTCGGGCAGGGTCGCGAAATGCGACGGCACCTACCCTTCCTCCTCCCCCTCGATCACCTTGGGAACGACGAAGGCCAAGCCATCATGCT
>Ga0224496_10002083_pt1 | contig 12054 bp, 12 predicted proteins | sample SF_Jul11_sed_USG_2_FD_168127 | JGI IMG/M metagenome (GOLD analysis project Ga0224496, IMG submission 168127) | Sediment microbial communities from San Francisco Bay, California, United States - SF_Jul11_sed_USGS_8_1 | ecosystem: Environmental > Aquatic > Marine > Sediment | place: USA... | reverse complement strand
TTTTATTCGTGTGCGCGTGCATACCACCGAGATCATCGCGCCTGGGGAATCTGTGGAACAGCCTCGTGAGCAATTTTGGCTGAAAGACCGCCAGGAGGCTTTTCGAATCGCCATCGATATCCTGAATCTCCCAATTGACGTCACTATCGAGAATCAAAAGGTTTCTCTTCACACGTCACAGCACGACACGCCATTGTTCTGTTCCTGGCCTGATGCCTTCGGGCCCTGTCAATTTGAATTGAATTCCCCTGACCCATTTGAATTTCTCGTATCCGCCAGTCAACTCACGGAAACGCTCTCACATCCAGCCGAGCAAGTCCGCGTCTATCTTACCGGGTTTTCTGCTCAGGCCTTACGCGATTTCAATCAGCTTCACTCTGACTCCCGATTGATGTATCGCTCCTCACTTCACTGCCAATTAGAGGAAATACCAGAGATTTTCTCGTTGCTCCATTCACGAGGTCGGATTTATGGCAGCTTGGCAGAATTTCAAACCACAGCCTTCATTCCAGAGGGCGTTGATGCGGCCGCAATCGTGGGGCTCGTCGGTTCAGAGGGACAATTTCGACTGGAGATACGATTGAACCAACATCCGCTCTCTCATCAAGAAACGGAACAATGGTTCGAACAATTGGTGGGACATTCCCTCGTCTACTCGCCACTCCCCGTCTTTCCATGAACCGGTGAGGGGTAAGTGAGGAGAAAACCGTCTGTGGCGTTCCTTCCACTCCTTACTCCTTACTTTTTACTCCTTACTCCTCACACACGCACTTCCTGCATCTGTGAGGGATGGCAGCATCGACTGGGCGGCTTGGCAGACTTCTTCTACAGAAATTTGGCGCATACAACTCTCTTCGCCCCGAAAACAGCCCGGGTAAAAACATTTTTCACAATCTAAGCCCTTGTAGATGACCTGCACCTTCTCCCCTCTTGGCCCCCACACTGCAGGATCTGTGGGACCAAACAACCCTAAAACGGGGCACCCAACCGCTGCCGCCATATGCATAGGGCCGCCGTCATTTCCAATGAACAAGAGACTCCGCTTCATTAAAGCCATTAATTGAGAAAGACGGGTTTTGCCCATCAGGTTTAGGGGCTTATGCTTAGCGAGATTCATAATTTGCTGACCAATATAACGTTCTCGTTGGTTTCCAATTAACGCCACGCCTATACCCTGCCTACTTAACCAATCAGCCACTGCGGCAAAACGCTCTAATGGCCAGGCTTTAAACACGTATCTGGCTGTCGGATGCAAGAGGACTAACGGCTGCCCATTTAGAGGAAATTCTCCACATTTCGCATCGATTCCTTCTAACACACCAGATTTGACAGATACCTCAGGGTTCCCAACCGACTCATTGATACCCAACCCCGCCAATGCCTGCTGATGATAGTCCACCATATGCATGGCACCATATGAAGCGGGGACAACATACGTATAGAATTTCCCTCGCCAACGATGCTCCCGGTTATAACCAATCCGTGTCGGAGCTCCAGTCATAAATGACAGAAAGGCCGACCGATCACCATCGGTCAAATCCACGACCGCATCAAATTGCGCCCCCCGCAACCGACCAATAAATTTGAGTTGTTGCCACCATGATGATTCCCGAGGCATCACCCACACCTCATCCAAATAGGGATTATCCTGTAACACTCCCGCCGTCCCTGGATTGACCAGAAAGGTAATGTTGGCATCCTGAAAATGCTTCCGGAGCAAAGGAAGGAGAGGCGTACTCAACACCACATCGCCCAGATAGCGCAACTTAATAAGTAAAATTCTTTTCATGAATATCTGAAATTTAAATTTCCTAAAAATCCCCTACACAAGGGAAAAAGAATGGCCATAGCAAAGCTAGACCCATTCATCCAATATTTATTCATCACCATTGAATGCCTTCTGCAAGTACGGCCATAGAGACGCAATAGTAAATACTGCCAGCACTAATTCCAAAAATTCCTCAATTTCCATGAGAACAACCTGACCAAAATCACCAAGCACAAAAAGGGGGAGAACATAGGGGCCGACTTTATCTAGAGTGACGCAAAAAACCAAAATAGCCACACCCACCATCAAATGTCTCAACCAGGATTCATCTGTGAACCAGGACTGACCTATCGTCTTCCACAAGCGAAGGCAGAGCCCCCCCCCAACAATCAGACATGGCAACACCATCAGCCCAATGACCAACAGGCGTTCATGGAGAGGAAATTGTGGATTCCAGTAATTCGCCAACTTATCCAAATTCCATCCAGTACTCCATCGATGGGCATCTAATTCTCGCAAGCCGAATAAGAGAAGAACCATTGCGACACTCAACCATTCAACCGTTCTCGTCCGTTGAGCAAGAGCGGCAGCGACACACCACGTAAATCCCATAAACCAAATGGCCGCACTCATGCGTTCAATCGGCCCGTTCTCTGAAGCAATGACATCTCGCCATCCTGGGAGACCTGTCCCCCATTTCGCCAATACCGTGACCCCAATACAAAAAAACATTACTTGAACCAAATGCTTGCTACACAAAACAATGGGATCATGTGTTTTGCTGATTGATTGGGGTCGAGAGCTCCATTGCCTGACAAACATGTGTCGTCCCTTTTATACGCTAAGCGTGAGATGCATTAATTTCAAATAGCACACCACTAATCCTATTGCCAGACTGAGTGCAGCCAATCCGAGCTTGAAAACCAGTCGGCTCTTTAGGGAATCCGATTTCCAGCTCAATCCTCCCATCACAAGGCCATACAACCCAAGGCTCCAACAACCAAAAGAGAGGTACATAACCACGAGCGCTATTCCACCTAACTCATACCCATAGGGCATCCAATCTTGATAATAGGGAATTTCTGGAAGAACCCAGGTCGCACAAATAACGACGATCAAAATCCAACAGGGCCAAGACTTCAGCCACCACATTCTTTTACCCCACAGGACTCTGCATATCTTTAAATCAAAATGTTCCGTACCTTACCCATTCAATCACGGACAGATGCGCCAATCAGACATTACAGACTTCACCTTATGCAACACATCAGCCACCGTAATTTGGCACAACATATCATAATCCTTTTGATAGTCGACCTTGTCCCAATAGGCATCTTGTGGCGTGCCTTTGGTGAGCATGATCCCCTGTGCTCCCCATGGAGCATATTGCACAGTATCCGCCGCTCCATATAAACCAATCACTTTGGGTTGAGAGACCGCGACAGCCAGATGCATGGGGCCGGTTACATTGGCAATCACCAAATCCAGCTTCGCCAACACTGCCATCAATTCTCGCAAGGTTATTTTTCCCGATAAATCTAAGGGCTTGGTACGCATGAGAGCACCAATTTGCTGACAAATCGAAACATCGTCTCCGCCCCCTAACAGAATAATTTCTGCTCCATAGATTTCACCAAGAGCATCTCCAAGTTCCGCAAACCGTTCGGATGGCCAAATACGCCACTTCGATCCGGCACTGGGAATCAACCCAATTCGCTTTTTAGTCTCGTTCCCAATGCCACTCAAAATTTTTTGGCCTTGAGATCGCTCTTGATCAGTCAGATATAGTTCTAATACGGCATCCCGAAGCTCTACTTGGCCAATGAATGGCTGAATCAAATCCATTTTTTGCTCAATGAGATGTCTACCATCTCGACAGATCTTGATGGGATGATTATAGAGATACCCACGTCCATGAATCCGAAAATCTTCCCCATATCGATCTGTGGCCCCTGAGAGGTAGGTGAGGATCGCGCTTCTCGATCCACTAAAGACATCAACCACCACCTCAAACCGTTCATTCCGTAAATCCGCAACAAGATTAAGCCATCGGGCTCCCTGCTTCAACCAGCTCTGTTGCTTTGACTGCACTCGGTTAATGGGAATGATTTGATCAATATGGGGATTATGTTTTAATGCTTCCACAGTCGAGCCATCAGCTAACACAGCCAAATAACCCGAGGGATAGTGCTTCTTCAGGAGCGAAACAAGAGGGGTGATCAGGACAATATCGCCAATCGCACGAATCGCGATCACCAATATGCGTGGCGAGAAAGTGTTTACCATCCCACACAATTTAATTGCGACTTCATTTCGCGTTCTGGCCACAACGTCTTTTCAAAAAAAGAAATCTCATCGATTTATCCAACTCACGTTTCTCCACGCCCTATTTTTTCATACAAATCTGCCGTGGCTCTTGCCGTTTTCTCCCAGGAGAACTTTTGGGCTTGAACCCTTCCCCGTGCTCGAAGAACTTGGGCTAAGGAGGCATCAGTCAATACTTGGGTCATCGCCTCGACAAGTTCCGTCGTATTGTAAGGATTCACAAGAATACCAGCTTCCCCGACAACTTCTGGCAGAGACGATGTATTGGACGTGATCACGGGGCAGCCACAGGCCATCGCCTCTAAAACTGGCAGTCCAAATCCCTCATAGAATGAAGGAAAGACAAAAACTGAAGCCTGTTGATACAGAGCCACCAATTGGGAATCAGGCACTTTCCCTGTAAATACCGTTTGTTCGGCAATTCCGTGTTTCTTGACTAATTCTTGTAACGCGGTATTCCGGTGTACATCACCGACCAGCACAAGGTGTTGCCGACTTCGAAGTTCCGCAGGAAGCCTGGAAAAAGCATCAATGAGACTTTTGACGTTTTTTGTGGGATCTGTTCCCGCCACACAGAGCACATACGGAAAAAATTCAAATCGTTCAGTCGTCGATTCAGTCAGGGGAGAAAATTTTTCCAAATCGACGCCTTGGTAAATCACGGTCATTCGATCTTTAGCAATACCAAGCTGTTCGATCAAATCTCTTCGCGAGCATTCAGAGACCGTGATCACATGATCTATTTGCTGAAAAGGACGAGGTGCAAGGATATTCTTGAGTGATTGATTCCAACTCCAGCGATGAGACGTTTGAGGAAAGAGCAACGGCTTGGCATCATGAAATGTGACGACAAATTTTCCCCGTTTTATGCCAATACAAGAATCATAGGGAAAATGAAGAATGTCGTAATTTCCCACCATCAATGGTGCCAGTTGTTCCCAGACCCGCCGCTTAAACACAGGAAAACGAATCAAATGATACCGAACGTTCGGCCACGGCTGAAAGTCGTGCGAGGCTAAGGGAATCAGGATTTCATATTGATTGATGCGATCAACCCGTCCAAGGCTTTCAATAAGATGATAGGTGTATCGCCCGATACCCACATTCCTATTTTTTAAATGCCAGGCTGAAATGACAATCTTCACAGGAATTCTTGGGAATGACTAGATGGAGAAACGACGACCTGGGTCTTATAAGCTTTTGATGCCCCATAGATCCTTAAGACAGTTCGCAGAGTAAACTTCACATCACGCCTTGCGAGATGCGCACTGGATTTCAAATAACTTGGCATACTTCCCAAAGGTGTACAAACTCGCAAAAACACTCGCAATAAGACCGTGAATACCATCTTGGAACCCTCTTCGAACACAGAAATATTTCAAAAATGTAAAAATTGGCCGACCCCATAGATCAAGGGCAAACACAGTGCTCTTTGTTTTTTGTCTTTCTCGCGCCGCTCGAGAGGTAAAGGCATTTTGCTTTTGAAAATGCTTGCTAACCGTTGGATACGTAGAATGATCCATGGGGCCATGCAAATACCCTATCTCGCCTTCAATATCGAATCGCGGATGAACTTCAACTTTGCCATACGCCCCGGCTCCATTTCTAAAAAACCGCAGCTGGTAATCAGGATAGCAGCCACCGCCCTGCAACCATTTTCCATAATAAAAATTTTTCCGTGGAATAAAGTACCCGGCACATGCCGCATCCGATCTATTCAGGACATCTTCCAGCTCAATTTTCAATTGGGGAGTGATACATTCATCAGCATCTAATAACAACACCCAATCACAAGAAGCTTGTTGAATAGCATAATTTTTTTGATCTGGCATGCCTGTCCATTTTCGAAAAAGAACCTTGGAGGTATATTCTTTGCAAATCGCGACTGTCCCATCTTGGCTATAGGCATCAACAACAATGATCTCATTCATCCACTGAGCAGACGCTAATGATTGCCGAACATTGCGTTCTTCATTGAGCACGACCATCACACATGAAATTGTTTTTTTCATTTCGGCTCTTTACCAATTATTTTTCGTGGTCGGCTATCCTCTCAAGCATCTACTTCAGACACCCAACAAGTTGGAAATGATTGCAAAAACCGGCACAACTCCTCAAAAGCCACCATCCCATCAGCAACTTCCATACAGAGCGGATGGGCCAATATCGTAGCAATACCACCGCCAGCAGAAATAGCTTGAACATCGGTTTTTACCTGCTCAACCCATTCAGCAATCGAAACTCGTCCCTTGAGCTGCGATGGCTTGGCTTTCCCTGGTTGGTATTTGCCATGTAAGAGATGCTCATGATCTGGACGAACGTTAATCGGCAACGAGTTCAAAGCCGGAGAAAGCGGCTCCCAGGACTGCTTTAGCGGATTCACCTCATCACTCACCCAACGGATCGCCGCAGTTTCTAAGAATTTCGGCGTATCGACCGTATTGATATAACTGTGATTTCGCCAAACGGAAATACGTCTACCGATGACAGACTGAATGCTGTTAATCGTCTTCACAATATCACGCTGTTGATGTGCCGGACTGCCCCATGGATTTCGATAAATTTTCCTATAAATTCTAGACCACGGGTCTCGAAAGGCCGCAAACGTATGGCCGCCAATTTCACAAAGTGGCATCTCAGCGAGACGCTTCACGCCTCTTGGTTCTTCGAGACATGCTTTACCCGTAAAAAATAAGGTCATTCGAATGCCGTATCCTGCGGCAATGTTGACATATTTCTCTGCAAGCTCAACTTCTGAATATGGCGAAAATGGCGTATCAGTCCCTCGATACGATCGCTGATGGACATCACCCGTGAGACATATCATAAAAGATTACTTTCCCTCATCTGCTCAGGCAGCCAAGAAAACTGGCAGCCTCAGATCTCAAGCTGCCCGCTTTGCTCTCTCTGCCCATAGGGAAGAATAGAGCTGTTCCGTTTTTATCACCATCGCTTCCATCGAATAGGCTTGTTCGATGACCCGGCGTCCTGCCTGGCCAAACATGTTTCGTTGGGCTGGATCGCGAAGCAATTGTCCTATTTTATCAGCCAAGGCAAGCGGATCCTTCGGAGTCACCAAAAATCCGGTTTGGCCATCCCTCACAATTTCCGGCACTCCCCCGACGGCAGAAGCCACCACGGCTCGCTCCATCGCCAAGGCTTGCAAGAGTGATTGAGGCATCCCTTCTTCTAACGAGGGCAACACAAATACATCCATAAGATTGAGTAGTTCTGGAATATCTTCTCGAAAGCCGGCTAACACGACATCCTTCTCTAAATTTCGCTGGCGAATATGTTCAACAAGTCGTTGGCGTTCCTGCCCACCCCCCACAATGAGACAACACACCCGAGAATGTTCTTCCTGCAACAAGGAAACGGCATCAATCAACACATCCAGACCTTTTTCAGGACGAAGGAAGGAGACCGTTCCGACAATCGGGAGATCAACCTGGATCCCCAAGGCTTCCTTTAAAGCCACATTCAATGGCCCAGAGTGGAAGCGCTGCATGTCCACACCTGTAGGTATGGAAAATACCGCATCTGGCTTCAGACCATTGCAGGCGATGAGCTGTTGGCGAACCGCCTCTCCCGTCGTCATCACGGCATGGGGCAGAAACCGATAAAGCACATCATGCCGAAAGCTGACGGAAATAGGGGTGCTTTTGTGCCGTGCACGGATGATGACTGGTCGAGCCGAAGACAGTCGGCCAGCCACTGATGCCGTCCAACTATCTTGAGAGCCATGTGTATGCACAATTTGAATCTGATGCTTTTTAATCAACGAGAGAAACGCCGGCACCAATCGTCCCCATCCACTGATTCCAATAGGAATGTCTTCACAAGGAATGTCTTCTTGAATCGCCAGTCGGGCTAATTGGCTGTGTCCGGGTGCTGCAATGACCACCTGATGCCCTCGTAGGCTCATCGCTTTGGCTTCAGATAAAATCCGATATTCCTGGCCTCCCAATCCATGAGAGGACTCAGTATGCAAAATTCGAAATCGTTCCATCATCCTAGAATGCTAGGTGCCCTGACTCAACCCTCTCCAAATAATCTATGCTGATGGAACGCCATTTGCTGACGCATCCTTTTGAAGTTCCCACAGCTTGGCGTATTTCACAAAGGTATAATACGCATAGAGCATCGACAAAATCAGGCCTGGCTTTCGGTCTAAGAATCCCATTCGCCAGACATACATTTTCAAAAAGGTAAACACCGGGTGCGAAATTAACTGATGGGCGTGGAATCGACGCCCTTCGCCATACATCGCCTTCGCGCGCAACGTTGAATATCGATCCATTTTCTGCCAATACTGATCCATATCCCGAAAAGGCGTCTGCTCCACATGTTCACGAAGATACCCTACTGTGCCATCCAACTCATAGCCTTCATGAACGAGATCCTCTCGATACCGCATGTGGGATTTATGGAAAAGTTGCGGCTGACGATAATCAGGATACCAGCCACAATGCGTAATAGACTGTCCAAGAAAGTAATTCAGGCGCGGAACCATATAGGCCTGAGCTGAAGGGCCCTGTGCAAGAAGCCCTTGGATCTCTTCCTGAATGTCCGGGGTCACCACCTCATCAGTATCTAAGCTAAAAATCCAATCATGGGTCGCATGCGTCAACGCTTGGTTGCGCAGAGCCCCAAAACCCTGAAACGGATAATGGAACACATGCGGCGTAAATTCCAGACAGATTTCTGTCGTCCCATCGGTACTATGAGAATCAATGACGACTAATTCATCAACCCAATGAAGACTCTCCAAGCACTTTCGGATATTTGGCGCATCATTATAGGCAATGACCACACCTGAAATTTTCAATCGCTCATTCCGCAAGACCATCGCTCTTCCTACTTTCAACCCATGGTTTCTTCAGGTATGACTTGGGGTACCAGACCATGCACCCGTTTCATCCCTGATCGTTGTGAGTGCATGGAGGCGCTTATGAATTTCTTCTAAAACGGCAGTGACCGTTAAGGAATCGAGACATTCTAAATACGTTGGATTTCCGCACGTCCGTTTGCCGCATGGACTACAAGGCAAATCTGTCCGCAACACCGTATGCTTTCCCAACGGATAGGGGCCTGTCGCTATTGAATGCGTGGGACCAAAGAGGGCAAGAACAGGAACCTTAACTCCGGCGGCAAGATGAATCAGCGAAGAATCATTGCCCACAATCAGCTTCATACGGCTTAACAAGACCGGCAATTGACGAAGGGACAGTTTCCCCACCACATTGACGAGGCCTTGAGATTCTAATGTACGGAATTGATCCGCAAACCCTTTGTCAGAAGGCCCGCCTACCACCACGACCCGAACGTTTGGCACCTTCAAGACATCTTGAGCAACTTCGACAAATCGCCCCAATGGCCATGATTTTAACGGCGAACGACTCCAAGGTGCGAGAGCAAGGAGATGTTCATGGCTCGCCACCTTCGCCTCTTGCAAAAGACCATCAATGAACCGTTCATCCTCTGCCAATCGTGGCAGATGAAAAACAGGATCGGCCGTTGTGGCTCCGAGAAATCCCGCGATTGCCAAATTCCGGTCCACCGCATGCACATCCAACAAACGCCATTTCACCTGAGACTGTTTAGGCAAGCGCACGTGATGGGTATAGAACCAGGGCGCCCCCTCTCGTGCCTGTGCAAAGCCTACTCGCCTCTTGGCACCGGTAAGACTCCCCAACAGGCCTGATCGAAATAATCCCTGGAAATCGACCACCAAATCAAAACCTGACTTTCTGAGCCTCCGTATTAGATGAGGCCAGTTCTTCAAAGAAAATTCCACGGCCCAGACCTCATCAACATCGGAATTGCCTTCCAAAATTGAGGCCCACGGGGTTTTCACCAACCAGGTCACATGAGCCAACGGGAATTGTTTCCGCAACGCGGCCACGGCTGGAAGGGCATGAACAATATCTCCCAATGAACTGAGCTTAATAATAAGGATTCGTTGAGGAGAGTTATTCATGGCAGTATTATACGTGAACAAGTGGATGAGCCCTGAGAAATCCCTGCCACACACCTCCTGCAGGGATGACGAAGAAGAGGAAATGTCGTTCTCCCCTCACCCCAACCCTCTCCCCCAAGGTGGCGAGGGAGCAAGAGTTGAAATTTTAAAGCTTCCATGCCGCTCATGGTGATGGCGGCACATGAAGCCCACGAGTCATTTCGGATTCAATCCAGGACACCGACTCCACAAAAGTGGCCGCAACATGGGCAATAGATAACTGCCCTTTGTCCCGTGCCTTCAACGCATCCTCACTATACGAGCTGGTCTTCACCAACACTCCAGGCACTCCACTTTTTTGCGCGGCTTCTAAGTCACTTCGTTTATCGCCGACAAGAAAACACCGTTTCAAGTCAAGCGAAAAATGTTCAGCCGCTTGCTGAATTAATCCCACATTGGGTTTCCGACAGTCGCACCCGTCCTGAGGGTGATGTGGACAGAAAAAAATCCCATCAATTCTCGCACCACATGGACGAAGAAGTGCCGCCATCGCTTCGTGAATCTCAGCTAAAGTCTCGACAGTCATGAAACCTCTCCCTATGGCCGACTGATTGGTGATCAGAATGACCAACGCCCCAAGTTGATTCAACCGGGCAATCGCTTCCGGAACTCCAGGAAATAAGACCAACTGTTCTGGAGACGTAACATAGCCAGAATCGTAATTGAGCGTCCCATCTCGATCCACCAACACCGCTATATCTGATGAAACGGAAACGTGGAGACTCACGCCGTACCTCGACTTGGAGAATTTAACGCGACCATTGGAGGGTTCCCCAAGCGGACCAGAGCACGGTCAAAGACTTGTTCCACAGAAACATTCACCATACAACGATGATCGATGGGGCAGGCTCGCAGGAGGCACGGGGAGCATCTGACTGGAGACTGAACAATATCGCGCAATTGGACTGAAGGGCCTGTCGTGCGAGGATCGGTCGAACCAAAGATGGCGACCACCGGCACACCCAACGCGTGAGCCAGATGCATAGGGCCCGTGTCATTTGTCACTAAGACGGCACAACGGGTCAACACCCCCATTACTTCACGGATCGTCGTCTTCCCCGATAACATAACGGGTGAATGCCTCATGCGCTTAGCAATGTCTTCTCCGATAGCTTCCTCTCCTGGTCCTCCAACAATCACACATCGGACGAGCAAAGATCCTGCGCTGGCTCGTGCAAGGGCTTCAACTAACTGATCACCAACCTCAGCAAATCGTTCAGGCAACCAACGTTTGGCTGACCCATAGACAGAACCGGGATTGATTCCGATCACCATCATCTCGGGAGGCTGAAAGACATCAGGAAACCGGTTTTCGCAGGCGGCTTGTTCTTGAGAAGACACCGCCAGATGCGGCGTACGATCTTGGAAAGGGACGCGAGTCACTCTCTGCACAAGTTGCTGGTAGTAATGAATATGGTGAAGGCCAACCGGGTTCACACAGGGAACAGGCTGCGTTAGGAGCCATGCACGACCGTCGGTGGCGTAGCCAATTCGAGACGAAATGCCAGAAAGGAAAGCAATCATTGCCGCTTCAAACGCGTTTTGAAAGAGTACCGCACAATCGAATCGCTTGGTTTGTACAATTCGTACGAGTTTCAAGAATCCCATCAAGCCTTGATGCTCGCCCAGATGATCATAGACCAGCACCTCATCAATTCCTGAATGCCCGCGCAACATGGCGGCAATCGTTGGCCTGGCTAAAATCGTGAGCGTCGATCGAGGAAAATACTCCCGCATGTCTATCAGAGCAGGCAGACACATAACCGCATCCCCAATCCAGTTGGGAACCCGAATGAGAATATTTATCGGATGTGTTTCCTCCATTTTACCAATAGTTACCATCGTGCCACGATGAAAGTCTCGCTAATCTCATTCATACGATCCCATGGCGACGCAAGAGGCTATCTATCGTGTCTTCTCCCGAAGTGAACTCGAGTTCATG
>Ga0224496_10002082_pt1 | contig 12057 bp, 14 predicted proteins | sample SF_Jul11_sed_USG_2_FD_168127 | JGI IMG/M metagenome (GOLD analysis project Ga0224496, IMG submission 168127) | Sediment microbial communities from San Francisco Bay, California, United States - SF_Jul11_sed_USGS_8_1 | ecosystem: Environmental > Aquatic > Marine > Sediment | place: USA... | reverse complement strand
TTTTGACTGAAGCACCGGATGGTAGCTACCGGATTACGCCCTATGACCCTGAATTTGAAAAACAGCTCAAAATTGGGAAAAAGTTCATGGCGCAATACCGCAATACTTTGCGGGCTCTGGCCAAATGAAAGAACCCGTCTGGATCCTCCACCAATCGGTGTTGGCCATCCACGATGTTCTCCTCGCTGAATTCGGGGGAGCATCTGGTATCCGTGACGAATCCTTGTTGGAATCGTCTCTTGCTCGTCCCCTCAATCTGTGGTCTTACGAAAAGCCCAACCTATTCAGGTTAGCAGCTGCCTACACACACGGACTCGTCAAGAACCATCCGTTTGTGGATGGGAATAAGCGGACAGGATATGTCATTGGCGGGATATTTCTGCAACGAAATGATCAGAACTTGAATGCCTCGGAAGAAGAAGCCACCGCTGCTATCATAGCATTAGCCAGTCATGCCCTCACCGAAGACGACTTCGTTCACTGGATTCAAGCCAATTGTCCATAACGCCTTCCTTCCACCGTCTTAAGAACGCTAGCTTGAAGACACCCGCCACAAGAAAAGAGAACACATCAAAATAGTTGTTCTTGCCCCTCCGCCATTGGGGCATCAAGGGCTTTGAGTTCCAGGCCTTCGATTTCTTGGAGGGTTTTGCCAGCGATGCCTTGGAGGTCGCCGTACATGCCGACGGTGGCTTGCATGACCCGACCGATTTGCTCTTCGCGTTTGGCCCATTGTTTCGTGATGACCTTGCGTTCTTTGTCGAGATCTTCTTGCATGGTGCTAAAGGCTTCAACAATGGCCTGCACTCTTTGACGAAATCGTGGCCCCATTAAATAGTCATACACTATTTCCATTTTTGTTTGTTGGCCCTCGGTAGCCTGTTTCGCTGCCGCCACTTCCATGAGACCTTGCCGCAACGCCATCGCCAGAGGAAGGGCCTCTTTGGGATGAGTGACCCAGACTCCCTGGACAAGATCAAAGGTGTCGACATCTTTGGGCAACGCCTGACTCACGATCACGGCCAGTTCCGCTTTGGCCTGCCGCTGATCTTCCCGCAATTTCACAAGCCAGCCATCGCTCCAATTTTTCGTGCGCTTCGACTCCCAGAGGATCGCCCCACAAATCTGTCCTAAAGGACTGGTGACCCGTTGAAGGACATCCCCTCCATACTCCCCCTTTGCCACCGGCTGAATGTGATCCAGTGGGAATTTGGCAACGAGAAGACCTTCCAGTTCTAATTCTTGAACCTCTCCTTGAAGTTGCTGGGAACCCTGTTCAGCCCGCCGCTTTAAATCTTCAATTTGTTTTTGCATAGATGAAATGGTCTGTTCTTTCTCCATCACCTTGAACTTGAGTGCATCCTCCGCTTCTTTCTTGGCTTGCTCACGTGTGGCCGTGAGCCCAGCCTGAACCCGTTTTTCCACGGTAAGATCAAGTTCCCGTTTGGCATCGTCTAACTCACGCTGCTTGCGGAGCAGATCAGCCTGAGCTTTCTGCGCTTCGGCAAGCTTTTCATCCCGCTGCTTGAGGACCTCATGAACCTCAAGTAACTCTTTGGTTTTCTGGTCGAGGTCATTGGCCATCGCCAGCTTGGCTTTCCTGGCTTCCTCGGCCACGATTTTATGGCGCTCGAGCTTGAGCTTAACGGCGACTTGCTCATCGAGGGTTTCGGTGGCTTTGGCAAGAGCGGCTTCACGTTCCTGAATGCTGGCTTCTCGCTTGGCTGCCTCCACTTCTTTTTGCACAAGCCGTTGTTCGTAGTCGAGCCGGGTCGCTTCAATCAATGGAGCAGCCAACGACTCGGTGAGTTTGATCTCGGTTTTGCAGCTAGGGCAGATGATGGTGGGTTCGGTCATAATGTCCCGTTGTTGGTCCTAAGGGAAAATGATTTGGAATGGTCCTTTTCGACATTCTGTATCGGGAATTCATCTTCAGCGTCGTCATTCACGACATTTGTTATCGCAAATCCATCTATTCCCGTCATGCCCGACGGTTGCCATCGGGCATCCATCCCGGAGTTTTTCAGATGGATCCCCGCCAACGACTTGCGGGGATGACAGAAGGGAGACGATTCGTCCTTTCTCGTGTCTATCACTAGGAATCTACATTCCCCTGCCGTCATTCCCGACATTTGTTATCGGGAATCCATCTTGGATTTTTCAGATGGATCCCCGCCAACGACTTGCGGGGATGACACAGAAAAGGGACTCATTGAATACCCGTTGACAACATTCGGATAAGACGAACAAAACAACCAGGCTTTCCTCAAACCTTCGCATTAATTTTTCATCACTTTATCTAACCGTGCTTCAACCTGGCGAAATAACTCCAACGCGAATTGATCGCGCTGAGCACCCGAACATTCCCCGTAAGCCTTAGGTGAAGCGAAGCGTGGGCGATCCAGTCGGAAGATTTGCGTGCGCTGGAGCCCCTTTAAATCATGTCGATCTAAATCGATCGGTTGCAACAGGACCGGGATAACGGACTTCCCTCCGCTTTTCAGGAGCTTTGGTAATTCATGGTCTTGAATATATTGCGATCCCAGGAACGCCGGGCTGATCAGAACCAATCCCACATCACATTGAGCTAGAGCCTCTTGAATGGCCGCATGCCATTTTTCTCCCACCAGAATATCAGCATCCCGCCAAAAGGCATAGTGATACCGCCTTGAAGGCGCGGCCTGCTCTTTGAACTTCTTCAAAAACCGTGTCGCCAAATCCCGGTTAGCTCTGGCATAGGACACAAATACAGAAATTTTCTTTTTCATAACTGAATATTGGAGAATGCCCAGATTAGCGCACCATCCTAGCCAACCCCTCTTAAAATGTACAGAAGGGCTTTGCCCGGAGTAGGAAAATACTTGGGAACAGAAAACGAAAATGGCTTATGCGGGTTGTGCGAGGGGAAGACCGAGACCGGGCTGACGGCTAAGAGCTTGAGAATCGAGCATGCCTCGCTTGCCGAACATGAGAGGTGAGTCGGTGATGTCCTGTTTCAGAAGATAGGTTCCGAAGGCGCCTTCTTGGGCCAGAAGAATATCGCGGTAGTGATTGGCGACGGTGAGTGCTGCTCGTGTGAGAATACTCGTCTCACCCACTTGCGCCCCGATGATGATGGGAATGCCTCTGGATTTTGCTTCTTCCGCAATCGCCAGGGATCGTAGGATTCCGCCCATTTTGGAAATTCGGATATTAAGGATCCAGGATTGAGGATCATTTTGTAGTTGATGGACCTGTTCCATCCGCAAAAAGCTTTCATCAAGAATAATCGGAAGGCCAAGCTGTTGGCTGATCTGTCGGCAACCCTCATAGTCTCCCACTGGAAGTGGCTCCTCAATGGCCATGAAGGGATATTGAAAACGCTTGAGATACGTCACCGCTTCGGCTGGAGTCTTCCAGAGATTGTTGGCATCCAGGCGTACGCGGAGATTTTTGATAGGGCGTTTTTTGAGGAACTCAATCTTTTGCCGATCATTCTCAAAATTACCCGTAACTTTCACTTTGAAATCGCAAAACTCGAGTGCCGAAAATTGTTGCGCTTGTTTTTCAAAGGTGGCGACATTCTCCGTTCCTAGTACGGCAGAATAGTGAAATTGTCCGGTTACTTCCTCAAGGTTCAGAAAGGCTTCTATTGATTGTCCTTGGCTTTGGCCCCAGTGATCTAACAAGGCCAGTTCAACGGCACACCAACTGGCTGGATTCATATCGATACGCTGGCTGTTCGAGGCCATCCATACCTTGAGGTCCTCCAAGCACTTGAACTGTTCCCATGCCTCCCGATGCGAATCAAAAAAATCCGAGGCCGTTTGAATCGTCTCTCCGGTGACATAGCTTCTGGGACATCCCTCCCCAACCCCAATCACCCCATTCGAAGATTCGGCTTTGACCAATATGCTTTCAGTGCAGGAACGGATGGCCGTCGCATGAGCGAAAGCCTGCTTAAACGGAATCTCCAGCTTTTCAATTGTCAGCATCACAGGAGACATCGTTCAGGCTCTCACATGTTTGTCAAAATGAAATGAACAGTCCTTGGCATATTGCAATCGTACGACTTTGAATTGGGCATCCCGTTGACCTTGTTGAAGGCAATGAGTTTTATAGGCTTCACCCGTCCCAGGCTGAAGATAGACAATTCGAAGGGGCTGCAGCCTTCTACTCTCTCGTTTGGCTTGAAATTCAAGATTAATCTGCCCCATATGTTGCTCAAGCTTGTATCCGACGAAAAAGTCCAAGGGTGGGTGCTCGAGATACAAGGTATATTGCAACGTGAGTGGGTCGGCTAACATGACATAAAAATCCACGGTCGTCTGATAGGCCTGCTGGATAGCTTCGACGGCGTCCATCACATGAAACTCATACAGTTTTTCACCTGTCAGATTCGTCACGCCTTTGCCTTTTTGCACAAAACGAATGGTGGGGGTGCGGTGAAACCACCCGATCACCTCAACCAGATCATTCATGAAATATCGATAAAGCCCATTCATGGTGGTGACAAGGACATAGTACCGTTTGCCGACCTCCAATTGTTCGAGCGTCACAGTATACGGACGGCCGGCATCCCAATCGTGTTGTTCGACGAATTCAAAAAAGTTTTCCTGGAACGTGGGGACACATTGATTCGTCTGAACATTCACATTCAGACTTCCCGGAAATTCACTCGACAAATACCCCATTTCGATAATGGCTGCCTTGTCTGGAAGCCTGGATCTAAGGTTGGGGATCAGCACCCCGCAGCTTCCTCCCATCCATGTGACCACGGCCTTCAGCTTGGGCCAAAGGGCCTCGACCGTTAATTGATCTTCATGGCCAAGAAACGATTGCAGATCACGTAGTCGTCGCCGGGTAGGACGAGGAAACGGGAGAACCCCGTCAGAGTCTTTCTTGCAATTTACTTCCAACTGTTCCACGAGTTGAGAGAAATGTTCTCGACCCATCTCTAACAATTTGAGAAACGTTGAGGGATTGGCCGTGGCCACGACGGAAAGGTCTGGCTCCGATAACGCCCATGCAGTTAAGTATAGATATTTCTGCTGATAGTCTGAAATGTCATGAATCGCCTCCGGGAGAAATCGCTTGGCTTGGAGTACAGATGGCAAGGCCGCAGTGAGCATGCCCGACATGGATCCATACGGGGCTCCAGACTCCAAAGACCCTTCAACTTCCTGCCCTGAAATCACCAACATCTTTCCTTGAAAGATCTTTGGAATGCCCTGATATTGGGCATAGGTACTCAGACGTTGATAATGCCGAAGCATCTGGTTCGTGCGATGCAGCATGGGAATTATTTTGGGTTTCCCCGTCGTTCCGCTGGTCATGGCATAGCGCGCAGGTTGCTCATTATTGAGCTGAGGCACCTTCATGTCTTCCTGCGTGTGAATAGAAGGCCGCAAATCTTCATACGTGTGAATGGGCACACCTAATCGAAACTCATGATATCCACGCAGACGGCTGAACCGATGGTTCTTCCCAAATGTCGTCTGAGCCTGAATGGTGAGAATACGTTCAAGCACCGCTTCCTGCACAGCTTGAGGATCTTGCGTTTGCTTCATAAAGGGTTTCCACCAACGATGATGGGTCACCATCATATGCGCATGCATTCGTGCGTTTAGTCCGAGGGTGAATCTATTCATGGGCAACCCTTTGTTTATCCGCTCCAGGGATAAAGGGAACCGTCATCTGCTCAAGGAACGTTGTAGGATATGCTCGATTGTCTAATCCCAATTCCTGCACCTCTCGCTCTGTCGGCAAATACCAGGTCCCAAATAATCGATCCCAAATAATCAAATTATTGCCATAATTATGATTGGATTCTTCTTTTACCATGGAATGATGCCAACGATGAAGCTCCGGACCACTGATCAGATAATTCAATATGCCGAGACGGATATCAACATTACAATGCTGGAAAAATCCATTAATGGCATAAAAGACGACATACAGCCCCAGCACTTCTTCTCCCACTCCCAATAATAAAAAAGGAAGGGTATCCAGGAACACTTGCAAGCCTTTATCAATAGGATGAAACCGACCGACATTGAGCCAATACAACTTATGCGGTGAATGGTGCACGGCGTGAAAACGCCAAAGGGGTTCCCATTCATGCGCCCAGCGATGCAACCAATAACGCAAACCATCCGCCACAATCACCATACACAGCATTTGCAAGGGAACAGGCCATGATGTCGGCCACCATCCTTCAACGATGAGGTCATGTTCGTGAAGAGCCTTCGACAAAGCAAGCACCACCGCAACAACCAGAAGCTTAGGAAGCAACCCTTGAATGAGAGCCATGAAGATAGCATCTTGCGCCATCTCCTGATTATCAGCCCTCCATTGTTGCCTATAAGGATATTTCCATTCCAATCCAGCAACCATCAGGGCTCCAACAATAACAGGCAGGTACGTGGCAACCTGCAAGCCTAAATGATTTTCACGAAGGATGACATGCAGCGCCATCCCAAAGACCAAGGCAAAGGAATAGGCCCCATACCGCATCAGTTGGTTCATGCTGAGGCACCCTTATGAATTTCAACTAATTTCTGAGATCCTAAAGAATGAAATCGCCCGTAGAGTATCACGAAGGCAGCCAACACGAGGTGAAACACTGTCGGCAACGTCGCACCAAACCAAACATGGGTCGGCGCAATCGTCAATCCAACCATCAATCGAACACACATTCCGCCAAAATAGACGCAGCCAAGCACAAGCAATAGACGACCTTTTCTTGCTGAAGGAATAACGATACCGGAAAACAAATACCAGACAATGCGTAGACACATTGCCAGAATTAGAACCTGCATGCCCACTAACCACCCATAGGGCAAAGTCCCACTATGCCAAAGGCCAAAAGCCGGAAGAAACTCTACGGGATGCCAAATCTGAACCAATTGCGCGATGACTCTGAATGCAAAAAGTGCCGTCAAAAGCAGGAGGACCAACCCATACCATCGAGCCAGGGTTTGAATGCATGAATTCGTCGACATCGCTTGTTATCTTTATCGGTCAGTTTTTGGGAGAGCTTATAGGCGTATCCAACAATCATGCATGCAAGGCTGGACAATCGTAAATCACCTCAAAACTTCAGAAAAACACGTGTCTAAAGGTCGATTTCCTCTTCCCATTTTTCTCGTTTCGTGTCAGGATTGAGCTCAATCAGTTCTGCAGGACCAAACCTAGGGCGTTCGGCATACAACCATCTCTTGTCAGAAATTTTCGTGATGCCACAAAAAATTCTCATTATTGGCAATTCGGATGGCATTGGGGCGGCGATCACGCGGGCGCTCGTTGTCCGAGGAGATCTCGTCGTCGGCATCTCTCGTAGCCCAAGTCCGCTTGGGCCGGACGGACCAAGACACGTCGTGCAGGATGTGGCCGCAGCAGACTATCCCGAAATATTACGCCGCATCATTGTGGAAGAGGGTCCATTTGATACGTGTATTTATTGTGCCGCTATTGGTTCAGAGTTGAAACTACCTGATCTCTCGCAAGAAGCTCCTGTGATTGAGGTCAACTTCACCGCCATGGTTCACACACTTGCGACACTTACCCCAGGCTGGCTGGAAAAAGGGCGAGGCCACTTCATCGGCCTCTCCAGTTTAGCGGATGACTTTTATAATGCCGATGCACCTTCCTACACCGCATCAAAAGCCGGATTCAGTAACTATTTAATTTCCATGGCCCTGAGACTCAAAACTCAAGGGGTGCAGGTTACGAATATCCGCTTTGGCTTTGTGGATACCAAATTGCCTAAGGCCTCGTGGAAACCCCTCATGATGACCCCCGATCAGGCCGCAAATCATGTCATACGCTGTTTGCAATCCAAGCCCATGCAACTCAGTGTTCCTAAATTGGCAGGTCTGGTTATTCATAGTATCCACTGGATGCAGTCACTTCGCGTCTGGACCTCATGAATTCTTTTTGGAAAATACAGTCCCATTTGCTATGGTTCCTTAGGAAAGATATTCCTCAATTTCATTTTCGCGTCTCAAACCCTTAGCAAAGGAGCCCTCAATGTCAGAGGTTACCGATTCCCCTACACCTCATCCTGAAATGCTGGCCCACCTTGGCCCCCTCGCAGCTTTAGTAGGAACATGGGAAGGAACTGAGGGTGCAGACATTGCCCCAGCGAAAGACGGTTCAAAAGAAACCCATTTCCGTGAACGCATGAGCTTTGAACCAATTGGTCCAGTCGTCAATGGCTCACAAACGTTATATGGCCTACGATATTCCACCGTCGCATGGCCACTGATTCAGGAACAGTCGTTTCACGAAGAAGTGGGTTATTGGTTGTGGGATGCCAAGCAGAAACAAGTGATGCGGTGTTTTATCGTTCCTCGAGGCGTCATCGTAAACGCAGGGGGCACCTCCGAGCCTGACGCCAAAGAATTTCGCATGGCAGCCGATGCAGGGGCGGCCGTATACGGCATTCTTTCGAATCCGTATTTAGATCAGAACGCGAAGACCGTCCGTTATGAATTAACCGTCACCATTCATGAACCCTGGAAGTTTAGCTATAAGGAAGATACCCAGTTACAGATTGTCGGTCGTTCTGACCTATTCCACCACACGGATCAAAACACCCTGAAGCGCTCTACCTAAGCAGCACGTAGCACGGGAAAGAACATAAACCATTCCCAATGTTAGTCATTTCCGAAGTGTTTGATCCTGAACCTACCGTCTGCGTCATTCCCAACATGTTGAATCGGAAATCTATCTTGCTTGGGTTTGGTTGAATACCCGCCCCTACCCTCTAGCTATAGGGCAACCTCTCTAATTGCGGGTATGAGTAAAAGGGTGGGACCAAAGAACTGCTATCGGGCTTTTTGTTTCCTTTTGCTGGGATTCACGAACGCTTTCTTCTCGAAATCATAAACCCAGACCTCGCCCGTCTCGATAGAATAGACCCACCCATGCAGACGTAGGTCTCCCCGACGCAATCGGGTCGCGACGGCCGGATGCGTTCGGAGATGATCCAATTGCACCAACACATTTTCCCGTATCGTGGCGGCAAATAATTCATCGCCCTTCAAATAGGCGTAATGGTCTTTCACCATTCGCACCGTCGTCTCAGCATGTTGAAGCCAGGCTTTGACGGCTGGAAGTTCCTGAAGTTTTTCCGGATGTAACAGACCCTTCATGGCCCCGCAATCCGTATGTCCGCACACGATAATATCTTTGACTTGGAGAACCGATGCGCCATATTCGATAGTGGCGGTACTTCCACCAATGGCGGCGCCATACGTGGGAATCAAATTCCCGGCATTTCGAATAATGAATAAATCCCCTGGATTTGTTTGCGTCAGCAAGGATGGATCAATGCGAGAGTCCGAACACGTCACGAATAGCACGCTTGGCTTCTGCTGTTTGGACAAGGTCGCAAACAATTCTTTCTTTTTGGCAAACACCTCTTTTTGAAACTTGACCAATCCTTTCAGAACTTTTTCCATGGTCTCTCCTTCTTGAACGAATTCTCGTGCGGCTTCCTTATAGCCCATTAGCCTTTCGAGCCTTGGCTAGGGTACATTGGCAAAATATCCTATCAAACCCAAATATACAATCTATGCCTGACATGTTGAACAACCTCGATACCCAGCATTTCAAGCAAGCCTTGCTCGAACTTCGGTCTGAGCTCCTCGCCGTGGAACAATCCGGCCAGGATGCTGCCCAAACCGTCGAGTTAGATCAAACAACCATCGGACGCGTCTCTCGCATGGACGCCCTGCAAGGACAGGCTATGGCCAAAGAGTCCCAACAACGGCGAACGATTCAGTTGCAACGCATCGAGGCCAGCCTCCAACGAATCGACCAAGGCACCTTCGGCCTTTGCCTGCGGTGCGGTGAAGACATTCATCTCAAACGCTTAGCGTTCGACCCCACCGCCCCGTTGTGCATCGCCTGCGCCAGTCAAGGGGGAAAAGGCTAGCAGGGTATCATGAAACGTTTTCCTCTTGCTCGTGGTGTTTCGAACATCGTTGTACATGACATCAATTCCCTCACCTTGTATCTATCCAACAGTCACACAGCCTTCAAATATGCTGTTCATGAAACTTCAGGATGAAAGGTGAAACCCACAATCCTACATCACAACTGCCCCCTATGCCGGGGGGAAGCCAATGACACATTTCATCAGGACCAGCGCCGGGACTATTGTGTGTGTCACCATTGCCAATTAGTCTTTGTGCCCGCTGCACAATATATATCGGAAGCCGATGAAAAGTCGGCTTATGACCATCATCAAAACTCTCCAACTGACCCCGGCTATCGCCGATTCCTGAGCCGGATCTTTCTCCCTCTACAAGATCGTTTAGCCCCCGAAAGTCAGGGCCTGGATTTCGGGTCAGGCCCCGGCCCTACACTCTCAATCATGTTTGAAGAAATCGGCCATACCGTCACCATCTACGACTATTTTTATGCTAAGAATCCTCTCGCCTTACAACAAAGCTATGATTTCATTACCGCCACAGAAGTGGTGGAACATCTGCATGATCCGGCAACGATTCTTGAGCAATTATGGGGACTCCTTAAGCCAGACGGTTACCTTGGTCTGATGACCAAACCTGCAGGAGATCGTGAGGCCTTTGCCAAGTGGCATTACAAAAATGATCTGACCCATGTGTGTTTTTTCTCCAGAGCAACATTTGAATGGTTGGCGGATCATTGGCAGGCTGATTTAGAATTTTTCGGCAACGATGTCATGCTGTTTCACAAACGAGTTTCACAGGCACCATAATTTTCTCGTCAACCATCCCCCCCAACCCTATTAATGCCTCAGCATGCAGACATTGCGATCATCGGCGCCGGCGCGGCGGGACTTGCAGCAGGTATTTTCGCGGCAGAAACCAACCCGAATCTCCGAATTATCCTTCTGGATAGTGCCAAAAGCATTGGCGCAAAAATTCTCGTCTCTGGCGGAGGACGCTGCAACGTCACCAACCAACGCGTCACCGCTTCTGACTTTCATGGCAACCGAAAGGTGATTGACCGAATCCTACGACGCTTCGACGAACAGGCCACCGTTCGATGGTTTGATTCTTTAGGGGTTCTCCTGCAAACAGAAGTCACCGGAAAACTGTTTCCCGTGAGCAACAAAGCCCGAACGATCCTGGATTCGCTCCTCCAACGTTGCGAAGCACTCGGCGTTTCGCTTTTGACGCAACACCATGTTCGAGACATAACAAGAGAAGGAGATGAGTTTTCGATCCAACATTCCCGGGGAACCCTTCGTGCCAAACGAGTCATTCTCGCGACCGGTGGGCAGTCTCTCCCCAAAACCGGATCAGACGGATCAGGTTGGGCGCTAGCCCAGCAGTTAGGGCATTTGGTTCAACCCACCTATCCCGCTTTGGTTCCGCTGCTCCTCGATCCCTCGTTTTTCCATGCCACCCTTTCGGGCATTTCTCATGACGTCATGCTCACCACCACCATTGCGGGAAAAACGATCGATCGACGAACAGGGAGCTTGTTATGGACGCATTTCGGTATCAGCGGACCCGTGGTATTAGATGCCAGCCGGTTTTGGGTTCGCGCGGCCGCGCAAGGAGAAGATGTCCATCTCCATCTCAACTGCTTCCCCCAAATCTCCAGCCAAGACATGGAGAAATGGCTTCTCCAGGCAGCCTCCCTCCCCGGCCGAAAAACCATACTCACGCTCTTGGCCGAACGTTTACCAACCCGCGTGGCCACGACATTGGCCAACGTTCAGAAACCTGGTCTTACCCACACTCCGGTGAACCTCCTCTCAAAAGAGACCCGCAGACACCTCGTCCACACCCTCACCAACCTTCCACTTCCCGTCATCGGATCGCGAGGATGGAACTTTGCCGAAGTCACGTCCGGGGGTGTCCCATTGGAAGAGGTATACGCTCAATCCATGGGCTCTCGATTGGTACCAGGTCTCTATGTGATTGGAGAAATGTTGGAATGCGATGGCCTCATTGGCGGGTTTAATTTTCAATGGGCCTGGGCCACCGGATATCTTGCCGGCAGCCATGCGGCTGTGCAGTTTCCCTCTTCAGATTAGGTCATCTGGTCGGTTGGCTTACACATTAGAACCCTATT
>Ga0224496_10002081_pt1 | contig 12058 bp, 9 predicted proteins | sample SF_Jul11_sed_USG_2_FD_168127 | JGI IMG/M metagenome (GOLD analysis project Ga0224496, IMG submission 168127) | Sediment microbial communities from San Francisco Bay, California, United States - SF_Jul11_sed_USGS_8_1 | ecosystem: Environmental > Aquatic > Marine > Sediment | place: USA... | reverse complement strand
TTGTCAACGTTTTTAATTCCTACGCTGGCCCAGGTGTATACGCACGAACTTTGACTGATGCTACACAGAATGGATGGGTCGCAGGTACCTCTTTCGATGCCACTATCCTTGCTGTGGCCGTCGCGTTTCAGCCTCTAGGATTCTCTATATGGTCTTCATACATTTCAGGAGAAATCAAGGACGCAAAGAGGTTCAAGGTTAATGCACTCGCAATCGTAGGAAGCCTGGTAACTATGTGCGTCTTCATGCTCATACTGTGGTCCTTGTCCACCACAGTATTTGGCTACGACTTTATGGGCGCCGTAGGATACCTTTTCTACAATGTCCCAGAAGCTTCAGCTCTAGCGATTCCGCCTGGGACGCATTTCTTTGGATCACTGCTAGCCCAAAATCTTCTAACAGCCGTCATCATAGGCGTAGGATTCATAGCGTGGGCTTTCCTGTATGCCCCTCAGTCAATGCTCATGGTTGTTCGATGCATGTTGGCTTGGAGCATGGAGAGACTGGCTCCGAAAAAACTCGGTGAAGTAAACCCGAAACACAACACACCTACATGGGCAATAATAGTAGCCACAATCATCAGCATAATTTTCCTAGGATTCTTCATACTTACTATCTATGCATTTGTTCCCTTTGACGTATTCTCCATATACGGGTTCAACGCATTTCTTGGTGGAGGAACATTAACTTTCATGGCAGTCGCTCTCTCCGGAATCGTATTCTCATACAGAAAGACAACAAAAAAGATCTTTGAGTCATCGCCAGCAAATCAACGCGTGGCGGGAATACCATTGCTTGCAATAAATGGCATAATCACACTCGTCTTCATGGGGTTCATCACCTACCTGTACTTGTCGCTCCCGGAGTTCGGGGTAGCTACAGCGGCATCGTTGGGCTTCATTATTGGAGTATATGTTTTAGGTGCAGTCTGGTACATTGTTGCAAGGGCCTATCAAAAGAGAAAGGGAGTACCTATTGAGCTGGCGTTCAAGGAAATACCTCCCGAGTGATCCTAGAGATGAAAAGGTAATAGTTGAAGCAGCTAAAACCTTAGTTGAACAAGCGAAACAGAACAACATAGTACTTAGGATACTAGGTGCCGTGGCTGTAAAAATACATTGCCCTAGGTTTAACTATCTCCATGAAGAACTAGGTCGCCCATTGACAGACTTGGATTTGATCGGCTACGGTTCACAGAGGAAAGAGATAACCAATTTTCTGGTCAAACGCGGTTACGAAATCGACGAAAGACTGCTTGATTACATCGCGATGACGTCACGGCTGATCTTTAGAGATCAAAAAACCAATTTAAAGATCGACATTTTCTTGGACAGACTAGAGATGTCGCATACAATCAATTTTAAAGACAGACTTGAGGTGGACTATCCAACGATCAGTCTGGCAGACCTTTTACTGGAAAAACTTCAGATCGTCAAGATCAACGAAAAAGACGTACTTGATATTATTATAGTAACGAGGGAACATGAACTTGCAGAGAGAGACCAAGAAACAATAAACTCAAGATACATTGCCGAACTGCTTTCAAACGACTGGGGATTTTACTTCACTGTAACTCAAAACCTAAATAAGGTGATAACAATTATGCCGAAGTATAGTTGCGTTAGCTCGACGGATGTCAGTAACGTAAAACAAAAGATTAAGAAACTTCAGGAAATCATAGAAAACCAACCGAAGAAACTAAAATGGAAACTTAGGGCGATTGTAGGCACAAAACAGAAATGGTACAACGACGTGGAAGAAATCTTGCGATGAAAACTGAAAGAATACCGATAGAGATAGACAAGAGAACCGTGCGCGTCTTTTTCGCTTCAGACGTACATGGCTCGGAGATCTGTTTCAAGAAGTTCTTGAACGCAGGCAAATTCTACGAGGCTGACATAATAATTCTTGGGGGTGATCTCTCTGGCAAACTAGTAGTTCCTATAATCAGGCAAGGCGAACATCTCTACCAGACAAACTTCCAAGAGAGACTAATCAACATCCGCGATGAGAACGAGTTGAAGGAAATATTCTCTAAGATCCGTTTCACGGGCTCTTATTATATCGTGTTAGACAGACAAGAAGCAGAGGAATACGTGGCGGACGAGAAGAAAAAAGATCAACTGTTCATAAAATTGCTTAAAAAATCTATTGGTGAATGGGTGGTCCTAGCTGAAAAACGCCTCAAGGACACGCCCATAACATGTTTAATAATGCCCGGAAACGACGACCCGAAAGAAATAGACCAAATACTAGAAATGAGCGGAACGGTAATCAACCCTGAAAGAAAACTAGTAGAAATAAATGAAACCTACGAAATCATAAGCACTGGCTACGGGAATATCACTCCATGGAACTGTCCAAGAGATGTAACCGAAGAAGAGTTGAAAGAAAGGGTTGATCGCTTGTGCTCGGAGGTAAAGAACTTCAAGACAAGCATATTTAACTTCCACGTCCCGCCATACGATTCAACGCTAGACCTCGCACCAAAACTGGATGAAAGCCTAAAAATAATCACAGAAATGGGACATCCAGTGATGATTCCAGTTGGAAGCAGAACCATAAGGAAAGCAATAGAAGAGCATCAACCAATGTTAGGTTTACACGGACACATACACGAATCAAGAGGGACATACAAGCTCGGCAAAACACTATGCATAAACCCTGGCAGCGAATACTCCGAAGGTATACTACACGGTGTCATAATAGACTTGAAGGATGGAAAAATAAAAAACTACGTCTTGACGACCGGATAAAAACACCATTTGGAAACGGCGCAATTTTTTTGGCGCGCGCATGATAGTGAGATGTGAACTGGTGCTGTTTATTTGCAATTCATAACGGTTTTAAATGTATGGTTATCTTTTTCACAAAAAGGAGCATAATCCGAAATGGTGAAACTCAAAGTCTTGCAGGTGTCTATTCTTGTTGCTTGCCTATTGACCACGCTTGCTATGACTTCTGTTTCTGCAGATAATCTACTAAAGACAGATTTTCAGGAAGAAAGTTTCGCAAAAACCGTTGACTACTTTGAATACGCAAGAGCGTTGGCTCTGCTTCACGGATTGCCAAAGATTCCTAACTATTGGCATGCCAACGTTTACATGACCTATGTGAACAAGATGGGCTTGAAGATGCTTTACGCAGGATTGTGTAATATAAGTCTGGTAAATCAGGTCTTCATTACGATTCCCATGCAAACGTTCTTGATACATTACAAGACAGAGAACAACAGCAGAGACGCGTTAGTTGCATCCTCCTATCTAATGTTAATGGGTTTCAACGACACTGCAAAGTCAATCTATCCTGACTCGCCAGACAGAAACGACACTCTTTGGGCTTCCTTCAGCCTAGGGTTTAACCTTGAGGAGTGGTTCCCAAACGCTAAGTTCCCATCGTTACACAGCAAGACCGAGATTTTTCCGTTAACTCACTCTGACAACAACCTCACTTGGTCATGGGGCATGAGGTACACCAATTTGACGGCTGTTTGGTGGAGAACATACATTTCAGAAAATAATGAGACTAAGGCTAGCAGACCTTGGGGACTTGCCAGTTATGACGAATTGACTTTCAAATACACCTTGACGATTGACCCAGACACGCATAAGGCAACCATAACCGAAAATCATGTCATTGGCCGTATACGCGACCTTTGGGTTTTCCACGGATGGTTCCTAATTCCGCTCTACAATCACTTCAACCGCACAGGCTGCTATGCCTACGGCACGAAATTGTCCAACGAAACCGTTTATGACTTTCTCTACAAGCACGGTGTCAAAATGAGCATTGTTGACTTTCAAACCTCAATTATGCTGGACCGCGATACTTACAGCACCTCAACCAGCGGACAGAATGTCACAGACAACGAAGTCTTGGTCAGCAATTCCTCCATCTCGACCTACGCAGACGACGGAGAAAAAATCTTCGATGCCTCCTTCGGAGCTAAACAAACATATAATCTCTTCAACTACACAAAAGACCCCACGGAAAGTACATCAGACACCTACGACGCTGTTACCAGAACTCCTAAGATTGGCGGTTATGCAAAAAACCGTGACCTCTTCAAGTTCCACAGAAACTTTGGGAGATATTTACCTCTTATTTTGGTGCATATGTATCCTAATCTCTATCAGAGGGCAAAAGAAACCATAACCAACATGACACGAGCAGACTACTTATTCCTAATCTCCTATCCAAACTACAGCGGCTACAGAATAGAGCATGACCCGTTGTTTACAATTTACTTCGCCCCAACCGCTACAACCGGAACTAATTATGGCGCTCTAATAGTGCTAGCCATCGTAGGAGGCGTGGCAATCGCAACGGTTGCAATCGTCATCTCAAGAAAGAAAAAGTCGAGACAAACAGCTCAACAATAATCACCCGAAGAGCCGCCGTCTTTTCCACCATCATCCCAAAACTAGTACCTTTTCTATTTTTTCAAAATATCAGTTCGTGAATGTCGATATTGAAATCCTTTTATAGAGAAAATAGAGGCATTTCTCTGCGCACATCTAGCGTGCAGATATCCCCTGCAATTCTTTTTTTCTGGGTTTTAGTGCACGCAAAAAAGTGGGAGGGGTCGTCCCGAGATAGTGGACGACCACATTGGCGGTTTTTGTGAGCTTGTTCAGGGTTCAACTGTGCCTTCGTCGCTGTCTTCTACATCTGCTTCCTCGTCAACCAGCTCGGTTGGCTACGTGAAATAGAATGTTACTTCCGCGTAGTATGTCCTGACTAGTTCGGTAACCTCAACTGTGACTCTGTTGGTGTAAGGCTTGCCCACATCAGCGGTTTCTGTCAGGGTAATGGAGTAGTCATACGTGCTGACCCCCGAGGGTATCAGTATTGGTCCTTCAGGCGTCAAGTCTTGAGACCCCTTCAGAACTCCATCGTCCCAAACCTCATCGAGTATCGTAGCGTAGACCACCACGATAGCTGGGTTGGGGTTGTTGATTGTGATTGCGCCTGACACGATGTGGCGACACGATGTGTACGTTACGTTCTTGGAGACTATCAAGTCTACGTATTCTCGTATTTTCATAGGGATCGGAATGGTCTTGTCGCCTACGCCTTCAACTTGCAGGTAAAAGTGTCTTGAAGAGCCTGTGGCGAAAGAGGCACCGTGCCAAGAATCTGTCCAGTCCTCGAATTCGTCGCCATCTAGCTCCGTTGGGAGGTCTGCCTCCAAACCTTCCGACCAGACGACGTTGAGCGCAAGGTGGGCTCGGAAGAACAATATGATGTGGGTGGTAGCGCTTTCCCACGGCATACCGGATACGGTGAAGTAGCGTTCTTTCGCTGGGTAGCTGCCCGCAGGCGTGCCGTCTCCGGTTCCGGGTGGCCATGCATTCATGTAATTGGTGATGTTTGGTCCTGAAATCCAAGTTTCACCTGCTTCAGGTGTCGGGATATGCGTGCCCCAGCTTGGGGATGGCGTTGGTTGTCCGTCGGGCAGAAAATCATTTGTGGACCATTGAAAACCTGTTTCTTCGGATGTGTCGAATCCATCCACGTATATAGCCCCTGAGCTGCGCTGGTGAAAGTTGAAGCTTATGCTAAACTCTGCGGCTCCCCACATTTTGCTAGCCGTGTCAATTCTAAGCTGGTATGAGACGAAGTCGCATTCCACATAGGCCTTTCCTAGGTTACCGACCACCCATTTGTCTCTTTGCTTGTTATATCCTTTGAAGCGTTCAGAGGGTTCTTTTGCTCCTGCTATGTTTAGGCTGCCCAAGAATAGCATCAGACTAAACAGAAACAATATGGTCATAACGATTATGACTGTCTTCGTTTTCATTCCATTTTTTCTCCTTTATTATATCAGCAAAAAAGTTCTAAGCATGCGCATTTAAATTTATGTGACTGCGGTATCACAGCTACATAATGTTAAAAACATGACGCTCAAAAGGAAATTTGAGTAGTAATAGCGCACACGCAAGAATATCAGTTGTCTAGGGATGTGATGGTCTTACTAAATAGAAAGTCTTTAAGTGCCTTAATCTTGGCCTCATTGATCTGCGCATCTTTAACGAGCACTATCCAATTATTTCCACCTGGGTTCCAAGAGCATGCCCTGACAAGCCTCTTCTGAACCGAACTCTCACCAGCCCTTTTCTTCCATGTAACGCCACTATCTTCCCCCGAATCTTGCGCTCTCCCACGGGCCACGCAACTTTTCGACCTATAAGCCGAGCTGCCTCGCCGGAGGATTTGATGAGGGGAAACTGGAGGATGCATTCTTTTGGGCTCTGGGTTTTCGGACCCGTTCGATAACTTACAACGAGACCTCTAAGTATCTGTGGCAAGCCGTCTTCCCTCAATTAGAATATTTGAACAGACAATTCAATTTATCGGCTCCAGAACGAGTTGAAAAGACGTTATGACGTTAAGGTTGGGACAGCACACCAGCGATCGACTTCTTTACGACTTTCATAGCCGGGTATAGACTAGACAGGCAGAGGAAGCTTAGAGCTAAGAGTAGCCATCCGGCAACAGAAACAAGAGTAAGATGGGAAATGATCGGCTCAGGAATCAAGAACACAAACGTGAAAAAGAGCCCAACAAAAACCCCTATCGCCCCGCTAATCAACGTGATAATGAGAGCTTCTGTAAAAACTATCTTCAAGATGACTTTCGGCTTGGCGCCCAAGGCTCTCATGATTCCGAACTCTCTCTGTTGACCCGTGATTGAGAGCATCATGTAGCTCAGAAGACAGAAAGCGGCGGTTACTAGGGAGAAGAGGGGCAGAAACATGACAAACGACCAGACGTAGCCAAGAAAATCCATGTGTTTCCCCAAAACCTCATTGAGCTCAACGGGTTCCAACACCATCTCTGAGACCTGCTTTTCTATCTCAGCGAGAACCTGCAAGCGTCTGAACGGATCGATCTTGAGAAAAAGAAAATTACAGTTGGGTTGTCCATTCACAAGCGTAGATAAAGCGTTTAGAGGAACGTACGCAACGTTTCCGTTGTTGAGAGGATCCAAGCACACGCCAACTATCTCAAATTTTTTCTCAAACACCCTAACCGCCTGCTTCTCAGGATCAGCAAACATTTCAAACGCCAGAGAGTCGCCAATAACCGCGGAGTAAACGTCGGTCTCGTTAAGATACCTCCCAAAAACCAGCCACTCGTTAATGACGTGCTCAGGCTGAACGCCGATAACAAGAGCCTCGCCGAACCGATGATCACCCACTAGAACGTACTGGTCCGGCTCTTCAGGATCAATAATAACCCCCTGAACTTCGTACACGGTTTCTTCGAAAACTAGACGCGGATCCGCCTTAAGAACTCCGGAGATATTGCTGAGTTCAGAGACCAGAGACTCGGGAATACGGTATCTCTGATCAAGGTAGTTGATTGGCTCTGTATCTTTAGCCTCGAAAAACTGTGAGAGAAGGTTCACATAATGTCTGGTGAGGTCTGGGTGACCCACAATGACGATGTCTCTGCCAACCGCTCGCTCCACATAACCCTGAGTAGTCTGGCTAGCAATTATTCCCCCCGCGATTGTTACGGTTGTCAATGTCAAAACAGCGGCGAGACAGATTATTGCGCGGCGGGTTGCGGATTTTCTCCGCGTTAGAGCTCGATACGCCACCTTGAGGGAAAGACTCAGTTTTGAAGACGCAGGTTTTCCAGGCTCTCCCGATGTTATTCCAAACGAATACAAAGGCGACAACGCTTCAGCAGTCTTCACCCTGATCGCTTTGATTATAGGCTGGGTTCCCAGAATGTGGGAGGCAACGACAAAGATGAAAAAGATTAGGAGGACCGTCCATAAGTTGAGGGGCCTTTGTGAGATGGAAAAGCCGAAAGCGTTCAACGAATTGACGCATGCGAAGTGCATTAACACCCCAATAATCGTTCCAGCAACGCAACCTATGAAGACAATGATAAACAGTTCTGTGAGAAAATAGCCGAAAGCTACGTTGGCCAAACACCCTGTTGCCTTCATTACACCAATGTCTCGCACCCGCTCAGACATAGATAAATAGACAAGGAAAGACGTTACCAACGCTCCGACCAGAATGTTGAGGAGGCTGACCATGAAAACGAAAAGCGAAAAAATATTGGAGAATCCCGTGGTGAGTTTGCCCCCTGTGACGAGAGCGATTTCAAAGCCAATGTTCTCCCCGAAAAGAATGAGGAAAACCGTGGCAGCGGTGCATATGGTTAATCCAACTATGGTTAAGCCTGTTTGAAACTTTCTTCGCATCAAGTCCTTTACGGGAAACGCTATTTCACTCATCTGCGGCAACGATCCTGCCGTCTCTTAGATACAGTGTTCGGTTTCCCAACCCAATTATTCTCTCATCGTGTGTGGCAACTATGATGGTTTTTCCCTTCGCCTTCAATTTCTCCAGTATCGAAACGATCTCAAGACCTGTTTCCATGTCCAGATTTCCAGTCGGCTCGTCAATAAGGATTAGGGGAGGATCATTAGCTAAGGCTCTAGCAAAGGCGACACGCTGCTGTTCGCCCCCGCTGAGTTGGCCTGGAAAGTGGTTAGCTCGATGGAAGAGTCCAAGTAACCTCAGCAGTTTTTCTGATCGTATCTTAACACGATCCTCTGACCACCCAGCCAATTCCATCGGAAACGCAACGTTTTCAAGAGCCGTAAGCGTGGAAACAAGGTTGTAGGATTGAAAAACGAATCCTACGTAGGCGGAGCGGAAGGTTGCCAGAAAATCCTCATCATAAGTGCTCAGATCATGACCAAAAACAACGATCTCTCCGCTAGTCGGTTGATCAAGACCGCCGATAAGGTTTAGAAGCGTCGTTTTTCCAGCGCCCGAAGGACCATATATCGAAACGAACTCGCTCTCCACAACTTCAAGGTTTAGGTCTCTTAAAGCGGGGATTATGAGATCGCCGATCTGGTACTCCTTGCACAAAGAAGAAGCAAAAACCACTCTCTCCTTGATCTTCCTCATCTGGATGGCCCGCATTGTATAACTTTTGGGAATATGAGAGATAAATTTAACTAACCTTTTTGGTACACTTCCTTTTCTTTTTTGATTCAAAAAAAATGTCGTGCACTGTCAGCAATTTTATGCATGCTGTATGTATTTTACTTGTTTTCTGGGAATATTTCCTTCGCATGCAACCACTTTTAGGCCTCCACGGCCACATTCACGAATCTAGAGGCGTTCAAAAAATAGGTAGAACAGTATGCCTGAATCCGGGCAGCGAATATACAGAAAGCATACTAAGAGGAGTGATCGTTTTCCTAGAAAAGAAAAAAGTCAAAGACTATATGTTCACTTCAGGTTAAGGCTGGCGCGTGGAAAACAAGTTGACACACAAACTCAGATTACCCTCCGAGATTCCTTTGGAAAAATGGCCTTCTATTTCAGCATTCATTGAAGAAGCAAAGGCATGTGTCAAGGAGGCGGAAGAGCAAGACATCACACTAAGGGTGATGGGAGGGCCTAGCATATACATTCACATCTGCACTCACGGTAAAGAATACCTACAATTATGGGAGAAACTCGGCAGATTAGGGAAAAAGAAATTCGGCGACATCGACTTCGTGAGTTACGGTAAATCCCGGGGGAAAGTAGTTAAGTTCTTTGAGAATCGAGGCTACATAATTGATCGCAGAATGCTCTATCGATTTGGCAAGAAAAGACACATATACATCGGAAAAAAGTTCCCCATGGTAGACGTTTTTTTCGATACAATAGACATGTGTCATTTGATTAATTTTAAAAAGCGACTAGAGGTTGATTACCCCACCATCCCACTTGCAGAGTTGATACTACACAAGGTGCAAGTCGTAAAAATGAACGAAAAAGACATCACAGACCTCATAGTGCTGATAAGGGCCCATGATGTTGGAGAAACCGATGAGGAAACCATTAATGCAAAATACATAGCTAAACTCCTCTCAAATGACTGGGGCTTCTACTACACAGCAACGACAAACCTGAAGAAAGTCAAAGATTCTTTAGGTAACTACACCGCCTTAACCAAAGACAACAAGGAAATGGTGAAGAAGAGAATCGACAAGCTCATCGACTACATAGAAAAGGAACCCAAAAGTGTGAGATGGAAACTCAGAGCCAAGATCGGAACGCGAACAAAATGGTATAACGAAGTAGAAGAATGGGATGTGCTTCCGTAGCGAATAACTCCCTCAGCGTGGCAACGTTCACTAGATCACTCAATTTTCATTTTCACTTCACCTTCTTAAGGGTGAAAGAGTCATAAGCCGGTATTTGCGTCGATCGATAGGTAAAGATTTTAACTGCCTCACGTAAACATCCTCTCTAAAGAATCAGGGAATAGGTTGAGTATGATACTAGGTAGGAGACGTGGTAAGCCGAAAAAACAAAAGGATCTGGAAGATCTATCCCTGCTAATTTCCCAACTCGACGGTATACGCGGTTTCCGACGCGTAGAACCTGAAGCTATCAAAGACGCGTTCAAGACAATGAGGTCTAAAGATTTCGAGCAAGAGTGGAAAAAGATCAGACACGATGTGGAAAAAATTGTATACTTACCTCTGACCATTCAAGGATTACCAACCCTGATCAGGTTAGCCATGATCTCAAAGTTGATCATCCCCGTAAGCTTAATTTTTACAGTTTTAGCTATAGCGCCTAAAATGCATAGATTTCTGCCTATTCCTCTTCCCCCAATATTCGGCCAAGACATAGTCTTCATTTTCTTTATGATGCTCTCGATTGTTACAGCGAACGGCTTTATAATAACAGACTTTATCATCCGAAGAAAAATAGTAAAATATGAAAAAGAACACAAGGAAAAATTTAGCAAAGGAAGAGAACGTATTAGGGAAGTAACTCAAAGACTCATTCTAGAACTCGTGGAAAAACTAAAACGTCGCGGTGGAGACCCCGCTGATTATAAAATGAAATTTTTCTTCAAGGATTATAAGGGAATAGAAGTCATTAAAGAAAGCAGAGGAAAAATTTTCAAGAAGAAATATCCTGTTTACACAGTCATTTGCTCCACATGATCCATTACAGTCAGAAAGCTTTATCTATTCAAAACCGAGAAAAGAAGCTTCTACCGAGGGAACAAAATGAGTGCGGTTTATGAGAAGGAGAACAAGAAACTTCTCGAGAGAACGAAACGATCTGAGGAAATCTACAAGCTAAGTGCTGAAGTGACTCCTTTCGGCGTTCACAGCAACTATAGAGCTATGGACCCTTATCCCATATACTTCACTAGGGGAAAGGGAAGCAAATTATGGGATGCCGACGGCAACAAGTACATTGACTTCCACATGGCGTTTGGTGTCCTAGTCGCTGGTCATTCTCATCCAGTGCTGGTGGAAGCAATGAAAGACAGAATCGCAAACGGCACGATCTTGGGCTTCGAATTTGATGATTCCTACAAACTGGCGAAACTCATATGCGAACGTTTCGGAGTTGACATGGTGAAATTCTCGACTACGGGAGGAGAAGCTACAAACTACGCGGTTAGATTTGCAAGAGCCTATACTGAACGAAAAAAAATATTGAAGTTTGAGGGATGCTATCACGGTTTCCCCGACAGCTTTCTGGTAAACGTCAAACCTACAGTGGCTAAGGCTGGACATCCCAGATTTCCAAATCAGGTTCCCGCGTCTAAAGGAATCCTAGAAGAAGCGGTTAAACAGACCTTGATAGCGCCTTTCAACGATTTGGAAGCTGTTGAAACACTAATGAAAAAACACGGAAACGAAGTGGCAGCCATCATTCTAGAACCCGTGCCAATGAACATGGGTTACATCCTTCCCAAAAGCGGATTCCTAGAAGGACTGAGGAAAATAGCCAACGAATACAATTCAGTACTCATCTTCGACGAAGTGAAAACAAGTGGGAAATTCTACAGAGGAGCCGCCGACTACTTCAAAGTCAAGCCGGACCTTGTGACCATGGCTAAAGCCATTGCCGGAGGCTACCCATTGTCTCTTGTAGCAGGGAAAAAAGATATAATGAACTCCGTCGTTCCAGGCGTCATTTCTCACGCAGGCACTTTCAACTCAAACTCGCTCGTCATAACCGCAGGGTTAGTAACTCTTTCAAAAATACTGACA
>Ga0224496_10002080_pt1 | contig 12061 bp, 2 predicted proteins | sample SF_Jul11_sed_USG_2_FD_168127 | JGI IMG/M metagenome (GOLD analysis project Ga0224496, IMG submission 168127) | Sediment microbial communities from San Francisco Bay, California, United States - SF_Jul11_sed_USGS_8_1 | ecosystem: Environmental > Aquatic > Marine > Sediment | place: USA... | reverse complement strand
CCCCAACGGCCTGGCCGGAGGCGGCATTGTCGTCCTTTACGCGGCGTTCTGGGCCGCCGCCGCCCTGTACCACCTGATTCCCCTCACCGCCGCGTTTGTGCTGATGGCACTGGTTACCGCCACTGGCGGACTGCTTGCGGTGCGGCACGGCTCGCTGGTGATCGCAGTGATGGGGTTGGTAGGCGGTTTCCTCACCCCGTTTCTGCTGTCCAGCGGCGCCGACCGGCCAATCGGCCTGTTTGGCTACCTGTTGCTGCTCAATGTCGGCGTGTTCTTTGTCGCCCGCATGCGACACTGGAACGTCCTTGCCGGCCTGAGCCTGGTCGGCACGGGCGTTTATGAACTGTTGTGGATCACCACGCGCATGGGCCCCGATCGGGTGGCGCTGGGAATCGGCATTCTGGTGGTGTTCATGCTGCTGTTCGTGCTGGCCGGGCGATCCGCCGCGACGGAGGACCGCGCCGAATGGCTCCCGACCCAGTCGGGGGCCATCCTGTTGCCGCTCCTGTTCGCGTTCTACTTCGCCGGCAACGCACCCTACTCCCCCCATTTGTATCCTGTGGCGTTGCTGCTGCTTTTGCTCTCCGGTGCCGCCACATGGATTGCGAAAACTCAGGACCGGGCCTGGCTCGGGCTTGCCGCGGCGGGAGGAAATATCGGCGTGACCCTCGTGTGGCTGGGGTCGCACCCACTCACGCACTCACTCACCGTGGAACTGGTGGCCATCAGCGTGGCGTTTGCCGCTCTGTTCCATGCCTGGGTCGAGCGGGATCCGGAGCGTGCGGACATGTACGGCCCGGCCCAGGCGGCCGTTCTGGCCACCATCGGCCAATTCGGTTGCCTGATCGTCGCGGCGGGAAGTGCCGGTGAGGTTCCTCCGTGGCCGTTCGTGGCCGGGTTCCTGGCGCTGGCCGCGCTGCTGATCCGGCACGCGGGATTTCCGGAACGGGAGTGGCTGCACGTGCCCGCCGGAGTGGCCACAGCAATCGGTCTGGCGATACTCCACCTGACCTCGGGCGGCAAGGGGTTTCCCGCATTTTCCATATATCTCGGTCTGCTGGTGGCGGTCTCTTTGCTGTTTCAGGGGGTACTGCTGTTGCGCCGTGCCGGTGTGACGGGCATCTGGGCGGGACACGCGGCCGCAGCCGTGCCGCTGATCCTGCTGTTGTCCATTGTGTCCGGCCCCGACCTGCGCCATCTATCACCGGTGTTGGCCCTGGGGGGAACGCTGGCTCTGGCCGCAGTGGGGGTGCTGGCAACCGCCATCACCGCTCCGGGGGGCTGGTATCTGGCCCTTGCCGGCGTCACTGCCGTGGTCCATCTGGCGTGGACCGATCTGGTCATTCACCCGTCCGCCTCCGCCGATCAGGCGCTACTGGCCATGGCCTGGCAAATGGCGGCGGTTCTGTTTTTCACCGCGTGGCCGTTTGCGGTTCCCACCCGCTACCGCAGCGAACGGTGGGCGCTGTATGGAGCGGCACTGGCCGGCTCCTTGTGGTTTTTTTCCCTCAAAACGCTGTACATCGCCTCCTGGGGACGCGATTCGCTGGGGCTGCTGCCGGTAGTTCTCGGAGCTGTTTCGCTGACGGTCGTATTCCGCTCCAGCCGGCTGTGGCCACCGGGCAACCCACTACGCAAATCGGCGTTGGTCTGGTTTTCCGCCGTGGCCATGGGCTTTGTGAGCATCGCCATTCCACTGCAACTCCAGAAGGAGTGGATCACCATCGGATGGGCCATTCAGGGGGCCGCCGTGATCCTGTTGTGGCGGCGGCTGAACCACCCTGGGCTGAAGTATTTCGGACTGGCGTTGCTGGCGGCAGTGACCATCCGGCTGGTGGCCAATCCGGCGGTGCTGGGTTACTACACCCGTTCCGGTTGGCCGATTCTGAATTGGCTGCTCTACACCTACTGGATTCCAGCCGCCGCCCTGATTGCCACGGCGGTACTGCTGCGACCGAAGGAGATTTCACGCCTCCGGGAGTGGGAGCTGCCGTTCTTCCAGCAGGGGCATCCATGGGGTGCGGCCTATTGCGGTCTGGCCGGATTGGTGGTGTTCTTCGTATGGATCAATCTGGCCATCGCCGACTGGTTCAGCGGAGGGAGGTTCATTGAACTGCATTTCGAGCGCATGCCCGCCCGCGATCTGACCACCTCGGTGACCTGGGTCCTGTATGCCCTGCTGATTCTGGTGGTCGGGGTGTGGCGCAAGATCCCCGCCCTGCGCTGGGTCAGCCTGTCCCTGCTGATGGTGACCATCGCCAAGGTGTTCCTGTACGATCTCGGCAAGCTGGAGGACCTGTACCGGGTGGCGTCTCTCGTGGGGCTGGCGGTTTCACTGATTCTGGTGTCGTTCGGATACCAACGCTTCGTCTTTCGCCGCCAGAGGGAACCATGATGCGCATCGCCATTCTGCTGATCGCCTTTCTGTTGCCGCTGCAGGCACTCGCCTTGGCCCCGGAGCGCGCCGACCTGCGCTCGCTGTTTTCGCACCGGGCGGAAATTTTTGTGGACGCCGCCGGCCTTGCTCGGCTGGCGCTTCCCGGCGAGGTCATCGCTGTCAGCCAGCCGGATCTGCGGGATCTGCGCATTCTGGACGCCGCCGGAAACGAGGTGCCGTGGGTGGCGGAGGATACAGACCTGTTTCTGAACAAGCAGGCACGCCAGTCCATCAACGGGAAGTTGCTCAACCTGACCCGGACGGAACTGCGATCCGAAACGGAACCCACCCTGTTCCGCGAGGTGCTGGAACTCGCCTGGCCGGAATCGACACCGGCCACCGGAGCCTGGGAACTGGTGGTGAACACACCCCGGACGGAGGTGTTGCGGCGAGTGACCCTGTCGGCCAAGGCAGCCGACGGGACTGTCACTCCTGTTGGCGAAACCACCTCCCTGTTCCGGTTGCCCAACCAGGGGGGTGAAAAGATGCGCTTGCCGCTCCCCCCCATGGCCCCCGCATCCCTGCTGGTCACCTTGGAGGGAGACGGCGCCTATCTGTCTCCGACACTGGAATTCGAAACCCGCATCCATTTTGCCCCCGAGGCGCGTTCCGAACTGCCACTCGCCGAAATGGCCCGCAACCGGGAGCGCGACAGCCAGGGCTTTACGACGATCCTGGAGGTATCCCGGCCCGCCGGGATGGGGGCGTCCGTGTTGCGTGTCAAAACCTCCACCCCGGTATTCAACCGCCGCATCCGCGTGACCACCGAACACCGCTCCTCAACCGATCAGGTGGTCGGCCACGGCACCGTGTTTCGGGTCGCCGTGGCGGAGAACCTTGAAATCCCTCTGGAGGCCTCCAGCGGAACCCGCCTGCGCATCGAGATTGAGGATGGCGACAGTCCGCCCCTGGAGGAATTGACGGTTACGGCACTGGTTCCCCGCCCGACCCTGACTTTCTCGATTCAGGGTGCCGCGCCGGGCACCCCCGCGGGCACCCTCTATTTCGGTGGAAACCGCGCCTCCGCGCCCCGGTACGACATCACCCCCCTGCTGCCCAGGGTTCCGACCACCTTGACCGGAGCACCCGCGGAAATCGCCACCCTGTTGAGTGACCGGGACAATCGCCCACGGGCTCGCCTTGGAAAGATACAAGCCAACCCCGCCTTCGATCGCAAGCCGCTGCTTGCGTTTGCCTCCAGACCGGGGGCGGCAGTCAACACAGCGCTCTACCGGCACGTCCTCCCGGTTCGGTTGGAGCCCTCTTCGGAGGGGCTGTCCCGCCTTCGCCTTCCCTCGGAACTGCTCGCCCTGGCACGCCCGGACCTGGCGGATCTGCGCATTGTCGACGCCTCCGGAAACCAGTGGCCGTATCTGCTGGAGAGCGGTCCCGGACAGCGGGAAACGGCCGAACTGCCGATCACCCGGGAACCACAGGAGCGCGCATCCCACTATCGGCTTCAACTCCCGGCCGAGGCGATTACGTTGGACCAATTGGTGGTGGAGACCGACACTCCCTACTTTGACCGGAAATACCGGGTGGTGGGCACCCACCCCGGAGAGGGCAAGCGTGAATTCACCCTGGCCACCGGACGACTGCGCCGTGACAGTGGGGTGCCGGAACCGGTTGCCATCGGCCTGGCCCCGGTACAGGTGGCCTCATTGACGCTGATTGTCGAGGACGGAAACGACGCCCCGCTGACCTTTACATGGAGCCGGGCGCGCCTGCAACTGGCGGACATGTTCGTCACGGCACCCCAGGGAGCCTACCGGCTGTTGTTCGGCTTTCCCGAGGACAGAGCCCCGGTATATGAGTTGGCCCGGGTTCGGGATGTGGTGCTGGCGGTGGACAGTACCGAGGCCACCGTGGGCATGCGCACCGAACACGAAGGTTACAGTGCCTACAGTCGCCTGTCCGGGGGCAAGGGACTCCAATCCGCCGTGATGTGGATTGTGCTCATCGCCTCCGTGGCCACACTGGGTGGCATCACCCTGCGTCTGGCGCGCAGCGACAAGCCGGACAACTCCGACCGCTCCTGACTCAGGTCCCGTCACGCCCGGCCAATCGCCGCGCAACCCGCTAAATTCGAAAAAATAATTTCACCCACCGGTGACGCGGCTGCGCCCGCTGCATCCCCCCTTCCCGCCGCTTATCGGGTTGATAAGCATTCGCCCATTTTCCTTGCCTGTCCGCCGGTCCGCAAATAGGTTCCGGGACGTCACTCACAAGGAGTGGCACTGGAATTGGGGAATCATGTGCCGGACTGTTACTGGAACCAACTCACCGCCGGGCGTTTGCGCTCCATCCCGGATGTGGGGGGTTCCATTTCGCCAGTTCCCGGCGCTTTTCGCGACCCCGGCCACGGCGCCGGGATGGCCGGCGGCCATGCCCCCGTGTCTGTGCCCGCCCCGCCCCTGGGGGATTCCGGGCACCACCTACCCCATTGGAGAAATGCGAATGGATGAATCCCATTTTCGGGCCGCGCCACGCCGTTCCGGCGTATTTAAGTGGTTTGCAGGAGGCTCCGCCCGCCTGCTAGCCACTTTCGCGGCCCTCACCGTTGCCCTGCCATCCGGCATGGCAACGGCCCAGACGGCACCGGCACCGGCCGACCTCTGCGCCGGTAATACCATTACCGCGCGCGTTGTGGCGCTCGACCAGGTGCTGATGTTCAACCGGCTGGGAGCACAAAACGTCAACGGCATGATCTACGCCCTGCGGCGCGACGTCGTCGACATTGACTCCCTCCAACCAGAGGTCCAGGGCGCCTCCCTGGCACCGGGCAACGTGCAATTGCGCCCGGACAAACGCCCTCGCCCGCTGACCCTGCGCGTCAGCAAGGGCCAGTGTCTGCAGGTGGAAGTCACCAACCTGCTGGCACCGATCCCCAACCCGAATCCGAACGGCGCGGGTCACCACCCGGCACCGAATCTGGATCCGGCCATGATCACCGACGACCAGATCAACGAGCGCCGCATCGGGTTTAACCCGGCGGGCCTCGAACTGGTCAACGCCATCAGCGACAGCAACTCGTTCGTCGGCGCCAATGCCGACAGCACGCTGGGCGTGGGCGAGACCGGTACCTTCACCTATTTCGCCCGCGAAGAGGGCGCGTTCCTGGTGCAGAACCTGGCCGCCTCCTTCGGCGGCGACGCCTCCGCCGGAAACGAGCCCCAGGGCCTGTTCGGCGTGGTCAACGTGCAGCCGCCGGGTGCCACCTACTTCCGCAGCCAGGCCACGGAAGAGGAGATGGCCCTGGCCACCACCGGCACCACCGCCGACGGTCAGCCGATCGTGGACTACACCGCCACCTACCCGCACACCTCCCCGTGGATCGAGGAAGGCAAGGCGGGGCTGCCGGTGCTTTCGATGCTGCACGGCAACGAGTTGGTCCATTCGGACATCAACGCGATCATCGTCGGCCCGGAAGCGGGCGGCCGGTTCAACCCGAGCATCTATGCCCTGGAGAGCCAGGGCATGGTGAATCCGACGGTGCCCAACCGTCTGGAGCCGTTCCGCGAGTTCACCGTGGTGTTCCACGACGAGATGGTTTCCGCCCAGGTGTTCCCCCAGTGGTACAAGCACCCGGTGCTGAAGCACACCCTGCACGGGGTGCGTGACTCGTTCATGATCAACTACGGTTCCGGCGGAATCGGTTCGGAAATCATCGCCAACCGTCTCGGCGTCGGCCCCATGTACGACTGCCTGGATTGCGCCTATGAGGAATTCTTCCTCTCTGCCTATACGGTGGGCGATCCGGCGATGGTCGTGGATATCCCGGCCAATTTCGGTCTGGAGAACTGCCAGCCGGACGGCACCGGATGCACCGCGGTGGGCCCCAAGGCCACCCACGCCATGTATCCGGACGATCCGTCCAACGTACACCACAGCTACATCAGCGATGCGGTTCGCTTCCGCAACCTGCACGCGGGCAAGGAACAGCACGTGTTCCACCTGCACGCGAACCAGTGGGTTTCGGACGCCAACGACGACAACTCCACCTATCTGGACTCCCAGGGCATCGGCCCGGGTTCCGGGTATACTTACGAGACGGCCTTCGGCGGTACCGGCAACCGGAACAAGCTGCCGGGTGACTCCATCTTCCATTGCCACTTCTACCCCCACTTTGCCCAGGGCATGTGGGAAATGTGGCGTTCGCACGACGTGCTGGAGACGGGTACCCGTCTGAGCGTTTCGGGCACTGGCCACCACACCACCCCATGGGCGCTGCAAAACGGCACCCCGGCGCCGGGCGCCCGCGCCCTTCCGGACGGAGAGATTCTGGCCGGTACGCCGATCCCGGCGGTGGTGCCAATCCCGGCCCGACCGATGGCGCCCACCCCGGGCAAGGTGACCGTGGTCCAAAAAGACGCCAACGGCGACGGCATCGGGGATTCCAGCCAGGCGCTGGTGGACAACGCCGATCTGGACATGGGCATCAACCCGGGCTATCCGTTCTACATCGCCGGTATCGAGGATACCGTGGGCCAGCGGCCGACCACCCCGCCGCTGGACATGGACCTGGCCACCGGCGGCTGGGACGGCGGCCTGCCGCGTCACACCCTGGACGGTCTGCGTGCGGGCGGTGTGGTGGGGCACGAGGCCCACACCCGTCTGGACATGACCAAGGACATGGCGGTCGCCAGGCCGGTGTTCTATCCGGAAGGCGGCACCAAGGCCGAGAAGGTTGCGATGGCGTTCCACCAGCAGCGCTGCGTGGATACCTTCCTGCCGGACGGCACCCCCGCCCTCTGTGATCCGGTCAACGAAGACGGCTTTGTCCTCAATGGCAACGCCCCGGTGCCAGGCGCACCGTATGCGGAGCCATGCATCGACGACCGTCGCCAGATCCTGCGTCGCGGCCAGGAAGGCCTGTTCTTTGGCGCTACCGGCACCCCCACGGAGCCGTTTGTGCCGCAGTTCGGCGCCTTCAACCCGCGCCTGTACAAGGCGGCCAATATCGAGCTGAACGTCACCTTGAACAAGCTCGGCTACCACTTCCCCCAGCAGCGCATCATCACGCTGTGGGAGGACGTGATGCCGACCCTGACCAACCAGCGTCCGCCCGAGCCGTTCGCGATTCGTCTGAACACCGCGGACTGCGCCACATTCCTGCACACCAACCTGGTGCCGGAATACTACGAGATGGACGACTATCAGGTGCGTACCCCGACCGACATCATCGGTCAGCATATTCACTTGGTGAAGTTCGACGTGACCGCTTCCGACGGTTCCGGCAACGGCTGGAACTACGAGGATGGCACCCTGTCTCCGGAAACCGTGCGTCAGCGCATCAAGGCCATCAACGCCTTTAACGCGACCAACGCTCCGGTGGCCACCCTGGACGGCCGTACCCATCTGGATCCGCTGCCCCACCCGTTCTTCGGCCCGCTCGACCAGAGTACCCCGGATGCGGAGGGACACAAGGAATGGGACGGCGCCCGCACCACCATCCAGCGCTGGTTCGCCGATCCGGTGCTGAACACCAAGGGAGAGGATCGTGGCCTGGGCATCGTGTTCACCCACGATCACTACGGCCCGTCCACCCACCAGCAGGTGGGTCTGTATGCCACCGTTCTGGTGGAGCCGGCCAACTCCAAGTGGGTCCACAGCGAGACCGGTGCCCCGCTGTACGACACCGCCACCCGCAGCGATGGTGGCCCGACCAGTTGGCAGGCGGTGATCATTCCGCAGGATGCCGCCGGTAATCCGGTGGACGCGAACGGTGACGGCAAGCTCGACACCTTCCGTGAGTTCTACTTCGAGTTCAGCGACTTCCAGCACGCCTATCTGAAGGGCGTGTATGTGGGCCGCGACGAGAAGCACAACCGCGTCTGTCCGGAGGGCCAGTCGGTCTGCCCGGATCCGAACACGTTCCGCTCCGCCATCAACCCGTCGTTCCGCCAGCCGGCTCCGTTCCCGGATGTGCAGACCTTCCCGGCCAACTGCCCGGGGGGTGTGCCGCGTCCGTGCCCGGAGGCGATCTCGGCCGACGACGTGGGCATGCTGGTGGTGAATTATCGCCAGGAGCCGGTGGCTCTGCGGGTGTTTGACCCGAATGCCATCGGACCGGACGGCAAGTCCGGCAGCCAGGCGGCCGGTCTGGCCGGTGATCTGGCCTTTGCCATGCAGAGCCGCACCGACCGCGCCATTCCGCAGTTCAACACGGCGCTGGGCGACACGCCCTATCCGCCGTTGACCGCCGACGTGCTGCCTGGCGACCCCTACACGCCGCTGATGCGCGCGCAGGAGGGCGACGAGGTACGCGTGAAGATCCAGGCCGGTGCCCACGAGCACGAGCACAACGGCACCATTCAGGGCCACAAGTGGCTCATGACCGGTGGCGGCTTCGGCAAGGGCAGCCCGAATTCCGGCTGGCGCAACAGCCAGAACTGGGGCATCTCCGAGCAGGCCGCGCTGACCACACCGGTCGGCCTGGGCAAAAACACCCTGGCGGAGGATAACGGCACCAACACCGATCCGGAACGCACCGACTACTACTACTCCGTGGACGCCAGCCAGGACGGCTGGTGGAGCGGCATGTGGGGTCTGTTGCGGACCTATCAGTACCTCCCGGCGGACCTGTATCCGGCTTCGCAGAACACGCAGGAAATGGTACGGGCCACCCAGCCCCCGGAGCCGGGCAAGGCATTCCATCCGAAACGGCCGGTCACCCTCGACCTGTCCGCGGTCGATGGCATTACCCTGGCCGACATCCTGGTGGAGAAGAAGATCGACGACATCTTCGCCCTGGAGCCGGAGGTGGACACCACCGGCTGGGACGCCGACACCCTCACCCGCGAAACCATTCGCGTGCTGAAGAACGGTGGTCTGGGTAACGCGGGCAGCCCCGGCTACTCGAACAACCTGAAGGCGGCCTTCGCCACCACCCTGGGCAACGGCAAGGCGCTCATGAAGGGCGCCTCCAAGAACGCCCTCAAACAACAGGCGGCGCTGGAGGAAATTACCGGCATCGCCCTGCGTTATGTGGGTAACCTGAACCTGGAAGTGGACCCGTCGTTGCAGGACATCGACGTCCGTAGCGGCAAATTCCACAATTTCGCGGTCAGCCAGCAGTTGTCCGATGCCTTGTTCGATCAGATCCTCAAGGCGCTGCGCGCCTCGGGGGATCCGGAAATGGAGAAGGCCTACGGCAGCTGGTTCTCCACCATCTTCAGCAAGACCCAGCAGAAGAACGTGGACGCCCTCAAGGCGGCGGTGGATTACCTGGTGCGGACCAACCTGAACCTGGGCACCACGGTGTTCAAGTCCACCGGTCCGGACCACTTCGCCCGCCAGCTGCACCCGGCCTGCCCGGCCGACGCGCCGCTGCGCCAGTACGAAGTGCACGCGGTACAGGCCAACGCGGTGATGGCGGCCAACAACACCCCGGGCGTGACCCTGGTCCCGGCGGGACCGGAGGCCACCATGCACGTGGGCGCCACCCCGGATCCGAAGGGCGGCACCCTGGTCTACAACAGCCGTCCCACCACCCTGGTGGAGTTGGGCGGAGTCCAGCAGAAACAGGGCCCGCTGCATGACCCGACCGCGATCATGTACGTGCTGAAGGACGACCTGCCGCTGCTCAAGAGCGGCCACTTGACCCGTCCCAAGCCGATCACCCTGCGTGCCAACGCGGGTGAGTGCATCGCCATCGACCTGCAGAACGATCTGCCGGAAGTGACCCTGGACCTGGCCAACTATTCCCTGCTGCTGCAGGTCGCCATCCGCGACCAGAACGCGGTGGGCGGTGGCGTGACCGGCTTCCAGAACAACCTGATCCGCCCGTCCAGCCACGTGGGCCTCCAGCCGCAGCTGGTGCACTACATGGCTCAGGACGGCGATGCCATCAACGTGGGCCAGAACCCGGTGCAGACCGTCGCTCCCAAGGATCGGCGCACCCTGTACTGGTATGCGGGCGACGTGAGCCAGCAGATGGTTAACGGCACCCTGCAACTGGTCTACACCCCGGTGGAATTCGGTGGCGCTAACCTGACCCCGGCCGACAAGGTGAAACAGGGTCAGAAGGGCCTCATCGGCGGTCTGGTGATCCACCCGCAGGATTCCACCTGGATCGACGGCGTGGATGCGGAAGGCAATGCCGACCGCACCCAGGTCACCGTCACCGGTGTGAACGGCACCTTCCGCGACATGGTCACCATGTCCCAGAAGGCACTGGCGTTCCGCTACGCGGACGGCACCGCGGCGAAGACCATCGCCGCCGAGGACAACGGGGCCCCCGCCGACAGCCACGATACCGGACACATGGGCATCAACTACGGTACCGAGCCCATGTGGTACCGCTACGGCGTGCTGCCGGAAACCCCGTTTGGCCGCGTTGGCCCGAACGGCAAGCCGGGTCTGGCGACCCTGCAGAACGTGTACCGCGCGTACAGCAACACCCAGGTGGGCGGTGATCCGCAAACCCCGGTGTTCACCGCCGAGGCGGGACAGCCGTTCCGCATGCACATGCTGCTGCCGACCGGTATCGGTCGTGCTACCACCTATGGCCTGTACGGCCACGTGTGGCAGCGCTTCCCGTACCTGGCCGGGACGGTTCCGTCCCAGACCATCGGCCTCAACCCCTACAGCCGCTATGAGGGAACCCACGAGAGCGTGTCGCCAATGGCGCACTTCGACTGGGTATTCCCCTCCGCTGGCGGCACCTTCGGGGTGACTGGCGACTACCTGTTCCGCGACTACGGTTCGTTTGGTAACACCAGCGGACTGTGGGGCCTGGTCCGGGTTCAGCCGCCGCTCGCTCCCTAACCCTCAACCCCGGTAAGGCCGGGGGCGTTACAACAGCGCCCCCGGCCGCAGCCGGGAATTGATGTTCGGGGGGCGGGTTTGGATACAAAACCCGCCCCCCTTGCAGCGGCGGCATGACCGGCCGGGGTCATGCCGCCGCATTTTTCGGCACCCGGCCACCCCCCTTTCGATTTTTTAAAAAACCCGGTGTTTCCCATGCCTATTCTGCCCCGATCAACCCCCCGTATCTGGTGGATTCTCTGGCTGCTGCCGCTGCTGGCCCTTTCCGGCACAGGCCTCGCGGCCGATACGGAGAATCCCCTTCACTTCAAATCCGACGCCATCAGTGCCTCCGTCAGCCTGTGGCCGGAAAATGGTGGTGCATCGCTCAGTGAAATCCCCGCTGGTGAACCGCTGGATATCTCCGTCACCCTGAAAGACGCCGATGGCAAGCCGCTTGGCAAAATCCACCCCGCCGCGTGGGTGGACTTCAAGGGCCGCAACGGCATCGAGGCGGAATCGGATGTATCGTGCCCGCAGCGGGCAGCCATCTTTCGCGCCGGGGGTCACCAGCAACACGCACTGATCGATCTGAACCGCTACTTTGTGCTGGTGCTCAATGACGACCCGAGTATCAGCGTCATCGACCCGATGCTGGGAATGGCGGGGATCACCAAGCTGTATGCCCAGATCAACCTGTTCGCCCCTGGTGCCGACTGGGTGAAGGGCGATGAGGACCGGGCCCTGTATGTGACCATGCCCACCGCCGATCAGGTGGCGTTTGTGGATGCGGTGCGTTACAAAACGAAAATCAGCGTGGACGCCGGGGACATGCCCATGCGCCTGATGTTGCACCCGGACGAGACCCGCCTGTGG
>Ga0224496_10002079_pt1 | contig 12065 bp, 7 predicted proteins | sample SF_Jul11_sed_USG_2_FD_168127 | JGI IMG/M metagenome (GOLD analysis project Ga0224496, IMG submission 168127) | Sediment microbial communities from San Francisco Bay, California, United States - SF_Jul11_sed_USGS_8_1 | ecosystem: Environmental > Aquatic > Marine > Sediment | place: USA... | reverse complement strand
AACTTGATGGCAGAGATGCTTCTTTCCGAAAACGATGTTCAGGGCGCAAAAGCAATATTAGATGAGGTTTTAGAGGAATACACAGAAAACCACAATGCCCTGGAATTGCGTGGTAAAGCAGCATTAATTGAAAAAGATTATAAATCAGCAGTAAATTATCTACGAACTGCTAGCAAACTACAGCCGGACCGTGCTGACCTGTCAAAAATACTGGCTCAGGCACATTTTTATCTAAATGAATATGAGTTGGCTGAAAATATATTAATGAATGCAATAAAATCTAATCCGAAATCAGTGGATTCACGAATTAATTATGCGGAGTATCTGTTGACTCAAAAAAGAGATGCTGATGCTAAAAAAGTCATACACGATGCTCGTGCGTTTAATAAAACTGATTATAGTCTCCAGAGATTTGCGCTCAAATTAGCTGTTGCAGATAAAGATGTGAAAATGCAGGAAACTATTCTGGATGAAATGAAGAATACTAATAAGGATAATAGAGATGTCTATATTAATCGTGGAAATTATTATTTGGCGCACAATAAATATGACAAGGCATTAGAAGAGTTTAATTTAGCCCTGGAAAGATCCGCGACTCCGCCTGATGTAATTGTGTCGCTAGAAATGATCGCACGTGTTTATGTCGCTCAAAATAAATTAAGTGACGCTATAAAATACATGGAACAGAGAATAGAAAGTAATTCTCGTGATATATTATCTCGGTTTGTTCTTGCTAATATCTATCTGGCTAATAAAGATAGACCGAATGCAAAGAAATATTATATGTCGGTTATTGATATTGGTTATAAATGGCCCAAGCCTTATACTGTTCTGGCTTCGATTTACTCACGGGAAGAAAATGTTGATCAGGCTATTGAATTACTCAAGAAAGGTATAGAAGCTACTGACGGTGATGTTTCACTTAAGATAAATCTGGCAGGTTATTATGAAGCACAAAATAAATTTAATGATGCAATGAAGGTTTATGAGGAGGTGTTGGTAAATGACCCTCTAAATATGATTGCGCTGAATAATTTAGCATCGATTTTACTGGATCAATCTAGCGAAACTAATTCAATTGATCGGGCGCTTGCATACGCCAAAAAGCTTAATATTGAACAAAATGTTGCTTTTAAAGACACATTAGGCTGGGCATATGCGAAGTCTGGGGATTATAAAAAATCAATTGAACTAATAAAACCTATTGCTGATCAATCGCCAGAAATATTAATATTTCAGTATCATTTAGGTTATTCTTTATATCATAATGGACAGAAAGATGAAGCAAAATCTTATTTGGAAAAGGTCGTTAATAGTTCGGTGTCGTTTTCCGGGAAAGAGGCTGCAAAGGAGCTTTTTAAATCAATCTAGTCGTAATTACTTTTATCTATTGTAGATAAACACGTGGTTCATGCTTCTAATATATGCTATTAAAACGATTACTGCTTATCAACAATATTCTCAAACAGGCTATATAGTTATTGTTTTTATCGATTATTTGGATCTCAGTAGTCTTTTCTTTATGGATATTTGATGATCATCGAAGTATTAAGTTTTGCGGTAGCATCAGTCTTATTTTGTTTGTTAGGCCTGGTGTTATTCACTGGCCAACGTAATAATCTGCCTAAGCGGATGTTGGCTATTTCAGCACTGGCAAGTGCTGCCTGGGCCGGTTCAGTAACTTATCAAGCCATATATGGTGGCCTGATCAGTCTTACGCTTTCACTGGAGTTGCTTAGGTCTTTGGCATGGTTTGCCTTTCTTCTTGTAATGTTGCGCACCGCCTATAATTCAACTGATAATGTTTCTAAAAGATTCAGAATAACATTTGCAGGTGTTTCGCTGTTTATTATTGGGCTAATAATGCTTGCCATTTATCGATTGTCAGGCGGCTCATTTTTTGAAGTTATAGCCGGTAATGATGTATTGGCGGGCTATCTTTTAATTTCTGTGGGTGGACTTGTTATAACTGAGCAGTTATATCGTAACACACCTGAGGATCATCGCTGGGCATTAAAATATTTCTGGCTGGCTATAGGAAGTATGTTTGCATACGATTTTTATCTGTATTCAGATGCTCTTTTATTCCAGCGTATAGATAATGAGTTATGGAATGCTCGTGGTTTTATACATGCTATGGTTGTGCCACTAATAGGTGTTGCTATCAAACGAGAAATGCAATGGTCTCTAGGTAAAAGTTCCATTGATGTCTTTATTTCACGCAGGATTGTTTTTCATACCACAACACTTCTGGCTATTGGGATCTATATGATATTGATAGGTTTTGGTGGTTACTATGTAAGAGAGTATGGAGGTGACTGGGGGGAAATAGCACAGGCAACCTTCATGTTCGGCGCAGTTGTTACGCTTTTTGTTTTGATCTTTTCAGGTAAATTACGTTCGCGTGTAAAAGTATTAATTGATAAGCATTTCTTTCATTACAAATATGATTATCGTGAAGAATGGCTGCGAATCATAAGGACATTATCAGTAAATAGTGATTCTGAACGATTGCATGAAAGGGCAATACGTTCATTGGCGCAAATAATTGATAGCCCTGGTGGTGTATTGTGGCTAAAACGGGAGACTGGACGTTACGAGCCGGAATCATGGTGGAATATGGATTCCATTAAATCTCGTGAAAATGAGGATAGTTCTTTTATTCGTTTCCTTGAAGAACAACAGTTCGTTATTAATCTAGATGAATTTCGTACCGATCCTGAAGTTTACACAAGACTGGCTATTCTGGAGATTCCAGACTGGCTTAAAGTGATTAAGAAAGCCTGGCTGGTTATTCCGTTAATGCTAAAAGATGAATTACATGGATTTGTTGTTCTGGCGCATTCGCCTTCACATCATCGTTATTTCAACTGGGAGGACACTGATCTGTTAAAAACGGTCGGTAGGCAAGTGGCTAGTCATATAGCACAAAACTCTTCTGCACGGGCGCTTATAAATGCCAGGCGTTTTGAAGAGATTAATCGCCTTTCAGCATTTATTGTTCATGATCTGAAGAATATGATTGGACAATTATCACTTGTTGTATCAAATGCGGCAAAACATAAAAACAATCCTCTATTTATTGAAGATGCTGTTACAACTGTTGAAAATTCCGTTCAAAAAATGAATAAGCTACTATCGAGGGTAAAAGGTGAGGTGCCTGGTGATAGCCTTGTCTCATTTGATTTTTGCTCGCTTCTTGAAGATGTCGTACGAGCCAGAAGTAAAGCAGGTATATTGCCTATACCTGTATTAAAGTGCCGTGTTGGTCCAATTAACATTTCTGCCGATAATGACCGGATGGCCGCGAATCTGGGGCATATTTTAGAAAATGCACAGGATGCAACAAATGAAGATGGCCACATAACGGTAACCCTTGATACCCGTGATGGTTTTGCTGTTCTTGAAATTGAGGATACCGGTTGTGGTATGGATGAAAAATTCATTAAAGAACGACTCTTTCAACCATTTGAGTCAACTAAGGGCACAATGGGAATTGGGGTTTTTCAGGTGAGGGAATATGTTCAGAAGCTGGGTGGAGAGCTTGAGGTTGAGAGCGAACCAGGTAAGGGCACCATTTTTAGAATGCTGATTCCTCTTTTAAGTGACAGTAATGTTACACAATCAACCATGAGTTCTGCATAGTAGTTTATTAAAGTATGATTGAAACATCTAAAAGATTGCTTATTATTGATGATGATGCCGGTATACGTAGTCAGTTGAAATGGGGCTTTGATGACTTTGATGTATATACGGCCGATAATCGTGCTAATGCCATATCTCAATTTAAGCAATATCACCCCTCGGTTGTTACACTGGATCTGGGCCTGCCACCGGATGAAGAAGGTGAGTCTGAGGGGTTTGCTATTTTATACCAGCTCATCAGTCTCGCTCCCGAAACTAAGATTATTATTGTTTCGGGTTCAGAAAGCCCAATAAACGCGGACAAGGCTGCCAGTCTGGGCGCTTTTCATTATTACCCTAAACCCATAAATCTCGAACAATTAAAACAGATTGTTGAGAAAGCATATCAGGCATATCTTATGGCTAAGTGTAAAAAATAGCGACTTCGATAGTTATAAATTATTGTTTTTTATATAAATAAGCCCTTTCTAATAATCTTGCTATCTGTTAAGAATTGCGGCAATATCACACTCCGGCTGTTTTTAAGTGCATATGAAAATGGAAAATAATAAAAGATTACTTATTGTAGAAGATGATCCCGGGTTACAAAAACAAATGCGCTGGAGCTTTGATGGGTACGAAGTTCTGATTGCAGGTGACAGGGAAGAGGCTATTAAGCAAATCAGGAAACACAATCCGCCAGTCGTGACTGTTGATTTAGGATTGCCCCCAGACCCTGATGGCTGTTCTGAGGGTCTGGCGACCATCGATGAAATACTCAGTGTAGCGCCTCATACTAAAGTTATCGTTGTGAGCGGTAATGATGAGCGTGAAAATGCCGTCAATGCAGTTGCATCGGGGGCATATGATTTTTATCAAAAACCAATAGATGGTGATTTATTAAATCAGATCGTTAATCGTGCCTATCATGTCTTCGAGCTTGAAGAAGAAAACCGCAAGCTCGCAATGCAGCAAATGAATTTACCAGTTGAAGGCATCATCACTAATAGTCCTCAAATGCAACTGGTATGTCGGCGAATCGAAAAAGTAGCGCCATCAGATGCTACTGTTTTATTATTAGGTGATAGTGGAACAGGCAAGGAGCTGTGTGCCAGAGCCATTCATGGCAAGAATCCAAATATAACAGGTCGATTTGTAGCGATAAACTGTGCAGCGATCCCTGAGAATCTGTTAGAAAGTGAATTATTTGGTTACGAAAAAGGTGCATTCACTGGTGCCGCTAAAACAACACCTGGAAAAATAGAATATGCAGAAGGGGGAACCCTGTTTCTAGATGAAATGGGTGAGTTGCCTATGGCTTTACAGGCTAAGCTTCTGCGTTTTTTGCAAGAACGGGTCGTCGAGCGTGTAGGTGGTCGTGAAGAAATACCTGTTAATGTTCGTGTGGTTTGCGCTACTCATCAGAATTTAGAAGAAAAAATTGAGAAAGGTGAATTTAGAGAAGATCTCTATTATCGAATTAATGAAATACCCATTAATATCCCACCTTTAAAAGAGCGTGAAGGTGATGTCCTGTTGCTGGCTCGTTCATGTCTGGATCTTTTCAATAAAGAACAGGGTAAAAAAATTAAGGGTTTCACCAAAGAAGCCATAATAGCAATAGAGAATCATGAATGGCCGGGAAATGTGCGAGAATTAAAAAATAGAATTAAACGTGCAGTTATTATGGCCGATACTAAGCAAATCACAGCAGAAGATCTTGAGTTAAGTGTGCCAGAAGATCATTCTGATAATAGTGTTTTTGATTTAAGGGAAGTGAGAGAATCAGCTGAGCGTGAGATTATAATAAAAGCATTAAATAATACGAACGGCAAAGTGGCACCAGCAGCAGAGTTATTGGGCGTAAGCAGGCCGACTTTATATGACTTGATTCAAAAGCTAAATATAAACACTGACTAGATTTATAATTACGTGAATTAAAGTTGTAAGTGCAACTCTTGAGAGTTGGTTAGTGGGAAGCGGCGGTATTATACCGAGTTCCTTTTTATCGACCAAAGTTAGAGGAGCACAATGAAATACACACAGCTTACCCATGAAGAACGATACTAAATTGCAGCACTTTTGAAAGTAAAACATGACCAGTTTGAGATAGCGATGATATTGGGTCGACATAAATCTATAATAAACTGAGAAATTTGGCGAAATACAGGCAGTAGAAGTTATCGACCGAGACAAGCGAAATTTCGGGCGGAGCAAAGAAAACAAGCAAAAGTCTTTCATCAACATTAATAATGTTACCTGGTCTCATGTCGAAACATGGCTTAAAGAAGACTGGAATTTAGAACAAATTAGCCTTTGGTTTAAAGCTGAGCTTGGTGCTTCAGTTAGTCATGAATGGATCTATCAATATATCCTCCTGGATAAAGCTTATGGTGGTGATCTTTACCGCCACATACGTTGTCAAAAACAACGTTCTCGTATCGGCGATTGGGGACTAGATACCATCATTGGTAAAAATCATAAACAGGTTATTGTTTCTTTAACAGAACGTAAAACGCACTACACATTAATTAAAAAAGTTAAATGCAAAACCACAGAGTCTGTTGCTAATGCTCTTATTAGATTATTAACCCCTTTTACTGATCGCGTATTAACATTGACATCTGATAATGGAAAAGAGTTTGCCGAATATAAAAAAATAGCCAGTAAGCACAATACAAAATTTTACTTTGCATATCCTATGCCTCCTGGGATCGTGGACTGAATGAAAATACCAATGGCCTCATCCGCCAATGCTTTTCTAAAGGAAGCGATTTTACAAGCATTATTCAGAAAAAGATAAATTAAGTAATGAATAAATTAAACAATCGACCAATAAAATGTCTTAGCATTAAAACACCAAATCAGGTATTTTTAGGTATTAACCCACCAGTTGCACTAGCAACTTGAATTCGCGTATACTTTTTGTTCTAAATAATTTAAATTATTCTACAAAAAAATCATAGGGGGGAACTGATGAATTGCGATCCAAATTTTTTGCTTAATCCATTCATGCCAAAGCCAGAATTTATGTTGATTGGAGGTGCAAAATGCGGATCAACCTCTTTTTCAAAATATTTATCAGCACATCCTCAGGTAAAGGATTGCCAGGTGAAAGAGCCTAACTTTTGGACTTGGAAACGCCTTTCGCGAGAACAGTACCAAAGCTTATTTGTTAATTCTTCCCCAGCTGTCTCTCCTAAGCCAGATCAGATGATTGGCGGTGAATATTCTACATCTTCACTTCTGCACCCTATAGTTCCGCGTAGGGTCTGCGCTGCGCTGCCTAATATAAAAATTTTAGTGCTATTACGTAACCCCATTGATCGAGCCTATTCACATTTCAAAATGATGCAGCGCTTGGGAAGTGAGCCGGTTCGGTCATTCGATGAGATTGTTCTTAAAGAAATAGAAGAAATTCCAGACTTATTATCAGCCCATCAACTGGGGTTTTCAGACTCTAATTTTAATACTAGCCTACATCGCTCAAGGCCAGATGGCTCTGCAATTTCAATCGCCAAACATGATCAAGCCTGGACACCTCTTGCTCTGAAATCTGAACAAGAATTATTCCAATTTTATTTTTGTAGTTATGTTTTTCGCTCAATCTATCATGACCAGTTATGGCGTTGGCTACAGCATCTTCCCCGCGAACAAATTATGATCGTTCAAGCCGAAAAGTTTTTTTCCAACCGAAAAAAAATAATGAAAAAGGCAGTCAATTTTCTTGGATTGAAACCATATAAGTTTAAGGCTTGCGAAATAAAGCATACATGGGGAGGAGAGGTTAAGAATACTAAAGCTCCAGGTAGTTATGAGCCAATGAAGGATGAAACAAGAGAACTATTGAAAGATTTTTTTACACCTTACAATAAAAAACTTTTTAGTCTTATTGGAGAAGATTACAACTGGGATTAACAAGACTTGCGATTGCTGAAACCTTGGCTGGTATTTGGCCTAACTGACATACAAGAGCAGATGTGTCCATTACTATATTTTTATTCAATTCATAAAAATATGAAGGCGGTGAAATAGTGGTCTTGACACCCTTTGGTACACAGGAGATTAAATTAAAAGCTGACGATATTATCATCGAGATTTCATCGAGTTGCTGAGCATTTATGATGTCAGAAAGTACTCACGGTGCACAGGAGATTGCAGGTGAGTGGGCAAGAATAATTTTTGGTTTTAGTTGGGCGGTTCCTGATGATTGCTCATTTGAGAAGTTTCAATAAAATGTATAGAGATACTAATGAATAACCAGCAGCTTGCTAAGCAAAGTTGTATTTGTTTACCAGGTATTGTGTTTATAGCGCATTTCTTATGCGAGCCTATACTCTATAAAGTTACTTCTTGAGTAAATATACCCGTCCATGAATAGGTTTATTGTTGTCATAACGTAAAATCGTTTTCTGATTGTCGATAAGACTAAGATGATTAGTATCGGCGAGAGCGCTTATGTATGTTTCATTATGCGCAAAACGGCCGGAATCCTTTAATATAAACTCATCGTCTTCCTGTGTGTCTTCTGTCGAGAAAACAAAAATACCCTCTTTGTGCAATGCTTTTGTTACATCTTTAAAAATACCAGAAATATCACCGATATAAACAAACACATCAGCAGACACGACAATGTGCGGTTGAAAATCATGCTTTTCAAAGTACTGGTCTATGCTTGTTGTGATTAGCTCATCGTATATATTTCGATCTCCAGCTTTTTTGAGCATTTTTGAAGATAAATCAATGCCGACCATATGTTCTGATATGTCTTTCAGGTAAGTGCCTGCGAGTCCTGTGCCACAGCCTAAATCGAGTATGTTGTATTGTTGGGATACATCGATATGCTTTTTCACCATGTCATTAATAAGCGAAGGCGTCTTGTATTGCAGTTTTTCGACAAGTTGATTGTCAAATGTTTCAGCGTAGCCATCAAATAATTCCTGCACATATTTATCCGGTGACCTCGACATAGAGTTGTCACCGCGCATAATGGCCAGATAATAATGAGCTGTCTCGTTGTTTGGGTTAATGCGTATGGCTTCTTCGAAGCTGGCAATAGCCGCGTCGGTGTTATCTAGTTTTTTATGTGTAAAGCCCAGGCCTAAATGAACGTATTCATTTTCAGGTTCAAACTGTAAGGCGTGTTGTAAGTGGGCAAGGGCTTTATCGTATTGTGTTATTTTGTTGTATATGTAACTTATATCGCAGAGTGCTTTGACGTGATTGGGTGCAGACTGCAGAAGTTTGTTATACATTTGAATGGCGGCATTATTGTCGCCTTTCTCATGCAGTGTATAGGCCAGGTTGTACATGGCGATCATGTGATTGGGTGCTAACTGTAACGCTTTTTGGTGAAGGCGGATTGCTTCATCAAGCTGGACGTTTTCCTGTAGTAATAATCCATAATTGGTTAATGCATCGGGCTGATTGCTTTGAATAGCCAATGATTTTTTAAAGTAAGTCATGGCTTCATCTTGCCTGTGCGCTTCTTTTAAAGAGCTGGCTATATTAGATAAAGTTTGAAAATCATTGCTATTCATTTTTAACGCGCTTTCAAAGGCGGTAATGGCCTGATCATATGCACGCAGGTCATGATAAATGCTGCCCAGTAATTTGTAATACTCGATATTATTCGGGTTTTGCTTAATCAGAAGCAGGGCTATATTTCGAGCTTCATTGAGTTCGCCTAAAATGGCCATGCACATACTCAACAAAAACCGCAGTTGCTCGCCGGGTTTATTCTTGTTGGCGTATTTGGCTAAAGCATCTTTTGCCGCTGCTACATTATTTTGAGCAAGTAATGTCTGGGCTTGTTGTATGGCTTTCTGTTCTTTGGGCTTCATCTGCTTAATCAATGTTCTATACCGTTAATTTTTAAATGATTAAAGCCTCAAGGTAAATAGATTGCTATTGAGGTCTTTAATGCGAATGTTTCAGTATGCTCTATCGCCCAGGTTACTGATCAGTTCGCCTAGATGCTGCTCATATTTTTTCCATTTGGCAACTGAGCTGGAGTATATAGGGCGTCTGACCTGATCATAGCTTGGTGTATTTACGCTACGTTTGTTTTCATGAAACTTAAGACAGGCTGGATCCCATGGTATGCCACATTTTTCAAGCAGGTTGCGCATTTCTTCTTCAGGATTGGCGATCACATGCTCGTATTCGAGTTCGATGATGTTTAGGTCTAGAGTCTTTTTCCAGTGATCCATCATATCGGCGTATAAATTATAATATTCACCCAGTTTTTTCAAGCTGTTTGCATAAGCATGGTGTTTGTTAAAGTGTTGAAAATAAATTGACAGGCAGGTGTCGACAGAGCTTCGTTTGCATTGAATCACGGTAGCCTTTGGAAATAAGATATTGATTAGAGGCAGGCCTATAAAATTGTGCGGCATTTTATCCACAATATATTTTGCATCGGGTGCCATTTCCTGAAGTTTTTTAATGTGATCATCTGCAAGTTGGGTTGCATAGTCGCTGCTCAGGTTATCCATACAGGTGGGGTAATTGTATTTAGGCTCGACATTTGTCGCAATGGTTTTCAAGATATACTGAAGGTCTTCCAGTTCGCCCGCACCGAATACAGAAGGATGACTGGCCAGTATCTGTTCAGCAAGACTGGTGCCTGAGCGAGGCATGCCAATGATGAAGATTGGCAGTGTGCTTGTATTAGTGGAGCGTTGTAGGCTGGCAATTTTTTCTTTTGTGTAATAAGCCTTGATATTGTCGAATTTTTTCTTTTCTTTGTCGATATTAAAGTCTTCAGCTTCCAGATTGTTGGCCTGCTGGTAATAGCTGAAGGTTGTGTCTATATCACCCATGGGTTCTGCCAGTTTACCCAGAGTGTAATATTTTTCTATTTTTTGACGACTATTTATGTTGTTGTCATCTATTTTAAGCAGGAGTTCAATAGCCTTGTCCTGATGCTTGAAGTGTCGGGCAAACTTGGAATATGCGAGCACCACATCTGCGCTGACGTTATCATTGTTAATAAATGGCTCAATTAAGGCCATGCCTTCATCAAATTCAGCGCGACGTTCGTGTACTGAGGCCATGCCGGCAATAACCTGCTCGTTATTGGGTACACGTTCATTGTATATATTAAAATAATGCAGGGATTTTTCATGTAGGCCTTCACCCTGAAAACATATGGCCAGGTTTTTATATGGGTCATTAAGTTCAGGGGCAAGTTCGATGGCTTTAATATAGGATTCTTCAGCTTCTTTGAAAAATTCCTTGTAGACTTCCTGATCTAGCAGGGCGTTACCCAGATTGTTATAGGCGACGGCATAGTCAGGTTTGTATTCAATGGCTTTGCGATACATTTGTTCAGCTGCTGCATATTGCTTTTCTATCATGAGTGCATTGCCAAGATTACAATAGGCTTCGGCGTAATCTGGTTTAGCTGTAATGGCGCGTTTGAAAAAATCCAGTGACTGGCTGCTCTGGCCCTTGTCAAGTAACTGTAAGCCTTTGTAATTATTGGCTTCAGGGTAATCGGGTTTGATCAATAAGGCTTTATCGAGATGCAGAGTACCTTCGTGGTTATCTTTATCGGCATCTAATAATGTGATGCCGTAGTTATAATAGGCTTCGGCCAGTTGAGGGTCGAGAGCGTAGGCCTTTTTAAAATGTATTAATGCGGTGTCTACATCATTGAGGCTTTTATAAATAAGACCCAGATTATTATGATTGGTAGCAATATTGTTATCAAGTTTATTGGCCGTTAATGCGTATTCTTTGGCTTGTTCAAAATCACCTGTGTGCCAGTAGGCCAGGCCAAGATTGGTGTAAGCTCTGGCGTTCTTTTTATCAGCCGTGATGAGTTGCAGGCTATATTTAATCGCGTTTTGATAATCGGTTAAAAATAAATAAGCGACACTGACATTAAAAAGTGCATTAACATTTTTGGGTTCGATTCGTATTGCGCGTAGGCAGTAATCTATGACGCCATCATAATTATTGTTCTGAGCATGCAGGCTGGCCGCGAGCATTATGAGGTCTACTTCACGAGGTTTCTTTTTTATCGCTCGTTCACATCTTTTTAATGCTTCTGATACTTGCCCTGTTTGTGCTAACTGGAGTATTTCTTGAAATCGTTTATTCATTAATATGTCGTTTATCTAATTAATATCATTACTGATGTGAATGTCTCTATATAAAGTCTTAAAATTTTAAGCTATTACACCTATGTTGTCTTGTTTAATTATTTTGTTCGATGGTTACATTAAAGAGTATCTTGTGTGCAGGTATATTAATGTGCTTTGTTGGAATATCTATAGTGTAAAATTACACTCATATATATGTGTGTTGTTTGATTTGAGAGATAAGCCAGTCAAAGCTATGTGTTAACTGTTGAGTCACCTGATTGGTTCAGTGGTGTTGAAAATTATCTATTAGGTTTAACCCAGTTGTCTACGACAATTAAGTGGCAATTT
>Ga0224496_10002077_pt1 | contig 12071 bp, 12 predicted proteins | sample SF_Jul11_sed_USG_2_FD_168127 | JGI IMG/M metagenome (GOLD analysis project Ga0224496, IMG submission 168127) | Sediment microbial communities from San Francisco Bay, California, United States - SF_Jul11_sed_USGS_8_1 | ecosystem: Environmental > Aquatic > Marine > Sediment | place: USA... | reverse complement strand
TGGTTACGTAGTGTTACTGAACTTAGTGTATTCACCCTCTTTATTTTTGGTATGGATTATAGGGGTAAAAATAGGGCAGGGCAAGGGGGTAAAATGGTTTAAACCACTGGTAACATTTCCTTACCGTTGGTTTGAATCTTTACACGAACCGTGATAAAATTTTTAAATATGAGCCCCAATCCTCCATTTCCTTACCACTGAATCGCATCCTATGGATCCTTCTCCTTCTGATATGCCCTCGAACCAGGCACTCGACCACCCCCTTGCCCGAACAATGGTTCACGCCTCGTTAAGACCTGCACTCACCCACCAGACCGTCCAAGAACACACGATAGAATTTCTGGCCGAAGCCCAACTGGCCAACAAGGGCCCTGATTCCATTCGAGGGTATGAAAAGGCGTTCACCCGCTTTCTCGACTATTGGCAGGCCAGGCAGGCCGGCTCACAGCTTGACACCCGTCTCTGCCTCACTTTTGCCGGATATCTGGAACACGAAAAGCTCTCTGCGAACACCCGACAAGTCTATTTAAGTGCTCTCCGGCTCCTTGGGAAATGGTTGGTTTTCAAAGGATATATGCAATGGTCACCGATGGAAGGCATTAAAAGTCCCTCCATTAAACCCCTGTTTCGCAAACAACCCTTAAGCCTCGACCAAGTGGATCAAGTCCTCCGCACACTCAAAGAAGACACTCTCTTAGATTTACGAGATAAGACAATTCTCTATCTCATGCTGAAGACCGGACTCCGGGAAATCGAAGTGATTCGCGCACAGATCCAACATTACTTGGCAAGGCCTGATGGGCAAATTTTACAGATTCACGGCAAGGGGCGGGAGGAAGCTGACGATTTCATTGTGATCGTACCGGAAGTCAAAGCCCTCCTCGATCACTATCTCACCAAACGAGCCCAGGCCGCCGGACAAATCTGGCCAGCGCCGGAAGAACCCCTCTTTTTGACCATGGGCAAACGTCAGGGCCATCCGCTAAAACCACGCACCATTCAAGGGCTCGTACGATGGTGGCTTACAGCCGCGCAAGTAAAAAGTCCCGTCATTACCGGACATTCACTCCGGCACACCGCCGCCACCATGGCCCTCGAAGGGGGGGCCCCCATTACGGCCGTCAAAGATATGCTGCGGCATAGTTCTTTGAAGCAAACCAACATCTATGTGCATACCTTGGATCGCATGAAACGGGGCGGGGAGCAGTTTATTACGCAGTATTAGCGGCGTTGACAGGATACGGAGAGGTTCCTAGAATGATCAATATGCTTGAGACCCTCCCCATCGTTTCTCCCCAAGACCTCACCCAATGGTGGCAAGAACTCGCCCAGGATGAGCAATCTCCGGACTATTATGAACTGACCGAATATGGAGAACTCGTCTTGAGCCCCAAGCCGACGAACCGACATCAACGCCTCTGTACCCAAATCGCCCTGCAACTCCAAACGCAATTAGGGGGCGAAGCCGTCATGGATGGCGCCGTATTGACCGGAACGGCGGGCGTCCGTGTCCCCGATGTCCTCTGGATGCCGCCACCGAAATGGAAGGACCTCCCCAACACCCCAACGGTCTTTGAAGCCCCAGACATCGTGGTCGAAGTCCTCTCCCCCGGCAACCGCAAAGGAGAAATGGATCACAAGATTCACGGCTATCTAAAGTCCGGCGTCAAAGAAGTGATCGTGGTGGGACTGACGGGGACCATTGACTACATTCATCCCGATGGCCGCCACACGACCTCCACCTTTCCCTTGACCCTCGATCTTCCCGCGCACCTCTTCGCCTAGCCAGCCACCCACCCTGGTGAGACGGAGCTCCCCCGCACTCGTCGGTCTCATCCCTTTCCTCCTATTTGGGTATTTGAATATAACGCCTCAAAAAGGAGTATTTTAGTTAGTGTTGGACCAAGAAAAGGCGAACGCGTAGACCGTTTCAATATCGACGAAACGGCGAACCCCCAAATGCCTACTATGGATCTACGACACACCGAAACCCTACGTTCGAATTTCACCCCTTTTTTCTCTTTCACAAATAAGAGCATGGGTCCTGGCCATATTGGTGTAAAATTATACCCTACGCCACTAAAAACTTCTTGATTCTCAATCATTTGGCCCATTACGATTTCTGCCCTCTTTTTTGTTCGCGGAGCCTGGCTGCTGAACAATGGAATTCCCACCTGTTTTTTCTCTTGAATCCATAGCTTGGATCCCGCCACAATCTACTTGCTTGGAGGCTTTTTCAGTTCCCGTGTTCTCCATGATGCCCTGTCTTCTTCTCGGCATCTGTCGCTTATCGACTCGCAAAGTTTCTGTACTCATGATCAACCATGGAACCCGCCTATTCTCGACGCCAACTTCATGGCGAAGCCACCCTCACTCTATCAGACTTACAACTCATTAAGCGCTGTCGGCACGCGCATAACCGGCTAGGGTTTGCTTATCAAATTGGTTTTATTCGACTGTTAAACCGATTACCCGCTCAGCAGCCCTTTGAAATCATTCCTGAGCTTCTCACCTTTATTGCTCTTCAACTCGGCATTGATGCCGATATAATCAGTCAATATGCCAGTCGGCAACCAACGGTTTCGATACACCAATCGCGCATTCGAATGTATTTACAGCTCCATCTCCCCCGCCGGCGAGAATTGCACGCATTAGCTGATTTTCTCCTTGAAGAAGCCTACCGTCTGGAACAACCCGCTGCCTTGCTTGCCCGAGCCCAAACGTTTCTCAAGGAACGCCACATTCTTCAACCCGCCGATTCGGCATTGCTTCGGGTCGTGGGCGAACAACGGCGTCGCGCCCGTGAGGAGATTTTCGCCAAAATTACCACCATGCTCTCGCCGGCCTTACTGGCCGTGTTGGAACAACTCTTGGTCGTGCGTCCCGACCAAACCGTCTCGACGCTGCAGCTGATTAAAGCCAATGCTAAGAGCCCCTCTGCTTCAGGCATGTTGGCACTGATCGCCAAACTCGATGCGATTGAAACGACGAAGGTCTTGCAGGTGGATTTGACGTGGTTGAATGGCAATTATCAACGAGCGCTGTTCCACTCGGTGAAGAAATGTTCCGTGGATCGCCTCAAAACGGCAGCCCCACCTCGGCGCTATGCCTCCCTGGTGTGTTTCTTGTGGCAAAGTTACCGCGATACGGTCGATCAACTCATCGATATGTTTGATAAGTTGATCACCCGTACTCAAACTCAAGCAGAACATGAACGCAATAGTCAGATGCTCGCGCAACGGCAAATGATTGATACCTCTCTCAATACATTCACCCAGATGGGCAAAATCATTCTTGATGCATCGATTCCTGATGCGCAGTTACGCGACCATCTCTATGAGGTGGTGCCTCCGGCTGCCCTCGAGACCCAAGTCATGGCCTTAGATCAATGGGCGTTGACGCAGGGCCCTGATGTCTTTCAGGGTGTGATGAAACGCTATGGGACTCTCCGACAATTTACTCCTCATTTGTTACGAGCCGTCGAGTTTGTGCAAGAACCGGATGGCAAGCTCACACCGTGCTTGAAAGCCCTCGCCCTCTTGAAACAGTTGAATGCGGATCAGAAACGCGCCTTGCCGGAAGATACGCCGTTAGACTTTGTGCCCAAACGGCTGCTTCCGTTCATGCGCAAGACCGGCAAACTCGACCGACGAGCGTGGGAATGTGCGCTCCTCATCACGTTGCGCGATGACATCAAAGCTGGAAACATTGCGGTGGCTCAGAGTAAGCGGTTTGGCCAATTTACGCGCTTCTTCATGCCGGCCTCTCTGTGGGAAACCCGACGCGAGGCGTTCTTCCAGCGAGCGGGGTTACCCAGTCAGGCGACCGAGGTGCCAGCCTATCTCCGCCAACGCTTGGCCGTGGCCTACGATCGCTTTTTTGAATCAGCCCCCACCAACACCTATGCCCAAGTGGATGAACAGGGTTGGCGACTCTCGGTGGATAGCACGATCAAACTCGATGCTGATGGGCAACAGCAGTTGGAGCACTTCCGGAAATGGTTGGCGAAACGTATGCGGAAAATCAAACTCCCCGATCTGTTAATTCAAGTCGATAATGCCTTGGGGTTCACCCGTCACTTTCAACCACCGGCGCAGCAACCTGAACGTCAGCCGCAAGATATTTGCGCGATTGTGGCGACGATCATTGCTCATGGGTGTAATCTCGGTCCCTATACCATGGCACAGCTCACCAAGGGATTACCCTATAGTCTTCTCAAGCGGGTGAGTGATTGGCAGATGACGGAAGAGACGCAACGGCGTGCGCTTGCGCAATTGGTCAAAGCCATTGCGAAACTTGATACCTCCCTCCAATGGGGCGAAGGCAAGACCTCGGCCAGTGATGGGCAACGCTTTGCCCTGCCTCGCAGAGTCTTGCAACAAACCTATAGCCCCAAATTCAGTGACTTTGCCCTTGAGTTCTACTCGTTCATTGCCGACAACTATGCGCCATTTTTTAGTATGCCCATCGAATGTACCGATCGCGATGCCGCTTTTGTGCTGGATGGCCTCTGTTACAACGAAAGTGATCTCGAACTTGAAGAGCACTACACGGATACCCATGGGTTTACGGAAATCAACTTTGCCGCCTTTGCCATGTTAGGGCGGCGGTTCTGCCCACGGATTCGAGGTGTCAAACAGCAACGCCTCTATCGCTTGGATCGCGACCGGGATTATCGCAACCTCGCCGCCCTGGTGTGTAAGCCGAATCGAACCATTCATCCTCGGGACATTGTGGAGCAGTGGGATCGGATGGGGCAGTTCTATGCGTCACTGGAGACCGGGTATACCACAGCCTCGGTGGCTCTGAAGCGTTTAGCGTCATACAAATCTTCCAATCGATTCTATAAAGCGAATCGCGATCTGGGACGGCTGTTCAAGACAGAGTTTATTCTGAGCTATATGTCGGAGCCTGAGTTACGGACCCGCGTCCGTCGGGGACTCTTAAAGGTTGAGCAGTTACATGCGTTAGCTCGGGATGTGCATTATGGAAGACGTGGGCGTATCAATGCGCGTGAACTGCATGAGCAATTGAACTCCTGCAGCTGTCTGACGCTGATTTTGGCCTGTATTATTTATTGGCAGGCCAAAGAAATCTCACGTGTCTTGCGATCTTGTGACCCTGAAGCAGGTGGAATTGATCGAAAATATGTAGCCCATATCAGCCCCATTGAATGGGAAAATGTCATTCTGTATGGCCAATATGTGATTAACCCGAAACTCGTTCGATGAGAGGCGCTTAGGGTATAATTTTACACCAATATGGCCAGGACCCAAGAATGGGCTGCATTCCGTCCAATAGAAGGGGCTAGGATAAACATCGAGAGCCAGGCCAAAGGATAGAAGCTGCTTAGGCCCAGAAAAAATGAGGAGGCTGTTTTTAATTTGGGTTTGAGGTTAGAAAACATCACAAGAAACACCAATCCCAGTGCGAAAGCGGCAATACCTGTGGCGTGAAAATGAGCTCGTTGGGCAAAACGCCAAATTTTGTCAGGACTCTTGGCATCATGAACCGTCGCGTTGGCGGCAATGCCTTCAGTGATATAATTTTTGAAAAAGTCTTCGTTGATTCCAAATGTCATGCCCATGATAACGCCGAACAGGAGTCCAAATAATACGAGAGCCAATCCGACCTTTACCCGTTGCAATTCTTTATTCATGTGGTTCTCCCATAACCGATAGCCATAGCCATCGGAATTATTTGATTGGTGATCAGTGATATTCACAAGGTGAAGGGGCGGCACACCGACTCAGTGAGCCGGTGTGCCATTGGGTCAATCCTTGTCTTTCTCTTCAGATTTTCCCTCTTCCTCTTGATCTTCGACTTCACTGCCTAGCAATTCACCAGACTGTGCATCAACCGTAATTTCGGTCACCGCACCAGTTGCGCTGGCGATTTCAATCTCATACACGGCCTGACCATGTTCATTTTCGAGCTCGGCTTCGAGAACCTGTCCAGGAAATTTGGCATTTGCTGTGGCGATTGCCTCCTCCATGGACAGTTTGGCCGTCGGTAGACTGTCTCCTGTTCCATGGGTGCCCTCGGAACTCATGGCTAACCCCCACATCAACAAGACTCCACCGGCGAGCATTGGAGCAATCAGGTAAATGGAACGTTTCATGGCAAAACCTCCTTAGTAAGATGAATATGGCTACGTTGACTCATGACATCACCATACCCCGTCAACATGAAGAGGCCATGAAAAAAAAATGAAGATTTCTTTATGTGCGAAGGAAAAGAAGGTGAAAACGATCAAAGCGTAGATGAAAGATCACTATTATACAACTTTTTAGGGTGAGGGGTCTTCCCAATTGATAGCCATATCAGGGCTTGATGTTAAAGGGAAGAAATAGAGCACAATAGATTGGGTCTTCACTGAGTTTAATGTTGTTCACCCTTCTGTTAGCGCAAGGAACTCTCTTTGAGTAATTAGGGGGCCAACCTGAAAAATGATCCACCAGGAGTTGGAAATCTTGTGCGCTAAAGCCCAACAGTCTTACAGGAGTGATAGCGCTGGCGGTGGCTTGACAGGACCCCCATCCAGAAGACTCGTTTCCTCGTAATGAGTCTCTGATGTAATTTCTCCTGAAATACTAATTCGGCAAGCAAATAGATGACAAAAGGGAGAGCCTTCTGTTAGAGGCTGGCCATGGAATGGGAAGACGCCCGCAAGCTGACGGCCTCGACCCAAGAAGCCCTCCGGCGCCGCGCGGTGCACATGGTTGAGGAGAAGGCCTATACGCATCAACAAGCGGCGGCGGCCGTGGGGGTGGCGCGGCAAACGGTGAGTAAGTGGGTCAGCGCGTGTCGGCGGGGTGGCCCATCGGCGCTGCAGTCCCAGAAACGTGGCCGAGATAGTGCGTCGCAGAAAGCGTTAACGAAGCGGGGGGAGCAGCGGCTGCAGCGGATGATTCGCGATACGTGCCCCGATCAACTGAAATTGCCGTTTGCCCTGTGGACGGCGGCAGCCGTGCAAGAACTGATCGAACGTGAATGGGGCAAGCGCCTTGCGCGGACCACGGTCCGCCTGTATTTACGGCGCTGGGGGTTCACCCCACAAAAACCCCTGACCCGGGCGAAAGAACGGTGTCCCGCTCGCATCCACCGCTGGTTAATCGACGAGTATCCGGCCCTCGTGCGACGGGCGAAGCGCGAAGGCGCCCTGATCTTATGGGGCGATGAAACGGGGGTGTGTAATCAGGATCAGATTGGCCGCTCTTATGCTCCCCAAGGGCAGACGCCCGTGCGGCCCAAGACGACCAAGCGGTTTTCCACGTCGATGATTTCGGCCGTGTCTAATCGGGGAGAACTCCGATTGATGGTCTATGACGGGGCCCTCAACGTCACAATCTTTCTGCGGTTTCTCCGCCGGCTGATCCGTGGGCGCCAACAGAAACTCTTCCTGATTGTCGATAACTTGAAGGTGCATCATGCGTATAAGGTGCAAGCCTGGGTGGCGCGGCATCAGGCGGCCCTGGAGTTGTGTTTCCTGCCTCCCTATGCGCCCGAACTCAATCCCGATGAATACCTCAATAATGATCTCAAACAACAGCTGAGCCGTCGTCCCAAACCGAAGGACCACTCGGCTTTGGTGAAGCAGGTGCGGCGCACCATGCAGTCGTTCCAGCGACAACCGGCACGCACCCGCTCGTACTTCCGCGCCACAGCCGTGCGGTATGCTGCATAACTGTCATGTATTTGCTTGCCGCATTAGTAGTAGGTGTTGGTGATTATTGGTTCGACTGACTTTTATTCGTCCTTCATTGATGACATAAAATGGTTGTCCAGGTTCTCCCTGAGGAAATGGTATATCCTCGGCTTCCAGATGAATTCGACTTGCTTTGGATGTTTTTTTGAGGTCCAGATAGCCGGGATCTCTGGGGACGACTAACTCCAGGGTTCAATCCATGGTCATCCATAGTCTGCGGTCAATTCCAGGCAACTTCAATATGGATCCTGCCTGTTAGTCACCAGGCGAAGAAACCCCGAATCCCAAAGCCTGAATGTCACACATTCCGTTGTGGTGACCTAAGGTGGCGACATGCCACAATTTCCGAAACCGGAAGGGAATAGGATCCTTCTTATCAAAAATCTGCAGAAGGTTTTTGGTGTTATGTTGTCCTTGTCGCACCGCAGCCTGTGCGGTAGGAGGGCAATCCAGTCCCTCACCATTTGGATCCGTTGTGGTATCCCCGATAGCCCAGATCAATAGACAATCCTGCGATTCCAGGTGGGTATTGGTGGCAATGTATTTCCCTTTTGTTCCACCCTCAGCTCACGGAAAAGTGGATGACAATCGTTCCCAATGATGCAGATGACGTTCCTTGTGTGAATGGTCCTCGATTGCTCAAAATGAATCGTGCAGGCACCCACCGCTTTCATCTGGTGATTCAGGCAGACTTCCACGCCTCGATCCTCTAAGATGTGTCGCGTAAATGTCCAGAATTCAGGATCAAGGTCTGAAAACAATTGAGAGCCAGAGTGAATCAATGTTCCCTTCATTTCTCGAGTATCGAGAGTGTTATAAAACTGTTTGGCACTTTGTACAGATCAAAAATTGAACCGGACGTTTCCACTTACCTATAGCTCCCGTCCGTAATGACAAGCCGGAGCAGCGCCTTCCGTGTGTCCGCATGTGCCGCAAGACTAGCTTCTTCAAAGCGAGAAATGATGCGTCCACGAATTTCCAGGACATCGGTCAGAGTTTTTAAAAACAATCCATGCTCCTACCTGCCAGAGACTGCATTTAGGTTTCTCTCAATTCCTTAGGCCAATACGATATGCTATTGCTCTCATAGGCGCTTCCACGCGCTCATCTCTTCCTCGGAATGCGACGCGTCGGTTTTGGATGTCAGGGTTGGTGACGGTTCCTCGATGAATCTGGGCGCCTGGGTTTCACGCTGCCCTCAATGACCTCAGGCAAGGGGGGTGATACAGGAAAAGTTTTCTGCGCTGAGTAGAGAGATCTGGTGGCATGTCTCCGATCTTCATGCCTTCTCGAACTGACTCGCACAAGCTAGTCCGGCAAAGCCTCCGCCGACAATGAAATAATTCCCAATCTTTTTTCATTTTATCCTGATCTTTCTTAGTAGGTTCAGGAGTGTGTGTATTGGTCATGATTCCGGTGTCTGCAAGGCAATGCTCAATGACCAAACCCAGATCTCTTGAAGAAGTTGGGTTGAACCTGTTCTACCCACTAGAAGTAGTATTTTTTATTTTATGAAAACATCTTCATGGAAAATTCATGACCTCTTCATATTGACTAAGTATGCTTGAGGAAGATTTGAGGAGGCTCCATTAGGAGAATAATAACTTTAAACGTGGAGGAAATGTTATGAAAAACATGTTGTCCGTTTTAACCATTGTTGGGTGTATGTTAATCTCATTGAATGCAATGGCAGCTGACCCGTTGAGTTTGCCATCGGGCTCGCATGCACAAGCATTGAAACATAATGAAGAAGGCATCACGCTGTATAAGGCGGGGAAGTATAAGGACGCGCTTGAGCATTTTGATGCCTCCGAAGACCTTGAACGGACGGCCCAAGTGTATTTTAACGAAGGGTTGACCTATGACCAATTAGGGAAATCGGCCAAAGCCAGAATGCATTTTCAGGAAGCCCAACGAATGGAGCAGGAAAAAGCGCTGCACCAACTGGAATCTCCCATTTCGAACGCGGAAGTGTTAAAGAAATACCATCTGTTGAAGAAATAGTCATTGAACGATTGCCGATGGAATGGAATTGGACTCCGAATCGTGCCTCCTCAAAATCACGAGGGTCTTTTCCTGTTCCATCGAGAAGGCGTGTATTTTTTGTTGACTATTTCGGAGTGTGAAAGAGGGTGAGTGGCCTATGTCACTCATCCTCGCATGTTCAATAGAATCTTTATGATGACAGTTCGAATTTGCCGAGACTGGCAATGAGAATCTTCAACACAATATGCAGTGGCATGAACATGAAAAATGATGGGGTATTAATTGGTTTAATCAAGCCGTTTCTGTTAGAAGCTGTTCTATTAAATCCTTTCCTCATATTGCCCTCTCCAGCGCTGGAAGTTTACCCTCCTCACATGGATCGGTAGATGGTTGGCCTGTAGGAGTATCCCAGGGGTTTTATTGTGGCCGGATGCTGAGGTTCCTGGTTCTTATTCTTGTCTGGGTGTTTAATGAACCTGCCAGGAAAGACCCTTGCTTTGCATGGGGATGAATGGCAGCCTGGAGCAAACGAAAACAATAGTTTTTTGGGTTTTGAAGAAGCCCCACCATTTGGGCGGGGAGTTTTACTCAGATTCGCCAAGATTTTCTAAGAATTTCTAACCAGAACACAAAGTACGATTGAGCTCAGACATGATAAGCAATAGGGGAGCGTTGGGGGAGAGATGGAGGATCGGTAAGATTGCAAGCATGCGATCATCTTGTCAGAATTGGGGCCATGTGGTTCTCCTGGGGCTTGTCATCTGTGTTCTTTCAGGCTGTCAACTGAACCCCTATATTAGGCACGTGCATGAAGACGAACACCTGGTCGTTAGGCTGGAAGATCATACAGGTGGGCCCTTTCCCGAAAATCCTATGCCGTTTGATCACCCTGTTGCATTACCGGAGGAGCAATGGGAGCGGGTACTGCGAGCCATTCAGATTCATCAAGAGCGCGGTGGGAATCCTGCCTTTAGGAAAGATTCTGGCAGATCAGAAAAAGAACAGGTGCCGTTATTCACGGACGAGGACATCTCTTTTCTCACTCCCGTTGTGGCCCAGGCATTCGGTCAGGCTCGTTCGACCGAATGGGTGACGTTTGTGATGTGGCATCATCTTGGATCGTATGAATGGTTAAACAGGGCCATCACGGCCCAATCTATGACATCTGGGGGATTCTATGTGGCCAATCATAGGCTGCATCTTTACCTGATCAATATTCGTTCCCCCATCACTTCAACAGCCATTAAGGAACAAATTTGGGAAAATCCCTTTTATGCAACAGATGCGACAAATTATCAGATTGAAAGTAATGCTACCCAGACTGTCACAAAGCATCCACAACAAGGATTGCGAGGGAAAATTAATCCTTTGATCAATGAGGTGACACTAGAGATGGGCCGCATCTTTGATGTTCAAGAAGGGTGGAGGCAGCGTCAATCACTCGAAGGCAAAAGCTTGGCTACACCCGCCAGAGACGAGCCAGAGGTCACCAAAAAATTCAGAGAACTATTGATTCTCCAACAACAGGGGCTCATTACGCAGGAAGATTATGATGAAATGAAAAAGACATTGTTGGAGGAATTTGTTGACAAACCTCACGGGGGCAAATGAATTGACCCAAGCTTCCCAAATTGATAAAAGATTCCAAACAGATGCGTACCATTGAAAATCCGTCTATTCCCCTGCAGAACGAATCTGTTTCCCAAGCGGGGTTCGCCAAACAACTTCTTGGTCTTTTCATCACCATTTTCACGGTGATGGGGTTATTGGTATGGTTCGCTCCGCCTACCTCGGCCAATCCCGTGTTTGCCAAGCGGTTTAAGGTCAGTTGTTCGTTCTGCCACGTCGCCTTTCCCAAGTTAAATAGTTTTGGGAATATGTTTGCAGGTAACGGGTATAAGTTCCCAGGGATGGAAGTCAAAACACTCTTTGAAGACGTGGGGGACGCAAACCTGTTTCTGGAAAACCCCTTAGGGTTGGGTATCCGTGTTGATTCCTTTCTCCGATTTCGAAATGATACGAACGTGACCTTCGATGTGGAAATTCCTACTGCTGCCAAACTGTTTTTTCAAGGGTATCTCACGCAAGATACGGTTTTTTATGGGTACTTTCTGTTCAACGAAGGGGGAGAGGTCGTTGGAATGGAGGATGCCTTTTTGTATTTCAATGACTTGATTAACAATGAAAATTTAGATATTCAAGTGGGCCAATTTCAAGTCATGGATGCCGTGCGCGCCAGGGAGCAACGACTCACTTTCCAAGACATCCAGATTTATAGGCCCAGATTTAGTCGGGATAACTTTGATTTAACATACCAACGAGGAATACAAATTTCCTATGGGAAAGGCCCCATTCAGCTTTTCGGAGGAGTTGTGAA
>Ga0224496_10002075_pt1 | contig 12079 bp, 10 predicted proteins | sample SF_Jul11_sed_USG_2_FD_168127 | JGI IMG/M metagenome (GOLD analysis project Ga0224496, IMG submission 168127) | Sediment microbial communities from San Francisco Bay, California, United States - SF_Jul11_sed_USGS_8_1 | ecosystem: Environmental > Aquatic > Marine > Sediment | place: USA... | reverse complement strand
GATGGAGATTTATCTCGTTTTATGGCCTGGCTGACCTTGACCCACACCCAACGATGGCATGCGCAGCACCAGTCGGTGGGAAGTGGACATTTGTACCAGGGTCGATTTAAATCGTTTCCTATCCAATGCGACGAACATTTTCTGACCGTGTGCCGCTATGTGGAGGGAAATGCCTTGCGGGGCAAACTGGTGAAGCGCGCCGAAGATTGGCAATGGTCAAGTATGTGGCACCGAACCCAATGGCCAAAACAAAGCCAATGGTTAACCGACTGGCCAGTGAGACGGCCTCGGCAATGGGTGAAATGGGCAAATGAACCACAAACAGAGGAAGAGTTGGAGGCGATTCGTCGGTGCGTCCAGCGCGGCAGACCCTTTGGCAAGGAATCTTGGGTGCAACGCATGACCCGTCGGTTAAACCTAGAAAGTACCCTCCGCCCGCGTGGGCGGCCAAAAAGAAATCTTCAGGGGGATCCCTAATTCCTTCCATTTTTTAAGAAATTTGGCTCTTCTGGAGGTCGAAAAACCGTTATTACAAATGGAAGGGCATACGAAGAAAAATAAGCAATAGAGAGGACAAACAGCCAGGGTTGGATGTAGGAAAGGCGGCAGAATAATATATGCAAGTTTAATGATGGTAAAACCACTCAAAACCTTTATTTTGGGGTCTCCAAAGACTCTGTAGTCCTGCCACTATCTGGAGTTCTTCATTGTTCTCGTCAACCTCCTTGAGGATCTGCTTCAGGCAACCACGAACATTATGGTCATCTAAGTCAATGACAAAAAGCACAATTTTCTGAGTGCCTGGTAAATCAGCCATCTGACTCTTAGCATGCTCTACATCACTCTTGATTTTATTTTCTAAACCCCTAAGAATTTCTTTTTCTGTCTTCGGGTAATCCAGATCTAATGACTTTTCGATAGGTGCCTTTTGATCTTCTCGCACCACACGCTCCAAATATGGGGAAAAATCATCGCTTGTATTAATAGTCTTTACCTCCAGGATAAAAGTGGAGGTTCCCTTGGTACCCTTTAAGTCTGGTTTTTAATTTTGATTTCCTTGAATTTCTTGAATGAACTTAACTTCCTCGCAACACTTCTCCTCTTTGAGGTAGATATAGCCATGCCCCTCATTAAAATAATCAAAGCCTTGAAATTTTGGATATATAGGGGAGTGATTTGTTTTGCCACTTTTATCTATGATGCTTATACGAGCATTCTTATGTGTACCAATCACCTTCTCTGAAAGATTTTTCTTAAACAATTCCCAATTGTCCTGATCAATCCGTTTAAATAAGTTTTCATAATATTCATAGATCAAGTTGCCATTACTTTCCGGGATCAGCTCACTAAAACCATAGAGACAATTGTCTGGGTTCTGTTGGTCGCTCAAAGTGCAGATCTCATACAGACGGGAAAATGTTGCTGGACAAATTCATGCTCCATTGAAGACCTCCTGAAATGTCAGCGTAAAGGTAGCGGGTAACTTTATTTCGTTATTATAAACTTTGGTTTTGGAGAAAAATCCCATGAGCACGTTTTATATTCTGTAGATTTCAATTATTTTATGACCCTTGCTACATTCGAAGTAGCTTTGGGTGTTTCTTCTTTACTCATCCTAAAGGCTATGGCTTTGATTTCATTGATGGTATGAGCTCTTCTCCTCAACATCCTTTCACAAAAACTTCCCCACATCTTTTGGGTTTGTTCGTCGCCCCGCTTCTTGCTGGTCTGATGTTCGTGTTTCTTCCTGATTCGCTGTCCGATTCAGCTCGAACCTTGGCGGCGATTTTGACATGGGTGGTGGTGATGTGGATTACCGAACCCATCCCCTTGCCCATTACGGCCTTATTGGGTTGTGGCCTGTGCGTGTTGGCCGGTTTGGGTTCGATGAAGTCGGTGTTTGCGGCCTTCTCGCACCCCATCATTTTTTTGTTTATTGGGAGCTTTTTTATTTCCGAAGCCTTGACCGTGCATGGATTGGATCGACGCTTTGGTCATTGGCTCCTTTCTCGGAAATGGGTGGGCAGTAATCCTATTCGGATCATGATGGCAGTGAGTTTGGCGGTAGCGGGTATGTCGATGTGGATTAGCAATACGGCTGCCACGGCGGTCATGTTGCCTATCGCACTGGGAGTGTTGAATGCCCTGCGACAGAGCGGAAAGGACCTCGGCCGCTTCGAAACGGGCTTTTTGCTCTGTCTGGCCTACGGCGCAGGCATTGGCGGCGTGGCGACGTTGATTGGCACACCCCCTAACTTAATTGGCATTGGGCTGCTGGCCGAGCAAGCCAATGTCACGATTTCCTTTGACCAGTGGATGTTGATGGGTTTGCCGGTTGCTGTTGTTATGCTCCTCGTGATGTTTGTCCTGCTGTATTGGTTGTATGCGCCGACAGCACTGGTCTCTTCAGGCAATTCTTCATTGACGACGACGACGGCTCCTCCTGGGTCTTGGACGCGTGGAGAATCCTTTGCCTTTGGTGTATTTCTTTTGGCCGTGTTTTTATGGGTGTTGCCGGCATTGTTATCCATTTGGCTGGAGCATGACGATGCCCTAGTTCAATGGGTACGCGTCCATCTTCCGAAAGAATTAGTTCCCATTTTCGCGTCGGGTTTGTTGTTTCTTGTGCCCTTGAATTTTCAACAGGGCACGTTCACGCTTACCTGGAAGCAAGCGGCCAATATCCATTGGGGCACGATTTTGCTGTTTGGAGGAGGCATCGCGTTTGGCGAACTGATGGTGAAGACAGAATTAGCGCATGCGATTGGGCGAGGTATGGTGGGCATGTTTGGGATTGAATCGGTTTGGAGTTTAATGGGTGTGGCTATTTTGACGGCTTTGGTGTTGACGGAGCTGGCTTCGAATACGGCTGCGACGAGTATGCTTGTGCCGGTGCTTATTGCTATTTCTCATACCGCGAATTTTTCTCCGATCCCTCCTGTATTGGCGGCATGTATGGCGGCGAGTTTGGCCTTTGTGCTGCCGGTGTCGACTCCGCCCAATGCTATTGTGTATGGCACGGGACGTGTGCCCATCCTCCGCATGATTCAAGCTGGGTTGCTTTTGGATCTAATCGGTGCCCTGGTGATTTGGTGTTTGTTGCGCATACTATGTCCCCTGTTGGGTTTTCAATGAGAATCGTAACCTAGGCATTTTTCTCCATTGAAAGAATAGCGTCGTTTCGACATAATCCCCGTTCCTTGTTGCCCGAACAACCAACTATGCCATCTCCCGTGCCCCAACTCCGATTTGTCGTTCTCACCAAAGATCCTGAGTTGCAGTCCAGGGTCACGCGTCGTAACCTTCAGGAGAAGGTTATGGTCGTCGAAGATTGCTTGTCATTGGAAACCGCCATGGAGTCTGAGGATTTCACCGGCGTGATTTTGGATAAGCCGAGTCCTGATGTTCTGCCCAATCTTTCCGAACTGAATGGACAGTTGAATTTATCGAAGATGTTTGTATATGCCGGACCCTTACCTGCGTGGCGCACCATGAGCCAGATCCCCCAGATTATGGGAAGCCCGGGGGTGGATGAGTCGGTGATGGATCCGAAAGATGTGAGTTTAGCCAGTTATGTGGAAAAGAAAATTGGCGACTTTGTCCGAGCCATGAATGTGGGTTCTGGTAAAAATTTATATCCCACGTTGATGCGGGCAGTCGAACGGCCTCTGATTGAACTGGCCTTGCGGGAAACGCATGGCAATCAACTCAAAGCGGCTCGTCTATTAGGGTTGAATCGTAATACCTTGCGGAAGAAAATTGCAGAATTTGAAATCTCCGTCAGCCAGGCCAAGCAAACCGCCCCAGGGAAACGCCGTCGGTCCGTTCAGGATCCTGCCACTTGAGATTCCCCCTTTCCCTTTATTTATCGGCTATTTCTTGACATCGCTTCCTTGGCAGACTAGCATAAGTCGAGTAGAATATAGGCGCGTAGCTCAGGGGGAGAGCGCTACCTTGACACGGTAGAGGTCGGCGGTTCAATACCGCCCGCGCCTACCACTTCCCTGAAATTGTTAAAGGCATCCGGCTTCCTGCTTAGAGAGGGAGAGGTGCCTTTTATTGCGTCGAGAAGGCAAGAAAAAGCCCAATATATCTGGCTTTTGGCTCCAATAAACAGAATAATCCTGAAGGATCATAGAGCATGATCAACCTATCCATTCCTGGTCAAGAGCCGCAAGCTTTTCCCAGGGGCATATCGGCGAAGGACGCGTTAACCAAGCTTGGTGGTTTGGGGTCAGCGGACGTGTTTGCCGTCAAGGTCAATGGGGTAGAAAAAGATTTGATGGTCAGCTTGAATGAAGATGGGACATTAGAGCCGTTGTCCTTTGACTCGTCAGAAGGCAAAGAAATTTATCGTCATACCAGTACGCATATCATGGCTCAAGCGGTGAAAGAATGTTTTCCGACTGCCCAAATGACCATCGGGCCAGCTATTGAAGAAGGATTTTTCTACGATTTTGCGTTTGAACGTCCCTTTACCCCGGAAGATCTCGAAAAAATTGAACAACGGGCCAAAGCCATCATTGAATCCAATCTGCCTGTGACGCGTCTGGAAATGTCTAAGACTGAGGCCATTGCCTATTACCAGGCACGTGGGGAATTGTACAAAGTGGAAATTCTGGAAGGTCTTCCTGACGAGCAGATTTCCCTGTATCAACAAGGGGAATTTGTCGATCTGTGCCGGGGTCCGCATGTGCCTTCTACAGGTCAGATCAAAGCCTTCAAGCTGCTTTCCAGTGCTGGAGCTTACTGGCGTGGAGATGAACGCAATCCCATGCTGCAGCGTATTTATGGCACGTCCTTCCCTTCCGAAGAGGCCCTACAAAAGCATCTGGATAACCTTGAAGAAATAAAAAAGCGCGATCATCGAAAATTGGGCAAGGAACTCGACCTGTTCAGTATTCAAGATGAAACTGGACCTGGGTTGATTTTATGGCATCCCAAAGGAGCTCAGATTCGTCTAATTATGGAAAATTTTTGGCGCGCTCAACATCTGGCCCATCACTATGAAATGGTGTATTCCCCGCATGTCGCACGCTTGGATCTGTGGAAGACCAGTGGGCATTTGGACTTTTACCGGGAAAATATGTACGCCTCCATGCCGGTAGAGTCGAGTGAATATCAGCTCAAGCCCATGAATTGCCCTTTTCATATTATGGTGTATAAATCTCATTTACGCAGTTATCGCGATCTGCCGGTTCGCTACGGAGAACTTGGAACGGTCTATCGTTATGAACGCTCTGGCGTGCTCCACGGTTTGATGCGGGTTCGAGGTTTTACCCAGGATGATGCCCATATATTTTGTAGTCCCAATCAACTCGCTGAGGAAGTCCGCAATGTTCTGAAGTTTACGACCTTTATGTTAGGCACCTTTGGTTTTACCGAATTTAAGATGTACCTTTCGACACGACCAGAAAAGGCCGTTGGTTCACTCGAACAATGGGATCAAGCTACTCAGGCTTTGGAGGCGGCATTGAAGGAAGGGGGCTATGCCTATGAAGAGGATCCCGGTGAGGGGGTCTTTTATGGGCCGAAGATTGATGTCAAAATTCAAGATGCTTTAGGACGATCATGGCAATGTTCTACTGTGCAAGTGGATTTCAATAATCCACAGCGATTCGCCTTATCCTATATCGGGGAAGACGGGAAAACCCATCAGCCCATCATGATTCATCGGGCCTTGCTGGGTTCGATTGAACGATTTTTTGGGATTCTTCTCGAACATTACGGTGGTGCATTCCCGACGTGGTTGGCTCCGGTCCAGGTGGTGATCCTGCCAATTTCACAAAAACATGAAGATTACGCTAAAAAAGTTGGGGAAAATCTTCGAGTGAAGGGGTGTCGGGTCGATCTGGACTTGCGAAATGAGAAGGTTGGCCTTAAAATCCGTGAGTCAGAGAAGGCCAAGGTGCCTTTAATGGTAGTTGTGGGCGACCGGGAAGCGGAAACTGAGACCGTGTCCGTCCGAAAACGAAATGGCAAAAACCTAGGAACCATGTCTATGACTGATATTCTGCAGCTTATTCGGGATGAAACGCCCGAAGCGGTTAAACAAGGGTCTTTTCTCCTCGGATGACGCGATTGGCCACTCCTAAACAACGAATCAACCATCTCATCAAAGTACCGGAAGTCCGAGTTATTGGGGCGGAAGGTGAACAACTTGGGATTCTGAAAACATCTGATGCCATCAGGCAAGCCAGAGAGGGAGGCTATGATCTCGTAGAAGTCGCGCCGACCGCTGAACCACCGGTTTGCCGGATTATGGATCATGGGAAATTCAAGTATGAACAGAGTAAAAAAGAACATCGGATGCGACTTAACCAAAAGTCGACTCAAGTTAAGGAAGTTAAATTTCGTCCGCGCACGGACAAACATGACATGGAAACGAAAATCAGGCAGATCCGTGATTTCCTGGAAGACGGGAATAAGACCAAAGTTACGATTATGTTCCGTGGGCGTGAAATGGCCAATCGAGAGCTTGGCTTCAAAGCGATTGAGAAGATTATTGAGGAATTAAAAGGGGCAGGCAATATAGAAAGTCCTCCGCGCATGGAGGGCAGGAATTTGTATATGGTGGTCTCTCCCAAGTAAGTAAGGGACAAAGCCAGAAGCAAGTCATCACTGATTGAAAAAAAGGAACATAATCATGGCAGGGTTAAAATTGAAAAATCATTCTGGAGCCAGTAAGCGTTTTAAGCGTTCAGGCTCAGGAAAATGGATGCGGCGTAGAGCCAAAGTTCGGCATATTCTGACGAGCAAAGCTCCACGCGTCAAAGCGCGGTTAGGCAAATCCGCTGTGGTAGCCAAAGTCGATGAATATGCGCTCTCGCGACTGCTTCCCTATAAATAGGGGAAGGTATATTGAGCGTAGGAAAAATGTGCCTGGATAGGATAGTAGGATAATTTCGTGGATAATGTGCTTGGAGATAAAGGAGAGGGATCATGCCAAGGGTAAAAGGTGGGCCGCAAACTCGGCAACGTCGAAAAAAACGATTAAAACTTGCTAGTGGGCAATATGGCGGGAAGAGCCGGTTATTCAGAACTGCGACAGAGTCCGTCAATAAAGGACAAGCGTATGCCTATACCGGGCGGAAGCAGCGGAAACGGAATTTTCGTCAACTTTGGGTGACGCGGATTAATGCGGCTGTTCGTGCGCATGGTGTCACCTATAGTCAGTTTATGAATGGCTTGAAGAAAGCCAATGTGTTGATCAATAGAAAAATGCTTTCCGAAATGGCCATCCATGATGCTCAAGGATTTGCTCATCTCGTCACTCTCACCAAGGGTGAGGGACAGCCCGTTTCCGCCTAAGTATTTCGTGTCGTAACTTCAATCTCAAACCCGGAAGTGGGCATATCTATCTGCCAACTTTCCAACACTTCCGGGTGAAACTCCCCAATATAGCCAATGACCTGCCCCTGACAACAGATCCGTCCGACACGGCCATCCAAAAAAGATGGATGGGATACCGGTTCCAAGTCATAGGGCCATACCATATAGTACATCAGAAGATCCAAATAGCTGTGCATTTCAGAAAAATTGGCACCAGGGTGCGCACTGATGGCAGACAAGGCTAACACGGTTCGAGAGCCGACGTTGGCCTCCTTGTCTACTCTGGCGACTTCGCCCACTTCGAACAAGAGATGCGGATAAAAAACCCGAGGTGATAACGCTTCCACACGAAGGAGGCAGGGCAGGATGGAAGGCCGCAAGCAGGCATAGGTTTGCGACATAACATTGTCGACTTCCACAAGCGATTCGTATTCGGTGCCTGCCAGGCGCATACGCTCCACCAGTTCATGGCGGGAGGCCAGGATGTTAGAGAACATTTCCTGAAATCCAAAGCCCACTAATAAATCTCTGAGCTGGTCGCTGGTTTGCTCCTGTTGGGACAACGCGCCGACGGTAAATGTTTGGGGCATGATAGGGGAAAAGGAATCATAGCCGCGTGTAATGGCCACATCTTCAGCCACGTCCATCACATGCATCAGGTCATTCCGGAAAGCCGGCAATTTGACGTCTACAGATTGGCGTGTGGCTTTCACCTGATACCCATAGGATGTGAGAGCGGTTTGAATCGCCTCGGCGCCCAATGCCATACCTAAGGCTTGTTCGATGGCGTGGAAGAGCACGCGTTGGGTGTTTCCCATATCAAGCGGTGTTTTCACCGTTTTGCCCATGGCGGTTTCATAGGGATAGACGATGTCGATGGGTTCAATGGTGGCACCACGATCAGCCAGGTTGCTGGCAAAGATATTCAACGCCAGAATCACCATGGATAGATCGGTACCTGTCACTTCGACAAGTAGATCCGTATCTCCAATTTGCACTTCACCGAGCTCACGACTATTAATGATGGGTGGAAAGGAAAGGACTTGCCCGTCGGTATCCCAGAGCAAGGGCAGTCGTTCGTAGCCAGCGACGATGTTCCCATATTCGAGACCTTTCGGGTGGACGGTCAGAATTTCCTGAGGCGTCATTTTTTCTTCAAACCCTAATGGAGTAAACCGCACTTCATCTGGTTTCACCAGGCCATAGGTGACAGGGAAGGCGATAGACGATAAGCGATACAACCCTATGGAAACGGTCTCACGTTGTCTCCCAAATGCCTCCGCCAATTTTTCTTGTGTTTGAATACATTGCGCCAAGCCTTCGACGGTCATGGGATATCCTACAGAGGTGCAGGCTGCCACATAGGGGCGAACGTGTTCCATCCCTGGTATGACCTGAATGCGTCGTTTCGCACGGCCACGTGTCGAAAAGAATGAGTGCGGTGTCAGGCTTCCCGTCAGAACCGCACGAATTTGTCTGGCGATCCCTTCCACGCACCACAAGTCAGGACGATTGGTGTCTTGCAGTTCTACCCGCACCTCACCGGTATCACTATTCACGTCCTTGAGTTCGCCTTTGACCCATGGCAGCCATTGTTCAATGTCGGGGATGGAGGCGGGTTGGCCGAGCAGTTGAGCAAAGTCTTGTTGGAAAATGGATATCGTAGGCATGAGACGATCTTACAATTGGCGGCGCATATTGCGCACGGCTTCTAGGTCTGAGGTAAATAAATCCCGAATATCTTGAATCCCTAAGGCCACCATGGCCATTCGATCCAAGCCCAGTCCCCATGCAATCACCGGGACGGTGACTCCGAGTGGCACTGTCACTTCGGACCGAAACAAGCCGGCTCCTCCCAGTTCCATCCAACCGAGCTTGGGATGGCGCACGTGCATTTCCACGGAGGGTTCGGTAAAGGGGAAATACGCGGGGAGAAACCGAATTTCTTTGGCTTGCGCCATCTCGGTGGCGAAAAGTTTGAGCAAGCCTAATAGGGTGCGAAAATTAATATCCGAGCCCAACACAATCCCTTCCACCTGGAAAAAATCTGTCGCATGGGTGGCATCCACATTGTCATAGCGAAAACACCTGGCAATGGAAAAAAACTTACTGGGAATTGGCGGATTGGTGGCCAAGGTGCGGGCAGAAACGGCGGTGCCCTGACTGCGTAGCACTAAACGCTTAGCGCGCTCCGGATCATAGGCATATTGCCACCCTTTCGATCCGGTCCCTCCCCCATTTTTATGGGTTTCGGCCACCTGGCTGAGGAAAGGCTCAGGAATGCGCTTGGCATGCTTGGGTTCTTTCACAAAGTACACATCATGAATGGCGCGTGCTGGATGGAATTGAGGCATGAAGAGCGCATCCATATCCCAAAACTCCGTTTCCACCAACTCACCGCGCATTTCTTGAAAGCCCATACTTGTGAGCTTGGTTTTGACCGTATCCAGAAAATCACGATACGCATGTCGGCGACCTACGGCCAAACGAGGTGGCCGGAGATGAATCGAATATTTCCGGAACGAATGATTTCGCCACGATCCATCTTTTAAGAGCTCAGGCGTCAATTGAGAAATTTCTTGCCCGGCGTCTTCCCGTAAATTTGGCAAGAGGTTTCGGCCCTCGGGCGTCAGGGCGAAGGCGCGTTCGGTATGGTCATCAATGCGAAAGGGCTCTTGCGTATTGCCTCGCTTCACGGCGTATTGGCGAAGCAAGACTTGCTGGTCAGCTGAGAACGAATGTAAGGGCCTGGATCCTTCGTGGATCTCATTCAATAATTGTCGTAGAGTCTCGGCCATGGCGCTCTTCTGCCCGGTGGCATGTAATGAGCCGCCTGCTCCCAGGGAAAGCACCCCTTCTTTTTTTAACAGACCGAAGGCCCGACTCAGTTCAGTAGGTTGAAACCGGCCTGTAGCTTGAAGGTCTTTGACCGTTGTTGATTGACCATCCTGTGACGAGGCCTGGAGCATATGAAGAATCCATTCGAGAGGTGACTCCGCTTGTTGGAATTGTATGCCCACATCGGTCAGGGCCACATAAGTGGTTGTAATTTCGGAGACGAGGTGTACCAATTGTTTGGTGAGCAGCCAGCCCACAGCCATGCTGACTTGAGAAGCCGCCAGCGCGGTGGCTTGAACGAGTTCGGGCTCCTTAAGGGCCTCGGTCGATGCCGTGCCGAGGGCTTGCAGGACCTGAATTTCGAGGGGATGAAGGCTGTCCGTCTGGTTAGGTGAACTCATGGAGGCTACTACACAATGACCGTCTGGCCGGCTGTGCGCATGTGTTGCATCGTATCGGACATGTTCGTACTTCCAAAAATGGCCGAACCTGCCACTAGGACGTTGGCTCCGGCTTTCAGAACTGACGCCACATTGTGAACCGTAATCCCGCCATCCACTTCGAGATAGGGCAAACGGTTGGAAGCGGTGATCATCATTCGAATCCGGTGAATTTTTTCCAAGGTCGCATTAATGAATGTTTGGCCGCCAAATCCGGGATTGACCGACATGACCAACACCAAATCCACATCGCCAAGAATATATTCCAGCGTGGTGGCAGAGGTAGCAGGATTCAAGCTGACTCCGGCTTTCACGCCATGCTCTTTAATTGATTGAACCGTTCGATGAAGATGGGGACAGGCTTCCACATGCACAGTGAGAATATCGGCTCCGGCCTTTGCAAATGCGGGAATAAACTCATCGGGGTTGGTCATCATCAAATGCACGTCTAATGGCAGGGCCGTGACCTTGCGGAGGGCTTCCACCATGGGCGGGCCAACCGTGAGATTCGGCACGAAGTGGCCATCCATCACATCGACATGAATCCAATCGGCGCCAGCCGCTTCCACTTGCTGCACGGCCTCCCCCAGGCGGGCAAAGTCAGCAGAAAGAATGGAAGGAGCTATCAAGGGTGTCGTCATAGTTCGTCAGACCTTTTTAACCGGCATGCAAAGAATCCATCCATGGTAAACGACTGAAATACAGTACACAAATACCCATCGTCGGTCACGAGCGAAAGCCCGGTAGAGGGCACCCAAGGTGTGACGGGTTCTGGCTGAAAATCCGGATGTTCCTGGCAAAACGCGGAGATGACCTCCGTGGTCTCCTCCGGTTCAATAGAGCAGGCACTATAGACCAAGATTCCCCCTGGTCTCAAGAGGTGACAGACCTGATCAAGGATTTGTCTCTGGATGATACGGGATTGTTCAATCGTCGAGAGTTGTTTCAATAATTTGCCTTCAGGATGTCGTCGCAAGACGCCAAGCCCTGAACAGGGGGCATCAACCAAAATACGATCAAAGGGTTGGGCAAGAAGATGCGAGCCAGAAAACGGCGTATCCGCTATTTCCGATTGGCCTGTTGGCCAATCGGTCACCACATCACCGACAAGCGTCTGAACGATGTGTATGCCTAACCGCTCGCAATTGGCTTTCAACCGGAGGAGCCGTTCAGGTTGACGGTCTAGTGCGATGATCGTGCCTTTGTTCTGCATCAGTTGGGCAATATGCGTCGTCTTTCCACCTGGAGCTGCGCAGGCATCCAGAATACGCTCCCCTGGCTGAGGGTCAAGCAGTGCGGGAATCAGTTGCGCCGCTTCATCCTCAATGTAGCACCAGCCATCTTGTATGACAGATAACTGGCCAGGATTCCCACATTTTTCGAGAATGACTCCCTCTGGACTCACCGGCGTTTCCTGTGCAGCAATACCTTCACCCTCAAGACGATCCAGTAATTGTTTGCGGGAGCAG
>Ga0224496_10002074_pt1 | contig 12085 bp, 6 predicted proteins | sample SF_Jul11_sed_USG_2_FD_168127 | JGI IMG/M metagenome (GOLD analysis project Ga0224496, IMG submission 168127) | Sediment microbial communities from San Francisco Bay, California, United States - SF_Jul11_sed_USGS_8_1 | ecosystem: Environmental > Aquatic > Marine > Sediment | place: USA... | reverse complement strand
CGGGGAGGTGGGGACCTATCAGGCGGTCAAAGTCTTCGGGGTCAGTCAATGCTCAGGTTCTCGTCCAGTGGCAGTGCGTGCCGGGTGCGGAGGTCTTCTATCTTTCTAAGCGGGCGCTCCAGCATATTGGTGCGGGTGCCCACCAGCGTCTCGTACTGCTTGCGGGCGTCGTCAATCCTTGCGCCCATCCTGTCCATCTGCTCCTTGTAATTGCCCCACTGCTTGTTGAAGTCCTGCAGGAGCCTTAATATCTCCGAGGCGGTCCTCTCCAGGTTGAAGTTGTCCATGGCCTGCCTTATCACGGCCAGCACCGCGTAGAGGGTGAAGGGCGAGCAGAGTATGACCTTCTTTCTGAGCGCCACGTCCATGAGCTCAGTGTCGGCATTGTTCACAAAACCGTATATCTGCTCGTTGGGGATGAAGACGAGCACATAGTCCACTGTGTCCTTGTTTATGTACTCGCGCCTGCTCACGTCCTCTATCATCTTCCGCACGTCCTTCACCACCTGCTCGCCAAAGCGCCTGCGGTCGTCCTCGGTCTCTGAGGAGAGGTAATGCATGTAGTTGTCGTGGGGGAACTTCACGTCCATGTTTATCTTCATGTCACCGGGCAGGAGGAAGGTGAAGTCCGGCCTCCGGTTGCTCTCGTCCAGGGTGGTCTGCTTGATATAGTTGATGTTCTCCACCAGGCCCACGAGCCTGATGACGTCCTCTGCCATGCGCTCGCCCCAGTCCCCGCGTTTTTTGGTATTGGCCAGCGTGCGCCGCAGGCCCTCCGCAGTCTCTGTCAGCCTGGCGGTTGCTTCCATGTGGTGCTTGATGCCCACCGTGACCTCGCCCATCTTCTCCATGCTGCCCTGGCCGATGTCCTCTATTTTCTTCTGGACCTCGATGAGCTTTTTAGTCATGCCCTCGATGCTCTGGTCTATGAGCTTCTTCTTGCCCGACAGCTCCTCGCTGCCGAGGCGCTTCTGGGCCTCCAGCGTCTCGCCCGCGAATTTAAGGAACTCCTCGGTGTTCCTGGAAAGTGCGTCCAGGGAGATTGACTTGAAACGCTCGGTGAGCTCGCCCTTCATCTCAGTGAGGAGCTCCTGCTGGCGGCCGAGGTTCGTGCGTGCCTCCTCAAGCCTTGCGCCCGTGGCAGCCTCGGCCTGCCTGGCCTGTCCCAGCTCCCTTCTGAGGGTCTCGGCTTCGGCCCTCGCCTCCTCGATGCGGCCGCGAACCTCAGCGAGGCTGCTCTCAAGGGACGCGGCCCTCGCCGAAAGGCGCGCCTTTGTCAGGGCCCACGCAAGGGCCCCGCCAGCAAGCGCGCCGAAGCATATGCCTGCAATAAGATAAGCTGTCCCGGACATCCTATATTATATACGGCAGAGCGGCACAAAGGCATTTCATGCGGCTGGTTCCCGATGCACCTATGGGCTTACCGGTCGCGCGAGACCGAGAACTTCATCGGCAGTATGCCGTTCTGGCCCTTGGGGTCCGTTGCCACTATTATGTAGTCTATCTCCCCGATGAAACCAGGGGGCACATCCCATCTGACCTGACCGCTCTCAGGGTCCACTGCCATACCGGCAGGAGAATTGACAAGGCTGAACGTTATGGGCTCGCGGTCCGGGTCAGAGGCGGAAGCGTTATATATATACGTGGCTCCCACCATGTAATAGTCCATCACCCGCTCAAACCTCGGCGCACGCCCGAGGACCTCGAATTCATGGCTTATCTCGTCGCTGTACTCGAGGCCGTCATAGGCACGTGCCTTGACTGTAACCATGTCGTTTGGCAGCGGGGGCATGTCCAGCACCTCCGAGGTGCCCGCGGGCAGGCCGTTCACGGTCCACTCGTACTCGATGCTGACCGTATCGCCATCAGGGTCCTCGGCATTGACGGCCAGGCCCATATTGCCGCTCTCGTCGCGCGTATCGTATATATGGTACCCCGTTATCTTCGGCGGGTGGTTGATGACCCTGATGCTGTTCGAATATATCTGCTTTCCGCCTATGATGGCTGCGGCCTGCACAATATCGCCCACCGAGGCGAGGTGCTCGCCCAGCATGAATCTCGTCGGGTCAGCGGTGGAGACCGGGCTGCCGTTAATATACCAGACCACCCTGTCCTCACCGCCGGGCTGAGGCGGCTCGAAGCCATTTGCTCTGAGCATGATAGTACTGTTGGCATATGCCGTCTCGGGGACTATCTCAATGGTCATGGAGCCCTCTGTCTTTGCCGGAACATCGGCGGGCGCGGAAGTCTGGGCATGGGGCGCAGTTGCCTCAATGGCAGGGGCCTCGGGCGCAGGTGATGTTTTGTCCTTTGAGCATGAGAAGAGCGCAAGGACAAGCACTAGCGAAAGCATTATCCTGTAAAACATAGGCATACTCCTTTTATAACGAGGGTGAACGGTCTGCCCCCGCACGGCCGCTAAACGGCGGCTCACCCGGGTATGTCTATGATAACACTTCCGCCCCTGCTCAATACTGGTATACAATAGAGAGCTTGGCGCTCTCCTCGGGGATCAGGGTGCCGCCGGACATCCTCCTGGCATCCACCTCTATCAGGTAGGTGTAGGGGCTCGGCGTGGTGAACTGGCTCTCTGCTCCGGCATAGCCTGACTTGGAGCCCTCGCCCTGGCAGTGTATGACACAGGTCCTTATCCATTCAGGAGCACCGGCACCGCCAGTAGATGAAGAGGTGGGAGGCGCGGTATTGCCCTTGAAGGTGTAGACTATCTTTGCGAACACCCGGTAATTGCCGAGATCGAAATAACTGTCATAGGTGTTGGGGTCTGCGGGGTCTATAAGGATGGTATTGTTGCACGAAGCCCAGTCCACAGTGTCTTTCTCAAGCTTTGTGGACTCGCAGGCCGAAGAGGTTGCGGGCATGAAACCAATAGTGTCATGGAGCTTTTGCCTGTATGCAGCGGTATCGGCAAGCCCAATATACCCGGTATACACCTCGGAGGCAGCCATTGCCGCCTCCGAAGCGCTTGCAAAGCGCTTTCCAAGGCCGGAGTATCGTGTGCTCTGGGTTAGCAGATAGAGCATGGTCGTTGTCACCGACAGGATTATTGTGGCGATAAGGAGGACCATCAGAAGCGCCACCCCCTTCTCTTCCCTCAGGATGTTCATGGTTCTCATGGCCTAGAAAGACCCCCTTCCAACTGGCATTTCCGATAGCTTGTAGACGCGCCACCTGAAATGCTTCCAGTATGGGACTTCGTTCACAAGGTTATCTCCTACGATGTTCTTTGCGTCAAATTCCTGCCCCATGGTGCCAACGGCGATATTCCCTATGGCGCCGGTGTTATCGAGGTACTCGAAGGCAGGGTCGAACTGGCCTTCGTGCGTAAGTATATATACGTCCACGCGCTTGAGGTTCTTGCGTATATAGCCCGCGGTCTTTGCCGCAAGGGTGTCAAAGGTCGTCTCCGGGACGCCGTCATTATTATCGTCGACCGCGAACTCCACCCTCATCTTGGCCACGCAGTCCATGATCTTCACAGGGGTGTCAAGCGTTGCGCCGGTGGCACTATGCAGCATCTCGGCCCTGTACAGGACACCCGTATTGGGAGCGCATTTCTCGGGCACATCCGTATTGCCCACGTAGTAGTCCACCCTGTTGAAGGGAGCGTTTAGCTCGGTGCTCCGGGAGCTTATCCCGTAAACCATGGACACCACGTCACGCCTGGGCCTGAAATTGGCTATGGTCCCGGGGGATGTATCAAAGGACGGGGACCCTGCCTTTACGTCCTGGGGGTCTGTCACAAGTCCAAGGTTGTTCGCGTCCTGGGTCGTGAGCACTATTACCATGTCAGAATCATTGATATCAGGGTCGCGGTAGGGGTCTGCGCCCTTTTCGTAGCCCAGGGACCATACGCTGTTGACGAACTTGACCCCGCTGATGTTCTTGAGCACATAGAACTTCCCGGCCACAGGGTCCGTGCCCACCGCCGTCGACCTTATTATCAAGTAGCTGGAGCCGTTGAGAGCGTAGCCGTTTGTGTACGGGGCGACGGGATAGCGCGCGTCTATCATCCTGGGGGGGGCCAGATCGTTGTCATACAGGCTCCCCGGCATAACACTGGGCTTCAGTTCAGTGTACTCGTCGCTTAACATCGACCAGTTGAGCCCGCTGTAATTGGCGGTCCCCTCGAATACCCCGGAAGGCAGGCCGAAGCCGGCGGAAGAGATATCCTTCCTGATGAACTCCAGGCCGAAGCCGCTCTGTATGGCCTTCCCGGATATGCGGGTCTGCTGCTTGAACTCTGTGGTCATGCTTATCATGACCTTGGAGGCCGCCACCAGGACGAACATGGAGATGGCCATTACCACAAGCAGCTCTATAAGAGTAAAGCCCCTGTTGTTCCTCATGCGTTCCCTCTTCATCCCTCAAGCCCCCTCATCTTACAGAGGATACCGTTGCATTGAATATCTCGCCCTTCCAGGTCCACTGGACACGGGCGTCTATCTTCTTGTTGGCCGAACCAACGGTGGAAACTGTGGTCAGCACCTCGTAGGGGAAGTCTATATTGCGCACCCTCCGGGTGTGGTTCCATGTGACTCCGTGGTAGATAGAATCTATATTGGAGATGGACGCTGTGCGCATCTCGTCCAGCATCTCGCCGGCCAGCCTCACTCCCTCGTCCCTGATGGCGTTCTTGGTATTGAACTCGATGTTCACCCTGGCGGTCTGCAAAAGGGCAACGGATATGAACACCAGTATCGCGACCGCCACCAGCAGCTCCACTATGGTAAAGCCTTCCTGGCCCCGCAGCTTATTGTATATACAGTATGGCTTTTTCATCTCCATCACTATTTCACCATGCAGAGGGGATAGGTTTTCCCCGGCGTGACATATTCACTGCCCGAGAGCTCCATGGCAATGTTCCGTAAAGAACTGTCGCCCTCCTCTTGCTCCTCAGTGGCGTTCCAGATGCCGCCGGAGACATAAAGCGGCGGCGATATCCTCAGGCAGTTATAGTCAGCCTGTGCCGACACATCGCTCTCTGGCTGGACAAGGCGTATCTGGAAATCCCTCTTGCCTGCCTCATCATAATGCGCGTGCCAGAGCCATCCCTGGGCAGTAAAAGCGAATTCCCGGTAATCCGACAGTATCTGCACCCTGTTATTCAAGACTATGTCAGAGCCGAACTTCTCGTCAGTGGCGGCGTCCAGCTCCCCGTCACCCTTGGGGGCAGGGTCCGTGTCCTTGTAGACTCTCAGGACATAGGGTTCGTCCGCCGGGAAATAAACGAAGAAGAAGCGCTTCTCCTTTATCGCGTTAAGCTTGGCCTCCAGGAGGGCGCCGTGTATCATTTTCATGTCCGACTCGGCGTGATACCTTTCTCTCCATCCGAAGAATGACGCACCGAAGGCTATGACCAGTGTGCCTATTATCGCCACCACCACCAGCAGCTCCATTAATGTGAAACCGGCCTCGCCGTATAGCAAAGCCTTTATGGAAGGCCGGCGTCCCACTATTGCTTCCTCTCCAGGATATGCAGCAGCCTGCCCGTGCCACCGGGCCTGTCAGGTATAAGACCACCCTCTGTATCCGCAAGGCCAGGCGTGCCGGAGGTCCTCAGGCCTTCCATCTGGGTGAACTCTGTGGCCCTGTTGGTCTTTGTGATGATACCGGTTGAGAGCTGCATCACAATGATACCGGACTGCCTTGACTTGGGAGTGCCGGCGCAGAGGTCGAATGCATAGATATGGGTCTTGCCGCCAAGCTGGCACTGGTTCGTATAAGGCTTGAACGTGGTGGCGAAGATGGTCGCCGTGTTCACCTCTATCTTGATGTTCGTCTTGACCCTCTCTGCTCCGACCCCGTAGGTCAGCTGGGAGCCGTCCTCCTTCAATATCGGAGTGCCGTCCTGGTAGTACTCCGGCTCTAACTCGCTGCCCGCGTCGAACGTATAGATATACGGATCGCAGTCCGGGTTCGGGTTGAGCTCTCCCAGATGGTCCCTCAGGTCCAGGGTGGGCAGGAGCACAGGAGGATCATCGCAGTCCTTGGCGTCCTGCCTGTTCCCGTACGGGGCCTGATAAATGTCAGTAGGCTGGGTGCACGGGTCGTCCACTACTATCATCTGCCTTATGGTGTCCCTGTCGTCAGCTATGACAGTTTCCGCCAGCTCTCCGGTCGTTATCCAGGGCTCTTCGCGCTCGTAGAAATACCTGCCGGTTCCCACCGCCACCCTGACCTTGCTCAGTCCGGGATTCCATGCATAGTCCGGCGCGGAGAAGACGGGGCCGATGTTCTCGATAAGAGGCCTGACGTTCCAGTTGTCCGGGTTCGGATCGTTCCCGGTCAGTATCCTCATCACGCCGCCGTTGCGCCAGGTCCGCTCCGGGCACGGGGCCCCGGTCTGAAGCGCGTCGCCGGACTCGCATTTCTTGGTATAACCTATAAAGAGAGCGTCCGTCTCGTAGTCTCCCTGGGGAGAGGGACAGACAACGGTCTCGAGACCTCCGGCGTCTGTTATCTTCAGGTCGGCCAGGCCGAAATCAGACATGGCCATGCCCATGGTATGCACATAGGCGTTCTGAACCGGGACCACGGGCTCGATGTAATCCTTAGACATGCCCGCAGGCCTCTGGCCGGTCTTTATGTCCAGCACGAAGAACTTCAGCGACTGGTCCGAGGCGCCTATGTACTGTTCAGCGGTCTCGTCAACAGGCCCGGTGGGGCCTGAGCCGAACACCACGTACCAGTGCCCAAGCGTGTTGTGGCCGCCGTCCACACCGTTGACCCTGACCACGGCCGGCCCGGAGGTGCTGTGCCCCATCGCGGAGTTGGCATACTCCCACATGAAGACAGGGTCGTCCTCCTTGGTTATGTCCAGGGCGAAGTATGATGAGTACCCGATGTCCTTGCCGCCCACGTTGGTGGGGACCCTCAGGCAGTCTGTATCGTCAACCGTGCCGTCGCCGTTGGTGTCCATGGTGCAGGTGTAGGTGGCGGGCTTGCAGCCGCCGCCGTAGCGCATCCCTCCTATGAGTATTGTGCGCCAGCTGTCCCAGTCCTTTGGGCTCGTATTGGTGCCGGCGCATACCCTTGCGTTGTCCTCGTTGTAGCCGGTCTGGGCATCATTGTCCCAGGTGGACTCGCAGAGGCTCACGTCCACCAGCTGCACGGACTGGTCAACCAGGTATATGTGGCAGTAGTTGTTCTCAGCCGTGTACTTCAGGAAAGGCAGGACGTGCTTGGGTATAAAGGCCCATTTCTCGAACCCAAGCGGTGTCTCGTTGATATCATTGGCATATGTGGGACTGTTGAACAGGGTGGCGATGTCACCCTCCGGGGTCACATTGCGGTCGATATACCCAAGCTTGAAGGCATGGAGCATCCCGTCGTTGCCGCCCGCATACGCCATGCCCCTTGTGGAATAGTACGGCGATTCCTTGAAGAATTTCAGGTACGTGGCGTCACAGTAGTCTCCGTGGTACAGGTTGAGAGGCTTCCTGGCGGAAGTAAGCCTCGGCGTGGAGTCCAGTATGTCCCCGAGCTTCCAGACCCTCTTCTGGCTCTCTATCCCCTCCCACAGGCCATCGCTGTTGAGGTCCACGGTCACGAGCCTGTCGCGCTTGCCAGGGACGTCGTAGCCGTTGATGAAGTTGGCGATTGCGACTGCATTGACAACCTCGGGCGTCTGCATGTAGTCCCTCAAAAGGCTGTTGCTGGTTACGGTGGAGGCGTTGAAGAGCGTCATGCCGGCGCTGTCGTCAAGGTTCGTGTATATTGTTCTTGGCTGGGCGTCCAGGTCACGCTTCCAGAGGAGCTTTCCGGCCTCCCATAGCGCAGGGAGTTCGTCGAAGGAGATCGTGTTCACATAATTATCGCCGTCGCCGTCGCCGTCAGTGTCCGCGTACCTGTCTGCATCGACCGTCAGGGTCGTGGAGTTGTAGAAGGGCTTGATGACATAGTCCTCGCCCAGGTTGAGCTGCGGCGGGTTCTCCTGGTTCGTCTCCTCGCGGATGTCGCTGAGCACCAGGTACGGGTCGGTGTAATACCAGAAGGCCGAGAGCTTTCCGGTCCACATTATCTCGTCAAAAACGTTCTCCTGATTGTTCCAGAACCTCTTCTTCGGATAGTATATGGCCTGGACGATATTTGCGCCGCTGCCCTCGCCTGAGGCAAGGACCGATGCAGCGGAACCGGCCGAGGCCTTCTTGATCATGTCCTTCAGTGCGGCCTCCAGCTTTTCCTTGATCTCCGTGGCGTTGCTGGCATAGTAATACTTGCCTTCCGAGGCAGCAGCGGCTTCCTTGAGAATATCGGCGTTTATGCCCATGGTATGCACGAAATACGAGCTCACTCTCTGCTCGCCCTTCTTAGCCAGGTCGGTGCCTGATTCGTCCGGCCGGATATCCTGGGCAAAACCAAAGCAGGCGTTCTTGCTGAGGTCATAGTTCAGGCCGTTGCACTCCACAGGCACAGAGAGGCCCTCCGTGGCATGGGAGGTATCAGTGAACAGCTTCGGGCTGGTCAGCGGCCTGTCTGCGCCCTCTCCCGAGGTCAGCATCAGGACGTAGTTCTTCTGGCAGCTTGTCGTGTCCTCGGGGAACATGTCCACGTTGCAGGAGCCGCCCGTGGCGGCCAGTGTCTTTTTGAGGTTGATGAAGTACTCCACCGCCTTGTACTCCCCGTTAATAAGCTCGGTCAGGCTGCCCACGGGCAGTGCGTTCTGCACGTCCGTGAAGAAGCTGGGCTGGTTGGTGGAAGGCATGCAAGTCGCTATCTCCGCGTCACCCGAGCTCTTATTGAAGTTCTCGAACCCGAAGGAGGCGAAGTCCCAGTAGTCCTGCAGAAGCCCGTGCTTCCCGGGTGGGTCTCCGCCGTTGCAGTTGTTGTCATAGTCGCCGTTGCATATGTCCGTCAGGAACTCCTCGGAATAAGCCGACGCAGCCGCCTTGTTGATCACCAGCTTCACGTCGATGGTGGACTTGGAGTAGTCCGGGTACTTGGCAAAGGCGTCCTCCACGGTGATGTACACCGTCCATACACCGTCCGTGTTGGGCGCCGGGGTCCCCGATATGAGTCCGGTGTCCACGTTTATGGTAAGCCCGGTGGGAAGGGGCGAGGTGGGGTTGTTGGCGTAGAACTTGTAGGCCCCTCCCAGACCTCCGGTGCCAACTACGCTGAAGCCCTGGTAGGGTTTCCCCTCCGTGCCCTCCGGCAGGTACATATCAGGCGTGAGATTGGCGAATGAGGCCTTGTCGTACATCGAGACATAGAGGTCCACGTGCCGCGTTGCATAGCGCCCCTTGATGTCATGGGCGGTGATGGTCAGGGAATATATGCCCTTCTGCTTGGGTACGCCGTTGATAAGGCCGGTGGAACTGTTGTAGCCCAGCCCAAAGGGCAGTCCGATGATGGTCCAGCTGTACTGGGGCGTGCCCGTTGCGTTCAGTGGCTCGCCGCCCAGGGCCACCGGCTGGAACTCGTAATATCGGCCCTCCGTTGCGTTGGCAAGGTCCGCGCCTTCGAACGCGGGTATCTTGATGGAAACCGGCGAGGGGTCTGAAACACTAAACCCCATCCAATACCAGTTATGAGTGCCAAATTCATATGCGTTCGAAACTCTTATTTGAACCTTGTAGAAGCCTATCGTACCCGATGCAGGAGTGCCGTCTATGGTGCAGTTGAAGCCCCTGCCTGTCATACCCGCGGGTAGCCCGTAATACTGGCACCTCTGCGTAAGATAGCCCAAGTACGTTGTAGTGCCTGCACCGCTGTACTCCTTGCCCACATAGGCTGGCGGCGCCATGGTCCAGTTAATACTGTCAGGAGGCCATAGGGAGTAAATAGTAGTTCCGGGCGCGTTGTTGTGTACAGCGAAATAGACGTATATATCATCAGAGCTGCTGTCATCGGTAACAGAAATGACTATCGTTACCCACTTATTTGCCTGAGTTACATATCCGGGGAACATGCTGTCCGGAAGTAACGCCTCGGGATGGCCCGGGATGCTTTTATAGGGGTTGCCGACAGGCGTATATATCATCCCGGTGGCAGCGTCAATCGCCATGCCCACATCTGACAGGCTGTTATAGATACTGCCAGGCTGTAATTTCGAGGTCCAGTTGTATTTGGAACTGTCCCCGCCCTGTGCGAACGCGTCCCTCCAGCCCCGAAGGTCGATGGGATAGGATTGACCGTATTGCACACTGCCCCACATGTAACCATACGTTAGACTATTCATTCCATAATTCGGGTCAGGCCATGTTATCTTAACGTCCATCCAGCCGGGCCTGACCACCTTGATGGGTATGTCCTTAAGCGTGATGGACTCGACCACTGACGTCCCGGCCATGCTGTTGACGATCACGGTTGCCAGGTACGTCCCCTCCCCCTGGATCTCGGGGATGCCGGAGACAAAGCCCGTCGTCTCGTTGATGGAGAGGCCGGCAGGCAGGTCAGCTGCCCAGGTATAGACCCCGGTGCCCCCCACAGCGCCGTACTTGAAGCCCTGGTACTCCTCTTCCATTATGGCGTCCGGAGGTGTGCTGCCGCCCGGCAGAGGCAGCAGCTCAAAGGTCGCGCCGCGGCTGATGATGCTCGCATTGGATAGAGCTGTACTGTACCCGTCAGAGACCTTCAGCTGGAAATCATATTCGATCAGGTCCGTCTTCCTGGAGGGGGGCGTATGAAACCCGGAAATATACCCCGTTGCAGGATTCATGGTTAGATCGGGGGGGAGCGAGCCGCCCACTATGCTCCATACATAGTTGCCGGTCCCTCCCACCGCTACAGGGTAATACCCTGTATACTCCTCATCCCAGAGGGCGTCATGAATGGTGCCTCCCTCCGAGGGCTGGAAGACTCTGAGGGGCACGCCCGCCAGGCTCAGTATCAGGGTCCGGTTGGAAGTAGTTGTAGGGTCCAGGGTATCGATAACAGTTATGGTTATGGAATGCTGTCCCACCTGCGAAAAATCCGTGGGAGCTCCGCTTATCTTGCCTGTCACGGTATTGAATATCATGCCCGTTGGAAGCGGGGTTGAGGCCGAGAGGCTCCATGAGTAATAACCCGAGCCGCCGGATGCGGTAGGGGTCAACTGGTAGGCCTCGTACATATTGACATCATATGTAATATTGTCCTTGAAGGGCACGGCGACCTTTAGGGGCGCAGCCTCCGCCTCCCCGGCAATAAGTCCCATGATGCCGTTGATCGCCCTGTAGAGCGTCCCCAGAATTACGCCCTCCGCACCCCCGGTGCTTTCAGGCGCCGGCGAGGCGGCAGCCGAGGCCGGGGCATCCGGGCCGCCGGGCGCATCAGGCCCCATCAGCCCTGTAAAATCAGGGAGCGGGTCAGGGCAGGAGGAGCCGGTGTAACCGTCGAACGTGTACTCAGGGGCGGGCCGCTTGGGAGTGGCGCCTATGAGCCCGCAGGTGTAGCTGGAATCTATCTCAAGGTATTCCTTTATATCAGATATCACGAGCCTTGCGCCCTGGGCGTCCGTTGTGACCACCCTGAACGAGCAGGCGCGCACCACGCAGGAGCCTTCCTCGCGGTATATGTAGGCCTTGGGGTTCCAGTTGCCCGTGGCATAGCTGCTGAGGGTATGGGCGTTGGTCTGCCTGGAGGCGGACTTTCCGCCCACGATGACCGAGGTGATGATATCGTACATGCTCGTGCTAACCCAGTTCAGCAGGTTGCCCTCGAACACAGATGTGGGGTCGTCGGTGTACCTGGTGGGCACGAACATCTTCCCGTCGTACTTGTACCATATCTTGTCCCTGAAAAGGCCTGAGGCCTGTGTGGTGGCGGCATTATAGAGCATCAAGCCTGTCAGGGCATCATGGATTATGGTGGGGTCGCCCTCCTCGGTATAGGCGGGGCCGCCGTTCTTCTCGGAGTTGTCCATGAGGATGAGGATATTGGGCTTGAGGCCTGACTTTACATAGGGCGGCACGATGCAGTAGTCCTTCATCTCGGCCGCCTGGGCCGGGGCCGCCAGCGCGAAGGCCAGGACCGCGGCCATCATGAGCCCGGAAATCCCGCAAAGGAGGCTTGTGATATGTGAATGCATGTGTGGTTTCATCTTCATACCCCCTATTGCCCTCCCGGAAAGTCCCGGGGGGGA
>Ga0224496_10002070_pt1 | contig 12104 bp, 12 predicted proteins | sample SF_Jul11_sed_USG_2_FD_168127 | JGI IMG/M metagenome (GOLD analysis project Ga0224496, IMG submission 168127) | Sediment microbial communities from San Francisco Bay, California, United States - SF_Jul11_sed_USGS_8_1 | ecosystem: Environmental > Aquatic > Marine > Sediment | place: USA... | reverse complement strand
GTCCAACAACACCTTCTCGTCCTCCAACCCTTCTATTTCCGGCATCCGCTCGGTTATTTCGTTCAGCTTTCCTGCCGCATCGGTGATTTCCTCTCCCGCCTCACGGGCCAGGGGCAAGGTACGCAGCGCCATGATCCGATAGGTCTCGATTTCCAGCAAACGCTGCACCAGACGACCGGCCTGGCGTGACCCCAGCCCCACATCGCGCACAATGATACGGCCGAACCCATCCTCATGCAGACGAAAATCGGTCCAAGCCACGGCGTTGCCGCCAGCCATCCGGCTGCCCGCCAGGCTATCGGATGCCAAAAACTCACCAAGATCGGCTATGCTTCGTTCAGGCGCATCGCGATGTTCCACGGCAACATTCACGGCAACCAGCAATTCTCCCGGAAGATCCGCAAGCCACTCCTCGGAAACGCGATTGATCGCCGGCCTGGCGAAGGGGTCGGTGAATTCGCCGCCGCGAAAGAAGGTATAGGTGGCGAACTCGCTATGCCGTTCCCACTTCAGACGGAAAGCCCCAAAGTCGGCGCTATGATGGGTGGCCCCTTCATTTGGAACCGGTAAACCATGACTTTCACACAGCGCCGCCACATGCCGCCGATCGCGCATGGCGTCTGCTTCCGTATGCAGCATGGCGATATGGGACGCGCGCACGGGAGGACGCAATTGTTCAAAAGGACGGGCATGAACTTCATTGACCAGCGAAGAACGCAGATCATGTTCCTTGAATTTGGGCATATTCCACGTAGCCTTTACATGGCCGAACACGCGCCGGCCTGTGAATTTCCGCGCAATTACGATATACCAACCGTCATTATGCGCTATATCGTTTAACAGGCGAACCGTAGAGCATAAATATTTCAGCCTGATGACAGGCTGGCGGGATAATCGCGGCGAGGGATTCGGCGTATCGCAAACAACGCCGCCATCACCGTCGACGCACCGGAAACAAGAGAGTATCCATGAGCAACCTGAGCAAGACCGACGATCTCTTCTTCAAGCGCACCGGACTTGACCGGGAAAAAACAGAAAAGCTGGTGGCCACCGCGTTGAAGGGGTTCGACGACGGCGAGCTCTATCTGGAATATTGCCAGTCAGAGGGCATTTCGCTGGATGATGGCCACATCCGCAGCGCCAGTTTCGATACATCCCAGGGCTTCGGGCTGCGGGCGATATCGGGCGAAGCCACCGGCTATTCCCATGCCAGCGACTTGAGCGAAGAAGCCTTGAAACGAGCCGCCGAAACGGTTCAGGCCGTTCGAACCGGCAAGGGCGGCACAATGGCCGAACCACCGGCCGGCACCAACCAGGCCCTTTATACCGATGAAAACCCATTGGGCGCCTTCAGTTTCGAGGACAAGGTGAAACTGTTGAGCGACATTGACGCCTATGCCCGCGGGAAAGACCCCCTGGTCAAGCAGGTCAGCGCATCAATTGCCGGCGAATGGCAGGCGGTGCAGATCATTCGCGGCGACGGCAAACGCGCCGCCGATATCCGACCGCTGGTGCGGCTGAACGTATCGGTGGTCGTCGGCAAGGGCGACCGCATGGAAAGCGGCAGCTACGGCGCCGGAGGGCGCGTCGGATTCGCCACCTTCGTCACGCCGGATGCCTGGCAATATCAGGTCGACGAGGCGCTACGCCAGGCGCTGGTCAATCTGGACTCGATCCCGGCACCCGCCGGCGAAATGGATGTGGTGTTGGGTCCGGGCTGGCCGGGAATCCTGTTGCACGAGGCTATTGGCCACGGGCTGGAAGGCGATTTCAACCGCAAGAAAACCTCCGCGTTCTCTGGCCTCATGGGATACAAGGTTGCCGCCGAAGGCGTTACCGTGGTCGATGACGGAACCATCGCCGACAGGCGCGGCTCGCTGTCGATCGATGACGAAGGCACGCCCACCAGCTGCACCACGCTGATCGAGAACGGAAAACTGGTTGGCTATATGCAGGATCGCCAGAACGCGCGCCTGATGAATGTAAAACCCACGGGTAACGGGCGCAGGCAGTCCTATGCCCACGCGCCCATGCCCCGCATGACCAACACCTGCATGCTGGCCGGCGACCGCGAGCATGAGGAAATCATCGCTTCGGTGGACAAGGGCATTTACGCCGTCAATTTCGGCGGCGGGCAGGTGGATATTACCAGCGGTAAGTTCGTGTTCTCCTGCACCGAGGCTTACATGATCGAAAAGGGCAAGCTTGGGGCGCCGGTCAAGGGCGCAACCCTGATTGGCAACGGGCCGGACGTACTGACCCGGGTTTCGATGATCGGCAACAACATGGAAATGGACCCGGGTATCGGCACCTGCGGCAAGGACGGTCAGGGCGTGCCGGTAGGCGTGGGGCAGCCAACCCTCCGTATTGACGGGCTGACCGTGGGCGGCACCGCCGCCTGAGGTTACGTAAGGTAAGGGGTTGCAAAAAAAATGGTGCAAACACCACCAAGCGCGCCGCAAGGCGGCGGCCCGAATCGCTGGGTCTGGTTTCTGGCCGTCGCGGTCGGGTTGACCGGCCTGGTTATCTGGCTCACAAGCCGCCATCCAGGCGCGCTCGACTCACGCGAGGCAATGATCGACATCACGCGCTACGGCGCGATCCTGCTGGTGGTTGCCAGCGGTATCCTGGGCAGCCGAACACTGAACGTGAAAAAGGCGGTGCGGGACATCGCGATCTGGATTGCCATCCTGGCGGGGCTGGTTGCCCTTTACGGATTCCGCTACGAGCTGGAAGTCTTGGGCCTGCGAATCGCCGGCGAACTTGAACCGGCCCGGGGCAATGAGACCAATGGCGGCGAAATGCTGTACCGCCGGGGCGCGGACGGGCATTTCTACATAGACGCAATAGTAAACGGGCAGCAGGTCCGGTTCCTGGTGGACACAGGGGCGAGCGACATCGTGCTGAGCCCGGGTGATGCCAGACGAGTCGGCTTTGACCGAAACGAGCTGGTGTTCAACAAGCAATACCAGACCGCCAACGGCGTTGGCTGGGGCGCTCCCGTCATGCTTCGCTCTATCGCCGCGGGCACCATTCGCTTTGGCGGCGTCGCCGCCTCCGTCAACGATGCGGCAATGTCGGACTCCCTGCTGGGGATGAGCTTCCTGGACCGGTTATCGGGCTTCGAGGTTCGCGGCGATTCGCTGATTCTTCGACCGTAACGCCAATAATTCCGCGCAATAATTTAACCTTACTTTAATTTCTCGCGGCGATTGTTACGCGATGCGCCTGGGGTGGGTGCGGCGCCCGTCATAATGAGGACCTGCTGGTCCCAACAAACCGTACCTGGAGACCCCTTATGGAAGCCATTTTATTAAATATCTTGCCCCTGGCGGTGATTGTCGCCATCGGCTATCTGGCCGTACGATTCGACTATGTCAGCGCAGCCGCGAACGACGGAATTTCCAAGTTCGTCTTCGTGATTGCACTTCCGGCTCTGATTTTCCGAAACGTCGCCAACAGTTCGATAAACAAGAATCTTGAATATGTACTGGATGTTCTGGCCAGTTACTATATCGGCGCGCTCATAGTTCTGATCCTCGCTATCGTAATCAGCCAGTTTGTCCTGAAAACCGGAAAGGCGGAACAGAATATTCTGGCCGTCGGCGCTTCCCATTCCAACATGATCCTGCTGGGTGTTCCCGCGACACTCATGTTGCTCGGACCCAAACTGGTCCTGCCGGTCGCCATGATCGTTGGCCTGCACGGCATGTTGATGGCAATCCTGCTCACGGTCGTGCTGCGTGTTCGCAGCGGCAAGGCCAGCGAACTTCCCTCGGCGATCTGGGGCACCGTCGTCAATCAGGCGAAGAACCCCATCTTCATCGCCCTGGTCGCAGGAATCATTTATGACGTCACGGGCGCGCCACGATTCCCCGCGGAAGCGAATGAGATCCTCAAAACACTTGGCGACGCCACATATGCCTGTTCCCTGTTCGCCCTGGGCGGCATGATGATTCGCTATAAATTCAGCGGCAACGGAGTCGAGACCTCGGTGGTTACCGTTTTCAAGCTGGTCGCGTTCCCCGTGATCGTCTATCTGCTGGCCAACAAGGTCTTCGGCCTGAACAGCTGGGCCTGGGCCGCCGCGATGCTGGCCGCAATGCCGGTCGGCTTCAACATGCACAACATGGCCAGTCGGTCGGCGAAAGGCGCAGCCATTGCCAGTTCCGCCATTCTGGTATCGACCATACTGGCCCTGGTATCGGCTGCAGCCCTGTTATATCTGAAGGGCTAGAATTGATTTGAAGCCAGACATCCGGCGGCATACACCGCCACCGGCGTCAAAAAGAAAACCCCGCCTCGGCAATGCCGGGCGGGGTTTTCGCTGATCTTTTTACCTGCCGCTCAGTAGGCGTACTCATCAAACAGCGGCTCGATACTGCCATTCCAGCGATTTTCGTATGCCTCGAGCAGTTCTTCAGCCGGGGTAATGCCGCTTTCGGCGATTTCGTGCAGGGCGTTGAGGAAATGAGCCTCATCCTCGCCAAAGCTATCCCGCACGGCACGGGCCTTAAGGCCGTCGTTTGCAATAGCCAGCACATCCTTTGCCAGGTCCTGCATCGTGCCATTACGGAATTTCGTCTTCAGCGCCGTTCTGGGCGCCTCGTTGCGCAGCATCTCGCGCTCGTCCATCGACCAATCGCGGCACAGGTTCCATGCCGCATCCAGCGCCGCGTCATCATACAGCAATCCCACCCACAGCGCCGGCAGCGCGCAGAGCCGCCGCCAGGGACCGCCATCGGCGCCGCGCATTTCCAGAAAATGTTTCAGTCGCACTTCGGGAAAGGCGGTCGTCATATGGTCTGCCCAATCACCGATGCCCGGCGCCTGACCCTCGAAGCCCTCCAGCTTGCCAGCCATGAAGTCGCGGAATGATTTGCCGGCGACATCGATATAATTGCCGTCGCGATAGACGAAATACATCGGCACATCGAGAAGGTAATCCACCCAGCGCTCGAACCCGAATCCGTCCTCGAATACGAAAGGAAGCATGCCAGACCTGTCGGGGTCGGTGTCGGTCCATATCTGACTGCGGTAACTAAGGAATCCGTTGGGCTTGCCTTCGGTGAACGGCGAGTTGGCAAACAGTGCCGTGGCGATCGGCTGCAGCGCCAGTCCGACACGGAACTTCTTGACCATGTCGGCTTCGGACGAAAAGTCCAGATTCACCTGCACCGTGCAGGTACGGGTCATCATGTCGAGCCCGAGATTGCCGCGTGTCGGCATATAGCGACGCATGATCTTGTAGCGTCCCTTGGGCATCCACGAAATATCATCACGGGTCGCCTTGGGATGAAAGCCGAGACCGATCATGCTCGCGCCCATCTCGCCGCAAACCTCCTTTACCTCGCGCAGATGCTCGTTCACCTCGTGGCAGGTCTGGTGGATGTTTTCCAGCGGCGCGCCGGAAAGCTCGAACTGGCCGCCCGGCTCCAACGTGATCGAACAGCCGTCGGCCATGCGGAGCGCAATGATCCTGCCACCCTCGGACACCGGTTCCCAGCCGAAGCGCTGCAGCCCCTTCAATAATGCCTCTATACCGGGCACGCCTTCATAGGCCAGCGGCTTGTGGCTCACCGTGTCATAGCCGAACTTTTCATGCTCCGTGCCGATACGCCAGGCTTCACGGGGTTTGTTGCCGCGCTCAAAATATTCGATCAGTTGCTGCTTATCTGTAATGGGGCTTTCGCCGCCGCCGCTTGAAGGTGCTGCCATATGCCGGGCCTTGCTTGCTGTAAAATCACTTGTTTCAATTACGCCCCGGAGGGCGGTTTTGCCAGTCGCCAAGCGCGGCCTGCCAGCAGGCCAGCGCCGCCAACGCGGCAGTATCGGCCCGAAGAATTCGAGGCCCAAGACCGACGGCACTTACATTGGGAAATTTGTTCAGAAGGTCAAGCTCTGTCTGATCAAACCCACCCTCGGGGCCGGTGAGAATCGCCCATGGCTCGCCACGGCCTTCCGCCCCCCGGAGAAATTCATTGATTGGGACGGCCTCGCCGGCCTCGGCGCAAAGCAGGATATGTCGGTCGGTCGGCCAGCCATCAAGAATTCGTGATAACGGCCGGGCATCCTCGACATGCGGCACGGTCAAGCGTTCGCATTGCTCGGCGGCCTCGATCGCGTTGGCCTCCATGCGCTCGCGCTTGACCCGTTCAACCACGGTTCGGCGCGTTATCGCGGGCATCAGTGCGGATACGCCCAGCTCTGTCGCCTTTTGCACCAGGAAATCCAGCGGCGCCTTTTTCACCGGGGCGAAGACCAGCCAGAGATCCGGCTCCGGCGCCTGGTCCCGAAGACAGCTATCCACCGTCAGGGTTGCCGACTTCTTGCCGGTTTCACGAATATGCGCCAACCATTCGCCGTCTCGCCCATTAAACAGCGCCACCGGATCGCCCGGGCCGAGTCGCAGCACATTGCCCAGGTAATGGGCCTGATCCCTGCTGCATTCCACCGCCATGCCGCTTGCGAGATCGCTTTCGATGAACAGCCTTGTCCGAGGCCTGTCAGTCATTTGGGATATTTCCGCCTGGGTTTGAAAAATATTCTTCGACGCTTGTCCCGCGGGACGAGGAGCGTCAAGATTAGCCCATGAGCAACCATACGCAAAGCGGCGCCGACGCCTCTGACATTCCCCGCGAAAGCTGGGTCGATCGTTATGCGCCCGCGCCATCGCGCCCCTGGATGCGGCTGGCGCGTCTCGACCGGCCGATCGGCACCTGGCTGCTGCTACTGCCATGTTGGTGGAGCGCGGCGCTGGCGACTGCGGCCGGTCCCGAACCCGCATGGCCAAACCCCTGGTATATCCTGTTGTTCGGGATTGGCGCGGTGGTAATGCGCGGGGCGGGTTGCACCTGGAATGACATCACCGACCGGGAATTCGACGGACAGGTCGCACGTACCGCCACTCGCCCGATTCCCAGCGGCGAGGTGACCGTGCGGGGCGCGCTGATCTTTCTGGTGGCGCAATTACTGCTCGGCCTGGGAATCCTCGTCAGTTTCAATAATTTCGCCATCGCGGTCGGCGCGGCCTCGCTGCTGCTGGTTTTCCCCTATCCCTTCATGAAGCGCATCACCTGGTGGCCGCAGGCCTGGCTGGGGCTGACCTTCAACTGGGGCGCCCTGGTCGGATGGGCGGCGGTGGCAGGAAGCCTGTCGGCGCCGCCGCTGTTGATGTATGCGGCGGGGTTTTTCTGGACCCTGGGTTACGACACCATCTACGCCCATCAGGATAAGGAGGACGACGCGCTGATCGGCGTTAAATCCACCGCAAGAAAGCTGGGCAAGCAGACCCGGCCATTCCTGTTCCTGTTCTACGGAATAACGATTGGGCTGCTGGCGGCGGCGGGTTGGGCGGGCGGCCTTGCCTGGCCTTATTATGCCGGCCTGGCCGCCGCGACCCTGCAACTGGCCTGGCAGGCGGCGGACGTCGATACGGAGTCGCCACAAGACTGCCTGACCAAGTTCAAATCCAATAAATGGTTCGGGCTGATCCTGCTGGCCGGAATAATCGCGGCCGGCAGGATTTGACCGTCAGAGTTTATCGATCACACCCTTGATGAGACCCTGGACCTCGGTGGCAAGCGCGCCGAGGTCGGCGTTCTTGATCGCGGCCATGGAAGCGATGGGATCGACCGCAGACACCTCAACCTTGCCATCTTCCTTCTGCTGGATGACGAAATTACAGGGAAGCATCACACCGATCTTGTTTTCGCACTGCAGCGCCCTGTAGGCAAAAGATGGATTGCAGGCGCCAAGTATGGTGTAGCGGGGGATATCGACATCCAGCGCGCCCTTGAGTTTCTCGCTGACGGGGATCGTGCAGAGAATGCCGAATCCAATCTCCTGAAGCGCCGCGGTGACATCCTCAACGGCCTGATCGAACGAACGGTCAATAGTCTTGCTGAAATGGTAGGTCATAATGCCTCTCGTTATATTTTCTGGCTTTGACGGAACAGCCGGCTAGGGCCCCGAGTCATCCTCATATAGTGCGGACAGGGCCTGTGTCATGGCCTTTATCCGTTAATCCCTGCTTAAGTAGTGTGCTATACAAACAAATCTCGACATTTCAGTAACGTGACCGAGGAAGTTTTGAATGAAACAGATCACCCGTCTTGTATTGGCGATAGCGTTTGTTATGACGGCGCCCATCGCCGCCTTGTCCGCAGAGCCCACTGTCTCGCGCGCTCAGTTTACCTCCGCGATTCTCGACCGCGAGCCCACCGATGAACTTTCGGCGGTCAGCCCCGGCACGGAAAAAATCTTTTTCTTCACCGAGTTGCGCAATCTGAACGGAACGACGGTAACTCACCGCTGGTCGCTGAACGGCGCGGTCATGGCCGAGGTCAGCTTCAATGTGCGGGCGTCCCGCTGGCGGGTTTACTCCAGCAAAACCCTGCTGCCGGAATGGCGTGGAGACTGGGTTGTCGAGGTTGTCAATGAGAGCGGGACGGTCATCGAAACCAAGAAAGTAAGCTACAGCGCCGAATAATCGCTTATTCTGCTTCAGCCGCGCCGGGTTCCGACCCGGCCGGCCGGATCGGATGACCAAAAGGAATGGCATCGGTCGAGATCGCCTCGGTACAGGCAAACCTGAAATCCGGATCGTCGACCAGCTTCAATACAAAAGCATCGGATTCATATCCCGGCGCAAACCGTTCCCTTACGATCTCGAGAACCTCCGCGGTAGTCAACGCCTTCGGGCGACGCCCTTCCGCCGGCATCGCCGACAAGGCAACCGCGTGTCCGTCATGCAGCAGATGGCCGTTCACGCCGACATAGAGATGGACGAAATCCAGATTTGTCCCGCAGTCCAGCGCCAGCGCGATATCCTCGATCACCGCATATTGATATCTCGCCGCATAAAGCTCCGTACCGTGCATGACATCGAGTTGCCGGTCATTCAGCCAGTTGACCGATAGCGTCACCGCGGTGCCGGGCGCATACTGCAGCATGGCGGGAACCGATCCATAACCCGTGATATGCGCCGAATAATAAATATCGAAATCCTGCAACCGGGCCCGCTGAACGGGGATTTCGCCCTGGTCGCCGTACTTGCGGGTCAACTGGTCCGGCGACTGGTTCGACCCAATGGCCAGCACCGGCACCCTGTCCTTGCGCAGGGCCGGATCGAAAACGGCAACCGCGCCATCCCGCCACACATAGGATCCTTCGGGGATTGTGTAGGGATAGCCGCGAGCGCGGTCGAGTTTAGCCCTGCGTTCCATCAGACATGGTCAATCCGGTAACGCACATGGGCATCGTCGATATGTTCCCATGACATCTGTTGCCAAAGGGCCTGCGCCTCTCCATAGGATTTGAAAGGACCATGGCGTTCTTCTTCCCGGCCATCCGCCATATCCTCGAAACCGGTATCGGCGTATTCCCCGCCGACAACCCAGTAAGCGCGGGCGTCCTCCGTATCGATGGTATAACGAACATGGGCATCATCGATATGTTCCCACGACAGATGCGCCCATGCATCCTTGGCGTCTTCATAGGTTGCGTAAGGACCGTGCCGCTCCGCCGCGCCGTCGCCCGCAATCACCTCGAAATCCGTATCGGCGTATTCCCCGCCGATCACCCAGTATGTCTTTGCCATTCACGCTTCTCCGCTTGAGTTCCCCTCAATATCACAACCCGGCGGCGGGAGTGAAGGCTCGAGACTTGACGCCGCGCGCGAGACAGTCTGTATAGAACGGGAACAACACGGCGCGCGCATCATGTCCTTTTCTTCTCTTCGCGACTTTATCGATCATCTGGAAAGCAACGGCCGGCTGGTGCGGGTATCCGCGCCGGTATCGACCGAACTGGAAATGACGGAAATCCAGACTCGGTTGCTGGCCGAAGACGGCCCCGCGGTGCTGTTCGAGAACGTGATCGGCGCCGACGGACGGAAATCGGACATGCCGGTGCTGGCGAACCTGTTCGGCACGACGGAACGCGTGGCCTGGGGCATGGGGCGCGAACCGCATGAGCTGCGCGCGATAGGAGAATCGCTGGCCTTTCTGCGACAACCGGAACCGCCGGGCGGCTGGCGCGAAGCCATGGACATGCTTCCGATGGTAAAGACCGTCATGGCCATGAAGCCAAAGACCACCGGTCGCGCACCCTGCCAGGAAGTGGTGCTGCAAGGCGACGATATCGATCTTGCGAAACTGCCGGTCCAGACCTGCTGGCCGGGCGAGCCGGCGCCACTGATCACCTGGCCGCTGGTGGTCACCAAGGGGCCGGGCAAGAAGCGAGAGGACGACCATAATCTGGGCATCTACCGGATGCAGGTGACCGGCCGCAACACCACGCTGATGCGCTGGTTGAAGCATCGTGGCGGGGCCCAGCACCATGCGCGCTGGAAACAGGAAATGAGCGAACCCCTGCCGGCGGCCGCCGTAATCGGCGCCGATCCGGCCACCATTCTGGCCGCGGTAACGCCCGTTCCCGACACGCTGTCGGAATATCAGTTTTCCGGCCTGCTGCGCGGCGCGAAAGTGGAACTGGTGGACTGCAAGACCGTTCCGTTGAAAGTACCGGCGCAAGCCGAAATCGTACTGGAAGGTCATGTGTCGCTGCAAGATTACGGCGACGAGGGACCCTACGGCGATCATACCGGCTATTACAACTCGGTCGAAGCTTTCCCGGTCTTTACGATTTCGGCCATCACCATGCGCAAGAACCCGATTTACCTTAGCACCTTCACCGGTCGGCCGCCGGATGAACCCAGCGTTCTGGGCCAGGCGCTGAACGAGGTATTCATCCCGCTGCTGCAGCAGCAGTTCCCGGAAATAACGGATTTCTGGTTGCCGCCGGAGGGCTGTTCCTACCGCATCGCCGTGGTATCGATGAAGAAGGCTTACCCCGGCCACGCCAAGCGGGTGATGATGGGCGTGTGGTCGTACTTGCGCCAGTTCATGTACACGAAATGGGTGATCGTGGTGGATGACGACATCGATGCCCGGGACTGGAAAGATGTGATGTGGGCGATTTCGACCCGCATGGACCCGGCCCGCGACATCACGCTGGTCGAGGGAACGCCGATCGATTACCTGGATTTCGCCTCGCCCGAATCTGGACTTGGCTCAAAAATCGGCCTCGACGCCACCGATAAATGGCCGCCGGAAACCAAGCGCGAATGGGGACGTCAGATCCGCATGGACCAAGCCGTGATCGATAAGGTCACCGATATGTGGAGCGATCTGGGCCTGCCAGGATCGGGCAAGCCGATCTGGAAGTAGAAAACGGCGGAGCCTTTTCGACTCCGCCGCCTTCCCTGGGGTCTTTCGCCCCTCTCTCACCACAACCTTACGGGCGGACGTAGGTCCAGCCCTGTTCCTGCAACTCCATCAACCGCACAACACCCGACGGGACGACAGTCGCTTCGCTGATCAGCGTCGGCGCCTTGCCTTCCTTCTTTGTCATACCTTTGATGGTATTACCGCAAGCTGAAAATTTCAAATTCTCATTTTCCAGCGACATCGCCGCGATGCGGCCTTTTACCGGCGAGGTATCTTCGCGATACATATGTAGCCCCGGACCGTGGGCAACGATCTCGACCTCAACCTTATCGCCCTTCGCCTCATAATATTTTATGACGTTTCCCGCGTTGTTCAGCACGATAGTCATCTTGCCCTTGTCATTCTCATCCACATGGATCGCCAGATAGTGGGTCTTTCCTTCCGCCATCGCAGGCAGTCCACCGGCAATGGCGAATAGGCCCGCCAAGGCAATAACTATCGCCGCCATACTCTTTTTCATTGGTTCTCTCCTCCCGGTTTGTCTGCAACCTGTTGAATTTCAGGTCATATACATATCATCGAATATGACAGAACATTAGTCCATCAATATTTAAAACGCAAAATTTCGTGATCGCCGAATACATACAGGAAAGGCGCTGCTGGCAAATGCGGCGATCCGGGACTATATAAGCTGTTGTACAGGCCCGCGTTCGCCGGGGAGGAATATAAAAGGGGGAGACTGAATTTCATGGCAACGCGCGAGCCGCCAACGCCCAAACTGACCGAAACCGACGACGCCCTGAACTTGCTGGACGACCTGGTCGCGCGCGCGCGGCGGGGCGGGGCGGATGCGGCGGATGCCATACTGGCGAA
>Ga0224496_10002069_pt1 | contig 12105 bp, 9 predicted proteins | sample SF_Jul11_sed_USG_2_FD_168127 | JGI IMG/M metagenome (GOLD analysis project Ga0224496, IMG submission 168127) | Sediment microbial communities from San Francisco Bay, California, United States - SF_Jul11_sed_USGS_8_1 | ecosystem: Environmental > Aquatic > Marine > Sediment | place: USA... | reverse complement strand
TGACCAACACCCGCCTGACCTCTGAGGCTGCCAGGTACGCTTCATGTTCCGGTCTCAGAGCCATAGGCTGGAAGTACCCGGCGGGAGAGGGGCTTGAGAGCCTTATTGAAACCTCAGGAGCCTACCCAGTAACAGCGCTACCCTGTGCGACCAGGCCGGTCATAAACAAGCTCATCGCCAGTGGCATAGTGCTTGCCACCGAGATCAGGTCGCTGAGCGTTGCTTCACTGTCCAGGAAAACAGGTATCGATTCTGCTATTGCTGAGCGCCTCAAAAATCAGTGCGCTGATATCCTAAAATAGGAACCTGTAACATGCACATGACTTTCATGTTTCGTTAATTAACTATAACCTTCCGGATTATAATCATTTTCCTTATTTTCAAGTTGAATCAATAACATTTTATGCAAAAATAGTTCAGGTTAACCCTTTACAAAGAGGGGTGTTTCACGCTATAGTTAGTGTAGTCTGATTATGTTATTCACTATTGCAATAAGTTAAGGGAAACATATAAATAATACTACAGGGAGGATACAGAATGAGGATAAAAAGCATATTGCTGATATTGGGACTCCTGCTTTTCATCGCCGGTTGCGCCACTACAAAGACGGAGACCACTCAGACCGAGACCCCAGCCGCAGTGGAGCCAGCAAAGCCTATGGAGATGGAAAAGGCAGAGATGGCACCTGAACCTGAAATGGCTCAGGAACCAGTGATGGAAGAGTCTCCGGCAGTGGAAGAGGCAACCAGAGAATTCGAGATGAAGCAGCGCAAGGGAATGTAACCGGAGAGACCTCTCTGGCTTAGTTCGCCAAGTTCCCCGGAGCCTCAGGCTCCGGGGTTTCTTTTGCCCTTTCCCCGATCCCAGCCTCAGCCCTTGCCTCCATGGTCTGATTTAATATCTCACCAACCCGGCCCACCCACACCGGAATGCCTAGCTTCTCAGTAATTGCTTTTCTGACAAGCCCCATATCAGCAGAAGCATCATAACCCTTTTCCCTGAGCACCTCAAGAGCATGCGCCTCCATATCATCCACTCTGCCCAGATAGTCATCGTGCACCTCAAGGAAAAGCATGCCTGAGCTGATTCCTGCCTTGACCGTCTCGTATACTATTTTTACCCTTGTCCCTAGGGGAGCTATCGAGAAGAGCTCGGCAATGTCCTCAGGATAAAGCCTGATACACCCGTGGCTCACCCGGAGGCCTATACCAAAAGGCTTGTTCGTACCATGTATGAAATAATGCGAATCGGACAGTCTGAGTGCAAACTCACCAAGTGGGTTCTCTTCCCCGGGAGGGACCACCTCTGGCAGATCTGGCTGCTCGCTGCGAACAGAATCGGGGACATACCAGGAAGGCTTAACAAGCCTGTCCGAGACAGTAAAGGTTCCAAGGGGAGTATCAAAACCATCGATAGCCACACCTATGGGATATGAGGAGACAAGGCTCCTTTCACCGGAAGAGAAAAAACGGTATAGCCTCATCTCCGCCAGGTTCACAATGACATCAAAACCTTCCCTGCCAGCTGGAAGTACCCACTTGGTTGGCAGAACGACTTCTCTGCCCGCTCCAGGGTCGAAGGGGTTTTTAATCCCGGGGTTTGCTGCCGCCACTGCATTGTACCCAACATTGAACTCCCTGGCAATCTCATACATGGTCTCCCCTGCCCTTGCGCTATGGTAGCGAGGAATTCCAACTACATCCTTGGCATCTGAGTACCCGTAGGAGCCTGCAGCGAAGGCCTGGCCGTGAAAGAGTATAATTCCTAAAAAAACAAGAGAAATTGAATGCATGTGATATTTTATCATTTATAGCACTATCGAACAATAATGCCAGGGAAGCCTTGCTTGCGCTTTTTATGCTAATATAATCAGCACAATACATATGCTCTCGAAAGACCTTGAAAAGCTTAAAGTAATACCCCTTGGCGGAGTTGAGGAGATAGGCGGCCTCAATATGACCGTCTTTGAGTTCGGCGACAATATACTCATCGTCGACGCTGGCCTCATGTTCCCCGAGGACGATATGCTAGGGGTTGACTTCGTCATCCAGGATTTTACCTACCTCCTTGAGAACCGCCACAAGGTCAAAGGGGTTGTCCTTACCCATGGACATGAGGACCATACTGGCGCCCTGCCCTTCCTCCTCAAGGCCATTAATGTCCCTGTCTACGGTACGGCCCTTACCCTGGGCCTCGTCCTTGAGAAACTCAGGGAGCACAATATCGAGGAGCCGGCTCTTCGCAGAGTAAAACCAAGGGACGTGGTAGAGATAGGCCCCTTCTCCGTGGAGTTCATACGCATAACACACAGCATAGTGGATGGGGTTGCGCTTGCCATAAGAACACCCGTTGGCATAGTGGTCCACACTGGCGATTTCAAGATAGACCCCACGCCCGTTGACGGAGAGCTCCTTGACTTCAACAGCTTCACCCGATTCGGAGAGGAAGGCGTACTGCTGCTTCTCTCCGACAGCACCAACGCAGAGAGGGGTGGATTCACCTTCTCTGAAAAAGAGGTCAGGAGGGCATTTGAGGATATATTCTCCAAGACCAGTGGCAGGATAATAATATCAACATTCTCTTCCAACATTCATCGCCTCCAGCAGGCAATAGACGTTGCTGAAATGTTCGGCCGGAAGGTTGTAATATGCGGCCGCAGCATGGTGGGAAATGCCCAGATAGCCCTGGACCTCGGGTATCTGAGGATCCCGAAGGACACATGGCTTGAGGTGGACGCGCTGAAAAATCTTCCGGATGAGGAAGTCCTGATCCTGACCACCGGCAGCCAGGGAGAGCCAATGAGCGTGCTGTCGCGGATAGCCATAGGAGAGCACAAGCATATCAAGATCAAGGACGGGGATACAATTGTCATCTCCGCAAAGACCATACCAGGCAACGAGCGCTCCATAGGCAAGCTGGTCAACCGACTTTTCAAGCTGGGAGCCAATGTCATACACGAAAAGGTCTCTGAGATTCACGTCTCAGGCCATGCTTCCAAGGAAGAACTGAAGCTGATGTTTAATATGGTCAAGCCAAGATTCTTCGTCCCAATACATGGAGAATACAGGCACCTGGTCAGCCATGTTAGAATGCTCAACCGCCAGGGACATCCAAAGGAGGACTGCTTCATCCTCCAGAACGGGGACATTCTCGAGGTCGGGCCTGATAGTGCTGAGAAATCTGGCCAGGTAAGCGCCGGTCGCGTCTATATAGACGGCAAAGGCATAGGAGACGTTGAGGAAATGGTGCTCCGCGACCGCAGGAGGCTCGGCCATGATGGGATAGTGCTTATACTCCTGACCATTGAAAAGGAGTCCGGAAAACTTGCATCACCGCCGGACATAATCACAAAGGGGTTCATCCATGAGGACGACACCGCAGGGGTCATCGATATCATACAAGAACTTGTCACCGCGACAGTTGACGAGCTTGACAGAGAGGTAACAAGCGATCCATCGCTTCTTCAGGCCAGGGTAAGGGCCAGACTTAAAAAACATTTCCGCAACACTCTCCATAGAAAGCCCATGATCATGCCCCTTATATTCGAGGTCTAGTCAGGAACAATATAATGGAGCAACTCGCAAAGGAATACCTCATAGATTTCTACACGAATCGTCTGATGTTGCACGGGGACAGGCCCGAGGCGCTCAGGTGGTCACCCGCAGGACAAATCGCTAGGTACGATGCCCTCAGCCTCATCTCCGACTCGTTACACGGCAAGAGCGTAATAGACTATGGATGCGGCAAGGGAGACCTTTACGCCCATTGGACATCGAGGAAAATAAGGCCGCAGTACACAGGCATAGACATCAACCCAGAGCTTATAGAACTGGCAAGGCTGAAATACCCGGAATGCGAATTCAGGGTCCAGGATATCGAAGACAGCCCGCTCGACAGAGTCTTCGAGCTTGGCTTCATCTGCGGGGTGTTCAATAACAGGGTGGAAGGGGCAACGGAGAGCCTCAAGAACTCCATGCGCCTGCTCTTCGAGAGCGTAACAGAAGGCCTGGCGGTTAATGCCGTATCCACTAAGTGCACGGTAAGGGACATTGACATAAATTACGTGGACCATGAAGAGCTTCTGGGTTACGCAGGCAAACACATAACATGCAACGCTGAGATGAGGCTCGACATAGTTGCCGGGGATATTTTCCTTTTCCTCTACAGGTGACCCTGGTAAGGTTATTTTATGACCTCTGATACAAACCCCGCGAATCTAATATTCAAAGCGTGGAGGGCCAGTGCCTGAGAAACTTAGGGTAGGCAGGATATCCTACCTCAATCTCCTGCCCATATTCATGTCTCTGGAGAATATGAATATCCCTGACAGGTACGAGATAATCGAAGGATATCCCTCCGAACTGAACAGGATGCTCAGGCAAGGGGAGTTGGACATCAGTCCATCTTCATCAATAGAATACCTGAGAGACAAGGGCTCCTACATGTACCTCAAGGGCCATTCCATAAGTTCCGATGGAGCCATAAGAAGCATACTCATGTTCTCAAGGGTCCCAATTGACGACCTTGCCGGTCACGAAATAATGGTCACCCACCAGTCCGAGACATCCGTTGCCCTGCTGAGAGTTATACTCCGGAAGTTCTACGGCATGGACTGTTCAATCAGAGTGATCGACGAGCCGTTCTACGACGCTCTGAGAAAACATTCTGCATATCTCACCATAGGGGACGACGCACTCAGGGCCATTCATGGAGCAAGCGTTCTCGATATAGAGAGGCCCGAGAACTGCCATGCCATGTGCTCTGTCTCCGGCCAGGTTTTTTATGTATACGACATCGGGGAGCTATGGAAGCTGCACACAGGCCTCCCGTCGGTCTACGCCCTCTGGACATACAGGTCGGGGCTTCCCGAGGCCAAGCTGAGGCTCATAGAAGCCCTTGAAAAGGACCTTGACGAGGCCGTCCGCCGTACCAGGTTGAACATGGAGGAGATAGCGGCCATGTGCGATGTGGGCCTTCCGCCCGAGTTCATCGTCTCGTTCTGGAGGGGGATAACCTACGGGCTCCCGGAGGACTGCCTGGAGGGGCTTGGCCTGTTTGAGAGGTACCTCCGGGAGATGGGCATGCTTTCCTAGATATTAGTGACAGTCTTGTGGTACTCCTGTATGGACCTTACTCCCATTTTCTTTATGGACAGCATCTTGATGGCATTGGCGACGGCCCTGGCACCGGCAATGGTCGTGGTATAGGAAACATTGTATTTCAGGGCGTTCTCTCTTATTGAGAAAGAGTCCTTCTTGGCCTTGGCGTCACTGACAGTATTTACGACGAAGCTGACCTCACGGTTCTTGATTATATCAACTATATGGGGACGCTCTCCTTCCGTGACCTTGTAGACTTGCTCCACATCAAAGCCCTTGGAACGCAGGAACTCAGCGGTCCCCCTTGTTGCCATTATCTGCATGCCGTACTCAACCATCTTCTTAACTATGCCCACAACATCTTCCTTATCCTCGTCGCGGACGCTGAAGACGACCTTACCGGAAGTGGGAATCTTATTATTGCAGGACGCCTGAGCCTTGGCAAAGGCAAGGCCGAAACCCTCGTCAATCCCCATGACCTCGCCAGTTGACTTCATCTCCGGGCCGAGAATAGTGTCCACCCCGTGAAAGCGGTCGAAGGGAAATACAGCCTCCTTTATGGCCATATGTTCAATCCTGAGCTCGCCGGTTATGCCCTGCTCCCTCAGCGAGACGCCGGCCATTATCTTAGCCGCTATCTTTGCCAGGGGAAGTCCCGTGGCCTTGCCCACGAAGGGGACGGTCCTTGACCCCCTCGGGTTGACCTCTATTATGAAAATCTCGTCGTCCCTTACAGCGAACTGGACGTTCATCAGCCCAATGACGTCAAGCTCCCTGGCAAGAGCCTTGGACTGCCGCTTGATCTCATCGACAACATCCTCGCTGAGTGAGAATGGCGGAATGGAGCAGGCAGAGTCGCCCGAATGTATCCCGGCTTCTTCTATATGCTCCATAACGCCGCCGATTATGACATCCGTGCCGTCAGAGACAGCGTCCACATCCACCTCCACAGCACCGTGCAGGTATTTGTCCACTAGCACAGGGTGCTCCGGGGAGGCCTTGACTGCACGCCTCATGTAATCCGCAAGGGATTCCTCGTCGAACACTATCTCCATGGCCCTTCCGCCAAGGACATATGATGGTCTTACCATCACGGGGTATCCTATCCTCGTGGCCGCCTCGATGGCTTCATCCGCCGATGTGGCAGTATCGCTGTCAGGCTGCTTGAGGTCGAGCTTGTGGAGCAATGCCTTGAACCGCTTGCGGTCCTCCGCACGGTCAATGGAGTCCGGGCTTGTGCCGAGAATCCTTACCCCTTCGCGCTCAAGCGGGACCGCCAGCTTTAACGGTGTCTGCCCACCGAACTGGACTATCACTCCCTCGGGTTTTTCTTTTCGGATTATCCCGAGCACATCCTCCAGGGTAAGGGGCTCAAAGTAGAGCCGGTCCGCTGTGTCATAGTCAGTGCTCACGGTCTCGGGGTTACAGTTGACCATTATGGTCTCATATCCCAGCTCCCTGAGCGCAAAGACAGAGTGCACACAGCAGTAATCGAACTCAATGCCCTGCCCTATCCTGTTGGGGCCGGAACCCAGTATTACAATCTTCTTGCGGTCTGTTGGCGAGGCCTCGCATGAGGTCTCCGGCCTGTCCTGTCCAATCCTGTAGAACGGTCTCTCGTATGTTGAGTACATATAAGGCGTATATGCCTCGAACTCTGCAGCGCAGGTATCCACCATCTTGTACACTGGGACGATGTCCATACTTATCCGGAGATTGCGGATCTCGGATTCCTTTACGCCCCTTAAAGAGGCAAGCATTATATCCGAGAAACCGTACTCCTTGGCCTGCCTCATAAGGGCCTCGTCAAGCTCTTCCGCCGCCGCGATGTTCTTTTCGAGCTGGACTATCTGAAGGATATTGTTGAGGAACCACGGGTCTATCATGGAGAACCTGTGCACTTCCTCCACACTCATTCCTCTCCTCAGTGCATGGGCAACATACAAGAGGCGCTCCGGCGAAGGCCTTCTCAGGCGGGCCTGAATCAATTCTTCTGTCATATCGCCTTCAGGCACTTCCAGACCGTAGCTGTCCGACTCAAGGCTCCTCAGTGCCTTCTGCAGGGATTCCTTCAGAGTCCGGCCTATTGCCATGGCCTCCCCCACGGATTTCATCTGGGTGGTCAGGGTGGAGTCAGCTTCTGGAAACTTCTCAAAGGCGAACCTTGGTATCTTGGTAACAACGTAATCTATGGCAGGCTCAAAGGAAGCAGGAGTCTCCCGGGTAATATCGTTGGGCACCTCGTCTAGGGTGAGCCCCACCGCCAGCTTTGCTGCTATCTTTGCTATGGGAAAGCCTGTGGCCTTGCTGGCGAGGGCCGAGCTCCGCGACACCCTGGGGTTCATCTCGATCACGGTCATCCTGCCGTCCTCGGGGTTGAGGGCGAATTGTATATTGCTGCCTCCCGTGTCAACTCCTATCTCGCGTATTATCGCTATTGCAGCGTCACGCATGCGCTGGTATTCCTTGTCCGTTAACGTCTGTGCAGGCGCCACGGTAATAGAATCGCCCGTATGGACACCCATGGGGTCGAGATTCTCGATGGAGCAGATAATGACCACGTTGTCATTGGTGTCCCGCATTACTTCAAGCTCGAACTCCTTCCACCCAAGAGCTGATTCCTCTATGAGTATCTGGCTGACGGGGCTTGCCTTGAGGCCCTTGTTAAGAAGCTCAGTGTATTCCTCGAGGTTATATGCGATGCCTCCGCCTGTGCCGCCCATGGTAAAGGCGGGCCTGAATATCGCCGGAAAACCAACGTACTCAATTGCGGCCATGCCTTCCTCAACGCTCGATGCCACGCTGGAGCGAGGCACGTCCAGCCCTATCCGTCGCATGGCTTCCCGGAACAGGTCTCTGTCCTCGGCCTTGTCTATGGCCCGGAGCTTTGCGCCGATTAGCTCAACACCGTGTTTCTCAAGCACCCCGCTCTCCGCAAGCGTCTTGGCCAGGTTGAGGGCTGTCTGTCCGCCCATGGTGGGCAGCAGGGCCTGAGGTTTCTCCTTCTCTATGACCATCTCTGCTATCTCAGGAGTCAGAGGTTCAATATACGTGACGTCCGCCGTCTCCGGGTCTGTCATGATAGTGGCGGGGTTTGAGTTTATGAGCACGACCTCATAACCCTCTTCCCTGAGAGCCTTGCATGCCTGTGTGCCTGAATAATCGAACTCGCACGCCTGTCCTATTACAATAGGGCCGGAGCCCAGTATGAGTATTTTTCTTATATCAGTCCGTTTTGGCACTTGAGCCTCCGACAAACTTATTGATGACCTGACTTACCGCCTCGGCCTCCTCCTGCTCCTCTGTGTTGAAGATGGCTAACGTATCAAGTTCGCCGAACTCCAGGTTCACTGAATGGTACTCCTTTGTCTCACCGAAGCCCGGGATTACCATCCCGTGCTGCAGGGAGATGTTCTTTACTATTTCAATACCGTCCTGATTTTCAGGGGCGATGAGGGTAAACCCCTTCATGACGCCCGTCAGGTCCGAGAGAGGCCGTTGTATATGTCTCCTTCTCATCTGCCTAACAATGATCGCTATGAGACCGTGCTCCCTGTCTATCGTAAGCTCCAGGTATTCCTCGTAAAACACATAGACACGAAAGAGAAATGTCAGGAGGGCAAAAAGCGCCACGACCCCGGCATAATAGAGCGGAGCCATTTCCACTCCCTTCATCACAGCAGCTAATGCCATGACAACGATAATCGCCCCTGCCGCTAGGCTTGAGACCAACTCCCTGTTATATATGCCGCTATGGAGGGCACTGCCCGCCTCTGCCCTAAATGATCCGGTCCTGAAGCTGAGCACATTGCCTCTTATCCTCAGCTGGTACTCCCTGTCAGCTTCCAAAGTTTACCGGCCTTTCTCCATGAGGTCTATGAAACGCGCAAAGATATGAGTTGCATCATTCGGGCCCGGGCCGGCCTCCGGATGGTGCTGTACGGATATTACGGGAAGATCCACATGCGCCATGCCCTCCTCTGTCCCGTCATAGAGGTTGCGGTGAGTAAGCCTTACCTTGTCGCCCAGCCCCTTTACGTCCACACAGTAGTTATGGTTCTGGGAGGTTATCTCAACCTTGCCTGTCTCAATATCCATGACCGGATGGTTGCCGCCATGGTGTCCGAACTTCAATTTATATGTACTCCCTCCAAGGGCAAGGCCAAGTATCTGGTGCCCAAGACATATGCCGAATACGGGCTTTCTGCCTATGAGCTTCTTTGCGTTCTCTATCCCCACCTTTACAGCCCCTGGGTCGCCAGGGCCATTACTGAGCAATATGCCGTCAGGCTCCAATTCCAGCACGGCCTCTGCAGGCATCCCTGCCGGCACGACCTCAAGGTCGAAACCGGCTGCGTTCATATGCCTAAGAATGTTGAGCTTCACACCGTAGTCATATACCACAACCCTGTAGGGCTTTGCGGCGCTATTGTCAGTGCCTCCCCACAGGCCCTCGGACCATTTGTACTTCTCCCCGGTGGATACCTGGCTTGCCAGGTCTATTCCTGCCAGGCCCGGATGACTGCGTACCTTTTCATGCAGTTTTGAAGGGTCGGACTCCAGGGTTGATATTATCCCCATCTGCGCCCCATGGTCCCTGAGGTGGCGGGTCAGGGCCCTTGTGTCAAGACCCTCTATGGCCACTACCCTGTTGCTCCTCAGGTACTCACCAAGTCTGCCCGTAGAGCGCCAGTTGCTCGGGAAGTCGATGTATTCCTTGACCACAAAGCCCTCGGCCTTTGGCCCTCCGGATGACTCTGCGTCCTCAGGGTTTACGCCGTAATTGCCCATCTGGGTGTATGTCATAGTGACTATCTGGCCCTTGTAGGAAGGGTCCGTCAGTATCTCCTGATACCCTGTCATCGAGGTATTGAACACTACCTCGCCTATGGCTTCACCGTCATGTCCAAACCCCTGTCCCTCAAACACTGTGCCGTCACTTAGCACTAGAAGCGCCTTCTTCATTTCCACTCGTATAACCTTCCCCCGGCGACCGTGGCCACCGGCCTTCCTTTAAGCCTTTGGCCAGCAAATGGCGTGTTCATGCCCTTGGAGGCGAATTTCTCCGGTTCGACGATGAACTCCCTATCCAGATCCACCACGACCAGGTCGGCGCTGGCGCCCTCCCTGAGCGAGCCCTTATCAAGCCCCGCGATCGCCGCCGGCGCCGAGGACATCATGGCTATCAACCTGCCAAGGTCGATGACCCCGTCCCTCACAAGGCCCAGCGATAGAGCCAGGGCTGTCTCCAGACCGGATATACCGGGCGGTGCGATGTCGAACTCACGCATCTTCTCGTTCTTGTGGTGCGGAGCATGGTCGGTGGCTATGATGTCTATGGTTCCGTCCTTGATCCCCGCCCTTATGGCATCCACATCCGCCTGAGTCCTCAGTGGCGGGTTCACCTTTGCCGCGGTATTGAAGTCCGCTGTCGCCTCTTCCGTCAGCGTGAAGTAATGTGGACACGTCTCGGCCGTGATATTAACGCCCCGCTCCTTTGCCTGCCGTATTATACGCACCGAGCCGGCCGAGGATATATGTGCCAGGTGCAGCCGGCCTCCCGTAAGCTCCGCGAGCGTAATGTCCCTGTGTACCATTATTTCCTCTGATGCGTTGGGGATGCCCTTGAGTCCCATGGAAAAGGAAAGCAGGCCCTCGTTCATTACGCCGCCGTCGGCCAGATCAAGGTCCTCGCAGTGGGATATGAGCGGGAACCCGAAGGCCCTTGAGTACTCAAGCGCCCGCCTCATGATAAGAGGGTTCATGACAGGACTCCCGTCGTCAGAGAAGGCAACACAGCCCTCCTCGTACATAAGACCCAGGGGCGCGAGCTCCTCGCCCTTCTGACCCTTTGTTATGGCTCCCACAGGATATACGTCGCAGAGCCCCTCCGAGGCTGCCTTTCTAAGCATGTAATCCGTAGTGCCCGGGCTATCGTTTACCGGAGAGGTGTTGGGCATGGCGCATACGCTGGTAAACCCTCCCCTGACGGCAGCCTCAGTGCCGGTCTTAATTGTCTCCTTGTGCGTAAATCCCGGCTCCCTGAGGTGCACATGCAGGTCCACAAGGCCTGGCAGTACATGCATGCCGCCAGCGTCCATTACATGGTCAGCCTTGCTGCCAGCCTTGCCTGGAGGAGTTATTCCCGCTATCCTGCCGTCCTCGACGAGGATATCGAATTTACCGTCCATGCCGGCTACCGGGTCTATTACATGTCCGTTGATAATAAGAATTCTCATTGGCGTGCTCCGGCCAGCAGGTACATTACGGCCATCCTGACGGCTAGGCCGTTGGTCACCTGTTCGAGTATCACAGAGTTCGGACCGTCAGCAACTGATGAGGATATCTCTATCCCCCTGTTCATGGGGCCCGGGTGCATCACTATCACGTCCTTTGAGGCAAGTTGCAGCCTGGACTGCGTAAGCCCCCAGTTCCTGTAATACTCCGACGTTGTTGGGAAATAAGCCCCCCCCTGCCTCTCCATCTGGATACGGAGCATCATTACAACATCGACCCCTCTGATGCCTTCCTCTATATCGCTGTACACTCCAACACCAAGTTTGCCAACCATCTCGGGCACCAGTGTCGGCGGCCCCACAACCCTCACCTCAGCTCCAAGTTTCTTCAGGCAGTATATATTGGACTTTGCGACCCTGCTATGAAGTACATCCCCGACTATGGCCACCTTGAGGGCGCTGAAGTCCTCCCTCCTCTCGCTGATGGTGAAGGCATCCAGGAGGGCCTGCGTCGGGTGTTCGTTGGTACCGTCTCCGGCATTGATGACAGATGCGTCCAGATGTGTTGCCAGATGGTGCGGGACACCGGAGGAGCCGTGCCTGACTATGACAGTCTCTGCCCCCAGCGCCTGCACGGTAAGTGCGGTATCAAGAAGGGTCTCGCCCTTCACAACGCTGCTTGTGGGCACAGAGAAGTTCACTACGTCGTTACTCAGGCGCTTGGCCGCAAGTTCAAAAGAGGTGCGGGTTCTGGTGGAGGGTTCGAAGAA
>Ga0224496_10002068_pt1 | contig 12115 bp, 7 predicted proteins | sample SF_Jul11_sed_USG_2_FD_168127 | JGI IMG/M metagenome (GOLD analysis project Ga0224496, IMG submission 168127) | Sediment microbial communities from San Francisco Bay, California, United States - SF_Jul11_sed_USGS_8_1 | ecosystem: Environmental > Aquatic > Marine > Sediment | place: USA... | reverse complement strand
AAATGCATCGACCGCGGCTTCCCATCCATGGGTTCTGCCTGAAAGTGATGTCATAAGTTCTTTTGATTGTCCACGAGTAAGATAAGCCTCTATGCCTGCTGAAAAGCTTGCCAGTGCTGTTGAGAGTATGCCGAAAATCACCAGGCCTATCATGATTTTTTTGTTTTTATTAAAGTAGGTAAATACTGTTATGGCTACAACCAGACCAACAAGGGAAGTTCTTGACTGGGCTAGAATCAGCACGACAAATGCCCAGGTAAATAGTAGATATAATAAAAATTGTTTCTTCTTTGTATTTATCATTCTGCAAAATACAAAATAACAAATTACAGCGCATAGAAATGCCAATGAGTTGCCATTATAAAGTGGAATATAGCCGCGCATTGTAAAAGGGATAACGCCCCTTGATGGTATAAGGGCGACTGACGGCATCATGATAGCTTCAATAGTAAAAATGAGGAGTAGGGAGACAAGTATTACAATGATGATTTTATAGGCGAGTAATACGTTTTCATAAGGGTATTTTAAACATAAGATGGCAGTAATGATAATTAAATCAATTATTATTTCCATGCTTTTCCACATGGTGTAAAACGAATTTGCAGGTACCAGTAGTGAAGATGCAAAAGCTACAATTGCATAAATTAATAAAAGAATAATGGGGAAAGTCAGTCTTTTTGATAGATTGCCCGAGTTAGTCATCAGGGCGTAGCTTCCTGCAGCCAGGGAAAACAGTACCAGAAATATACGGTAAACATTCCCAGTATTACCCAGTGTGTTGCTCTGGGTTTGAGAAGTTGAAACATTCCATATTAAAATGCTCAGGAACATCGTGATCCATGCAATATGTGCCAGTGATATTTTTGTTGTTATTGACGCCGTTTCACTATTGCGACCTGTTTCGGTATTGTTAACTGGCTGAATATGTGATTTAAGTTGAACTGACATGCTATTTACGTATTATTCCTGATTTAATACAGTTTTGTACCAGCTGTTTATTGTAAGATATCTATTTGACCATAAATAATGATCGGCTACCCATTGTTGAATATCCTGCTTATGAATGTTCTCGCAAGCAGTCTGAGTCAACAGGGATTTGCTGAGGCTATTTACTGTTGTATTGTAGTCTGAAATAGCTATGATTTCACAAAAGTCTGAACGAGCCATTTCACCGGGGCCGCCATAATCAAGGCATATTACGGGTACACCATTGGCCATGGCTTCGAGAACAACCATGCCGCCCCCTTCAAAGCTTGGGAATAGAAAAATATCTGCCTGATTCATTGCATCAAGAGCTTCAGTACGAGGTAGCCAGTCCAGGAAGGTTACTGCATTCTGGATGCCCAGGGTTTCGCATTTAGCTATAAGTAATGATTTAAGAGGACCCTTGCCGATTATGGTCAGTTTTAATTCGGGATCAGTTTGAAGCGCCTTGTTAAATGCATCAATTGTTAGATGAAACGCTTTAATAGGTACTAGGCGGCCGATGGATAAAATATTTTTCCCGGTTTTATGTTGTTCAATCTCAAATACATCCTCAACGCCAATGGCTGTATGGGTGATGTACTTATGCCTGGAGAGTAATGATAGCGGGAATTTGTTACCAACGTCTTTGCTGATTCCTATGACAAGTCTGGAGCGAATTGCACATATCCAGAAAAGAGGGTCAACAGTTCGCATAAAGGATTGGAACCCATATCTTAATCTATCTTTAAAATAGTCAGTTTTTGAATGGACCAGTGTTGCAGGGGCTTTCGGGTGGCTTCCTATTGGGCCCCATATAAATGGTAAAGGTAATAAAGAAAAGGAGCTGAAAAGCCAGTCATTGACAAAAGTAATATGATGAGCAATATCAAATTTATGGGTTTTTAACAGCATTCTTGCTTTAAGTAATGCTGCAAACTGCCACAGATAATAATATGTTCTTATACCGCGACCACCTTTTTTCCAGAAACTCAGCCATTTAGGCAGGTCGGTATAGATGAAATTAAGATTATGATTAGGGTTTACACTTAATTCTTTATCAATCGCATCTTTATTGTTTTTACGGGTGATAACCCATGCTTCATTATCTTTTGATATTGCCTGGCACATGTACCAGCCGACACCGGGTTCAGAGCCTTCGCCAGGCTCACATGCATAGGCCTGTACAAGAATTTTTAATTTGCGGGTGCTGGATTCTAAAGTCATAGTTTCTTGAAAACTTCCAATGATATTTCTGATGGCTGATTATTTTCATTAATTTCACGAATGATTATGCTAATCATATATAGTTTCATGTATAGATTATATTGGTCTTTGGATATTTTCATATGATTAAATAGTTTTTGATATTTTTTTTCATAGTATAACCTGTCCAGGTGATTAATGATTTCTTCTGGCCCGAGCTGTTTTAAAAGTTTGTAAATCATGTAGTGAAAGTGAAAGAAATCGAAAAGTAACGGGGTTGTTTTATTGCCATGTTCCCAGTCGAATATAAATAATTCATCATTTTTATTTGCCAGTATGTTCCATGGTGCAAAATCACCATGTGATAGTGAAAGTTGAATTTCTGACATTTTATTTGATATGTCAATTTCATTAATTATTTGTATAAGATTTTTAGAGTCATTGAACGTAGTATTATTTATAATCCCTTGTATATCTAAAATATAATCTTTCAGGCTTGAAATGGTTGTGCCAAGATTATAAAGGTCAATAAGGGCTTTTTCGTGCGCTTCATTAAAGCATTGTTTGCTTTGTTTAAAGCGTGTTAACGGGGCAGACTGAATCAAGTAATAACTAGAATCAATGTAATCGCCAAAAATAGCCATGGGTATAGAGAAAGATAATTTTTTGTTTTTTAGGAAATTTAAAATAAGATATTCGTTTTTTGATAATTTAATTGTTTCAGTATTTTCAGATATTTTTAGAAAGTAGCCGGTTATACTGTTATTAATAATTTGTACGGTTGTTTTCTGGTGCTTGCTTTTTGTTCCTGGTGTGATGTTAATTATTGCATCAATGCCCAGGATTTTGTCAATATTATATTTATAGGATTCAAATTGTTTAATGTTTTTTGCGGGTGATAAATATTTAAGTGGCAGGTTGCCAATGAAATCAGGAATTATGTTAACAATATTTTTTATTAATCGAGGTAATTTAGAATATGGGTTATAAAGTGCGAATGCGCTCTTTAGACTGCTTTTACTGTCTATCCATAGTTTTGCATTTTTATCGTTAGGGAATGAATGCCACATAATTTTAGTAATTGAGTCGTCGCTTAAGTTTTTCGCTGCATTTTACTAATACTTTAGATACAAAGTCAGAAGTGGATGTCTGGATATCCTGAGATGTATCAATAATGCTGCTGTCACCCCAGCTAGATATTACATCTGAGTATTGTTTGATTTGCTCGGCAATTACATCGACCGGTAGTTCTGGTTTTCTATCATGAATTTTCTGAGGGTCAGCGCTTAAAAGAAAAACCAGATCAGGTTTGGGTACAAATAAACCGAATAATTTTATAAACCATTGCGGGCATGAAAACCCATAGCGTTCAGGGTGAACTAGTATATCCAAATAATATCTTTCAGATATTATGAACGTTGTTTGAGCTTTTTTAGGGTAAACGATAAGCCAGTAACCTAGTATAAAATCTAACCAGTAATAAATAAATCTTAAATATGATATTGCGCCTTTGTATTTGGATTTCTGGTTCGGACTATTGTCAGAAAAATTAGAATTGCTGGATTTTTTTCCCAGTTTAGGTAAAAGACCGGGGCGCCAGTGAAATGACCATGTTTTTCTAAAAGCTCTTTCCAGGGATTTTGTTGCGCCTGTGTTAATTGTGGATTTTCCACAGCCATCAGGCCCAACAATGACAATAAATAGCCCCGTTGGATATATGAATCTTTTGATTTTTCTACTAAATGAGCAGGCTTTCCCATATAAAAAAAGAAATGGATGTTTTTTTCGGTAATGATCGTGAATGTGTATTTTACAGTTCGCGAAAATATATTTCGCCTCATCTATATTATTGTTTTCAAGATGTATTAACTGATCGAAATTGCTGTTACCTATCCATTGTTTAATTTGACTACTGGTCTTTTCATCTGGGGGAAGATGCCGGGTAATTTTCTCAAGGTTATTTCTAATATTGCCTTTCAAGGAACGTTTTATAATGTTGTATATTAACTCGTTATTTTTATTGACGTAGTAAGTTACAGAATTTGATTCGCAATTAGTCAACAATGATGTTGTCGATAAATGGTATCTGGATATGCCCAGGGGGTCATACAGGCAGTCCAGATGTAGGTAGTCATTTTTATAATAAATTATAAAATAATAGCCATGTGGCACATCGTAGTGCAGGCATTGGACAAGTTTTATGTTGGTGTTTTTTTCTATTTTTCTTAATAGGGGTACAATTATATTGACTGGATTTGTATCGAATGCCAGATCAATGTCTCCCATTATGGCTTCTTCGAGTGAGTCGGCATTGTGAATTATGGCATAGTTGCAGGATGACTTTTTAAGTTCTTCTAAAATTAGTAATAGTAACTCCAGAGTGTTTCTTGGGGTTTGTAACATTTTTCAACCTGTCTGCTTGGATTTGATGTTGTAGTTATAAAACAGCGTTAATAGAATAATTAATTGTACCAGGCATAATGATATCATTGTTCCTGTTATTCCATATCTTAATATGAGGATATAGCCGATTATGATTGTAAAGAACGCTCCCAGTGTACTTGCAATAAATATGCTTTTGGTATCATTGAGTACTCTTAATCCGGCAGTCAAAGGTCTTCTGAAAAAACCCATCAGGAAATACAGGCCCCAGAACCAGACAAGCCAGTAGGCATCCTGATAATCTGAGTATACCAAGTCCAGTAATTGTCTTGAAAAAATACAAATAATTAATATGATCAATAATGTGCCAGTACCACCAATCAGGGTTATTCTTTTTAAATATTGATTTAATTTAGTAATGCCGCTAGAGGAATAGGTTTTTGATGCCTGGGAGGGGACAAAGTTTTCCATTGCCTGGAACAATATGTTAGCGAAACCAAGAATGTTTTGAGTGGCCACAAGCATACCGACATCACCAGTAGTTAACATAAAGCCTGTCATGTATAGAATAAGCTGACTTGATAACCATATGGATAAAGTGTTTAGCAATAACCATTTGCCATTGTTCCAGTGTATAGTGATGGCTGAAGACAGGCTTGAGTTATCTGGCTTTGCAAAGAAAAGAGATCTATTAATAAAGAAAATAAATGAAAATGCTGATGTTACTGATATTATAACTAATGTTGTGTATACATCGAGATGATCATTAAATGCATATATAAACAAAATGATCAGGCGTGACCCATAGCATAAAATATCAATTAGGACGCCGTAGAGTGTTTGGTCCTTGCTGAAAAGTTCTCTTCTTACATAATCCTGAAATAGAAAAGTTAAAACTGTAGTGGCTAAAGGTACGCTTAAGTTGCTGTCCCAGTTCGATAGATTACCAAGTATTGAATCACTAAAGACTAATATGAGGCATGCAAAAAAAGCTGCCATGACTATCTGTGCTGTTCTTGTTATAAAATAATAATCTTTGGCTTTTTTTTGTATAAGTGTTGGGCCAGTTACCATCATTTGCGAGATGATGGTTGATACCTGAACTGATGAGAAAAACAGGACAAAGCCAAATGAAAGTACGTAAAGCCCATATCCTGAAGCCCCGAGAGACCTTGCTAAAAGCAGGCCTGTCAGAAAATTTACTCCACTTACAAATGCCTGATCTAGAACAATTAATTTGGATTTTCCGATTTTAATAGGTATTTCCTGCTTTCATACTTTAATTACGAATATTAACCCTATTAATGATGCTTATAAACTTGTTTTATAAAATAATTTCTGTAAATTACTATGCCTTCGCATAATATAAAGGACGTTATAAATGCGATAATTTTCATTATATAATTATATTCTAATATACGATTACAAACTGGTGTTATATGAAAACCGTTGTCAATGAACAAGCAGTAGTATGGAAAGAATCAATCTCAATATGGGTGTTATGGGTTGCAATTCTTGCGCTATCGATATTCTTCTTTTATGACTCATTAGCTTACATGGTTAATTTGTGGGAAGGTCAGGAAGAATATGGCCATGGTTTTTTGATACCTGTGTTAACTGCTTTTTTTATCTGGCAGCAGAAAGATAAGCTGGAGAAAATTGAGTTCCAGGGAAGCTGGAAAGGGTTGGCTATAGTTGTTCCGGGCCTGTTTTTGTATTTTGTAGGCGAGTTGGCAACATTGTATGTGCTTATTCAGTATGCATTTGTTGTCGTGATTATAGGTCTTGCTTACTGTTACACAGGTTCTAAAGGTTTCAGATATATAGGCATTCCTTTGCTTATTTTGTTTTTTATGATCCCGCTGCCTAATTTTCTCTATCAGGGATTATCTGCACAACTTCAATTGATTTCAACTCAAATCGGTGTGGCTGTTATTAGGTTAATGGATATTAGTGTTTTTGTTGAAGGCAACGTTATTGATTTGGGGACATATAAGTTACAGGTGGTGGAAGCGTGCAGTGGTCTAAGATATTTATTTCCATTAATGGCATTAGGTTTTATTGCAGCATATATTTTTAAACAGGCATTCTGGAAGAAGGCGGTGATTTTCCTGTCTACAATCCCGATTACTATTTTGATGAACAGTTTTAGAATTGGCGTCATAGGAATATTGGTTGAGTACTGGGGGCAGGGAATGGCAGAAGGGTTTCTGCATGATTTTGAAGGCTGGGTAGTCTTTATGGGATGTATGGGAATATTAATTCTAGAAATGCTACTGCTTGTCAAAATAGGTTCAGATAAAACTACTCTGGTTGATGCATTTGGACTTGAGTTTCCAGAGCCAGCACCAGGCGATGCAAACGTGCAATATCGCAAGGTGCCCAGGCCATTTATGGCATCAATAATAGTCATCGTCTTAATTGCCTCAGTTACATTTGCAATACCTGAGAAAGTCGAAATAGAACCAGCAAGGAAACAGTTTGTCGAGTTTCCTGTAGAGCTTGATGCATGGAAAGGTCGTGCTGGTATTCTAGAGCAGGTTTATATCGATGCTTTAAAGTTTACGGATTACGCGATGTATGATTATGCGCGAGAAGGTGACGAAGGTGCTGTGAATTTTTATTCGGCATACTATGCATCACAAAAGAAAGGTGCTTCTGCGCATTCGCCTCGTTCCTGTATTCCTGGTGGCGGATGGAGAATTGCCAGTCATACGATACATTCAATTCCGAATGTCAGTATTGGCAATAATCAATTAAATGTTAATCGACTGGTTATTCAAAAAGATGAGTATAAGCAGTTGGTTTATTACTGGTTTCAGCAACGCGGGCGTATTATTACAAATGAATATCTTATGAAATGGTATTTGTTCTGGGATTCTATTACAAAAAATCGTACTGATGGTGCTCTTATTCGATTCACTACTTTGTTAAAACCTGGGCAGGATATTTCCATAGCAGATGAACGACTGGAGACTTTTAGTAAGCAAATTGCATTGATTCTCCCTGAGTATGTTGCAAATTAATAAGGCTATAATCTAATGCTCTATTTATTTGCCTTTATTGTGTCTTTGGTTATTACAATGGTGCTAATACCGCCATTGATAAAGTACGCAAGTGTTATTGGTGCAATAGATATTCCAGATGAGCGAAAGGTACATAAAACAGCCATCGCCAGAGTTGGTGGTATTGCTATGGTTGTTGGTTCTGTTGTGTCAATGGTTTTCTGGCTTGAATTTGATAAACAGGTTATAGGTTTGTTAGGTGGTTTTCTCATTTTGTTGTTTTTTGGCATCTGGGATGACAGGGCTAATTTAAACTATCGTATTAAGTTTTTTGGTCAACTACTGGCTGTGCTAGTTGTAGTAGTGGTGGGAGAAGTTGTTGTTAGTGTGGTTCCATTTCTGGATGATTCATTACCGGCATGGGCTGCCATTCCATTTACTGTTTTCGCCTTAGTGGGGATTACAAATGCAATTAATCTTTCGGACGGTCTAGATGGTCTTGCAGGTGGTACTACGCTATTATCTTTATGTGTTATTGCGCTACTTGCCTATCAATCAGATGGAATGAATGTTGTTTTGATTGCGATGGCAGTGTGTGGTTCAATTTTTGGGTTTCTTAGATACAATACTTATCCTGCAAGATTGTTTATGGGTGATACGGGTAGTCAGTTTCTTGGTTTTGCTGCAGGTGTATTGGCCATTATTCTGACTCAGGAAAGTAATACGGCTGTAAGCCCGGTGTTGCCGTTGATAATTCTTGGGTTGCCAATTCTGGATACAATGGCTGTGATGGTTCAGCGGATTTATGAACATCGTTCGCCTTTCTCACCTGATAAAAATCATATACACCATAAATTACTTGCGATTGGTCTGGATCATTATGAAGCTGTTTTAATGATTTATATAGTTCAGTCAGTACTGGTGGTGAGTGCATATTTGTTAAAATATGAATCAGACTTACTACTGCTGTTTAGCTATTTGATGTTTAGTTTTATTGTACTTACTTTGTTTCAGTGGAGTAAAAGATTTAACTGGAAATTTCATGAAGCTAATATTAAAACGGATCCTTTCCTGAAGCGTAAAGTTAAATGGCTGGTCAGCTCGGGTATTCTGACAGTTGGCCCTCATCTTCTGCTTAAATTGGGTGTGACCATAATCTTGTTGTTATCCGTCATGTTACCAGATGTTGATCTTAATCAGAATATTGCAATTTTGTCATCGGCATTATTGGCTTTTTTCATTGTTTCATTCTTGATTTCTAAAGGCCAGGTAACTATTTTTGAAAAAGCAGTGGTTTATATTGTCTGTGTGTTATCCGTTTATCTGTTGCAAAATAGTACTATAATAATTAGCGAATATTATGAAGTTCTCAATTATTTTTTCGTTATTTTGGCTATAGGATTTGCCTTAAAAATTCGTTTTTCGCATGATAGTGCCTTGCAATTGACGCCGCTCGATTTTCTGGTGGTTTCCCTGGTTATTGTGGTTCCTAACATACCAGATATGGGATTTGGAAATGAGCATATCGGTGAAATGGCGATTAAGCTAATCGTAATGTTTTATGCTGCTGAGGCCGTTTTGAATTCTGTTTCTGGAAAATGGGATCTGATAAGGGCAGGAATAATTAGTACGCTTGTAGTGGCTATGTTACGAGGGTTTTAGCTTTGTTATTAGTAGAGAGTTTATAATGGATAAAATTATATCACCTTATGGTGGTAAGCTAAACAATCTAATTGTCGCTGAAAACAGGGCTGAGGTTTTAAAGCGAGAATTTAGCAATTGTGTCTCTGTAACACTTAGTCAGCGTCAGCTTTGTGATCTTGAATTATTAGTCAACGGTGCTTTTAGTCCACTTACAGGCTTTATGAGTCAGAATGAGTATGAGGCCGTAGTAACTGATATGCGCCTGCCTGGAGGTTTGTTATGGGCATTGCCAATTGTTCTTGATCTCAATGAAAAGATGGCAAGTAAACTAAAATCAGGGGATAGTATAGGGTTACTGGATGCAGAGGGCTTCATGCTTGCTGTGATGCATGTTAAAGACATTTATAAGCCTGATAAATTAGAAGAAGCGGCGAAAGTATACGGCAGCACTTCAAAAGATCATCCGGGTGTTGCTTATTTACTGGATCAGGTGAATGATTATTATATTGGTGGAGATATTGAGGCCATTCAATTACCCGTTCATTATGATTTTGAAACACTGCGTGACACACCTGAGGAATTAAGGCATTTATTTCAGAAACAGGGCTGGCGAAATGTGGTTGCTTTTGGTACGAGCAAGCCAATGCACAGAATACACAGAGAAATAACGCTACAGGCTGCTAAAGAAGTGGGTGCTCATATTCTGATACATCCAACTGTTGGCCTGGGAAAGCCTGGTGATTTAAAATATTATACACGTGTTCAGTGTTATCAGGCGATCAGAAAATATTATCCAAAACACATGCATATGTTGTCTCTTTTGCCTATGGCAATGCGCATGGCAGGGCCGAGAGAAGCTATACATAATTCGATTGTTAGACAAAATTATGGATGTTCTCATATTATTATTGGTCCGGAGCATGCTGCGCCACCCAATGTAAGGCAGGGTGAAATGCGTTTTTATGAGCGTTATTCGTCACAACAGATTCTGCAGCAGTATCAGGATGAGCTTGAGATAAAAATGGTAACCATTCCTGAACAACGATACGTGCAGGAGTTGAGTAAATTTGTAGCTATCGATGAAATAGAAAAAAGGCATCTAGAAAGCCAGTTTTTTAAAGATAAAGAGTTTTATGCTGCTCTTCAGAATAATCATGAGATACCTGACTGGTTTACATTCCCGGAAGTTGTTGATGAAATAAGAAAGATATGTAAGCCAAGATCCAGGACAGGCATTACCTTGTTTTTTACTGGACTATCAGGCTCTGGAAAATCAACATTAGCTAAAATAATCCATGCAAAATTTATTGAAGAGGGTAAAAGACCTGTTACCTTGCTGGATGGTGATGTAGTAAGGCATTATTTATCAAGTGAGCTTGGGTTTAGTAAAGAGCATAGAGATATAAATGTAAAAAGAATTGGTTTTGTTGCGAGTGTAATTAATAAGAATGGTGGTATTGCTATATGTGCTCCTATAGCACCCTATGCTTCAGTTAGAAATTATGTGCGTTCACAAAATGACCAATATGGCTCATTTATTGAGATACATGTTGCCACACCGCTTGAAACCTGTGAAAAAAGAGACCGTAAAGGTTTGTATGCAAAGGCACGGAGAGGTGAAATAAAACAGTTTACTGGTATTAGTGATCCTTATGAGGAGCCTGTTAATCCTGAAATAAGAATAGATACCAGTTTGCTGTCACCAATGGAGGCAGCTCAAGAGATAATGTTGTATCTTTTACGGGAAGGCTACATAGGTTCTAACGACTAGATTCAAATGAATTATGTTCTAATATTTTTGTAATTAAATTACATAAATAATATTAATTGTTTAATCATTTATTATGATTATGATACGGAGAAAAAATATGATGTCAATTATTCATACCATGAGAAAAGTACTAGTGGTTGTAATTGTGGTTGGGTTGGCTTCTTGTGGTGGCGCTGACGAGCGAAAAGATAAATATCTGGAAAAAGGAAAGGCTTATCTGGAATCTAATAATTTAGATAAGGCAAGAATTGAGTTTAAGAATGTTTTGCAGATTGATCCTAAGGATGCGGAAGTCTATTTTTATATGGGCTTGCTGGAAGAGAAAAATAATGAACCTAATAAGGCATATGGTTTTTATAATAAAGCTCATGAGCTCATGCCTGACTATGTCGAGCCGAAATTAAAACTGGCTGAAATTTATACTGTGATTGGCGGAGAAGAGTATTCTGGTAAAGCCAAAAAGCTATTAAATGAAATTTTACTTGGTGATAGTCAAAATACAAAAGCACGATTAATTCAGCAGCAGATAAGTTATAAAGAGGGTAATGAAGAAGCGGCAATTAAAGAAATAGAAAAACTGGTTGAGGAAGATCCTTTATTAGATAATGGTATTAACTTGCTGACATCGGCTTATGTGGCAAAAGGTGAAAATGATAAGGCAATTAATTTATTAGACAAGGGTATTGCGGTCAATTTCGGGAATGTTGCCTTCAGGTCAAAAAAAGTTTCTATTTTAATTAAAGAGAAAAGGTTTGAGGATGCTGAAAAGGAATTAATTGAGATAGTTAATCTCGATAAAAGCATATATGCTTCTCGACTTGCTTTGTCATCTTTTTATGCGAAAACAAGTCAGTTAGATAAAGCTGAAAAGGTTTTAAGGGAAGGTTTGAGTGAGGCTCCTGAAGACGTTAATCGCGCACTTATTCTGGTGCAGTTTTTGATATCTAGAAAAGGGCGCGATCATGCTATTGACGAGTTAAATAATATGATTGCAGCTAATCCCGATGTCTATGAGTTGCAGCTTACACTTGCAAGAATATTTAAAGATAGTAATGAAAATGATAAAGCTAAAAAAATATTCAGCTCAATTATTCGGGAATCTAATAGTGCTATTGATCGGACGCATGCAAATAACTTGATGGCA
>Ga0224496_10002067_pt1 | contig 12116 bp, 15 predicted proteins | sample SF_Jul11_sed_USG_2_FD_168127 | JGI IMG/M metagenome (GOLD analysis project Ga0224496, IMG submission 168127) | Sediment microbial communities from San Francisco Bay, California, United States - SF_Jul11_sed_USGS_8_1 | ecosystem: Environmental > Aquatic > Marine > Sediment | place: USA... | reverse complement strand
GGATCAAACCATGCCATACACAGTATTCCACTTGGCGGCCACACGGTTTCAAGTGGCTCGAATGTTGCGATAAGCGCATCATATAACGCAGCCAACACGATCACTATCGGGCGGCGCTCAGATGATGGAAACAACCCGTTTTTAGGCAGAATTTCGGACATTATATGGATTCCCGGCCATGCGGTTTCTAACGGGGATCTGGAGCTAATTGCTAACGGTTTCCCGATCTGGTGTTTTGAGTGGGCGAAAAAAATCAAATTACATTTTTGGACGCCAACCGCGAACAATAAATATGTAATGGATTTGAGCGGGAACCATTTGTGCACGGCAACCGGCACAACCTTCCTGCAGGGCGTTAATGAAGTCGACCCGCCGCAGATAAAAAGATTCCCTCCTGTACCAAGCAAGCCGCAACTGTTCCTGGTTTCTGTCATTCAATCTGAACTGACCGCCGCAGGCGTGGGCGGGTTTAGTGCAAACAGCGGCATTGTAAAACTGGCTGAATTGACCGCCGCAGGGGTGGGTGGTTTCACGGCGGATACGCAAAAAACGGTCGCTTTTGAATTTACTGCAGCCGGTGTTGGTGGCGCAACGCTGGAATCAAACAAGCGAATCGATACAGTATTAAGCGCAAGCGGCGCTGGTGCATTCACAGGAAATTCACAAGCGAAGGCGAGCGGCGATTTAACCGCCGCCGGTGTTGGTACGGCCAATTTTGATCTGGTTTCTCAATTAACGGAACTAACCGCCGACGGAGTGGGTGGTTTTTCAGCAAACACCACGGCACGAAGCAAAACCAACATGATTGCCACGGGTGCTGGTGATGCATTCCTTGCCGCAAATGCACGCGCACCATCCGATCTAACGGCAGCGGGGGTGGGGGCGGCAAGCTTCGACATCGTGCCTGCCAGCAAAACGCAACTGACCGCCGTAGGGGTGGGTGGGTTCTCAGGGCTAACCAACGTATTAAACCGGGGCCAGCTTACGGCAGCAGGGGTGGGCAATTTCACTTTTGTGAGTGCCGCTAAGAAACGAACGACATTAACAGCGGTGGGGATTGGTGGCGCTACTTTCGAGAGTAGATTTTTGTCGCCAATGGAATTCCAAATGCTGGGTATCGGTTCGGCCAACTTCGTTGCAGGCAGTCAACAAGTACCGGCCACGATTGCCGGTTCGAATCTCTACGTGATTCCTGAAAATTACATCGACACGGCCACGCTTGTTGCATCATCAACGGCGGCTGGATACGACATAGAAAGCATAAAACTAGATCGCAAGCTTTTGGTATGGCGGTCAACCAGTGCAAGTTTGCAAACCATCACGGCGACATGGGCGGACACAAGACTGCTAAGCGCGGTCGGCATGGCATTTACCAACCTGGTGAAAGACTCGGTCGTGCGTGTGATGTATTACACGTTACCAACGGACCCGTCGCCAGCCTACGATAGCGGCCAGATTCAGGTTGAACATGCATACCCGCCGCCGAGCGGATTCGACACCATTAATTCATCGTCTTTTCCATTTGGTGGCGGCAATTATTTCTCGCATTTGTTTGCAACCTTGCCGGGCCGCAAACTCGAAATCGAATTAATCAACTCGCTAAGTGCCGACGGCTTTACCGAGGTTTCCAGGCTGGTTGCTGGGGTTGCTTACACACCGGAATGTGGCGCGGATTACGGGGCCAATCTTTCTTTTGATGACAAGACGAAAATAAAGCAATCCGCCGCCGGTGAATCAATCAGCAAACGCGGGTCGTCGCATAAAGTAATCAATTTTTCGATGGGCGCTTTGGAACCGTTAAGCCGACGTGGCTTTGCGGAGGTACTAAAAAACCGGGGCGCAAGTAACCCCGTGTTTTTAAGTATGTACGAGAATTCACCCGAACCCGAGGAAAGGAATTCTTTTATCGTTTACGGGCGAATAAACACGGGTGTAGGATTGGCCCTGACTGACTTTAATAACCACGGCACAACGCTGAATATAACGGAGATTTAACACATGGCGATAGGCACAACTTTTCGCAACGACATTTTAAAACTGATCTACAACGCGACGGCGATTGCGAATATTGCAGATAACGCAGCCAGCTCGCCATTGACGACTTTATATGTTGCGTTGCACACAGCAGACCCGAACGCAGGGGATCAAACAACAAGTGAGGCTGCCTACACGGGTTACGCGCGTGTTTCAGTGGCTCGCACTTCGGGCGGGTGGACAGTTACAGGCAACTCAGTAAGCCCCGTTGCTACTATCTCATTTCCCGCAGGAACCGGCGGTGGCGAGACTGTAACGCATGCATCCGTTGGGTCGGCAACTTCGGGAACGGGTAAGGTTCTCGATTCGGGCACATTGTCACCATCCATTGCAACTGGGAACGGTATCACGCCGGAAATTAAGACCACATCAACAATCACACGCACTTAATAACGGCATTCTTTATTTGGAGGAAAGCAAAAGATGGCGATAACAGCAAGCGACTGGTCGGTCACCCGATCCACAGGCGCAATTCGATACATTGGCGATGACCATGGGGGCGGCTCGCCGTCTTATGCTACCGTTATTGAGTTTCATAGGTGGCTACAAGGTTTGGCCGATGACGCCAGCAGCGCAGGCGACGACGAAGTTGATATTACAGACGAACTACCAAGCAGCCGGTCAACGGATAACATTATCCGGCTATTGGGTGTTTACAACATTGACGAAAACGCCGCCGAGCATTTGTACGACGGTTCAGTCATTCAAGGCACGGGTGGCACTGAGGAAATTTTTGATGGTATCGTAAACTTCGGAAACGCAGGCATCGCGATTCAAATTATCCAAAACGGCTTGGTACTTGCCGATGATTGGTGGAACGCAAACGCAGGGCTAAACGCTGACGCGCAGCAGGGTATTTCTCATCGATTTATGTTAAAAATTCGCACTTCGGGCGCGGATATTGACGGCAGACGATTGACGGGTATTTCGCGCGAATTCGGCTCAACTTATGCCGAGTTTCGGATTAATGGCACGTCGCGCGGTAATAACGTTTTGGCGCTAACGAATGCATCCGATCTGAACAATGCCAGCTCATTGGCTACTGTTGCAGGCTGGACAGGCATTAGCAACACCACCGAAGGTTTCGTACAGTTGGACGTTGACAACAACGCCTCAACCGAAAATTATTACTCGGAATGGAATACCAACCAGCCAACACGCTCAATTAATGACTTCTTTGAGCGAATGAAGTGGGTCAGTAAAGACCCGGTCGCAGAATCAACCGGTACAGATACCGGTTCTAACTTTGCAGCAGGCAACGCAACCATCACGCAACAGGCCCAGGGTTTCACCATGGGCGCGAATGCAATGTTGGCAACAAAGGCGGTCTTCAACATCAAGAAAGTGCTCGCGCCAACCGGCACGATGGTGGCAAAGCTTTATGCCAGCACGGGAACGATGGGATCGACCGCAACGCCAACCGGCGCTGCGTTGGATACTTCAGACACGATAAACGTGGCAGACCTGCAAACGGGTTACACGCCAATCACTTTTCAGTTTTCGACCCCGGTTTCATTATCGGGAACTACCGACTATTTTGTCGCGGTTGAATACACCGCTGGCGATGCGTCGAACTATATCGACTTGCAAGGATTGGCAGGTTCAGGAACCCACGCGGGCAACCGGGCGCAGGATGCAACGGGATGGTCGGCAGCAGCCACGGACGATCTGAACTTTTCAATTTTCACGGCTTCGGATTTGTACGGTCTTCCAGGCAACCTGTTCCGTGGCATTACTCACCAGGTGGCACTTTCAGCCGGTGCGGGAACTTGGGTAGAGCCAGAGAGTTTATCTTGGGGTTCAGGCGGCACAGCCGGTACGGGTCAATTGCTGGCTGTAGATAATACCGCGTCGGCTTCATCAACCCTGATGTGGTTGCAATTGCTTTCCGGTGTTGCGCCAAATGCCAACACCATTACCGGCAACGGGGGGGCTACCGCCACAGCCGGTACTGTAACAGACCGTAACAGTCTGATTTCTAAGCCGTTTATTGGCGCATCCACAGGTACGGCGATTATTGGTTCTTATGGTATCGGCATTGAGACGACTGACTTGTCTTCAACCGATAAAGTATTTGACTTAACCAACACGCAAATCACGCCGCCAAACAATGTGACCTTTACGGTTTCTGGTTTGGTCAATACGGAAGACCGGGTACTGGTCGCGCCGTGGGATGGAAGCACAACCGACAACGAAGGCAACCCGGCAATTAATAAAGCCCAAATGACGTTGAACGGGGCACTGACGACGGGCGCTGTAACGAGCGTTATTGTTAACGGTTCCATTCCAGCAGATACGCCAGCAACCGGCGATATACGAATCGAACTGGATACGGGCATTTACCGTGAGATTGCTTACACTGGCTGGACGGGTTCAACCTTCACAATCGCATCTACCGACTTTACCGATCCTGCGGACGCAGCCACCAGCAACAACGTTTGGATCGCATACATTGATAAAGAGGCAGGGGCAACTTCCGAGGCGGTGACCATGGTTTACAATGCTGACCGCGATTTCGTTGTGATTGTGCGCGATGGTGGCGGCACACCGATTAAAGAGTTCATTTCTTCGGCGCAACTTACCAGCACAGGGGGTTCTATTACCGCAATCCGTACTTCTGACGCGTAGAAAACGTTGGATGCTTAGTAATTATTAACATAATCAAAACATAACAGGCGAAGAAATGACTAAGCTCGCAGCAATGATTCCAGCTAAAAGGCTCTAAAGTGAAACCTTAATTTTTTGAAGTTAAGGGAGTAAAAAGTGAACAAATTTGCGGTTAGTTTTTTAAATGTTATTTTTGGTTTTGTTATTTTATTTGCGGTCTTTTTTCCTGACAAAATTTTCGCGAATGATGAACAGGATAATAGCGGTATCGTGTTGCAGTTGAGTGGCACGGGGAATCTGGTTCAAAGATTCCTGCCTGGAATTGAAGAACCAGCGGATTGCTACGAAGGGATGAATGTAATCGACGTAGCGACCGGGCGGGTTATTGGTGAAGCCACCGACTGCCTTTCTGATATACGGCAAGATGGGCGGGGGCTGAACATTCTCGGCACCACCATCTTTTCTTTTCCGTCGGGCAGTTTTATGGTTAGAGGACCAGTCACCGTACAGCCAACTTTTTCGCGCATGATTACACGTGAAGGGATGGTTGTGACTCACATCACGGGATCAGCAACCAACGGAGGTAGCAACGTGATTGAGGGGACTGGTGCGTTTAAGGATGCTGACGCCAACGCAAGGCTGCAAGGCATGATAAATGGCGATTTGATGGAAGAGGGAATCATTCAGTTTAGTTGCTTCTTTATCTTCACAGATATCGACATAAGGTAAATATGGCGGGTGTCGTTTTCTTCTTTGAAGAACATGAAATGGATGTATATTCCGGGCGCAGGATTGATCTTGCGGCCTGGAATTATGCGTTGAAAGCCGCTGGGGATATCAAAAACGTAATCTTAGTTAACAGAACCAAACAGGTAGTAAAAACCTTTGATGCCGAAATTAATTTCAAAGCAGTTGATCGCTTTCCTTCCTTGGATGGGGAGGTTATTTATGTCATTTGTCCTTGGAATAAATACGAAGGGGTTCGCCACGACTTGTGGACATTTGATCATCATGTAGACTGGTATGTATTTGGCCCTGCGCATGGGTGGGGGGGTATCATGCCGAAAAATTCAGTAACGATTCCGCAGAGTAACGATCAATGCGCAATTCATGCGCCGCACATCGCGACCGTTGTGATGATGCACAGATATAGCGTAATAGGGGGAGAAAAATGGCGGTCCCAGTTATAGCATGGGTAGGCACAGGAAAAGTCTCCTCGGCTGATACGAATGACACGTTAGGACCGGCCAGCATGGCAGTCAACGCGGATAGCTTTATTGAAGGGTCTAGCTCTTTGAGCGAAAAAGTTTCTGCCACAACGAGTTACAGCGCGGCAGCCGCTTCCGCGATTACCGGTGAGCCATTTAACTTTTCTTCAACCGCTGAACATATCTACATTTGGATACAAGCAGCGGGTTCCCCTGATACTTTAGCCAACGGCGGATTTGGTATCGTGGTGATTGATGATTTAGCTTCAGATTCAGAGGCAGCTTGGTATGTTGGCCCCAGACCGGGTTATACGGGCGGTTGGGTCGCTTATGTTATTCACCCAAGCCGGAACTTTGGCACGGTAATGAATGCAGGCACAGCCAGTTGGACAACCACGGGAAACCCGTCGCAGTTATCCGGGGTGGATGCTATTGGTGCAAGATGGAAGATTCTTAACAGTATTAAAGGCGCTTCCGATAATGCTTATTTTGACGCTATTACCATTGGTTCGGGGTATCGGTTAACGCTTGGAGATGCGGGGTCTGCGGAAGGTACTTTTGCAAATTTCGTTACCTATGAAGAAAACTCCAGCAACCGGTTCGGCGGGTTAATTTCCCGGTCGGGTATTCTGTTTGTCCAATGCAAACTCTATATTGGCGCGGCATCCGGCGCAACTAATACTGAATTTATAGACGACGGCTTCACTGTTGTTTGGGTCGATGCACGAACCGCCACGCAAAGTGCGGTTGCGGATACCTTTTACGAATTATTGCTGCAAAAAGGCACAGGGTCCACGACGGTTGCGTTGAGCAATGGAACCCTTAGAGCGGCTGGTACGGCGGAGGTTTATTTGAATCTTGTCGGGTCAACGTCGGCAACATTGACAAACATCGTGGTAGACCGGGCGCGGCTGATTGATTTGGACGGCGCGGTATCTTGGATTGGCGGCCAGATAAGCAACAGCGGCAAGACGGACCTGGGCGGCCAGCCCACTTTAGAGGAAATCAACTATGTTTCGCCGACCGATGGGTTCGCATTCGAAATCAACGCAACCAACGAACTCACTAACGTATCTAATATTAGCTTCAATGGCGCTGGGACCGGGGGTTCTGGCAACAGTGCTGTATATATCAATATCACTGGTGCTGGCCCGTTTACGCTCGACTTCGACGGATTCACCTACGCGAATCGAGTAGCGGGTTCGCACGATATTGTAATCGCAGCAAACAGCAACGCCGACTACACGATCAACATAACAAACGGAAGCGATCCAACCGTTAACAATTTGGGATCAGGCTCTGTTACCAAAGTTCTGAATCCGGTAGCCCTGACAATTACTGTAAGAGATATAGACACGGGCGCATTGATTACAAGCCAAGACGTTAACATATTGGTGGAAGCTTCAACAGGCGGGCCGATGACGGCGGGCGATGACATTATAAAAGGCTTCACAAATGCCTCCGGCGTGATATCAGACACACGGTCCTACGCCAGCGATCAGCCCATAACAGGATGGGCGCGAAAAGGAACGGGATCGCCTTATTATGCACAATCCAAAATCTCCGGTACGATCAACAAAGACAACGGCTTATCGCTAACAATTCTCATGGTGAGGGACGACTAATGGCAGCAGCGAACCCGGAAGTAAATGCGCGAAACATTCTGGCGATAAAAGACCACTCAGAATATACAAGGGCAATCGTGCGTGAAATAGAAGTGAAGTTAGCAGCAATGCAAAACGAAATAGTGGCGCTACGATCCCTTTCAGATCAAACCAATGAGCGAATAAGCGCGATGCAAGTCAGGGTGTACAGCGGAAGAGCAACTAGCTAATGGCGATTAGCATCGACTATTCGAACCCGGCGGAATTGGTAATCAACGTGCCAAAAGCCGACCTGACGTTGATTCAGGCATCGCCAATCGAAATCCGCCAGCTTGATGTTGATGCTTTCCGGCTTGAATTAAAAGACCTGGAAGATGACTCAACGGGAATGGCTTTCACAAAAACCCACAACCACAACACGACCGTGGAGGTTGGCGGGGTGATTTTGGCGCGGGTGGTGGAGATTTTAGAGCCATATGTCGTGCAGTTTGAAGACGGGCAATACGCGGTGAACTTAACCGGCGCGAACAACAACATCGGCGACCGTTTATTGGTCAATCAGGTTTCGGTTCGGTCTTCAAATTCCGCAGGCTTGCAGGATTTGTCCACGTTATTGGCCGCCGCTTATCAAGGCGAAGTAATCGTCAACACGATAACCGGCCAAGCGGGCACATCGACGCCAATCGGCACGCGCGGCGCGCCGTCGGGTGTAATAAGTAACGCGCTCACCATTGCCGAAGTAAACGGGATTGGCGTCTTTCGGATCATGAATTCAGTCGTATTAACAACGGTCGATTTTTCAGCGGGTTATACCTTCACAAGTGACAACCCAGTCAAAGTCTCGTTACTAATCAATGCCGGTGCAAACGTAAGCAACTGCCAATTCAAGAATATGACTGTGGCAGGCACATTGGACGGCATGAACAGCATAAACCACAGCGCAATGGGCGAGGTGTTCGAAGTCAGCGGTTTAATAGAAGAGTGCTCATTTTCTGGCGATTTGCACTTAAACGGCAATGTCCTGATATTCAATTGCACGTCCAATATTCCAGGTGGCGGCTATGCCACTCTGTTTTCAGCGGGGGCGGGGGTTGTGGTGCAGGTACGGGATTTTCACGGTTCACTTGGCGTGGACGGCATCGTTGATGGGTCGCACACGTTCGGCGGTGCTGGGGGCCGGTGCGTAATTGAATCAGGCTGCACGGGCGGCACGATTCATGTTCGCGGCGATTGGTTCGAATTGGTGGACAATTCCGGCGGGGGATGCACGGTGCTGGATGAACGGGCTGCTATGTCGCAAGAAGAAGCGGCAAAAATCAACGAGATGCACACGCGGCTCGATTTGGAAGCAACCAAACCCAACACATACGCCAACGACTTATCGACGATAACGAGCAGCGACTGGACGCTCACGCAAACTGACAATGGAAACGGCACGTCGACGGTTCAAAGATCGTAATCAAAGATGTTGAATAATTGGCCGAGTAAGGACAAGAACGCGATGATTTCGCTCGGGTGGGTTACATCCGTTGAGCAGGTTGTCGCGTTTCTTCGTAATTCGGTTCCTATTTATGCAAAGTTTGAAGCATTAACAATGGCGGGAATTATGGAAGACCTAGATATTTTGGCGGCGCTAAATTCTGAGAAAATAACGGCAATACTTGAAACCAGTGAGTTAGCGGCGGCGTTAGAGAATGAAGAAATAACTGCAGCAATTGAAGCCGATCAAATAAACGCGAAGGTGTAAGAATGGCCTGCACTCCTAAATTATACACAGAAACCGCAATAAGCAAACGAATCGTCCCGGACGGGTGGAACCCGGACGACATGACTGAGTTTGTCTTCACGCTAACCTTAGAGAATGCGCCGGGCACGACGGTGGATTTCACGCTAACAGGTGGCAAAGTGACTTATGCGAGCGGCGAAGTGCTTGCAAACATAAGCGCAACCGACATAACGACGGCTGGCAAATATTTGGTCAAAATGAGAATGACTGACAGTGGCGGTATTCGAGGAATTACGCCCTGCCCGGATTTTCTTGAATTCTTTGATTGATGACGATTGTGCCGTATCGAGACACAAATCAAACAACAGATAAAGAAATAGAAAGACCAGATTGCTACGGTTCAGTTTTAGAGGATCGTATTAGTGATTTGTGCAATCGAATTGCCGATTTGCAAGAAGCTTGGCGTCGCCAGGCAATTCTCCAAGAAAGACTAGAAAAAGCCATAAGGGAAGATCACGACCTGTTGGTAGCGAAAGTCGCGCAACTAAACCGGGTGGAAACGATTGAGCAAGACGTCAAAAAGCTAAGAAGCTATTTCGACAACTCAAACGGGGCCAAGCAGATGCTTTTTTGGCTGGTTTCAATTATTGGCGCGCTCGGCGCTTATGTGGTTTATCTCAAGGGTTTGTGGGGTGGTGGTTAATTCTGATTAGTGAAGGTAATTATGAATTTTAGTGAAGATGGCAAGGTATTACTGAAAGAGCTAGAGGGTGTTAAAACGAAAGTCTATGACGATTCGGCAGGGTTGCCAACCATAGGCATCGGACACTTATTGACCAAGGACGAGATTTACAGCGGAAAAATAAACATAAGTGGGCAATTCATCAAGTATCAGGACGGGCTTACCTTAGCTCATGTGGGGCAGTTATTGACCAATGATCTGCGCCGGTTCGAGCGAACCGTCGAGACATTCGTGCGCATGATTCTAAGGCAAAACCAATTCGATGCGCTGGTTATATTCGCGTTCAACATTGGGGTGCAGGCGTTTAACGAGTCAACTTTGCTGAAGATGCTAAACAATGGTCAATACGACGCGGTTCCACACCAAATGCGGCGTTGGATTTATTCAGCAGGGAAAATTAACGAAGGGTTGAAAAACCGCAGAGAGAAAACAATAAAACACTGGCTCGGCCAAGCCGTCGAAACAATTGTTTTGGAATTCGATATAGCGGTTAAAAGAGCTACTCCCGCGCGGGAAAAAAGGCGGGTTATTGAATTGTGTTATGAAACACAAGACAAGCAGTACGAAGTTTCCATTAATGAGGCAATCGGAAGACTAACAATCGAATTAACGGGTGACTGGGACATCAAATGAAATACCAACTTATATTTCTGGTGATTTTTCTTACTGCTTGCGCGAATTTCACAACCGCCGACAAAGAAATCAAATCAGGGGTGGCGGAGGCGGCGCTCTTCAGCATTGAATACAGTGATGAAGAAAGCCAAGTAATTAGCAGCGCGATAAAAAAATATATTCATTTTCGGGATGTTTGGAGTTATTTCGATGGTCTTGATTATGCTTTGAGCAATGACGGCGAACAAATGATCTATGCAGATTACGAAGACTTGCGCCAATCGTACATAAAGCTCGAGGCAGTCGTCGCGGCGAATTTCAGCAGATACGATGAAGAGACCCAAAAAAGACTCGTTTATTATCAGGCCGAGGCGCGCAAATTAGACGAAGATATGAGCCAACGATATTCCGTTGGCGCGGTGAAACGCTACGCCGATATTTTGCTTCGCATAACCTCAACTGTAATGTAAATGTTAGAAATTGCCGAAAAGATAAATCCGGGTGTTCTGCTTATTCTTTGCGCTATCGCTGGGACGTTTATTGCGTATTTGCAGAAATATGCCTGGGCGAAACCGAAACCCGTGAGCATGCGTCTTTACTTGTTTGGTGACATGCAGTCAGTAACAAGGGTGGTCGTCAAGCTGGCATTTGCTCTTGGCGGTGCGCTTCTCTTTGAAATGGCAACAAGTATGGACACGAAAGCGGTGCTCGCGCTTGGTGTTGGTATCGGTCTTGCTATTCCTGAACAGATAACCGGCGAAGAAATAAAGCGCATGAACGACAGAAAGGCAGCGGAACAAGTTGCGCATGGCGACATTCCGCTGAAGTTGAATGACACCAAGAGTTAATCTTCAGCAGCCAAAAGGAACGAGAAGCCCAGCCGAAAAACGGGTACATGAAGCTCTGGATAACTTATGCCGTGAACGGGATGCGGAATTATTCAAGCTTCAGCGGCAATCTTGCGCGCATCGTGACAGAGCCGCAAAACTTGAAGATTCTTTTAGAAAGTTGGCAGTCGAAAGCAATATGACGAAACATCAGGCCGATACAACCGAAGGCGAGACTGTTCGCGTCATGGTTTCGTTCTTTCTTATAGGGGCGTGCGTAGCAAGTGCAGGATGGTATACCGCTATTTTTATTGTTTGAAGCCCGCGCAAGCAAGAAAAAATAATGAAGCGGGGTCATAATGTACCAATATTTGAAAGATATGGCTAGATTGTTCGCCAATGAGACCGAAGGGGTCTTGCGGCAACAATTAGCAGTAAGTATTGAAGATAACAAAGCGCTGCGCGATAAACTGGCAAGCCGGAACATGACCTATGTTTTGAGCGCCATCGCGCTTGTGGTTTTGGTTACCTTCGTTGTCATGGTGGCGCATGGTCTTTGCCATGGCGCATGATTTTTTCTTGTGATAGTAGAAGTAGCAACCCAAAGCAGTAGAGCAGCAACCTTAACAGGTGAGTTTTTTTCCTTTAGTTTTTTCGTGATGTAGTACCTTCCCCCGGCCTAGGCCGGGTTTTTTTTGTCTCTTTCTTGGGGATTTGTCGATGTTAGTTATGCCTGTAATGCGGCCTATGCCGATC
>Ga0224496_10002065_pt1 | contig 12129 bp, 8 predicted proteins | sample SF_Jul11_sed_USG_2_FD_168127 | JGI IMG/M metagenome (GOLD analysis project Ga0224496, IMG submission 168127) | Sediment microbial communities from San Francisco Bay, California, United States - SF_Jul11_sed_USGS_8_1 | ecosystem: Environmental > Aquatic > Marine > Sediment | place: USA... | reverse complement strand
GGCGAGGTGGTTCGCTTGCGTGATCGATTAAATTGGTATGAAACTCGGCCGTTGTTTGGGAAAGGGGTGTTGGTGACACGTCCTCGTGCGCAGGCTCCTGCGTTGTCCAATTTGCTGGCTGAACTAGGGGCTGAGCCCATTGAATGTCCTACCATAGAAATTCGTCCTCCAGAAAGCTGGGCGCAGGTGGATGAGGCGATTCGTGAGCTTCCTACTTATGATTGGGTGATCTTCACGAGTGTGAATGGTGTGCAGGCTTTCATGGGACGTTTGTGGTTTCATCAAAAAGATGCGCGAAGCCTGGCAAATGCCCGAGTCTGTTGTATTGGCCCTCAGACAAAAGAAGAAGCGAGCCGGTGGGGATTAGTTGCCGACCTTGTGCCCAAGGAGTTTCAGGCGGAAGGTATTTTGGTGGCTCTCAGGGCATTGGGTATGAAAGGCCAAAGAATTTTGATTCCTCGTGCTAAAATCGCCAGGGAGATTCTTCCTGAGCAATTGGTGGAGATGGGGGCTCATGTTCGCGTGGTACATGGGTATCAATCTGTGCCACCTGAAACGGAACACGAGCCGATTTGGAATCGTCTTCGCAATCAGGATATTCAGTATTTGACGTTTACGAGCTCATCGACTGTGAAGAATTTTTGCCAGTTGTTTGGTGATCGTCAGGAGATGCACAAGTTGACGCAGCATAGCGCTGTGGCCTGTATTGGCCCGATCACCGCCAGAACGGTTCAGGATGAAGGGTTGTCGGTGGATATTGTGGCGGCCGAAAATACGGTGCCTGCCTTGGTTGAGGCGATTGTGGCTCATGCGAATCAGCATCAACCCAAGGTGCCTTGATATTAAAAAAATATGATGACAGACGACGTTGTCGGCTTCATGCTTTGTTAACCGATTGAATGGAGGAGTAGAGCCATGGTTCCTGTAAAATCCTGTATGGTTCCTATTGAGAAAATTGTGAAGGTTGACCGGGATGTGGTGGTGAAAACGGCCGCCGAAATGATGCGGGATAATGGAATTGGGAGTATCTTCATTACGAGTGGGGAAGAAATCATCGGGATTCTGACTGACACTGATTTGGTACGACGGGTGGTCGCAGCGGGTGCTGATCCTCTTACCACGACGGTCGAGAAAATCATGTCGGCACCTATTGCGTCAATTGAAGGGAATTGTACCTTGTTGGATGCAAATGATTTGATGGCCGAAAAACATATTCGACATTTGGGTATTACGAAGGATGGAGAAATGGCCGGGATGATTTCCGTTCGAGATCTTGTGGTCTTTTTAACGAATCTTCCTCGAAAGTAGGCACAACAGTCTGGTGCTTCATTCTGTGTAAGACGTGTCCGCCGAACATGATGTGATGGTGCTCGACGACGACACAGGTTCCAGATATTGTTCACACACACGTAGGAGTAGAAATGGGATTTCCTGTTCACCGTTTGCGGCGACTTCGGCAACATGCCTCGTTGAGACGGATGGTGCGTGAGACACAGGTGTGTCCAGCCGATCTGATTTATCCTCTGTTTGTCACCTTTGGGGAAAACAAACAGGAGCCGATTGATTCCATGCCTGGCCAATTTCGGTGGTCGGTTGATCGTCTGGTGAAGGAGGCCACTGAGGCTTGGGCCTTGGGGATTCCCGCCGTGATTCTTTTTGGAATTCCAAAGCAGAAGGATGAGCGAGGGTCTGCAGCTCTTGAAAAAGATGGAGTTGTGCAACGTGCTGTTCGGGCGTTGAAAGTGCAGCTTCCTGATTTAATGGTCATTACCGATGTCTGTATCGATGAATATACGTCACATGGGCATTGCGGCATTGTTCGTGATGGCCGAATCCTCAATGATGAAACGTTGGATTGTCTCCAAGCGATGGCGCTGAGCCATGCTGAAGCCGGTGTGGACATGGTGGCCCCGTCGGATATGATGGATGGACGGGTGAAGGCCATCCGTGAGGCGTTAGACCAACATGGCTATTCCGAAATGCCGATCATGTCCTATTCGGCTAAATATGCTTCGGCCTTATATGCCCCATTCCGTGATGCGGCATTTTCCAGCCCTTCTTTTGGCGATCGGCGTTCGTATCAGATGGATGCGGCCAATGCGCGAGAAGCCTTGCGAGAAGTCGAACTCGATCTTGAGGAAGGGGCCGATATCGTGATGGTCAAGCCAGCGTTGTTGTATTTAGATATTCTCAGGCAAGTACGCGATATGGTCAGGGTACCCGTGGCGGCGTATCAGGTGAGTGGCGAATATAGCATGATCAAAGCGGCGGCCCAGCAAGGGTGGATTGACGAAGCCTCAGTTATGATGGAAAGTCTGATCTCGATTAAACGCGCAGGAGCGGACCTCATCCTCACCTATTTTGCCAAAGATGCTGCGCAACGCTTGAATTCTCCTGGTTTATGAACATTACCAACGGGTTGCCTCCGTCTCCCCTTGCTCCGTTTCCTGTCCTCACGATCGGCAATTTTGACGGGCAGCATTTGGGACACCGTGCCTTAATCGAGGCAGTTATTGACAATGCACAACGCCTCAACGGTGTTCCTATGGTACTCTCATTCGACCCTCATCCGGTCACCGTTTTGCGTCCAGCCACCGTTCCGAAGTTTTTATCTGATGCTCAGGAAAAATATGACTTTTTCGAACGTCTGGGGATCGCTGAGCTTATTATCTTACCCTTTACACAGGCCCTGGCTGCGCTGACGCCAGAGCAATTTGTGCAGCAGGTGTTGCATGATGGGTTGGGCGTCAAACAGTTAATGGTCGGAGAAAACTTTGTCTTTGGGAAGGGTCGGAGTGGGACGATCCAAGATCTTATGCGATTGGGTGAGCAGGCCAATTGTGTGGTTCAACCGATGACGCCGGTGATGTTGGGTGGTGAGGTGGTCAGCTCCACGCGTATTAGGAAATGTTTAACTGCCGGCAATGTGGTGGAGGGGCGACAATGCTTGGGGCGGCCTTATCGGTTAACAGGAATGGTGATTGAGGGAGAAAAGCGTGGGAGTCAAATGGGATGGCCCACGGCTAATCTGCGGATTCCTTCTCACCGGGTACTTCCTGCTGATGGCATCTATGCCACGCTGACAGAGATTAATGGTGAGTGCCTCCATTCGGTTGCTTACATTGGCACGCGTCCCACGTTTCAGGAAGGTGAGCGGCTTTTGGAAGTCCATATTTTTGATCAGCATCTCGCTCTCTATGGCAAATCTATTTCTGTGTCGTTTATTGAACGCGTGCGAGAGGATAAAGTGTTTACCAACGTCGACGATTTGTTGAAACAAATGGACCAGGATGGCGCCCAGGCTCGCACCGTCTTAGCGCAGTATGAGGACCGACACCCAATTCATTTGACGGCCAAAAAGGGAAATGGCTAGATGAGCAATCAATCACAGGCTCTCAATCTGGAAGAAGCCGTCCATAAAACGATTCGAACCAGAGACTTATTGTGTTCGGGAGACCGTATTCTCGTCGCCGTATCTGGCGGACCGGATTCCGTTGCCCTATTGGCATGTTTAGTCTCGTTGTCCTCTCGTTGGAACTGGGAGCTCAGTATTGGCCATGTGAATCACGGTCTTCGAGGTGCTGAAAGTGATGAGGATGCGGCCTTTGTCGAAGCATTAGGGAGACGTTTTGGCATCCCGGTGAGTATTCGTGAGGCGCGGCTTAGAAAACAGGAGGCCAAGTTCACCAAGCAATCGCTTCAAGTCCATGCGCGGGAGTCTCGGTATCAGGCCTTGGAAGAGATTCTTCGGGAACGTCGCGCCACAAAAATTGCGACAGGCCATACAGTTGATGATCAAGCTGAAACCGTGTTGATGTGGATGATTCGTGGGAGTGGCACTGGTGGGTTGGGCGGCATTCCCCCGAAGCGGGGAGAACGAATTGTGCGCCCCCTTCTTGATATTTCCCGAAGGGATATTGTGGCATATTTGGAGCAGCGGCAACAGGTCTATCGACTGGATTCTTCCAATAAGCAGCCCTACTATTTACGCAATCGTCTTCGCCAGGATCTGATGCTTCATCTGAAAGAATATTCTCCTGGGATTGTCAATGTGTTGTCGCGGCAAGCCGAGATGATGCGTGAGGACCATACTTATCTCGAAAATGTAGCCGCCGAAGCCTTTCAGCAAATCTGTGTGACTGCGGATGCAAATGAGATTCAATTGCAGAGAACGGCGTTGCTGGAATTGCCCCTCGCGATTCAACGTCGGGTGGTCCGTCACAGTTTTCAACAGATGATGGGCAAGACCCAAGGGCCACGATTTGATGTTGTCCAACGACTCTTAGATTGCTTGAGGCATGGACAGTCCGGATGGACCATGCGCCTGAATGATGTCCATGTTGGGCAGGAATATGATCGACTGGTTTTTTCTGCAAGAGGCCACGGCCTTTTGCATGACCGGATCCAGGCTTCTTCCGGAGTCCTTGAGGTGGGTATTCCCGGAGAAGTGGTTTGGCCTTTAACCGGCCAACGCATGGTCGTTTCGATGAAACCAGCCGGGGAGGATGTTCGCCTATCCCATAAATTGGAGATGCATCTTGATGCCGACACGTTTACGCCCGCATTACGACTCCGAAGTTGGATGCCTGGTGATGTGTTTTGCCCCAAAGGGTTTGGCGGGCGTCAGAAAAAACTTCAAGACTTTTTTTCGGATATGAAGTTGCCTCGCTCTCAGCGGGTAAAAGTGCCTTTGTTGGTGGCCCCGGAAGGAATTCTCTGGGTTGGAGGGTTGCGAGAGGATGAACGGTTTCAGGTCTCCGCCTCGACTACTTCGGTTGTGATTGCCAGAATGAATGGCTAACGAGATTTTTTATGGCAGAAATATTTGGAAAACCCTTGGTGACGCAAGAAGTGATGCGTGCACGCATCCGTGAGCTTGGCATGCAAATTTCTAAGGACTATCAGGGCAAGGATCTGGTTGTCGTCGGTGTCTTGAAAGGGGCCTATGTTTTTTTTGCCGACCTGGTCCGTGTCATTCAGTTGCCCATCCAAATTGATTTTTTAATTGCTAAAGGGACGAAAAAAGTTGGGCGTCCTCCCAAAACGATCAAAGTTTGGACAGCGTTGACCGAAAAGATTGAGGAGCGGCATGTTTTGCTGGTGGAAGATATTGTAGACTCTGGCCTTACGGCACAATTTTTGGTCTCTCAATTACAGAAACTCAAGCCGGCTTCCGTGGCGATTTGTACCTTATTGAGTAAACCGGCCAATCGGAAGATTGAGATTGAGGTACAGTATGTCGGGTTTGAAGTCGCGCCAAGCTATATTGTGGGCTATGGATTAGATTTCAAACAAAAATATCGCAATCTTCCCTACCTCGCGCAAATGAATCCGGAACGGATTCAAGAAGGCCCGTAGGATTTTCACGGTTGTCAGTTCTTAAAAATGCATGGTACAATCAATTTGTTTATTAGTGCCTTTACACTAAGTTCTTAGTTTATTGTTGCTGTCGTTACTGTTAAGGGAGTTCCCCTGAATATGAATTCTCGTGTGAAAAATCTCTTGTTTTGGGTATTTGTCTGCCTCTTCATGATTTTGTTGTTTAATTTATTTACCGTACCCAACCAACACCCCGAAGATCCTGTCATTTTCAGCGAATTTATGGCTCACCTGGAACGAGGTGAAGTTGAAAAGGTTATTATTAAACAGAATAATATTAGTGCCATTTTGAAGGATGGAAGCCGTATCCATACCTATTCCGTTGAATATCCAGATCTTGTCAAAGCCCTACGAGAAAAATCTGTTCAAATTGAAGCCAAGCCACAGGATGATGGTCCATGGTATATCACCTTCCTCCTTTCGTGGGGTCCATTCATTCTGTTTCTCGGCTTGTGGTTTTTTCTCATGCGTCAGATGCAAGTTGGAGGGAATCGAGCGCTCTCCTTCGGGAAAAGTCGGGCACGGATGTTAACGGAGGATAAGAAGAAAATTACCTTTGCTGATGTGGCCGGTGTCGATGAAGCCAAGGCTGAAGTTGTTGAAATCATTGAGTTCCTCAAGGATCCACAAAAATTCCAAAAACTCGGAGGCCGGATCCCCAAGGGGGTTTTGATCGTTGGGCCGCCTGGCACGGGTAAAACCCTATTGGCCAAAGCTATAGCCGGTGAGGCGGGAGTTCCGTTCTTCAGCATCAGCGGGTCGGACTTTGTCGAAATGTTTGTGGGGGTTGGGGCCTCCCGTGTTCGAGATTTATTCGAACAAGGAAAGAAGCATGCCCCTTGTATTATTTTCATTGATGAAATTGATGCTGTCGGCCGGTTGCGGGGAGCAGGCATGGGTGGTGGACATGATGAGCGTGAGCAAACACTCAATCAGCTGCTGGTTGAAATGGATGGGTTTGATACCACCGAAGGGGTTATTTTGATTGCAGCCACTAATCGGCCAGATGTCTTAGATCCTGCGTTGTTAAGGCCTGGTCGTTTTGATCGGCAAGTGGTCGTGAATCGGCCAGATGTTCGTGGGCGTGCTGAAATCTTGCATGTGCATACCAAAAAAGTGCCAATATCTTCTGGGGTCGATTTGGAGCAAATTGCGAGGGGCACTCCTGGATTTTCAGGAGCAGATCTGGAAAACTTGGTCAATGAGGCCGCCTTATGGGCGGCTCGCTTGGATAAAAAATCTGTCGACCAGATTGATTTTGAAAACGCCAAAGATAAAGTCTTAATGGGTGTCGAGCGTAAGAGCATGGTGCTGACTGAAGAAGAAAAGCGGACCACCGCGTTCCATGAAGCAGGGCATGCACTTATGGCCATATTGTTGCCAGGCACAGATCCTGTGCATAAGGTCACCATTATCCCGCGTGGGCGGGCCCTGGGTATGACCATGCAGCTTCCTATCGATGACCGGCATAGTTATTCCAAAGACTATTTGTACAATACACTCTCTATTTTGTTTGGTGGGCGCGTGGCTGAGGAATTAATCTTTAAAAGTGTCACAACTGGAGCCGGGAATGACATTGAGCGGGCTACTGAATTGGCGAGGAAAATGGTCTGTGAATGGGGTATGAGTGACAAGTTAGGTCCGCTGACCTTTGGGAAAAAAGATGAAGAAGTCTTCCTGGGGCGTGATTTTGGCTCTAAACGTGACTTTAGTGATCAAGTGGCGTTAGAAATTGACAAAGAAGTGAAACGGCTTGTCATGGAATCCTACGAACGAACCACGCGAATGTTGACTGAACATCTTCACACCTTGCGTGCCATTGCCGAAGCCTTGTTGGAAAAGGAGGTATTGGATGGCATTGAAGTCGATGAAATCGTTCAACAATCTTCGTCCCTCGAACATATTGCGGCAGTCTAATCAGGTCTTCTCCTGCTCTAATCCCTCCCCCCAGAGATTGTAGTCTGAAATTCTATTTGATTTATAAAAACAGCGCAGGATGCCACCCAGTTTGCTGGGGTGAGTCTTTCTATTTTCAGGGTGTTGTTCGTCAAGAGTACAATATCTGAATGGTCGTGTTATCCCCATTAGAGATTCGATGCCGAGGGAAAGTGTTGCCCGTGGGTGGGAGAGTTCTCATTATGGGTATTCTGAATGTAACCCCGGATTCATTTTCTGATGGCGGGCAGTTTGTTGATCCGGCCAGGGCTGTTGATCAGGCGCAGAAGATGATCGCCGAAGGTGCGGACATTATAGATATTGGGGGTGAGTCCACGAGACCTGGGGCTTTATATGTCAGTGAAGAAGAGGAATTGCAACGAATCCGTCCCATTGTCGAAGCTTTGGGGAAATGTACGGATACTCCCTTATCAATTGATACACGAAAAGCCACTATTGCTCAGGTGGCGTTGGATTATGGGGTGTCAATTGTGAATGATGTCAGTGCATTGCGAGATGATTCCCTTATGGCTAGCGTGGTCAAAGAATCTGGCGCGGCAGTGGTCCTGATGCACAGGCAAGGCCACAGTGACACCATGCAGAATGCTGCTGCCTATGAAGAGGTGGTAGGTGAGGTCAGGGACTTTTTATCTGAACGCGTGGAAATGGCCCAATCGATAGGAATACCTGCTGATCGCATTATTATCGATCCCGGAATTGGGTTTGGGAAGTCCTTAAGCCATAACCTCAAAATTTTAGGAAATCTTGATGAATTACTTCAATTGGGGCGGCCTTTGCTGATTGGTCTTTCGCGTAAGGCATGTATCGGAGAATTAACGGGGAAATCAGTTCGGGAACGTGAGATGGGAAATGCGGCGGCTGTGGCGACAGCAGTATGGCAGGGAGCTCATATGCTGAGGGTGCATGATGTGGCTGCCATGAAAGATGTGATCCATGTCGCTCAAGCTTTGCGAAATTCCTGCGACAAGTAAAAGAAACAGTCGTGTTGGTATTATTATAGAGGGATTTTTATGGGACAACTTTTTGGAACAGATGGTGTCAGGGGGATTGCAAACCTTGACCCCATAACCAGTGAAATGGCCATGAAGTTGGGTCGTGCGGCGGCCTATGTGTTTCGTAAGCGAGAGGGGCGCCATAAAATCATTATAGGAAAAGATACTCGGATTTCCGGGTACATGCTGGAGTCGGCTTTAACGGCGGGATTATGTTCGATGGGGGTGGATGTGCTTCTCGTCGGACCGCTGCCGACACCCGCGATTGCTTTCTTAGCCAGGAGCCTTCGTGCGGACGCCGGTGTGATGATTTCCGCTTCCCATAATCCGTACCAAGATAACGGGATTAAGTTCTTTTCGAATGATGGCATGAAATTGCCGGATGAAATAGAACAACGAATTGAGGAACTTATTGTATCGAATGAAATTGAACATATTCGTCCTACAGCAGATGCCATTGGCAAAGCGTTTCGTATTGATGATGCCGAAGGGCGATACATAGAATTCGTCAAGCGGTCCTTACCGCGTGAAATGGATTTTCAAAACTTACGAGTTGTGTTGGATTGTGCCAATGGGGCAGGGTATCACGTCTTTCCAAAAGTCATTCGTGAATTAGGGGCGAAGGTATGGGTCACGGGGAATGAACCTGATGGCCTGAATATTAATGACGGGTGTGGGGCGGTTCATCCGGAACGGCTCCAGCAAATGGTCTGTGATCGAAAAGCTGATATCGGAATTGCGTTGGATGGTGACGCGGATCGTGCCATATTTGTCTGTGAACAAGGACATGTCGTCAATGGAGATCACGCTCTGGCCGCTTTTGCCTTAGACCTGAAGCAGCAAGGGCGCCTCAAGAACGAGACGGTGGTCGGGACGGTCATGAGTAATTTTGGCTTTGAAATGTGCATGCGCGAGGCTGGCATTACCTTAGTTCGCACAGCCGTGGGTGATCGATATATCTTAGAACGCATGGTCGCGGATCAATATAATTTAGGTGGAGAGCAATCCGGCCATATGATTTTTATGGATTATCACACGAGCGGGGATGGCCTCATCTCCGGGTTACAAATGCTGAAGCTGATGAAGCGGGCGCAGAAGCCCCTTTCAGCAATTGCTCAATGTATGCAGGCCACCCCACAAGTTCTGCTGGGGGTGACGGTTCCTCATAAACCTGACTTAGAGACTCTCCCGGTTCTTCAACAGGCCATTCAGGACAAAGAACAGCAGTTACATGGAACCGGTCGTATTCTTGTGCGGTACTCGGGGACCGAGCCGCTGCTCCGGGTCATGGTGGAAGGGCAGGATGGTCGCGTCATACAAGCGATTGCCGAAGATTTAGTGAATGTGGTGAAATCGTGTATTCATTAATCATGTGCATCGATCATTGTGATATTACATGGAGTGGTTTCCTACCTGGCCGGGTTGTGGCTCGGCGTGTTTCTCCCTCTGTTTCCCCTCTCACTTCTGGGGGCTCTTCTTAGTTTTGGTCTCGCTCTAACGTGGTTTGAACAAACTGGATTGCTTTCCCGCTGGGGAGGCCTCTTGCTGTTTTCCATGGCGTTGCTTGGGATGGGTCATGCCCATTGGGCCGTCATGGGCAAGCTCGAGAGCCCGCTGCGGGCCCTGCTGACGGAATCTCCCGTCAAGGTTCAAGGTGTGATTGTCGCTCCGGTTCGGCAGACTCCGGATGGGCTCATTCTGCTCGTGGAGGCCAGACGAATCGGCGCATCGGAGCCACAACCCATTCATGGGCGGATTCGCCTCACCTGGCGAGAGCCGGATGCGGCTCTCGCCTATGGAGATGAGGTAGGTGTCACGACACGCTTGCGAGAACCGTATGGCACCCTCAATCCTGGGGGATTTGAGTATGGCGCCTATCTTCAGCGAAAGGGTATTCAGGCTGTGGCGACGGTCTCTGGTCCCAATGGGGTGACACGACTGGCCCATGAACCGGTGACGCTGTGGGGAGGGGTGATGGGACGCGTCGATCACTGGCGACAGGCCATTCATCATGCCGCCACCACGAGTTTGTCTTCCCCTGCCACAGGGTTATTTCTGGGGATGATTATTGGAGAGCAAAGCTTTGTTGAGCAGGATATTCGCGATGCCTTCATGGCGAGTGGCACGGTCCATATTCTTTCCATTTCGGGGTCGCACCTTGGCCTCTTAGCCCTTGTGGTTTTTGGGGGAACCCGGTGGAGCGTCCGTCGCCTACCCACGTCATGGCTTGAGCGAGTATCCATCTATCTGACCGCCACGCAATTAGCGGTGGTGGTTACCTTGCCGATCGTCACGCTGTATATGCTCTTAGCCGGAGCAGAAATGGCTACGGTGCGGTCGTGGATCATGATCGTGGTCTGTAGTCTCGGGGTATGGTTGGGGAGAGAGCGCCATCTGATCACCGCTTTAGCCGTGGCAGCGCTTTTGATGGTCTTGCCCAATCCCGAAGCCATCCATGATATTTCTTTTCAATTATCGTATCTGTCGGTCGCCGCCATTGGCATGGTGCTGGTATCCAGGAAAAACAAAGATCCCGACACTGGAAATCTTGAGATTCAGGAATTAGGTGAAGCCCCAAGTTGGTGGACGAACCTGTGGAAAAAAGGACAACTGGCCTGGCTGATCACGTTGGCTGTCACTCTCACGACCTTACCGTTGGTGGCCTACTACTTCCATCAAATCCCATGGCTAGGCCTGTTCACGAATATGGTGGTTGTCCCCATGGTGGGCATCCTCGTGATTCCGCTTGGGTTACTGTCGGCGATCATCGTCTTGATCAGCGGGGGAGAGATGCTCCCTTTTGCAACGGCCAATCAATGGCTGTTTGATCTATTGGCGCAAGGAGTGGTGGGTTTAGCACAAGTGCCGGGTGCGGAATGGTATGTGGCCTCGCCGAGTCTCAGCTCAATATTGGTATTTTGGGGGGTATTGGCTGGTTGGGTGGTGTTGCGGCATCGGCCGATCATTCGATGGAGCTGTGCCACCATCTTGGTGGCGGTTCTGTCCTGGTGGGCCTGGTCGCCGCGAACACATTGGGACCCGGGATTTTTACGGGTCACTTTTCTGGATGTGGGACAGGGGGATGCTGCGTTTCTTGAATTACCAGATGGGCAAACGGTCTTGATTGATGGCGGGCCGGCATACCGGCGTCTAGACATGGGACGCGCCGTAATCGGCCCCTATCTCTGGAATCAGGGCATTCACCGAATCGATCATGTGATCGCCACACATCCACAATGGGATCATGTGGGTGGCTTGCCTTGGGTGTTGCAAGCGTTTGACGTGGGAACCTATTGGAGTAATGGGGTTTCACGGCCACAAATGTTTTACCAACGTCTTCAAACCGCTGTGCAAAAGGGTGAGCTCAAGGAGCACGTCATTGCGGAAGGAGAAGACATTATGGTTTCAGGCTCCTGTGAATTATCCGTCTTGAGTCCTCCTGCGACGAACCCTTCACCCAGGGCTGATCCATCGCAGGATATCAGCGGGACAGATCTCAATAACCGTTCCTTGGTAACCAGGCTGGAATGTGGCCCGCATTCGGTATTATTCACGGCTGATGCCGAGCAGCAAGCCCTAGAACAGTTACAACGCATACCTAGGGGGCATTCAGCAACGGTAGTCAAGGTTCCGCACCATGGCGCGAAGAGTTCCCTTCATGATGGATGGGTCAAGCAGTTAGAGACGCAAGCCATGGTCGTCTCAGTCGGATCACACAATCGCTATGGCCATCCGGATTCTGAGGTCATCGCCGCTTATGAAGCACGAGGAATTCCCCTCTATCGGACAGATCGTGATGGCG
>Ga0224496_10002064_pt1 | contig 12129 bp, 5 predicted proteins | sample SF_Jul11_sed_USG_2_FD_168127 | JGI IMG/M metagenome (GOLD analysis project Ga0224496, IMG submission 168127) | Sediment microbial communities from San Francisco Bay, California, United States - SF_Jul11_sed_USGS_8_1 | ecosystem: Environmental > Aquatic > Marine > Sediment | place: USA... | reverse complement strand
TGGGCGCGCAGCCGCCGCAGTCGCTCGGCGAGCACTGCGTCGTCGGTGGTGACGCAGCCCGCGTCGCCGGCCGCGCCGAGGCTCTTGGCCGGGTAGAAGCTGAAGCAGCCCGCCGCGCCCCACGCGCCCGCGTTGCGGCCCGCGCGCGACGCGCCGATGGCCTGGGCGGCATCCTCGACCACGGCAAGCCCGTGCGCATCCGCCAACGCGCGAATGCGGAGCATGTCTGCACAGCGCCCGAAGAGGTGCACCGGAACGATCGCGCGCGTGCGCGGGGTGAGCGCCGCCGGGAGTCCCGCCGGGTCGAGATTGAAGCCGTTCTTCTCGACATCGACGAAGACCGGTCGCGCGCCGGCCAGCACGATCGCTTCGACCGTCGCGAAGAAGGTGAGCGGCGTGGTGATCACCTCGTCTCCGGGCTGCACGCCGCAGGCGCGCAGGGCCAGGATCAGCGCCTCCGTTCCGGAGCCGACACCCACCGCGTGGCGCGCGCCGACGAACGCCGCGATCTCCGCCTCGAAGGCCTGCGTCTCCGGGCCGAGCACCCACTGCCCGGAGCGCAGCACGCGGAGCACGGCCTCTTCACAGGCGGCGCCCACCTCCGAGTACTCGGCCAGGAGATCGACGATCGGTATGCGGGTGTGCATCGGAGGGCGGAGAATAGCGGCGCCGCACCCGGCTTGCTGCCCGCCGCACCGGGTCTTCTCGCGCTCCGGGGGCACCCCCGCGTCCCCGAACCCGGGCCTCGGCGCGCCGCACGCGAGCCCGCGCCGGGGCGGCGCGTGAATTCTTCAACTCCGCGTTAAACCGACACTTCCGCATGACCGATGAAGCGCCCGGGTGACATTGTGCGCCCGGCTACGCGCGTGACCGCGCGCCACTGAAAGATTCCGCTCGAGGTGCAAGACATGAGTTCGAACGGCCATGCGACGCATTGCTTCGCCAAGGGTTTTGCCACGCTCCTGGTCCTGCTTGCGAGTGCCGGCAGCTTCGGCTGTGCGACAGGGGGAGACGGCTGGCGCGCCGGGCTCGAGGCGTATCGGGATGGCCGCTTCGAGGACGCGGAGGTCATCTGGCTCGAGACGCTCGGCGAGGCCGAAGCCTACGGCGAGGACGACCCGCGCCTGGCGCAGAGCCTGCGCATGCTGGGCAACCTCTACGTACAGACCGGCCACTACGACGAGGCGCGCCCCGTGCTCGAGCGCTGGGTGGAGATCCAGGAACGCCGCGGCGAGGTGGGCTCCGTCGAGTTCGCGGAGGGGATCGAGGCGCTGGCCGGCGTCTACCTGCTGGAAGGCGATCTCGACCGAGCCATCGGTCTCTACGAGAGCGCCCGGGAGATCCGCGAGAGCGACGATTCGCTCGACAGCGTGGCCCTGGCCGGGACCCTCGAGCGCCTCGCCGCCTGCTACGACGCGCGCGGCATGCGCGAGGAGGCCACGCCCCTGTACGAGCAGGCCGTCGAGATCCGCTCGCGCGTGCTCGGAGGCTACGACGAATCGCTGCCGGAGAGCTTGCACAGCATGGCGGTGATTCAGCACGACCGCGGCCACTATCGCGAGGCGGAGCACTTCTACCTGCGCGCGCTCGAGATCCTGGATCGGAATCAGCGCGGCGACAACGCCTTCCGGCCGGTCATCCTCACCAACCTGGGCGGCCTCTACCGCGTGCTCGGACGCCACAACGAGGCGCTCGGCCTGCTGGATCAGGCGCGGCGCATGCGCGACGAGAGCGGAGGCCCCGACACCGTGGAGATGGCCACCACGCTGAACGAGATCGCCGCGATCTACGGCGAAACCGGTCGCCTGGACGACGCGGAGACCCTGCACCGCGACGTGCTCAAGATCCGCCGGGAAGCCTTCGGCGAGGAGAGCAACGCGGTCGCCGCCAGCTTCAACAACCTGGGCCTGATCTACCAGACGAAGCGCGACTACGCGGAGGCGGAAGAGCTCTTCCTGCGCGCGCTGCGCATGCGCCAGGAGAAGCTCGGCAGCCGCCACCGCAAGGTGGCTTCGATGCACAACAACCTCGGCGTGCTGTATCGGCAGATGGGCAACCTGACGGGTGCGGAGAAGTCGCTGCGCTATGCGGCGGAAATCTTCGAAGAAATGCTCGGCGCCGAGCACCCCGAAACGGCCATGTCCTTTCACAACCTCGCCGAGGTCCTCTTCATGCTGACCCAGGTGGAGGAAGCCGAATCCCTGGGCAACCGCGCGCTGCACGCCAAGCAGATCGCCTTCGGCCCCGCGCACCCGCGCGTGGCCGACACGCTGGCGGTGCTGGGCCTGATCGCCACAGCGGCGAGCGATTTCGAGCGCGCCGACGACCGCTTCGTGCGCGCGCTGGCCATCTGGGAGGAATCCCCTCCCGTGAGCGAGCTGCAGGTGGGAGAGGCGCTCGCGAATCTGGCGCTCGTGCACTCCGCGCAGGGTCGCTACGACGAGGCATTCGATCTCTACGAGCGCGCGATTCCGATCTTCGAGCGCACACTCGGCGCGCGCCACCCCCTGCTGGCGCGCGCGCGCTACAACCAAGCCGCCACCCTGATGGCGCGCAAGCAGTACAGCGCCGCGATCCGGCATTTCGAGCAGCTGCTCGCGGACGAGGAGGCGACGCTGGGCACAGACGACCCCGCGCTCGCTCGGCCGCTCATCGGCATGGCGAGCGCCCACGTCGAGATGGGCCTGTTCGGCCGCGCGGAGCCGATCTACCGACGCGCCATCGCGCTGCTCGAGAAGACCGAACCGCTGGAGACGCGCGCGCTGGCCTTCGCGGTCGGCGGCCTGGCGGATTGCGTCGTGCAGCAGGAACGCCTGGCCGACTCGGTGCCGCTGTATCAGCACGCCATCATGATCCTGGGGCGCCAGGAACGCACCCAGCTGCGTGAGCTCGGATCGATGCTCGCAAACCTGGCCTCGGTGCTCGGCATGCTGGGGCGCTACGAAGAGGCGATCCCGCTCTACGAGCAGGCGCTCGACGTGCTCACCAAGGCGTACGGCCCGGATCACGCCGTGGTCGCGCGCATGCTCTACGAGTCCGCGAGCACCTACGCTGCGCTCGGACAGAGCGAGCAGGCGCGTTCTCGCTTCGAGCGATCGCTCGCGATCCGCGAGCAGGTGCTCGCGGAGAACGATCCGGATATCGCGCGCAGCCTCGACGGGCTCGCCGCCCTGCTGGTGCGGGATGCCCAGTTCCCGCAAGCCGAGGCCATGCTCGAGCGATCCGTCGCGATCCACGAGGCGAGCGGCAGCGAGCCGGTCGAGCTCGGCCAGAGCCTCGGGCAGCTGGGCCTCGCCTACGCCGGCCAGCAGCGCTTCCCGGAGGCCGAGGAGACCCTGCGCCGCTCGCTCGAGCTGATGAAGCAGCAGCTCGAAGTGGAGCATCCGGCGGTGGTGGCGACGCGCGCGAACTACGAGCGCGTGCGCAACCAACACCCGGCAAACAGCCAGCCGGTGACGAACGAGGTCGAGGACGCGCCCGCTGCGATGCAGGCGGCGCCGAGCGAGGTCGAGGACGCGCCGCCCGCCATGCAGGCGCCGGTCGCGCAGTAGTCATGCCGCTCGCCGCGGGCGAGCGCGAACGTCAGCGGTCGAACCTGCGGTAGCGCAGGCGCGAGGGGCGATCCGCCTCCGCGCCGAGCCGGCGCCGACGATCCGCCTCGTACTCCTGGTAGTTGCCCTCGAACCACTCGACGTGGGAATCGCCCTCGAAGGCGAGCATGTGGGTGGCGATGCGGTCGAGGAACCAGCGGTCGTGGGAGATGACCACGACGCATCCCGCGAAGCCGATCAGGGCCTCCTCGAGCGCGCGCAGCGTGTCGACGTCGAGATCGTTGGTGGGCTCGTCGAGCAGCAGGACATTGCCAGCCTTCTGCAGCACCTTGGCCAGGTGCACGCGATTGCGCTCGCCGCCCGAGAGCGAGCCCACGCGCTTCTGCTGATCCGGCCCCCGGAAGTTGAACGAGGAGACGTAGCCGCGCGAGTTGATCTCGCGCCGGCCCAGCTGGAGCCGATCCCGCCCCGCGCTGATCTCCTCCCACACCGTCTTCTCCGGGTCGAGCGTGTCGCGCGACTGATCGACGTAGGCGAGCGCGACGGTCTCCCCGAGGCGCAGGCTGCCCGCGTCGGGCTTCTCGAAGCCCGCGATCATCTTGAACAGCGTGCTCTTGCCGGCGCCGTTGCCGCCGATCACACCCACGATGCCGCCGGGCGGGAGCGAGAAGCTCAGGTCGTCGATCAGCAGGCGTTCGCCGTAGCCTTTGCACAGGTGGTCGGCTTGGACCACGATGTCGCCGAGCCGCGGACCGGGCGGAATCGCGATCTCCATCGACTCGGGCAGGCGCTTCTCCTCCTCCGCGCGCAGGGCCTCGAAGGCGCTTACGCGCGCCTTGCCCTTGGCGTGGCGCGCGCGCGGTGTCATGCGGATCCACTCGAGCTCGCGCTGCAGCGTGCGCCGGCGCGCGGAAGACTGCTTCTCTTCGACCGCGAAGCGCTGCTCCTTCTGTTCGAGCCAAGAGGAGTAGTTGCCCCTCCACGGGATGCCGCGCCCGCGGTCGAGCTCGAGGATCCAGCCCGCGACGTTGTCGAGGAAGTAGCGGTCGTGGGTGATGGCCACGACCGTGCCCGGGTATTCCTGCAGGTGCCGCTCGAGCCAGGCGACGGAATCCGCGTCGAGATGATTCGTCGGCTCATCGAGCAGCAACAGATCGGGCTTCTCGAGCAGCACGCGGCACAGCGCCACGCGGCGCCGCTCGCCTCCGGAGAGCGTGGCCACGTCCGCGTCGCCCGGCGGCACGCGCAGGGCCTCCATGGCGACCTCGAGCGTCCGATCGAGCTCCCACGCGCCCGCCGCGTCGATCTGGTCCTGCAGCTTCGACTGCTCCTCGAGCAGCGCCGCCATGGCGTCTTCGTCGAGCGGCTCGGCGAAGCGGGCGCTCACTTCCTCGAAGCGCTGCAGCAGCTCGCGCTGCTTGCGCACGCCCCGCTCGACGTTCCCGAGCACGTCCGCAGCGGGATCGAGCTCGGGCTCCTGCGGCAGGAACCCGACGCGAACGCCGGGCGTCGGACGCGCCTCGCCCACGAAGTCCGGGTCGAGCCCGGCCATGATGCGCAGCAGCGTGCTCTTGCCGGCGCCGTTGGCGCCCAACACCCCGATCTTCGCGCCCGGGAGAAAGGCGAGCGTGATGCCCTCCAGGATCACGCGGTCGGTCGGAACCACCTTCCCGAGGTCCTGCATGGTGTAGACGAATTCGTTGGCCAAGAAAGCTCCCGGGTTGGCCTCGGCGCGGTGGGGTGCGCGGGGCACGCTTGGCCCGCCGCAGCCGACCGGGTAAGGTCGGCCCGCGATGCGACACGCATCCTCCCGACCCGCGCGATCGCCAGGCCCGATTCGGACGGGCGTCTATTCTATCCGCCACTTCGCGAGATTCCAGATCGCGACGCTGGCAGTGGTCGCGCTCGCGGGGTCGCCCGCGGCGGGCGTCGCAGATCCTCCGGCCGAGGTCCTGATCGTGGTCAACGACGCGAGTGCGATCTCGCGCGCGATCGGGGTCTACTACCAGGAGCGGCGCGGGATTCCCGCGGATCACGTGGTGCATCTCTCGATTCCGGTCGCCGACCCGACGCTCTCGACGCACGCCCACGAGACGATCTCCCGCAGCGATTTCGAGCGCTGGATCCGCGCGCCGATCACGAGCCACCTGATCGAGCGCAGCCTGCACGATCGCATCGAGATCATGGTCACGACCAAGGGAATCCCGCTGCGGATCGCCGAGGAGGCGGGTGCCACGAACGTTCCCTTCTCGCTGCGGTCGCGCGCCTCCGTGGACGCGGAGCTGGCGGTTCTCTTCACGAATCTCGCGGGCAGCCGCGGCGTGGTCGACTCCGTGAACGCCTATTTCCGCTGCGACGAGCCGTTCCGGTCGTGGCGCGCGCGGCAGCCGGACCCGGCGCCGCGCTACCTGGTCGCGCGGCTGACCGGGTACCAGCTGGCGCTGGATCCGAAGACGGGCGTGCCGCGCGACGTCAAGGCGCTGATCGACGCCGCCACGAGTGGGGGCCCGGCGGGAAGCTATGTCATCGACGAAGATCCCGATCAGAAGGATTCCCGCGCGGTCGCGAATCGGTTGATGCTGGCCTCGGCAGCCGATGCGCTGCGCGCTCTCGGCCTGCCCGTGGTGCACGACCGCACGAACAGATTTCTCGGCGACCTCGAGGCGATCGCGGGCTACGCCTCCTGGGGCAGCAACGACGTGAACAACCCGGGCGCCCCTTTCTACGGCAGCATCGGCCGCATCCGCTATCCGGGCGTCTTCGCGCCGCGCGCGATCACGGTCGACCTGGTGAGCCACAACGCGCGCTCGTTCACGGACCCGACACCCTACGGGCAGTCGCTGCTCGCCGACCTGCTGCGCGTCGGCGCCTCGGGCGGCGCGGGGCACGTCGACGAGCCGACGCTCGCCGCCGTGGCGCGGCCCCACATCCTGTTTCCCGCCTACGCGCGCGGCGCACCGGCGGTGGAGGCCTACTTCCGCAGCCTGCCGTATCTGGGCTGGACGAACGTGTACGTGGGAGATCCGCTGCTCACGGTCGCGGCGCCGGTGCGGCGCACGCCCAAGGACCGGGACGGCGACGGCGCGCGAGACACCTACGACAACTGTCTGCTGCTTCCCAACCCCGACCAGCGCGACACCGACGCGGACGGCTACGGGAATCTCTGCGATGCGGACTTCGACGGAGACGGCCGCGTCAGCGCCGCCCAGGCCGACGGACGCGGCGACCTGGAGCGCCTGCGGCGCTCCGCGCGCCAGGGCTTCTACATCCCCAACCACGACCTCGACGGCGACGGAAAGGTCGATCAGACGGACGTGGCGATCGCCGAGCTCAGCCTATACCTGCCCCCCGGCCCCTCCGGAATCGCGTCCCACGACCGGTAGGCGGAGCGCGAAACGCGCGCCGGCCCCCGGGCGGGAGCGTTCTTCCAGCACGCCGCCGTGATCGCGCGCGATGTCGAAGGCGACCGACAGCCCGAGTCCCATTCCCTCGTCGGGCTCCTTGGTGGTGAAGAAGGGATCGAAGATGCGATCTCGGATCTCCTCCGAGACCCCGGGCCCGTCGTCGTCGACGACGAGCTCGACCCACTCTCCGTCACAGCGGGCTGACACGTCGATGCGACCGTCGCAGCGCGCCCGCAGCGCGTGCTGCGCGTTGACGAGCAGGTTCAACACCACCTGCATCAACTGCTCGCCGGAGCCCTCGACGAGGGGAAGGTCCTCCGGCAGGTCGGCCCTCACGCGGGGCGAGGACTCCGGACCGAGCTGCACCAGACGCAGCGAATCCCTCGCCACCTCGGAGAGACTGACCGGCGCCTTCGCCTCCTCGTGACCCGCGGCCAGGCGACGCAGATCGTCGGCGACGTGCGCGATGCGATCGACGCCATCCAGTGTCTCTCGCACGATCTGGCGCAGATCGGAGAACTCTCCGGCGAGCTTCGCGTCCGGCCCCTCCAGCGCGTCCTCGACCAGGTCCCCCATGCGCTCGACGCAGACCAGATTCGCGCGCACGAAGGCGAGGGGATTGTTGATCTCGTGGGCGATGCCCGCGGCCAGCGCGCCGACAGTCTCGAGCTTCTGCGTCTGGCGCACGATGCGCTCGTAGCGCCTCTCGTCGCTGCGGTCGCGCAGGATCACGAAGACACCGACGGGCGCGCCCCGCCCGTAGCGCACGATCGCCGGAAAGACCTCGATGCGGCGCTGATCGGGCGTGCCGACCTCGAGCGTCTCGCCGGCTGCACCGCGCATCACACGCCTGAGCATCTGCACGAGCGGACCCGCGTCCCGCGCGTCGGCCAGTTCGCCGAGAATGCTCGCCAGCGGCAGCCCGCGCAGCCGCTCCGCGGGGCGCCGCAGGATCCTCTGCGCCGCCGGATTCAGATCGGCGACGATGCCCGTGCCGCTCGCCATGATTACGCCGTCTTCGAGCAGCTCGATCACGTCGCGCCGCGCGAGCGGCAGGCTGTCCAGCAGCTCGTAGCGGAACACCGCGATCGCGATGATCACGAGGGATCCGCCGAGGCCGAGCGTCGCGACGTCGGATGCGCCGGGCATCTCCCGGAGGATGGCGAGCGCACTGGTGGCGAGCGGCAGCACGGAGGCCAGTGCGAGGAGCCGCCCGCGGCGGCGCGCATCGCCGGCAGCCAGACGCCGGGCCGAGGCGAGGTAGAGGCCCGCGCTGGTGGCGACGCAGAGACCTCCCCAGGCGATGCAGATCCAGAACAGGGGCGCGGCAAATTCCGAGGGCCCGGCGGAACGGGAGGCCACTCCGATGTCGCGAAGCAAGAAGTGATGTCCGTGATTCGTGATCAGCGCGAAATAGAAGAGTGTCGCGGGAACGGCCAGGGCGAAGAACATGATGCGCTTGCGCAGGATCGTCCGGACGTGCGCGTAGTGCGCGGCCAGGAGCAACCAGCACGGTGCAGCCAGCAGCGCGCCGGCAAAGGCGAGGTGGAATCCCGTGCGCAGGCCCTCCTCGTCGTGCGCCGTGTGGCGCAGCAGAATTCCGGAGTGCCAGAAGACCAGGCCCAGGAGGAAGCCGAGCAGGATCCAATGGAACGCACTCTTGTCGCGGCGCAGGGAGAGGTACACGAGCATGGCGATCGAGCCGGACAGGATGAACAGCGCCGCGAAAGCGTGGGCGTTCACGGGAGTGGGCTCCCCGGGGTCGGCCGCGCGGGAACTCGCGCGATGAAAGTCGCGCCGCGACCGGATTCCGATCTCACCTCGACGCTGCCCCCGTGATCGTCGAAGATGTCCCGAACGATGGAGAGGCCGAGACCGGTCCCCTCGCCGGGCGCCTTCGTGGTGAAGAAGGGATCGAAGATCTGACGTTGCAGATCGGCGGGGATGCCAGGACCGTTGTCTTCGATCCGAATCAGCACTTCGCCGCCCTGCTGGCGCGTCTCGACGCAGATGCGGGCATCGGTGTGGCCCTCGAGGGCTTGCAGCGCGTTCACCAGCAGATTCAGCACCCCCTGCACGAGAAGCTGCGTCACGCCGAGGACCGAGGGAGCCGACGCGTCGAGCGATACGCAGATTTCGACGGGCGTGCCGCGCCGGAGACGCGCGAGGCGCGTGGCCTCGTTCACGACCTCGTTCAGGTCGATCGGCGCAAAACCTTCGCGCGGCGCCGAGGAGAGCTGCCGCATGTCGTCCACGATCCGCTGGATGCGATCGATGCCCTGAATCGCCTCTTGCGCGATCTCGCGCAGCTCTCCCAGGTCGTTCGCGAGCGCAGACTCCGTCTCCGACCGGATCCGATCGATTTGTTCACCAAGGCGCTGGAGGTGCCCGAGATTGGCGCGGATGAACGCGAGTGGATTGTTGATTTCGTGCGCGATTCCCGCCGCCATCGTTCCCACGGTCTCGAGCTTCTGGGTGCGCCTCACGATCTCGCCATAACGCCTCTCGTCGGTGCGGTCGCGCAGCACCGCGAACTCGCCGATCGATTCGCCATTCTCGCTGCGCACGCAATCCGCGCGCACGTCGATCACCCGGTCGTCCCGAGTTCGCATCTCGAACTGCAGCGTGGACGAGGAGTCGAGCAGCTCCTGAAAGCGCTGTCCCATGACATCGGCCTCGCGCGCGCGCAGCACCGCGGCGAACACACTCGAGAGCGAGCGGGACGGAATGCCGCCCTCCGGGAGCGCGAGAAGCCGGGTCGCCGCGGAATTGATGTCGAGGATCAGACCCGAGCGGTTGGCGATGACGAAGCCGTCCTGCAGCCGCTCGAGCACGTCGCGGTGCGCGAGCGGCACGTTCTCGAGCAGCGGGTAGCGCAGCACCGTGCCCATGAGCAGCAGCAGCGCAGCCAAGGTGCTCGCCGCAGCCAGCGGAACGTGGCTCGGAACGCCGCCCCAGAGGAAGATCCCGCCCCCGATCAGGGGCAACAGTCCGGCGCCCGCGACGGCATGCAAGCTCCGGCGTTCGCCCTGCTTCCAGAGCCGAAGCGCGGTGCCCAGATACACCAGCGCCGTGCCGACGCCGCACGCCGTGGCCCAGACGGCGTACGCCCAGAAGATCGGTCCGGCCCAGACGACGGGGCTGGATGCGGACGGGACGACGGCTCGGAGCACACCTCGGTGCAACGGGTTGCTGAGCAGACACAGCACGAACAGCGCCGCAGGCGCCCACAGCAGCAGCGCGCCCGAGCGGGGGCCGAACCAGGCGAAGCGGGCGTGCCGCACGGCGAGAAAGGCCCACAGCGCCGGCCGCGGCATGGCGCTGGCCAGTGCCGTGCACAGCAGCACGGCGCTGTCGTGGGGCTGAGCGAGATGCTGGAGCCCGAGCGCCGCACTCGAGACTGCGATCGTCGCCAGCAGGGCCAAGGCGGTCCAGTGCAGCTCGGTCTTCGGGGCGCGCAATCCGACGTGGAGGGCGATGGCGAGCGCCACGGTCACGCTGATCGCGGAGAGCAGAACGGAGGGATCCACCTGCGCTGGATCGGCCAACCGGCAGCCCAGTTTGAGCCCGAGCGACCGGCAGGAAGGTCGGCCAAGCCCCCACGAGTCGGCTGCAATCCAGGCTCGGGGCGAATCCGCCGCGGGACCCGCGGCCGCGCCGCGGCGTGGTCAAGCAGCGCGCACGCGGCGCCGATGGACGGAGAACGGTGGGAACGGCACGCGCCAGGCGGGCGCGGGCCGCGCCGTCGCCGCGGCGGCCCGCGTGCGCCAACTGCGAGAATCCGAGCGTGGACGCCAGCATTCGCCAACAGCTCGAACGCTTCCAAGCGAATCCGGATGCGACCGCGGCATTCGAGGTGCTCGAAGAGCACTTCTTCATGACCCAGGCCTGGCGAGAGCTGGCCGCGCTGTACCGACGCCGCGCCCAGGCGCCGTCCCTCGCGGGACAACCTCTCGCCCGGGCCCAGCTGCTGCTGCGCCTTGGCCAGGTGCTGGAGGAGCGCAGCGGCGATGTCGACGCCGCGATCGACGCGTATCACGAGTGCGTCCGACTGGATCCCCAGCTGCGATCTGCGCTCTGCCAGCTGCGCGCCATCTACACGGCGCGCTGCAGCTGGGAGATGGTGCTCCAGGTCGCCGAGCTCGAAGCCGCGGCGCCCATGCCCGGCGAGGAGCGCGCCCGCCTCTTCTCCGAGATGGGCGACATCTGGCAGCGCGAGATGGGAGACGTGGGGCAGGCGCAGGCGTGTTACGAGCGCGCCCGCGTGGAGGCGGCGCATGCCGGTCCCGACGAGGCTGCGGCGCCGGACGGCGCATCGGACCAGGAGCTGGTGCAGCAGGCCTGGCTGGCCTCGGCGCGGGGCGAAGCGCCGGCGGCCATCCAGGCGCTGCGGCGAGCGCTCGAACGCGATCCCGCCGACGTCGCCGCGCTGGACATGATGGCGACCGTGCTGGACGGATTGGAGCGCTACGCCGAGCTCGCCGACATCCTCGAACGGCGCGCTGCGTTGGCCACCGATCCCGAGACCCGCAGCGCGGTGCTCGCGCGGCTCGGCGCACTGATCGAGGAGCAGCTCGGCGATCTCGGAGGCGCGCGCTCGGCGTACGAACGCGCGCTCGGCGCGGATCCCGCGAACGTGTCGGCGCGCGTGGCGTTGGTGCGCATCTACCGGGTCACCGAGGCGTGGAACCGACTGCGTGCGCTGCTGGAATCACTCGTCTCGCACGGCGCTCCGGAAGAGCAGGCGGGGACGCTCGGTGATCTCGGCGCGCTGCTCGAGATCCAATTCGACGACGCGGAAGCCGCCTGCGCCGCGTACGAGAAAGCGCTCGTCTTGGATCCGAACGACGAGCGCGCGCAGCAGGGCTTGACGCGGCTGCGAGAGACGCAAAGCGGTGACGAATCCATCACCAACGTGAGCACGCTCCTCGGGCTCTTCGATGCGGGCGCAGATGGCGAGGCGCGGCCGCGCGGTGGATCGGCCGAGAATCGGGCGGTGCGCGTGGAAGGCGTGCTCGAACGCAAGCTCGCCGGACTCGAGGCCAGGCGAGAGGGGCTCACGCCCGACGCCGTCTCGCTGCGCCTGCGCATCGCCGAGCTGCGCAGCAACAAGCTCGACGATCTCGCCGGCGCGATCGCGGTGCTCGAGCCGGCGCTGGCGTCGGATCCCGCGC
>Ga0224496_10002063_pt1 | contig 12131 bp, 11 predicted proteins | sample SF_Jul11_sed_USG_2_FD_168127 | JGI IMG/M metagenome (GOLD analysis project Ga0224496, IMG submission 168127) | Sediment microbial communities from San Francisco Bay, California, United States - SF_Jul11_sed_USGS_8_1 | ecosystem: Environmental > Aquatic > Marine > Sediment | place: USA... | reverse complement strand
CCGACACGCCAACAATCCCGATCTTCATTTCATCCGCCATGACTGCACAAGCTCCGCCCAATGATCCTGGACGGAGTTAAAGCATATTCGGGAACGGGATGCGAGAGGGGGGAGGGTAGAGAGCTCGACCCTACTCGGTCAGGTCGTCCCAGAATTCCTTCACCTTGGCGAAAAATCCGTGATGTTCGGGCTGATGCTTGGAATGGCCACCGCCGGCCTCGTCGAATTCCTGAAGAATTTCCTTCTGGCGCTTGGTCAGGTTCACCGGGGTTTCGACCTGGGCCTCGATATACATATCGCCGCGATTTTTTGCGCGCAGGATACTCATGCCCTTGTCGCGCAAGCGGAACCGCTGACCGGTCTGGGCGCCCGCCGGAATATTGACCTTGGCGCGACCGCCCTCGATGGTCGGCACCTCGATGGAACCGCCCAGCGCCGCGGCGCTCATCGGGATCGGCACCCGGCAATAGAGATCGGCCCCTTCACGCCGGAACAGCGCGTGCGGCCTGATCGAAAGAAAAATATAAAGGTCCCCGGGCGGCCCGCCCCGCAGGCCCGCCTCGCCCTCGCCGGCAACGCGGATACGGGTGCCGTCCTCGACGCCGGGCGGGATATTGACGGCCAGCGTCTTTTCGCGCCTTGAGCGGCCCGAACCATGACATTCCACGCAGGGATGATCGATAACACGGCCCTGTCCCTGACAGTTGGGGCAGGTGCGCTCGATGGTAAAGAAACCCTGCTGCGCCCGTACCCGGCCCGCGCCTTGGCAGGTGGGGCAGGTGACCGGCTGGGCCCCGCCCTCGGCGCCGGAACCGCTACAGCCGGTACAGGTGGCGGAGGTCGGCACGCGGATTTCCGGCTGGCGCCCCTTGAAGGCGTCTTCCAGGGTTATTTCCATGTTATAGCGAAGGTCGGCGCCGCGGGTGGCAGCGCTACCGCGGCGGCCACCGGTAAACTCGCCGAACATTTCATCGAAAATATCGGCGAAACCCGAGGCGAAATCAAATCCGCCGCGATGACCGCCGCCACCGCCGCCATTTTCGAATGCGGCATGGCCAAAGCGATCATAGGCAGCGCGTTTCTGATCGTCCTTCAGAACCTCGTATGCCTCGTTAACTTCCTTGAAACGGGATTCCGCCTTTTCGTCGCCCGGATTTCGGTCGGGGTGAAATTCCATCGCCAATTTACGATAGGCCTTCTTGAGCGCGGCCATATCCGCATCTCTCGAAACCCCCAGGAGCTCATAATAGTCCTGCTTCGACATTCCAACCCCTAACCGTCGTTACCCCGGCAGCCGAAGGGCCGCCGGGGGTTCGTTCAATCGATTGCACCGCGCCATCGCGCGGAGATTATGGCTTCAGGCGGACTTTTTGTCCTCATCCTTGTCATCGTCGACCTCTTCGAAGTCGGCATCAACGACATTTTCGCCCTCGGCCTGGCCTGCGTCTCCGGCATCGCCCGTCGACGAGCCCTCGGCTTCCTGGGCGGCCTTGTACATGGCCTCGCCCAGCTTCATGGAAGCCTCGGTCAGCGCCTGGGTTTTCGCCTCGATTTCAGCCAGATCCTCGCCTTCCATCGCGGTCTTCAGCGCGGCCGATGCCGCTTCGATCGCTTCCTTATCGGCGGGCAGAACCTTGTCGCCATGTTCTGCCAGGCTTTTCTCGGTTGCATGGATCATGCTGTCGGCCTTGTTGCGGGCCTCCACCATTTCCTTGCGCTTCTTGTCTTCCTCGGCATGCGCCTCGGCATCCTTGACCATGGTTTCGATATCGGCATCCGAAAGACCGCCGGAAGCCTGGATGCGAATCTGCTGCTCCTTGCCGGTGGCCTTGTCTTTCGCCGAGACGTTGACGATGCCGTTGGCGTCGATATCAAACGCAACCTCGATCTGCGGAACGCCACGCGGCGCCGGCGGAATGCCGACCAGGTCGAACTGACCCAACAGCTTGTTGTCCGCCGCCATTTCGCGCTCGCCCTGGAACACGCGGATCGTCACCGCGGTCTGATTGTCCTCGGCGGTCGAGAAAGGCTGACCCTTCTTGGTCGGGATCGTCGTGTTACGATCGATCAAGCGGGTGAACACACCGCCCAGGGTTTCAATACCCAGCGACAGCGGAGTCACGTCGAGAAGCAACACGTCCTTGACGTCGCCGGCCAGAACACCGCCCTGAATCGCCGCGCCAATGGCCACGACCTCGTCCGGGTTCACGCCGCGATGGGGTTCGCGCCCGAAGATTTCCTTAACGGTCTCAATGATCTTGGGCATGCGGGTCATACCGCCGACCAGGATTACCTCGTCGATCTCGCTGGCCTTCAGGCCGGCATCCTTCAACGCGGCCAGGCAGGGCTTGACGGTTTTCTGAACCAGCTCGTCGACCAGCGCTTCCAACTTGGCGCGGGTCAGCTTGATGTTCAGATGTTTCGGGCCCGACTGATCGGCCGTTACGTAAGGCAGATTGATCTCGGTCTGCTGGCTGCTCGACAGTTCGATCTTGGCCTTTTCCGCGGCTTCTTTCAGCCGCTGCAGGGCCAGCTTGTCGCCACGCAGGTCCACGCCCTGTTCTTTTTTGAACTCGTCGGCCAGATAATCGATGATGCGTGCGTCAAAATCCTCGCCGCCGAGGAAAGTGTCGCCATTGGTGGATTTCACCTCGAACACGCCGTCGCCGATTTCCAGAACCGACACGTCGAAAGTACCGCCGCCGAGGTCGTAAACGGCAACGGTGCCGGCGCCCTTTTTCTCAAGCCCATAGGAAAGCGCGGCCGCGGTCGGCTCGTTGATGATGCGCAGCACTTCCAGGCCGGCGATCTTGCCGGCGTCCTTGGTGGCCTGCCGCTGGGAATCGTTGAAATAGGCGGGAACGGTAATCACCGCCTTGGTCACCGTTTCGCCAAGATAGCGCTCGGCGGTTTCCTTCATCTTCTGAAGGATGAAGGCGCTGACCTGGCTGGGGCTGTAGTTTGTGCCATGAGCTTCGACCCAGGCATCGCCATTGTCGCCCGAAACGATCTTGTAGGGAACGAGGCCCTTATCCTTTTCGACCTCCTTGTCGCCATACCGGCGGCCAATGAGACGCTTGATCGCAAACAGCGTGTTTTCCGGATTGGTGACGGCCTGGCGTTTCGCGGACTGGCCAACAAGCCGTTCGCCGCCTTCGGTAAATGCCACCATCGACGGGGTGGTGCGCGTACCCTCTTCGTTTTCGATCACACGGGCGTTGGAACCATCCATAACCGCAACACAGGAGTTGGTGGTCCCAAGGTCGATGCCAATAACCTTGCTCATCTTTGTCTTTCCTTTTCAGCGGGCTCCGGTGGCCCGGATAATCCAGCACCAGCCGGGGCCCCCGCGGGGATTGATAAATTAACGCTCAAACGGGCGCACCCTTCGAGGATGCGAGTCACAGGGCTATATAGGTAGGAGATGGGAAGCCTGCAAGCTTGATCCCGATTCGTTTTTTCCAACAGGGCATCGCATCCGGTGCGCGGCCGCGCGTGCCGGGCTATGGTAGGGCCATGATCGTTTCCGCAAGCTACCGCACCGATATCCCGGCGCTTTACGGCGACTGGTTCATGAAACGCCTGAAATCGGGCCATGCGCTGGTCGCCAGCCCATATGGCGGCAAGCCTTACCGCGTGTCCCTGACGGCGGGGGAGGTGGCGGGGTTCGTATTCTGGACTCGCAACATCGGGCCCTTTCGCAATCATCTTGCCGATGTCGGCACCGTCGCCCCCTTCATGGTGCAGTTCACGGTAACCGGCTATCCCCGCGCGCTGGAACCCGGCGTCATCGAGACCGAAACCGCAATCGCGCAAATCAGGGCACTGGCCAATTCCTTCGGCCCGCGCGCGGTTGTCTGGCGATACGACCCCATCGTCGAAACCAGCCTGACGGCACCGGGCTGGCATTTGGAAAACTTCCGCCGCCTGGCGGCGGCGCTGAACGGATATGTGGACGAGGTCACGATTTCCTTTGCCCAGATCTATGCCAAAACCCGCCGCAACATGGACAGGGCGGCGCGCGATCACGGCTTTACCTGGCACGATCCGGAGGCCGGGGAAAAGCAGGCGCTGGCCACCGCCTTGAGCGAAATCGCCAAATCGAACGGCATGCGGATGACCGTCTGTAGTCAGCCTGAATTTACCGTCGAGGGCACGGCGCCGGCACGCTGCATCGACGCAAGCCGGCTATCGGACATCGCGGGACGCACAATCAAGGCGCGGATCAAGGGCAACCGCCCGGGATGCCTGTGCAACGAATCCCGCGACATCGGCGCCTACGATTCCTGCCCACAAGGTTGTGCCTACTGCTATGCGGTTTCCAGTCGGGAGAAAGCCAAGCGATTCCTGGCGGAGCATGATCCCGAAGCAGAGGCGTTGGAAGCGCGACTATAGCAAGCAGAGTTCCAGCAGTTACGCGCTGTCGCCGGCTTTGCCTTCTTCTTTTTCCGCCGGCTTCTCCGCCTTCGGGCCGCCCTTGGAGACACCCACCATGGCGGCGCGTAGCAGGCGGTCGTGCAGGCGATAGCCGGGCTGCAACATCTGCACCACGGTCCCGGCCGGCTTTTCAAGGTCTTCCAGTTCAAACATCGCCTGATGGAAATTATGATCGAAGGCCTCGCCCAACGGCTCCAGCTTGACGACGCCATGCTTGCCAAATGCATCGAGGACTTCTCGCTCGATCAATTCGACTCCGGCAATCAGGTCCTTCGCCCAGCCCTCGCCATCGCGGGCACCTTCCGGCAACGCTTCAAGCGCGCGACGCAAATTATCGGAAACACTGAGCATGTCGCGAGCCAGACCCACGGCGCCGTATTTCGTCGCCTCCTGGCGGTCGCGCTCGGCCCGGCGGCGGGTATTTTCTGCCTCGGCCAGGGCACGCAACATCTGATCCTTCATGGCCGCCAGGTCAGCCTCCAGCTCGGCGATGAGATCCTCCGGCGGCGTATCGCCATCGCCGGCAACCTCGCTGAACTGATTGGGGTCGGCGAGGGCTTCCTCGACCGCCTCGGCTTCCGCTTCAGCGCGGGCCTGATCTTTGACCTCGATCTCGGGTTCGGGCTTGTCGGCGGTCTGTTTGTCTTCGGTCATATGCTTCGGGTTCCTGATGTAAGGATATCAATCTAGAATGCGGCTTATGAGTTTCGCAGTGTAATCAACCATCGGAATAATACGGCCATAATTCATGCGGGTCGGCCCGATCACGCCGATCGCGCCGACCAGTCGCTCTTCGCTGTTGGCATAAGGGGCGATGATCAAGGAGGCGCCGGCCAGCGTGAACAGCGCACTCTCGGCGCCAATGAAAATCTGCACGCCTTCGCCCAGGTCGGCCGCATCCAGCAATTTGATCAACGCTTCCTTGGTTTCCAGCGCTTCGAAAAGAGCGCGGATATGTTCAAGGTCGGCGATGGCGTTCACGTCTTCCAGAAGATTCGCCTGGCCGCGCACGATCAGCACGCCGCCGCTATCCTTCTTGTCGGACCATGTGGCGAGGCCGGCCTCAACCACCTTGGCGGTCAGCGTATTCAGCTTGTTTTTCTGATTCTTGACTTCATCCAGGATTTCCTTGCGCGCTTCCGAAAGCGTCCGACCGACCAGTTTGGAGGCCATGAAATTACTGGCTTCGACAAGGCTGGACGCCGGCATTCCCAGCGGCAAATCGATCACCCGGTTTTCCACGCCGCCATGTTCATCGACCATGACCACCAGCGCCCGGCCGGGACCCAGATTCACGAATTCTATATGCTTGAGGCGCAAATCCTGTTTTGGCGCCATCACAAGCCCGGCGCAATGGGACAGACCCGACAACAGGGCGGAAGCCTCTTCCAGCACCTGGGGCATGTTTCGGCCGGACACCTTGCACTGGCTGTCGATGCTGGTGCGTTCGGCCTTGGTCAGCGCGCCAATCTGCAGGATTCCATCGACAAAGAGTCGTAAGCCCCGTTCCGTCGGCAACCGGCCAGCCGATGTGTGCGGGGCATAAAGCAATCCGAACTCTTCCAGGTCCGCCATGACGTTGCGGATCGTCGCCGGCGAGAGCGCCAGACCCAGCCTGCGCGAAAGCGTGCGCGATCCCACCGGCTCGCCGGTCTCGACATAAGCCTCGACCACGTGCCGCAGAATTTCGCGCGACCGTTCGTTCAGTTCCGTTATCATGATGCCGGGAATGTAGTGAGCGTCCCGGGTAGCGTCAATGTATGGCGTGCAGGGGGTAGACGTTTGGTCTCGCCGCCGTTAGTGTCCGCGCGCCTGCCAACATCAGAACCTGGAGAATACCGAATGCGTCCGTCGAACCGCGCCGCCAATGAAATGCGCACCGTCATCCTGGAGCCCGGCTTTTCCAAACATGCCGAGGGATCGTGCCTCGCACGTTTCGGCGATACCCACGTTCTTTGCACCGCCAGCGTTATCGAGCGCGTTCCCCCGTTTCTGCGTAACTCGGGGAAGGGTTGGGTCACCGCCGAATATGGCATGCTGCCGCGTTCGACCGGATCGCGAACCGACCGCGAGGCCGCGCGCGGCAAACAGTCGGGCCGCACCCAGGAAATTCAACGGCTGATCGGGCGAAGCCTGCGCGCGGTAACGCGTCTGGACGTGCTTGGCGAACGGCAGATCACTGTCGATTGCGATGTGTTGCAGGCCGATGGCGGCACCCGCACGGCGGCGATCACCGGCGCATGGGTAGCGCTGCGCCAAGCCCTCGACCACCTGAAAACCGTCGGCGCGATAAAGGAAATCCCGCTTCGCGATCAGGTGGCGGCTGTATCGTGCGGCCTGTGGCGGGGCGAGGCCATTCTTGACCTCGATTACGCCGAAGATTCAACCGCCGAGGCGGATTCCAATTTTGTATTCACGGCTTCCGGCGGCATCGTTGAAGTGCAGGGAACCGCGGAGGCCGAACCCTTCAGCCAGGAACAGTTCGATCAGCTGATGGTGCTGGCCCGCAAGGGCATTGACGAGCTGGCCGCGGCGCAAAGGGCGGCGTTGGGGCTGTAGGTTGAGGCTCTAGGTAGGAAGGCGCGTGGTCGTTTCCGACAGCCGGGTTTCAATGGCATCCCATATCTGGGCCTCTATTGATACGCTATCGTAACGATTTATCTCCTGGATGCCGGTGGGTGAGGTCACGTTGATCTCGGTCAGCCAGTTGCCGATCACGTCGATGCCGACAAAGATCAATCCCTTCTCGACCAGAGTCGGGCCGATCGCTTCGCAAATTTCCCGCTCGCGGCTGGTCAGGGTCGAGCGCGCCGGCTTGCCCCCCGCATGCATATTCGAGCGCGCCTCGCCAGGCGGGGGAATACGATTGATCGCGCCCACCGGTTCGCCATTGACCAGAATGATACGCTTGTCGCCCTCGCGCACGGCCGGCAGATATTTCTGCACGATCAGCGGCTCGCGATAAAGCTCGGTAAACAGCTCCAGAAGTGCGGTCAGGTTTTCATCTTCCGGCGACACATGGAACACACCGGCGCCGCCGTTCCCGAACAGCGGCTTGACGATGATATCCTTGTGAACACGCCTGAATTCAACCACCTCGTGGCGGCTGCTGGTGATCAGGGTCGGCGGCATCAACTCGCGGAAATGAGTCACAAACAGCTTTTCCGGAGCATTGCGCACCGATACCGGGTCGTTCACCACAAGGGTCTTTGGGTGAATATGTTCCAGCAGATGAGTGGCCGTAATGTAGGCCATGTCAAACGGTGGATCCTGGCGCATCAAAACAACATCCATGGTCGCCAGGTCGAGCCTCTCGGCCTCGCCAAGAGTATAGTGATTGCCCTTCTCGCGGCGAACCTCAAGCGGCTGCGCCCATGCGTAAAGGCGGCTATCCTCGAAGGTCAGGGCATGCGGCAAATAATAGTATAGCGCATGGCCCCGGCGCTGCGCCTCCATCGCCAGTACGAAGCTGCTGTCCGCATCGATATTAATCGACTCTATGGCATCCATCTGGATGGCGACGGCAAGGCTCATGAAATCCTCCAAGGTAAAGAAATTATGCGTTTAACGGAGTGTCGTCGGGGCTTTAAGCCCGACTCAGGCTTCCTGTCCACGCAGCTTCTGAAGCAACATCGCCGCATCGTGGCGCGGCCCATCGAGCGTCTCGCGCGCAATATATTCCTTCAATGCCGCTACGGCACCGTCAATTCTGCCAAGTAAGGCCGCCAAGCGCGCTTTTTCGCGCCATAGATACTTGTCCTGCGGGGCAATCCACAACATCGTATCCAGCGTGGCGATTGCCGCCATATTGTCGCCGAGTTGCATCTGGCGCAATTTTAAATTGTTCTGCAACCGCACCAGGACTTCGCGATCGCTGGCGGCTTCGTAATGCCCGGGAAGAAGTTCGGCCTCATCATCACCCTGGGCGCGCAACAATGACCGCAAATCGGCCGCCGACCTCTCCTGGCCCTCCTCGAAAGGATCCAGGATGACGCGTTGCCCCTGATATTCCATGCGCAAGAGGAAATGCCCCGGAAACCGCAATCCGGCAACATCCCAGCCCTGCGCCCGCGCGGCATCGATCATCACAATACCAAGAGCTACCGGTAAACCGTGTCTGCGATCGATTACCCGAAGCAAATTTGCGTTTTGCGGGTCGTCATAGGTGCGCCGGTCGCCCTTGTAGCCGTAATTCAAGAACATGACGCTATTAAGCGCGGCGACCCGTTCGCCAAGCGAACCCGCCCCCATGGCCGCCCGGGCAAGATCGTCCGCGACAAGCCTCAAATGGTCGCGATACCGGCCAAGCGCGACTCCGGGTCGTTCCAGTGATCCCAACAGCAACGCCGTCTCGGCGATTTTAACGCCCTCGTCGGGCGTTTCGCCCACTTGGCGAAGCAGTGCCTGTATTCTGTCCCGGCCCGCCACGATTCAGCCGCCGGTGCCGGCTTTTTGCTCCTTGATCCGGACGTAAGGGATTACGCCACGAACATAATCGATGTCGCGCGCATAGGAAATGACCCGGTCAAGCTCCGCCTGGCTTTGAGCGATGCCAAGCAGGTATATTCTCTGGTTCACCGTATCGATGGTGTAATTGACGCCGCTAATTTGTTCATCGAAGGTGATCTTGCTGCGCAGCTTGGTGGTAATCCAGGTGTCGCGCGCCGCGTCTGTCAGGGTGCTTTTATCCTTGATCTCGATCTCGTTGAGTACTTCCCTGACGCCGTCAGCCTGCCAGGCCAGACGAGCCGCGTCCAACCGGTTTTGCGGTTCGGGAACCAGCCCGGTAAGCAATACCTTTCCCTCGACCACGGAAATATCGACTCTCTGAAATATATCGACGCTGAACTCCAGCAGGTTCTTGTTGATGCTGGCCTGAATCGTCGTATCGGAAATTGCCTGCTTCACTGGGCGTTCCTGCCCCACCACGGTAGCGCCAACCGCCGCGCCGCCAACCACCAGCGGCGCGCAGCCACCAAGAAACGGGGAAAGGGACAATGTCACTATCAGGGCTAGCAACCCTTTAGGAAACGGCTTCTTATTCGGCATTTTCCAGGCTCGCTCGTGTTTGATTACCAGGATATCACACCCCGGGACTGTAACCTTTGCGCATCCGCTCGCCAAGCATCAACCACATGCCTCGGCAGGCGCCATGGCGCCACAAGCATCACATCGAAGCGCAGGTCCAGGGCGGCGAGGTCCGGTCGCCCGGATACCACCCAGCCCGCCGCGCGGATCAGTCGCTGCTTTTGCCGGTCGGTCACCGACTCGGCGGCAAGCGCCAGGTCTCCCCGCGCCTTTACCTCGACAACCGCCAGCACGCGCCCCCGACGAACCAGAACATCAATTTCCCCAACCGGGGTGCGCATGCGCCGGGACAATATCCGGTAGCCATGCAGTCTGAGATAAACCGCGCAAAGCGTTTCGGCCCACCATCCGCGCCGCCAGGCCCGCTGCCGGTCTTCGCGGGTCACGATCCGTCCACCTCGCCACCCTTCAACAGTTCCAGTGCACGCGCATATACCTTGCGACGGGGCTGGCCGCTGGCCTCGCTGACCGTCGCGGCGGCATCGCGCAAACTCATACTCCGCAAGGCTTCACGCAACATGCCGTCGATATCGACCTCGCCCAGATCCTTGCCCGGCGCCCCAACGACAATCACGACTTCGCCCTTCGGCGCACCCGCCGTCGCATAATGCGCCGCCAGTTCATCCAGGGGACCGCGGCGAATTTCCTCGTACAGTTTGGTCAACTCCCTGGCGACCGCCGCCGGCCTGGGGCCAAACAACTCTGCCATATCTTTCAGGCTTTCGGCCAACCGGCGGGCCGATTCGTAGAAAATAAGGCTGGCCGGAATCGCGGCGACTTCCTGCAGCGATTGCCGGCGCGCCGTTCGTCGGGACGGCAAAAAGCCGGCAAACAGGAAACGGTCCGTCGGCAATCCCGCCGAAACCAGCGCCGCAAGGCTGGCCGAAGCGCCCGGCACCGCATAAACCGCAATATTTTCGGCGGCCGCCTCGCGCACCAGTTTATAGCCGGGATCGGAAACAAGAGGAGTTCCCGCGTCGCTTGTCAGGGCTATTGTTTCGCCCGCACGCAGGCGTTCCATCAGCTTCGGGCGAATAATTTCCGCATTATGTTCATGATATGGAAAGATTTTTGCCGCAGTAATGTCATATGCGCGAAGTAGTTTTTGCGTAACTCTGGTGTCCTCGCAGACCAGTATGTCAACATTGGCCAGAATATCGAGGGCGCGCAGGGTGATGTCACGGATATTGCCGATAGGCGTTGCAACGATGTAAAGTCCCGGCAATAGTTTACTTTCGGTCTTTTGGCCGCTAGGTTGAGCCTGGGTTTTTTCATTAGCAATTACACTGGCGGAGTCGCCAATACATGCTGTCCTGTCTTTGTCGTTTTCCTTCGACACGATTCGCTCTCGTCGCCACGGTTGGCATTACAATTATTCTTACTGGTTGTAGCGCCGACAGGCCTGGTGGAGCAACCGGAGATCCGACCGATCTTCGTGCGCAACGCAACAGCCTGCGCAAACCCAGCCCGCCGTGGCCCTCCGCGCCGAGCCTGCCTCCGCTCGCGGATCTCGAACTGGAGATCACGCCAAAGGGGCGCGCCACATTCAGGCCGACCGATAGCGGACCGGCGCCGGCCGCCAAGGGAGTGCCGGTTGCCATCCTGTTGCCGCTCAGCGGACCCCGCGGCGAGCTAGGCAAGGCCATGCTGGATGCGGCGCAGTTAGCCGTCTTCGAGGTTGCCGGCCAGAACTTCATCCTGCTGCCATACGACACCAAGGGCACGCCGGAAGGCGCCGCGGAAGCCGCGGCCCGGGCCATGGGCCGGGGCGCCAAGCTGGTTCTCGGTCCGTTACTGGCTGACTCGGTGGCCAAGGTGGCGCCGCAGACACGAATTTCGGACATCAATGTTGTCGCCTTCTCGAATTCCAAGCGCGTCGCCGGCAATGGCGTCTATGTCCTGGGGTTTGCGCCGGATCAACAGGTCGACGCGATCGTCGATTACGCAGCCGGACAAGGGCTGGTCAGTTATGGCGTGGGGGCACCGTCGAACGGATATGGCGAACAGGTAGTCGACGCGCTTTATCAGTCGGCGGAACGGCGCGGCGCGGTGGTTACGCGAACAGCGTATTACGACCCGTCGGCAACCGATTTTTCCGAGCAAATTCGCGCACTGACGGATTATGACCAGCGGCGTGAAGCCCTGCTTCAGCAAATGGCGGAACTGGAAGGCAAACAGGACGAGGTTTCCCTGCAGGCCCTGGCCAAGCTGGAGACCATGGACACCATAGGCGACGCACCGTTCGATGCGGTTATCCTGCCCGATTCCGGTCAGAATCTGCGGACCCTGGCGGCTCTGTTGAATTTCTATGATGTCGAGCAGCCGGCGGTGCGTATTCTGGGCCTGCGGGCTTGGGACGAAACACCGGAAATCGCCGCTGAACAAGCCGTGCAGGGTGCCTGGTTCGCCGCTCCGCCAATCGAGGAGCGCAAAAAGTTCGACATTCGCTTCAAGGCGGCCTTCGGCTATACCCCGCCTCGCCTGGCATCATTGTCATATGATGCGACGGCGATGGCCGCGCTGTTGGCGCAATCGCCATCGGCAACCGACTTTTCCGCATCGGCCCTGACCGACGCGAACGGGTTCAGGGGCGTCGACGGCATTTT
>Ga0224496_10002062_pt1 | contig 12132 bp, 15 predicted proteins | sample SF_Jul11_sed_USG_2_FD_168127 | JGI IMG/M metagenome (GOLD analysis project Ga0224496, IMG submission 168127) | Sediment microbial communities from San Francisco Bay, California, United States - SF_Jul11_sed_USGS_8_1 | ecosystem: Environmental > Aquatic > Marine > Sediment | place: USA... | reverse complement strand
AAAAAAATCCCGGCTCAAATATGGCCGGGGAGGATGGTTTCAGAGTTTAAGGCTCTATTAACGCGCTCTTCTTTATCACGTCGGGGCCGTAAATCCTGGTTCTGATATCGTCGATGTTTAATTCGTTGAGTTCCATGGTTTGGGGGGATCGGCTCAAGCTTTGAAGGTGCGTCCAGCCCAAGAAGCTTCGCCTGGCGCTCCATGGCCTTCAACATCAGGCTGGCGGCCTTCCAATCCCCTTCCATGGCCGCTTTATAGCTTTTGCCGATAATGGCCTCAAGCCGCATAAGGGCGATATCCCGCTCCATGATCGCTGTTTCATGAGTTTCAGCTCTAATAGCCTCCAGTTCGCTTTTAATGTACTTGTGGACCATGACAGCGGACACGCCAAGCCTACGGCCTATTTCCGTCAGGGTCAATCCCTCCTTGCGAAGCTGGACCGCCTCCCTTTTCCGCTCCAGAGATATTACCTGCGCCTTACCTGTAATTTTTTTCATTTTTAACCTCTATGGTTAACCTATTATAACATATTTCATGTAGAATATGCAAGGCTGCTAACAGGGATAAAAAGCAAGGTAAAGGTCTAAACAATCACAACTTAGATAAAGGCGTCGCTCTTTCCCTCACTTCCCGGAGCGCCCGGCCAAAAAAGTGTTTAGTGGCTTTTTCGCGTACATCAGCATCGGCAAGTATAATATTCTTCATTTCGTTTTCTCGCTGAAACATCCGAATAAGGCCCTGAAAAAATGTCTGAGAATATGCGGAATAAACCACATCCTGCGGATTGTTCCGAATCATTTCCACCATATCCGGTTCCAGAATATCCTGATTCACCTGTTCAAGGCGTAATATATCGGCTTCGGTCAACTCCGTCCCGTGACGCTCGTTGAAGGACTTCACAATCTCGGATAATGATATCTTCTCATCCTCGGTATATGGCTTTGCCCCGAATTCATTGATCGGTTTCAGTTCCTGACGGTCCCCTGGGCTAAGAGAGGCATCACCCTTTTCCTTCTGCTCCACTCGAAACGCCTGAAGCGCCAGCATGTCATCAGTTATTTCAATATCTGGGGGAATTTCACGATTCGGGAGCAATCGCGCCAACCACGAAAGAGGTGGAGCCGGTCATGGTGTCTTTAAGCTCCATGGTGGCCACCGGGATTCCGTTGACGAACAGAACCACATCGATCCGGTTGGCGTTCTTCTGGCTATACCCCACCTCCTGAATGGCGCTCAGGATGTTGGCTTCATATCGCCGCACCAGGTCCGGATTCAGGCTGGAGGCGGGCTTGAAGAAACAGAGCGAAAACTTTTGATGCGGGGAATCAGCGTTATGCCATTGCGCAGCACCTCCAGCGTGGAGCAGGATTTCAGGCTTCCCTGTAACCGTTTGAAGAATTCATCCTCGGCGGATGTCTTGTATTGCGTTTCCAGCTTCGCCCATTCATCCGGCTGGGTATGTTGAACGAATTTGAGAGTCAACTCCCTGTCCAGGGCAAAGGCCCGGTCATATTGCTCCGGCTGCCGCTCGATATATCCCTGTTGCGCCACCAGCTGGCCAATAAGATGTTCCTGGAGAACCTTTTCCTGGTGCAGGTCCAGAGTGGAAAACATGTTAGTTCAACCAGCCTTTTTGCTGAAGCACCATGTACGCAACTTTTATCTGGCGTTCTGTAAACTGCCGCTTGCGCTCATTCCACTCATAAGTTTTACTAACAACATCTTCAATAGTATGGGCATTCATGTTTGTTGCCACCCAATGAACAGTTGAAAGCAATTCGAGCCCAAATGGCGTTTCAAATCCTTCCACCAAATCAGCTACTCTTTCTATGTGAGCCTTGGTGACTGGCGTACTTTCCAAAAACTTAACGGCATCCTCAATAGAGCCTGGCACAAGCGTCAACTCTTTGTCGGGAGCGTCCCCGCCATCGGCGTAACCCGAGACAAAATGTCCTTCAATTTTTTTAAGCACGTGACTTAGGTTCTCCGCAAACGGCCCATACACAGCTTTATTATATTTCAACTGAAGCGGCTCTCCCGTTTCCTGCATGAAATACATCAGCTTGTGGACTTCCAGCAAAGTTACAAATGGGTCCATAAGACCATTCAAATAGCGTTGCATGAGCGCCACAAGAGCGGCCCGGCCTTTAGTCATAGATGGAACCTCGCTGGAGTGTGCCATTGTGTTGGCTTCAGGCGCTCCAGCAGGTTCATATATAATCACGTCTAACCCCTCTATCTTGCTTAAAGCCGCTTCAATAAGTGTTTTCACACTATTCCACTCAAGTCCGCCAAGCCCACTTCCCAGTGGTGGAATTGCGATAGACCGAATATTGCGAACCCTGATTTCTTCTGTTAGGGAGCGTAAACCTGTTTTAATATCCTCTAAGCGGCTCTTGCCTCGCCAATGCCGTTTGGTTGGGAAATTAATGATATATTTTGGATTAGTTATGCGGTAGGATTCAAAAACAAACATCTTGCCGGGTTGCACGATGCCCTTTTTGCAAGCAGCCGCATAAATCCTGAAATTATCCGGAAAATTATTTTTAAATTGCAAAGCAATGCCACGCCCCATTACACCAACACAATTAACGGTGTTAACCAAGGCCTCAACATCTTCGCCCAGAATGTCGCCCTTTTTATATTCGATCATTGACGCCTCCCTCATCAATTTAATAGTACCATTCTTGAATAGTTTCAACACGCGGTTTGTGCGCCGATGAGCGCAAAGCTTCCAAGGTTCGGCGAACATACGAATCCGAATAAACGCCAATTCGTTCCACTAATTGCCATGGGATAAATTTTTCCACAAGGAATTCAGCCTGCTTGTCGTCCATGTTGTCTTTCCAGTTATTCGCCAGAACCGCTGCCCAGTTGATCTCGTGCAGCTGATCAAGATTGTTGCGCACCTCAAAATAATTTGATCCCGCATTGGACAATGTAAAGGCCCATCGCAAATTATTCTGGTCGGCCCATTCGACTGACTTTTTCAAATCAGCTTCAAGATGAACAATTGGCTCTTGACCACCACGATATGTCAGGTCAGCATTGTTATTTTGATAAAAGATGTAGAGCATTACCGAGCGGGGACAAAAGTAGAACGGTACGCATTCTCCCACATGAAGATCATGATAACATTCCAACTTAAGTTCCTTCATACGACGCTGCTTGATGTGATCCATCCCCACCACTGTGCCTGCTTTTGGTCGGCTGCTCATCATGGCATCAGAAAATAGCCAGTCGTCCGCCACTATCGAGGCCAATCGGTCCACATGGACAATGTGGTAAATCTTGGGGGAGGCTGGCACGCCCGTCATGTGGTTATCTCCTTTTCCATGGTGTCCAGCCGCCGGTCAGTTTCGCCCCGCTTGCCCCAGGTGGTCACGTCGATCTGGCCAGTGACAGCGGCGGTGATGATGGCGGAGCGGAACTCCTTCAGCTTTTCCATGCTCAGGTTGACTTTTTCTATCAGGGAGTCGATCCGTGTTGTTTCCCGGTCAAGGAAGGAGGCGATGGCTTGTTGTTCGGCGAGGGGGGGGAAGGGTATTTTCAGAGCACCAAATTTCTCACCTGTGAAATGAGCGATGGTGGAGCGATTGCACAGTATCTCAAACCAGTTCTGAGATGCTGCATGTTCCAGAAGAAACATTAGATATTGCAGATCAGCCTTTCGGGACCTTACTCGATGCAAAGCATTTTGAATAATCGCAGTATTAGGAAGGTCATTGACAATGCCCGCGCGACCAACATCCCCACCTTCGCATACCAACAGATCGCCATTCAAAACACCATATTTAGCAAGATCAAACTTAGAAGCCCACATTGATGGCAAACTTTTTGTCTTCACTGATTCCCATTGCACATGTTGGGCTTTCAGGTATTGCGTTTCTTGGTCAAATAATGAGGTAGCTTCGGTCTGCAACATTTTGCCAAGCTGTATCTCGTAGTCGAAGCAAGCAGACTTCACCACCCAATGCTCAGGTATCTCCCCCAGCCATTCCACGCCGGAGGGTTTCATGGGGGCGGTGGGGTCCAGGCCGCAGGTGACGGCGTGGCTGATCAGCGCGGAGCGCTTCTCCTTCAAAAGCTCCACCTGCCGCCGCTTCCTCTCCATCAGCTGATCAATCCGCCCCGTCTCCCGATCAAGAAAATCAGCTATCGCTTTTTGAGCGTCAAGGTCTGGGTGTGCAATCCATTCATTAGAGAAATCCGAAAATTTTATTGACTGCCTAACACCACCACCTAAAGAGTAATAGTATTTTGCATGATCAAGTGCGAGAAGCGCATAGGCCCAAAACCGTGGATCATGATTTTTGTCAACTTTAAGTGCATCATACGCTGAAGTAATAATTTCACGATGCTTCACAAGTCCCTGTCGAAGACTACGTTTATCATTTTGAAGGTCAGTCAAGCGCATTACAATATTGCCTGGATTAACAATCTGATATTTCTCGAAACTCTCGGGAAGTAGGCCCTCAGCAGTGCCTATGTCTTTTTCAATAATACGACCGTAGCTCAAAGACAGCAGATTGCCCTCTCTCATTCCAGTATTTTTATTTCCCTTGCATACTTTAAGGGCATGATGCAACTTGCCGACTATCCAACCTTCCGGATTTGGAGCGCCATGAACACGTTCTTGGATCGTTATCATCCCGACACCTTATGTTTGCAACATGAAAGTCTAAGACACTGTCGTTTCATAACGCCCCTTTTTGTCAGAATCGTCATCCCATGAAATAACGATTATATAGGGCGGATTATTACCTTTCCCCATTGACTCGGCTAAAATATAGCTAACTTCGGAATCTGGCCCAATAATTTTCTTTTCCTGCTCACCTTGCGGAATAACTTTATGTTCCAGTATTGGCTTACCGTTCATCGTAATCTCAACATTCTTGGCGGCGGCATTACCAGAATTGCTTATGTATAGCCGATAGCTGCTTCCATCTTTTTCACGTCGAACAGATAAAGACGCCTTTGATCGATCAACAAGGCGGTCACTTTCGCGTTGTTCTTCAATTGCAAGTAACCTGCTTGAGTTGTCCCTAGCTTTTGCAGTGGCATAAATTGATGCCATTATTGCGATACCAGACAACAATAGGCTTGCCATAGTTATGCTCATCCCGACACCTCTTTCAACAGGTTGGCTATCTCCATTTCCGACCGTTTCCTCTTTCTAGGCTCCCAATGCTCCGGTATCTGGCCCAGCCATTCGACGCCGGAGGGTTTATACGCCGGATAGGGTTTATGGCTCATTTTTTCTTCTCCTTGCTCCCCCGGGCTTGCCTGTGGGCGATTTACCCTTTTCCTCCAGGGTATGGGCCAGCTTTTCGAACTCTTCATCCGCCTGGTCCGCTTCCTCCGCCAGCCTGCGCTGGCTGAACTTGTCATATTCCTGGCATGCCAACTCTTTGGCCACTTCCATGGAGACATTCCCTGCGTGATCCAGAATATCCCGTTCGTTAAACTTCAAAAACGCGTCAAGCTTTTCCCGCCAATCCTTCATGTACAGGGGCCTGCGGCGTCTGGCCTGGTCCTCCGCAAAATCCAGATACATGGTTACCACCCGGTTCAGCTCTGATATCTCATCCGAGTTTAAATAGTTTTTGGCGATGGTGGCGTCTCCTTTTCGGACCTTTGCGCCTTTCCACGTGGTCAATCCCATATTTGGCTTGGAAGCGTCTGCGCGCTCGGCGATCAGCTCCCCCGCTGTCTTGCCGGAGACCGCCCAATGAAGCTTGTTCTGGACGATTCGGAAAAATTCCATTGTCTGTCCGGCGCGTGGGTCGTAGTCCATGGAAAGAGTATAGATGTCTCGTATTTTCTGGTAGAACCGCTTTTCGGAAGCGCGAATGTCCCGGATACGCTCCAGCAGTTCATCGAAGTAGTCGGCGCCGTAGGAGCGGCCTTCCTTCAACCGCATGTCGTCCATGGTGAATCCCTTGACCAGATACTCCCGCAAACGTTCCGTGGCCCATTGCCGGAACTGTGTGCCTCGGTGGGACCTCACCCGGTATCCTATGGCGATGATCATATCGAGGTTGTAATATTCCACCATTCGGCGAACTTGCCGTTCGCCCTCGTGTTGAACTGTCAAATATTTCTTTACAGTTGCCTCTGGCGCAAGTTCCCCTTCTGCGTAAACGCTTTTAATATGGTGGCTTATGTTCTGTTTGGATGTCTGATAAAGCTCCGCCATCTGTCCCTGGGAAAGCCATGCTGTCCCCTTGTCCAGCTGGATTTGAATGCGGCCCCGCCCATCCTCTGTCTGATACAGGATCACTTCAGATTGGTTTTCCTGTGTGTTCTCATGAAGCTCCCGGCTCATTCCGTCACTTCCTCCAGCATCGCCGCGATTTCCTTTTCGATCCGCCTTAAGTCCGCATGCATCTCGCCCAGCCATTCGATGTCGGAGGGTTTATATGCTGGATAAGGTTTATGGCTCATTCGCTTTCGCTCCATAAGGTTAAAGAATCCCAGCCATCAGGAAAGCCCATTTCGGCGCATGCCGCCGATTTGAGTGATGCTACCAGCTTTGCCATACGAGAAGGCCAACTGGTCCTGGGGCTGATGGCGCTCAGCAGGTGTGCCAGCAACGCCAGCGGATTGTATATCTTTAGCCTTGTTGAGGAGTCGGGATTAAAATATGCGCATAACTCTTCTGGCTCTTTTGGAATAGTGATCTGGAAGGTAAGATTCCTGTTCCACAAACGGCCATGATGGGCGGCGATGTTGCGAATGTGGTTCAGGCAGGTGAGAAACGAGCCAAGAACCTTTGAATCCAAGCCATAAGTATGGGCTATCACGTTCCGGTCCTTTCTGGCTTTGATGATCTGATACCATTTTACCAACTGGCCAAAAGATAGAATTTCGAAAGTGGACCATATGGGTGGAAATTCCGGCTCTGTGTATTTTCCTTTATAATGCTCGATCCATGTCTCCCAAGAGTTATTTAATTCGGCTGTGGTGGCGGCAAAACAATCGTCATATCCTTTTCGGAAAACGGTTTTGTACGTATAGGCATGGCTTCCATAGGTTGTGGCCAGATGATTGACGATCTGTGTCCTTAAGGAGATTTCGAAACGCTCTATGGCCTCCAGAATCAACAGGCGGAATTTTCTGTCAAATAGATACAGATTCAATGCGTTATCGAAAGAGGTTCCTGCCTTGAACCTGTGATCGTCGGTGTCGGAGCCGGTTTCAAACAGAGCCCAATATATCCTCAACCGGTAATAGCTTATATGGGAAAGATACCGGTTTGCTCTGTCTCGATCAGGAATCGACATGCCTCTTGAAATGAGCAGATCGATCTGTTGATCAATAGAAAGAGGGGGCTTTACGTATTCCACGAAAGCCCCCTCAAATATAGAAACCCGCCGGGGTGCGCGTGAAGGCCGAAGCCAGCAGAGGCGGGGCGGGTATTTTTCAAATCTCTTATATACAAGATATCACCAGACTTTCCACATGTCAAAAACAGAAAATGACCAAAATCGACAACCAGATGTAACCGGTTAATATTCAAGGAGGTATTTATGCTCATTCCGTCACTTCCTCCAGCATCGCCGCGATTTCCTTTTCGATCCGCTTCAGGTCCGCCTCAATCTCCTCCAGCGGGCGGGGCGGGACATACTTGTAGAAGTGGCGGTTGAAGTTTATCTCGTAGCCCACGCGGCCCACCTTGCCGTCGGCGGTGTCGGTGTAGGCTTCATCCACCCATGCGCCGGGAACAAAGGGCGCCACCTCCCGAGCCACGTACTCCCTCCAGTCCTCTTTCAACGGCACAAGCTCATGGTCGCGCAGGCTGGTGTCCGGCTCCGGATTTCCATCCTTGTCCGTGCAGATATCCGCCTCTTCATCCTGTTCAGACAGCGCCGCCATGATCGCCTTTTTCAGGGGAGCGCCGATCTTCACTCCACTATTCTTGAGAGCTTTCCCCAACACTTTTTCAAATTCCGGGCGGCCCTTGAATACCTTATGCGGTAACGCGCCGAAGGCCTTTCGGATAGCCTGCTTCTCTTCATCATCCAGCTTGATGAATGTCTTGGTTTCTTCCAGTCTGGCGATGCGCTCTTGATTGGCCTGGAAATTCAGGCGCAATGGCCGTTCCACCCGGATTTCCCGGAAGCAAAAGTCGGTTGTGTCGAAAATCTTGGAGTAGTCGCCCCATTCCCCACCACCGTTAAGCATTTCTGAATAGATATTTACAATCTCGTGTCTTGCGTTCTCCGGGATTTCCCTTCGCTTCGCCCCCAGGCTTTTGCGCATCGATTTCCAGAACCGCTCCGATGAGGCGTCGATAAGCTGGACCTTGCCCCTGCGGGCTTTCTGCTTTCGGTTGGTGAGAAGCCAGACATAGGTCTGAATCCCTGTGTTGTAGAAAAGGTCGGTCGGCAGGGCGACAATTGCCTCCACCCAGTCATTCTCCAGCATCCATCGGCGGATTTCGCTCTCGCCCGATCCCGCGCCGCCGGTGAACAGGGGTGAGCCGTTCATGACTATGCCTATGCGGGAGCCTTGCTCATCGTTCCGCATTTTGGAAATCATATGCTGGAGGAAAAGGAGTTGACCATCCGATATGCGGGGTGTGCCCGCGCCGAACCGGCCTTCATGGCCCAGGTCTGCCGCTTCCTGCTTGATCGGGTCCTGATACTTCTTCCAGTCCACGCCATAGGGAGGATTGGAGAGCATGTAGTGGAAGGTCTTTTTCTGGTGGGCGTCCTGGGTGAGGGTGTTGCCGAAGGCAATCTGCTCAGGATCGTGGCCTGTCACCAGCATATCCGATTTGCAGATACCGAATGACTCCCCGTTGAGCTCCTGGCCGAACAGCTCCACGCGGATTTTGTCGTTCAGATTCTTCATTTCCTCTTCGGCTATGGCCAGCATGCCACCCGTTCCGCAGGCAGGGTCATAGACCGTGCGGATGATGCCGGTTCCCGTCAGGGCCTTTACATCGTTTGCCAGCAAAAGCTCGACTATCAGGCGGATGACCTCGCGGGGTGTGAAATGCTCTCCGGCGGTTTCGTTCGATATCTCCGAGAAACGCCGGATCAGCTCCTCGAAAAGATAACCCATTTCGATGTTGGAAACCTTATCCGGGTGTAAATCTATCTGGCTGAAGCGGTCGAAAACCTGCCACAGGATGCCGCCCTCCTTGAGCCGTTTGATCTGGTCGGTGAAAAGAAACTTGTCCAGGAAGATGTCCCGGACATTGGGGGAGAATCTGGTTATATAGTTGATCAGGTTGTCGTGGAGTTGGCCGGGGTCCTGACCGTGGAGCTTTTGAAAGGTGAACTGGCTAAGGTTGTAAACCTTGATGTTGCCACCAGCAGCCCCGTATAAGATCATGTCCCTGGTTGGGTCGTCCACACCATGGGGCAGACCTCTTTCCGCTTCCAGCACAGCGTCCTTTGAGGCTTCAAGGATGCAATCCAGGCGGCGCAGGACGATGAAAGGCAGGATGACCTTGCCATATTCGGACTGCTTGAAGTCACCGCGTAGAATCTCGGCTATCGACCAGACAAACGAACCGAGATTTTGAACATCAGAATTTGACACTCTTGCTTTTCCCCTTTGTGAATTTATTTGCCGAACTGGCGCTCAGCTCACTTCCAAGCTTAGCTATGTTTCATGGTAACAAGGCCAAATCACTTTTCATTCGATATGCTACATGGTTAATCACCAGCATGGAAATATAATATTATTCAGTAATCGGTCACATATCTTGTTGATATGTAATCATTCTACCAAGAGTACCACTAGAAAGCGAAGAATCCCAAGGATGCCATCATACTTCAACGGGGTAGCCTTGGCATCCTTGGGCGCTCTTCGAAGAATGCCAAAGATCAGCCAGTGTCTATTACTTTGCGGCCTTCGCTTTCTTCGGAAGGATTGGCATCCTTCGAAGATAATTCCCACTGCCACCCACCGTCAAAACCGGATTTTACTGATTTGACGCCTGCAATGGTCTTTGCGCGATTTAAGGTTCTTTTGTATATCCCCTGTGACTTTGCCAAATCATATATTTCATTGGCTTTCATCGGGCCATCTTTCAGAACTACTTCCAACCATTCAGCCGCCTGAATTTGCTCTGGTTTGGTTCTTTCATTCATACCAAGAACCAGAGCGTCAAAATCGATATTTACCGCGGGTTCCCATACTATTCGGGCCGATTCGCCGACGGACTCCAGTCTATAGGCCAAGCAACCAGAATCTTTGCCAATGTTGTTTTTTAGGGGGCCCAGGATTCGGCGCTCCGGGTCGTCAGAGTCTTTCTCCACCCCCCATACAGCACGCGCCGCCGCGCCCATGCCGATTGAACCAATGATTCTATTAATCGCGGCGCCACCGTTGTTGCTCTTATTCTTGTGGGAAACCAGAATCACGGCCACGCCATACTTCCCGGCCAGCTTGGATAACGGCGCTATAAGCCCACGAACATCTGAATTTTTATGTGAGTCCGTATCTGCCATGAAAGCGGAAACAGGATCAATGGATACCAATATGATATTTTGACTTTCGGCCAGCATAGCCTCTAAGGCAGGTATATCTCGCAAAGTAAAAAACCGCTCGGCGGGCCTGCCTTGCTCGTCCTTCGTCATCACACATTCCAGAAAGTGAATTTTGGTCACGTCCGCGCCCGCTGCGTCAAGCCTTGGCCGGATTGTATCCGCCGGATCATCTTCAGCGTTTGCGATAATCACTTCACCCATGGGACATGGCGTTTCATCCGGCCAGGCGCGTCCCGTTGATACGTGGGCGGCCATGTCTGTTGTGATAAAAGACTTTCCCAAGCCGGGATCACCCACAAGTACGGAAACCTTACCAAGCGCGAATCGGCCAGGATAAAGCCATTTAATCGATTCCGGTTCGATATCCGCAAAGCAGATAATTCGCAAAGTATCACCTAATATCGCCTTCCGCTGGTCTACAATTTCCGGCTCTAGCTTGCCGTTCGCGGTTACCGTATCCGTCTCCAAAGGACGCGCTTGCGCCACGCATTTTCCGAAGTTAATATCAAACGCGCTTGGGGAACCGTTGGCCAGGTCTGGGTATTTCGAGTGAAGGTCCGCCAGGTCCTTTAGTTCGTCAGGCATTCTGATTTCGTAAATCCCGCCGGTAAATCCGATAGCCCGCAGATGGGCAGGCAATTCATTTGCGAACGTATCGCCGCCCGTGTCCGGTTCGTGGATTATAAAAACATCGTCAATGCCAGCAAGGTGCTCTATGGTCAAAACCTTTTTAGCATTGGCGCCAGGAATCCCTATCATTGGCAAGCCATGATAAGCTCCGGCCCATACATCGGATTCTCCCTCGCAAAGGACGGCGTATTGCGTGGCGGAGTCTTGTTTGGTATTCAGGACATATGCCGTTTGACCAGTTCCGGGAAGCCAGGAGGAGCCATCTTTTGCTTTTAGGGCTGTCCTCAATCGTTCCCGAAATATGGAGCCATCGGCTTTGTAATATGGAATTATCACCCCCCTGTCACTATCGCGAAGGCTAAACCTGGACCGCAAATAATCAACCGGAAGCTTTTTGTGCGCCGCCAGTTTATCCACCGTTAAACGGCTTGTAGGAAACGTCTGCGCGGGCTGGCATATTCCCTCCTCCTTTGGTGGGAATAAGGCCGTCATAGGCAAGCCAAGTGCGCCCATGATTGATTCTGCCTTGCATCCCGTGAAACAGTTGACCAAGGTTTTGCCATCAGGTTTTATCGCAATGGATAAGCTGGCGTGTTGGTCGTCATGGGCCGGACACTTGGCCGTCCAGCTTCCGGCCTCGGCGCCCTGCTTCACACCATCGAGGTGTGTTAATAGTTCATTTTCTAGATTGTAAATCATGATATAATGTTCCTACTAAGCTGATTGTTCTTGTTTATGCCCCGGCCCACCACGGCCGGGGCGTTTCTTTTTGAGTCCATAGCTCGGTCACTCCAACGCCTGGGGGCCGATGTCGCTCGTGTTGGCGCGTTCGCGGCTTTCGATCCAGATGTCAATATCAGATAGACGATATCGAACGCTTGCGCCAATTTTGATAAACCTTGGTCCGTCTCCGTTTAATCTGAATTTATTCATTAGTGAACTTCCCCCGAATTGACGGACAGATTGTTTAGTTAGTAATCTGTTTTTCAAGGAG
>Ga0224496_10002061_pt1 | contig 12147 bp, 5 predicted proteins | sample SF_Jul11_sed_USG_2_FD_168127 | JGI IMG/M metagenome (GOLD analysis project Ga0224496, IMG submission 168127) | Sediment microbial communities from San Francisco Bay, California, United States - SF_Jul11_sed_USGS_8_1 | ecosystem: Environmental > Aquatic > Marine > Sediment | place: USA... | reverse complement strand
GACGACAGCCGCCCGGTCGCGGTTACGGCCTGGTGGTAGGAGGTATGTACGCGGCCGGTTGTGGCATCCACCTGCTGCGGCAACTTGTCGGTGTAGGTGGACTTGAGCTTGCTCATCCCCCGGTGTTCCAGGATCAGCCGTGGCAGCTCATAGTCATCGGCCAGTTCCTGCAGGACATCTTCTGCGGTAGAGGGCTGTCCCTTCGGGGTTTTGCGCAACACCGGCAGCCCCAGTTTTTCAAAAAAGATGGTCTGGATCTGCTTCGGTGAGGCGAGGTTAAAGCTCTCGCCAGCGACTTCGAAGGCCTGTTTTTCCAGTTCCAGCATGCGCTCGGCCAGCTCGCGGCTCTGTATACCCAGCATATCGATATCGACCTTAACCCCGTTACGCTCGATACGCTGGATGACCGGCATCAGTGGCAACTCGATCGCCTCATAGACCTGCTGCAGGGGCTTATCCTCTGACAGGCGCCGGGAAATGCATTGATGCAGTTGCAGGGTGATATCGGCATCCTCTGCTGCATAGGGGCCGGCCTGCTCTAGATCGATCTGGTTAAAGGTCAGCTGTTTTGCACCCTTGCCGGCGATATCTTCAAAATGGATCGTATTGACTCCCAGGAAGCGGGTCGCCAGGCTGTCCATATCGTGGCGCCCGGTCGAGTCTAGCGCATAGGATTCGAGCAGGGTGTCCTGCGCTATGCCCTGCAGCTTAATACCGTGATTGGCCAGCACATGGCTATCATATTTCAGGTTCTGGCCAATCTTGCCCAGCGACTCACTTTCCAGCAGTGGCTGCAGGGCACCCAGCACCTGTTGCTCGCTCAATTGCACCGGCGCACCGGGATAGTCATGGCCGAAGGGCACATAGGCCGCCTTGCCCGGCTCGACACAGAAGGAGACACCGACTATTCGTGCCTGCATGTAATCCAGGCCGGTGGTCTCGGTATCAAAGGCAAACTGGCTGGATTGTTTCAATATCGCCAGCCATTCGTTGAAGCGGGTTTCATCCAGTACGGTTTCATAGTGGGTATCAACCACCACCGGCTTTTCCTCGACGGGAGCGGGTTCATCACCCTCCAGCTCCTTCAGCCAGCTCCTTAGTTCCAGGGTCTCGAATATGGATTTGAGCTGCGCCCGGTCCGGCTCGCGGCGCTTGAGCTGGTCTTCATCAAGCCCGAGGTCGAGATCACAGACGATGGTTGCCAGCTGGTAGGAGAGGGGCAGTTGCGCCAGGCTGTCACGCAGGGACTCACCCACCTTACCCTTGATCTCCTCCGCATGGGCTATAACCCCGTCCAGTGAGCCGTACTGGCCGAGCCATTTGGCTGCGGTCTTGGGCCCCACCTTGGGCACACCCGGGATGTTGTCCGATGTATCGCCAATCAGTGCCAGGTAATCGATAATCTGCGCCGGGCGCACACCGAACTTCTGCTCCACGGTTTCCGGATTGAGCAGGCTGTTGTTCATGGTATTAATCAGGCTGATATGTTTGGTGACCAGCTGCGCCATGTCCTTATCACCCGTAGAGATCAGCACCTCGTGCCCCTCGGCCGCTGCCCGGGTCGCCAGGGTGCCGATCACATCGTCGGCCTCGACACCCTCGATGACCAGGCGTGGGAAACCCATCGCATCCACCAGCTCATGCAGTGGTTCGATCTGTACCCGTAAATCATCCGGCATAGGCGGGCGATGCGCCTTGTATTCCGCATAGAGGTCATTACGGAAGGTCTTGCCCTTGGCATCAAACACCACCACCATGGATTCCGGCTGGTACTCCTCTGCCAGTTTACGCAACATATTCGCCACCCCGTAAACGGCGCCGGTGGGCTGGCCATGGGAATTGGTCAGGGGCGGCAGTGCATGGAAGGCACGAAACAAATAGGAGGAACCATCAACAAGGATCAGGGGAGGCTGTTTGGATGCCATAGGTTTTAATTCTTTTTCAAGGAGACCGGGTGGCCATTATCCTTAATTCCGCAGTTGTCCGCTACCTTGTACCGCCATCATCGTCAAAGATGCAGCCGATTATGCAACTGACCCCCAATCCGCTAAAATGCCTCGCCCATGCAAAAACTTATCAACGCCATTAATCATTTCACCGACTGGACCGGACGCAGTGTCTCATGGCTGACGCTGGCCATGGTGCTGGTGACCTCCTGTGTTGTATTTTTACGTTATGCGTTCGATACCGGCTGGATTGCGCTACAGGAATCGGTAAGTTATATGCATGCACTGGTGTTTCTCATCGGTGCCGCCTACACACTCAAATACGATGAGCATGTCCGGGTGGATATTGTCTATTCCAGGCTGGGTACCCGAGGGAAGGCCTGGATTAACCTCCTCGGCAGCCTGTTTATCCTGCTGCCGGTGATGGCATTTATTATCTGGGTCAGCTGGGAATATGTGTTCGAGAGCTGGGCCGTGCTGGAGTCTTCAGGCGAAACCGGCGGCCTGCCCGGTATCTTCCTGCTGAAAAGCTGCATCCTGTTAATGAGTGCCCTGTTGATCCTGCAGGCGATTGCACAGCTACTGCAATCGCTGCTCACCATCATGGATAAAGAGAGCGCCTAATGGATTACATGTCACTCTGGCTGTTTGCCGCGGTTTTTGTCTTTTTGCTCAGCGGTTATCCCGTGGCCTTCGTGCTCTCGGGCACGGCACTGCTGTTTGCGGGCCTCGGCTATTCACTGGGTGTTTTTGACAGTGCCTTTCTCGAGGCACTGCCGAATCGCCTGTTTGGCATCATGCTAAACAAGACGCTCATCGCCGTACCGCTATTCGTCTTTATGGGCATCATGCTGGAACGCTCACGCATTGCTGAAAACCTGCTGGAAACCATGGCGCTGTTATTTGGCTCGTTGCGTGGAGGCATTGGCATTTCGGTGATGCTGGTCGGCACGTTGCTCGCCGCCAGTACCGGCATCGTCGGCGCCACCGTGGTGACCATGGGCCTGTTATCGCTGCCCACCATGCTCAAGCGCGGCTATGATCCACGTATTGCCACGGGCACCATCTGCGCATCCGGTACCCTGGGGCAAATTATCCCGCCGTCGATCATCCTGATCTTACTCGGCGATGTTTTATCCTCGGCCTATCAGCAGGCACAACTCGACATGGGCATTTTCAGCCCCGAGACCCTCTCGGTGAGTGACCTGTTTATTGGCGCCATCCTGCCGGGGCTATTACTGGTATCGCTTTATATTATTTATCTACTCGCCACAGCGGCACTAAAACCAATGGCCATGCCAGCGATTCCTGCACAGGAAAGGACACAAACCGGGCGCGAGCTCAAGCACCAGGTCATCAAACAACTGCTGCCACCGCTGGCACTTATCGTCGTTGTGCTCGGTTCAATTATTGGTGGCATCGCCACCCCCACCGAGGCCTCGGCGGTGGGTGCAATTGGCGCTATCCTGCTGGCGATGAGCCGCAAGCAACTCAACCTGCAAATCATGCGTGAGGTCATGCAGGGCACGACGCGCGTCAGCAGCATGGTGTTTATGATCCTCATCGGTGCCTCCATCTTTGCGCTGGTGTTTCGCGGTTTTGGAGGTGATGATCTCATCAGGGAGCTGCTGCATGACTTGCCGGGGGGCACATTTGGCGCACTGTTTATTGTTATGCTGGTGATGTTCCTGCTGGGATTTGTACTCGACTTTATTGAAATTACCTTCGTCGTCATACCCATTGTCGGGCCGGTATTACTGGCCATGGGCATAGACCCTGTCTGGCTGGGTATTCTCATTGCGATTAACCTGCAGACCTCGTTTCTTACCCCCCCCTTTGGCTTTGCGCTCTTTTACCTGCGTGGTGTTGCCCCCGACTATATTAAAACCAGCGACATCTACCGCGGCGTCATGCCCTTTGTGGCAATACAGATACTGGCCCTGATGATGATTGCACAATGGCCGGCGATAGCCACCTGGTTACCCCGACTCCTCGGCTAGCACGCACGAGCCTGGAACCGGGCTGTATCTAACTGGGAGAAGTTACCCGACACAATCTATTGGACTTTATATCCACATTATTGCGAGGGAGCAGATTTCACACTGGAACGGACCGCCACAGTCAAAAGAATTAGTCCGCAAATGAACGCAAGTAAACGCGAATAGTTTGTTTGTGCACCGCAGGCGCACAGTACCCTATAATGCATATGATCATATTTGCGTTAATTCGCGTTCATTTGCGGACTAATCTTTTAAATTTTTTTATCCAATCATTTTGGGACCAAAACGATCAGGCTATGCTTTCCTGCCACTAGCGTATCGTCAGATACGCCAGTTCGGCAATCGCAGACCAGTCCTTGACGTCCTTCGAAAACTGGCTGAACGACTCATACACTTTTTTACTTTGCGGGTCTTTTTCTGCCAGCTCCAGCACCACCTCACGGGATAAATCGCGCAGCTTTGTTAACACCTCATCGGGCAACTTGCGTAAGCTAACCTTGTGTTTATTCACCAGTGTTTTCAGCGCCGTATTATTCCGTGCGGTATATTCCGACAGCATATTCTGGTTGGCGATTTTACAGGCGTTCATAACGATACTCTGCAAATCCTTTGGCAGGGCGGCAAATGCCTTTTCATTGATCAGCGCCTCCATCGTGGTGCCTGGCTCGTGCCAGCCCGGGTAATAATAATATTTTGCCGCCTTGTGTAAGCCAAAGGCGAGATCATTGTAGGGACCTACCCATTCCGTCGCATCGATAGCACCGCTCTTTAAGGAGGTAAATATCTCACCGCCGGGCAGACTCACCGGCGTTCCGCCTGCGCGGCTCAGTACCTCACCGCCGAGGCCGGGAATGCGCATTTTCAAACCCTTGAGGTCATCCATACTATTAATTTCACGATTAAACCAGCCGGCCATCTGTACCCCGGTATTACCGGTAGCTGCAGGAATAATCCCGAAGGGCTTATAGGTTTCACGCCACAGTGCTTCACCGCCACCATGGTATAGCCAGGCATTCATCTCCTGTGCAGTCAAACCAAAGGGTACTGCTGCAAAAAACTGTGCTGCTTCTGACTTACCCTTCCAGTAATAAGATGCGCCATGCCCCATCTGCGCCGTGCCTCTGGATACTGCATCAAAGACTTCGAATGCCGGCACCAGTTCTTTGGCGCCATAGACCTTTACCTGTAAACGACCACCCGACATATCGGTAATTAACTGTGCAAGATAGTTGGCGCCCGTACCCAGTCCCGGGAAGTTCTTTGGCCAGGTTGTTACCATCTTCCATTTAATCGTCGTCTTTGCCTGGGCGGCAGGCGACATAATCGCCATACCCGTAGCCGCGCCTGTAATACCTGCCTGTTTAATAAATTCACGTCGCTTCATTTTTTCTTACCTGTTATATGAATCAATATATTCAACTGCTGCACTGGCTTCTATCGGCGCACCAAATACAAAACCCTGCATATGTTCACAACCAATGTCCTTCAAAATCTGCAACTGTGCTGCAGTCTCCACGCCCTCAGCGATCACCTGGATATCGAGATTATTACACAACAGGACCAGTCCCTTAATCAGACTGACCGCTGATTCACTGGTCTCAATTTTATCGACCAGGGATCGATCCAGCTTGATTGCATTAACCGGGTAGTGCATAAAGCTGGCCACTGACGCCATATTTTTACCAAAGTCATCAATGCACAGCTGGAAGCCTGCTTCATGTATTTTTGTCAACACAGCTACCTGTTGACTGCTACTTTCAAGCATTTTACTCTCATTAAAATCAAGTGAAATAGCTTCACAAGCTATCTTATATTGTTTGCATTTGTCCTGGAAATAACCAACAAGCTCATCGTCGAGCTGCGTTAATGAAATATTGAAGCTTAACCGGCCCACATCAAAACCGCGTTTCAACCACTTGTCATATTCATTGAAACCAACATCGATAATCTTGAAACCTATGGCACTGATAAAACCTGACTGCTCGGCATTGGGCAGAAAATTTCCAGGTAATAACAAACCCTTGCCTGGTGCATTCCAGCGTAACAGCACTTCCATAGCCTCAATACGAAGCTTGTTAGCCAGATTTATCTGTGGCAGAAAATACACTTCAAATTCATTATTTTTTAGAGCACGATGCAGGTCCCTGTCTACCTGGACCCATTTTCTTGCCATCCTGTTAAGCACGGCCGAGTTTAATTCGAAGTTATTCGGGCTTTTTTTCTGCAGGCTGGTTAGCGCCTGTTCGGCGTAATGCATAAGCCCATCAACATCACCACTATCATCAGGATATACAGCCACGCCTATATCAACATCCAGAAATATCGATTTGTCATCAATCTGGTAGCCTTCCGAAAGGGTGGTTAGTATTTTTTGTGCAACTATACCCACCTGCTGTATATCAGCAATATCTTCCAGCAGTACAGCGTAATCATCTGATGAAAAGTGGGCCACGGTATCACTTTCACGTACATTATATTTTATACGTCGCCCAATAGCCTTGAGTATCTGGTCGCCCGTATCGTAGTCATAACTTTTATTAACAGTAGAAAAGCCCCTGAAATCCAGCAACATTACAGCCAGCATTGAGTTACTACGTCGACTCCTGTCAATTGCTTTTTTAAGCCGGTCCTTAAAAAGTGCCCTGTCAGGCAAGCCAGTCAGGCCGGTATAATTAACGATTACATCGCCCTGCTCACTATTATTTTTTGCCGCAGACTTGGTCATCAAAACAACATAGTTCGCAATATTACCGTCACTATCATTTACCTGGTTAACTGTGACCTTTAGTGGATTCGCCTCACCGCCTTTTAAACGGTGCCATACCTCACCCTTCCATTCACCTGTTTCCCTAACCTGTTCAATAACATCCTTATTCAATAGCGTTTCATTCTTTCTCGCCAGAAATACCTCTGGCTTTTTACCAATTATTTCAGATTGCTGAAAACCTGTAACATCTACAAACGCCTCATTTACCGATACAACCATCTCTGAACTATCGGTTATCATCACTGCATCGTTAGAACAATCAAACATTTTAGAAGCCAGCATCAATCGTTCATTTGCATTTCTCGTTTCAGTAATGTCGTAGATAATTGAGTACAGCAGCTCCTTGCCTTCGACCTGCATTGAGCCATCACGCACCTCGACAAAACGTATTTCGCCATTAGACATTTTATGCGGACAGGTATAGTAACCCGTTTTCTGCTCTTTAGACTGCTTTGTTAACACCTCCAGCTTATCTTTAGATAATATATTAATGCGCGAAAGACTCATGCCCTTCAGTTCATCAAGCGAATAACCATAAAACTCAAGTGCCGCTGGATTGGCATCTTCTATTGTCCTTAATACGGGATTGATAACCAGCTTTATTGCCCTGTTGGTTTCAAACATCTGACGGTATCTCAACTCGCTATTTTTCAGCGCTTTTTCCGTCACCTTCCTCTTTGTTATATTGCGTAAAACATACTGATAGACTTCTTTCTCTCCATAATTTACCTTATGCGCATTGACCTCGACATCAACAATTTCACCCTTTCTATTTTTTATTTTCTGCTCATATAAGACATGATTGTATATTTCGAGATTATCTATCTGCTCCCTGCCAACCTGGCTCTCATTTGTTGCCGCAAGATCAAACAGGCTCATATATGTCAGCTCATCCCTGCTGTAGCCCAAAAAGCTTATTGCAATCTCATTAACATCAATAATCTGGATAGTTTCACAACTGACAATCAATATTGCATCATTGGCATACTCAAATAATGACCTGTATTTCAATTCGGAACTTATCAGGCTCCTGGTTGATCTCTTTATCTCTGTGACATCATGCATAAGCATGTGCAGGCACTGCTTTTCATTTATGATGATCTCTTGCGAGAAGCCAGCCACATCCACATAATTCTTGTCCTTACACTTTAGTTTAAACTCAAACTCGCCTGAACCCGCTTTGATCAAACCCGCAATCAAATCGTGCAGGACCGCCAGATCGATCTCATCGATATGGCTAATTAATCTTATTTTAGAAAACTCTTCCCTGGTATAACCGAGTAAATCCAGTAGCTTATTGTTATAGGTAAATGGTAGCAGGGTAGTTGTATCTAGAACCAGTACCGGATACGGTAAGCGGTCAAAAAACTGCCTGTACCTTTCTTCCAGCTCCAGGTTGAGATTCTGGAATGTTTTTACGACAGTTATGTTTTTACATATCCCAGAGATACCGACAATATTTCCATTCTTATCTCTGCAAGGTATTTTTTTACATATATACGTTTCTCTTCCCGATCCTGTTAGCACCTCAGTTTGCCACATAACCGTTTCTTTATTATTTAAAACTCTTTCATCCTCAAGTCTTATTTTTTCTACTTTCTCAATACCATAAAAACAACTATCACTACTACCAATAACCTCGCGCGCGCTCAGTCCAAGCACCTTCCTGGCCGCATCATTTATCAGTCGATAACGTCCTTTCTTATCCTTAAAAAATACGCCTTCTAATTCATCATCAAAAACACTTCGATACATTAAAATGGGAAGGGACTCACTGCCAACTAATATCTCACTTATATTCAGCAGTGTTTTTACAAACACAATTATCCCCAGGCAGCCAATAACAAAGACGCCGCCATCTATGAAGGCAATTACAGATAATGTCTTTTCGGTCAGATCACCTGCATTTATAAAGGCATCTCCCTGAAACAACCAGATTATGGCCACAAACATGCATGTGACCGCGAAAACCAAATCTCTAGTGTTTTTGTCCCTAAACATAAATATCCGTTATATTAATTGTAAATTGGCATATGAGAGCACTAACCATTTACTGCCTTCATACTCGAAATTAACCTCGACCCTTGCATGGGCCCCCTGCCCCTCATAACTGGTGACCACACCCTCGCCAAATTTTTGATGCATGACTCGCTGCCCTGGCTGTATACCGCCTGGCTCCTGACGCTCACCTGTAAAATAATCCTGTTTAATAGCAACGGTCTCCTGCCTTACATTCGCCAGGTGCTTTTCAGGTATCTCACCAATAAAAAGTGATGGTAGCGGATAGAAATCTTTGCCATACATCCGCCTTTTCTCTGCGTAGGTCAGGACCAGTTTTTCCCTGGCCCGGGTCATCCCCACATAACAGAGACGTCGCTCTTCCTGCAAACTATTTCGCTCCTCCAGTGAGCGCTGGTGGGGAAATAGTCCATCTTCCATGCCGCACATAAAGACCATCGGAAACTCCAGGCCTTTTGCCGAATGCAGTGTCATTAGTTGCACGCAATCTTCCCACGCATCCGCCTGGCCCTCGCCTGCCTCGAGTGCAGCATGGGTTAGGAAGGCCGTCAGGCTATCCATCTCTATATCATCATCATTATGATAATCAAAGCCTTTTGCTGCACTCACCAGTTCTTCAATATTCTCTACGCGAGCCTCTGCCTTCTCGCTCTTCTCTTTACCATAATGATCAATCAATCCACTGTGGTGAATCACATGCTCAACCTGCTCGTGCAATGGTAAATTTTCCACCGCCGTTGCCAGGCCATCAATTAGATTAAGAAAACCCATCAATGCGTTTTTTGCCCGTGCAGTTAAATCCGTGGAGCCTAATATGGCTTTTGACGCCTGCGCTAATGACACATCCAGTGTCTTGGCCAGCGCCCTGAGCTGCTCAACGGTTTTGCCGCCAATGCCCCGTGTTGGCTGATTAACCACTCGCTCAAACGATGCGTCATCATGGCGATTGTTAATCAGGCGCAAGTAGGCCAGGGTGTCTTTAATTTCTGCACGCTCGAAGAAACGCAGGCCGCCATAGACCCGATAGGGTATAGCCTGTGCTATCAGGTGCTCTTCAAATACGCGCGACTGTGCATTTGATCGGTAGAGAATGGCACAATCTGCCCGTGCATTTCCATAATCAACCCAGTCTTTAATGCGGTCCATTACATAGCGGGCTTCATCCTGCTCATTGAAAGCATTATAAAGCTGTATCGGGTCACCTTCATCACCATCTGTCCACAGGTTTTTGCCCATACGGTCATCATTGTTTGCTATCAATGCATTTGCCGCGTTCAAAATACTCGCCGTGGATCGGTAATTCTGCTCCAGCCTTACCAGCTGTGTTCCGGGAAAATCTTTATGAAACGCCTGTAAATTTTCTACCCGTGCACCACGCCAGCCATAGATTGCCTGATCATCATCACCGACCACAAATATCCGTGTCTGCTGCTGTTTCTCGTCTGTTGCAATCAGGCGAATCCACGCATACTGGATCGTATTGGTATCCTGGAACTCATCCACGAGGACATATTTAAAACGCTGGCGATAATGTTTGCGTAATTCTTCGTTATCTCTGAGCAGCTCCAGCGATCGCAATAACAGCTCGGCAAAATCAACAACACCCGCACGTTTGCAGGCCGCCTCATAGGCACTATAAACCCGCACCAGCTGCTGCTGGATGTGATCTCCGCCCGTATCAATATGTGCAGGTCGCAGGCCTTCGTCCTTCCTCGCATTAATAAAACCCTGCATCTGCCTGGGTGGCCAGCACGCCTCATCCATCTCCAGCGAACGTAATACTCGCTTTATCATCCTGTGCTGGTCATCGGAATCCAGTATCTGGAAGGTCTGGGGTAATTCGGCCTCTTTCCAGTGACTGCGTAATAGACGATGCGCCAGCCCATGGAAGGTACCCACCCACATGCCATTCACCGAGACATCCTGTAACTGCTCTACCCGTGAACGCATTTCACTGGCGGCCTTGTTGGTAAAAGTCACTGCCAGTAGACTATAGGGTGACAGGCCCTCTACCTGTATCAGCCATGCCATACGATGTACCAGCACGCGTGTCTTGCCACTGCCCGCGCCTGCCAGTACCAGCATCGGGCCGGGTGGCGCCGTCACCGCCTCCCTTTGCGCATCGTTCAGGCCATCTAATATGTGTGATACATCCATAAGCTAATCAAATAGTGTTGTTAATTCAAAACAGGCATCATCGCCATAATGTAAATAACGAGCCAGGGCTCATGATCGCCGATATAGAATATAAATGGCGTTAAAAATTGTGCAACTGTAAATAATGGACAGGCTCTAACCTGTCTTCTAATTAATATTGCGCCTGAAGCCCAGCCACACAAAAAAGCCGCCGGTGAGGAGTAATATCCAGCTCATTATGGGCAGGCTTAATAATCTTTCATCGAATATATTAAATTTGTCCATGCCCAGCACGGCACATATTAGCATCGCTGAACCGAGTATATTGTATCGGCTTGAGCTATTATTTTGTGCCATCTCTTCACGTAACTGCCGCAGTTCTTTAACCTGTATTTGCCGTTTATCACCTTCTGCCACTTTTTTAATTGCATCGAAAATCAGTTCGGGCATCTCCGGCATTTTCTCTGCGATATAGGGCAGGTTCTTTTTGAAGCCCTGAATCAGTGCCTTTGTACCCACCTGGTTATCCATCCAGTTTTGCAGGAAGGGCTTTGCAGTTTTCCATAAATCAAGATCAGGATAAATCTGTCGGCCGAGGCCTTCTATATTGAGCAGGGTCTTTTGTAACAGCACCAGCTGCGGCTGCACCTCCATATTAAAACGGCGTGCCGTCTGGAATAAGCGCAACAATAAATGACCAAACGAAATATCTTTCAGTGGGCGCTCAAATATAGGCTCACAGACACTGCGGATGGCTGACTCGAATTCATCGACGCGCGTACCTGCGGGTATCCAGCCTGAGTCCACATGCAACTGTGCCACTCGATGGTAATCACGTTTGAAGAACGCCAGCAGGTTTTCTGCAAGATAGCGCTGATCCTCGGGACTCAGGCTGCCGACGATACCAAAATCCACGGCTATGTAGCGCGGGTCATTCAGGTCATCCGCATTAATAAAAATATTCCCCGGGTGCATATCGGCATGGAAAAAATTATGTTTGAACACCTGGGTAAAAAATATTTCAACACCGCGTTCCGAGAGGCACTTCATATCGACGCCCATCCGCTTGAGCCGCTCGATTTCGCCCATGGGCACACCATGGATACGCTCCATCACCATCACGTTACGCCGCGTATAATCCCAGTGTATTTCGGGCACATAGAGGATGTCTATATTCTCAAAATTCCTGCGCAACTGGCTGGCATTGGCCGATTCGCGCATCAAGTCCAGCTCATCGACAATGGTTTTTTCATACTCCGTGACGATTTCTATCGCCCTT
>Ga0224496_10002060_pt1 | contig 12151 bp, 10 predicted proteins | sample SF_Jul11_sed_USG_2_FD_168127 | JGI IMG/M metagenome (GOLD analysis project Ga0224496, IMG submission 168127) | Sediment microbial communities from San Francisco Bay, California, United States - SF_Jul11_sed_USGS_8_1 | ecosystem: Environmental > Aquatic > Marine > Sediment | place: USA... | reverse complement strand
AAATCCCGCATGGACTGGGTCGGCTGGATAAAGGTCCGGCCCACGTAATGGTTGCGGATGACCCCCATCTCCATGGGGATGCCCGATTCCTGGGAGTAACCGATGGCCGCGTAATTGCCCGAATCCGGAAAGGGCATGACGAAGTCGGCGTCGATCTTGTTTTCCCGGGCCAGGATTCTGCCCATCTCCTTGCGGCATTTGTAGACATTGGCCCCGAAGATGTCGCTGTCCGGCCGGGCGAAGTAGACGTGCTCGAAGATGCAGAACTGGTGTTTTTCCTTGGGTTGCGGGAAAAAGGAGCGCATTTCATCCTTGGTGAGGATCAGTGCCTCGCCCGGTTCGATATCCCGGATGTACTGGGCCTCCACCAGGTCGAGGGCGCAGGTCTCCGAGGCCACGATGTAGCCGCCGTTGACCAGTTTGCCAAGGCACAGGGGCCGGTAGCCCTGGGGGTCGCGGATGGCCACCATGGTGTCCGGGGTCATGAGCAGCAGCGAGTAGGCGCCCTTGATCCGGCTAAAGGTCTCGGTCAGGGCCTTGTCCAGTCCCAGATGGCAGAAGCGGGCAAAGAGGTGGACCACCACCTCGCTGTCCATGGTGGACTGGAAGATCGAGCCGCCGGTTTCCAATTCTTCGCGCAGGGCGCGGATGTTGACCAGGTTGCCGTTATGGGCCACGGCTATGGTCTTGCCCCGGTGGCTGGCGGTAAACGGCTGGGCATTGGCAATCACCGAGGCGCCGGTGGTGGAGTAGCGCACGTGGCCGATGGTCATGTGGCCCTGCAGCCCCTGGAGGATTTTTTCGCTGAACACCTCCGGCACCAGGCCCATGGCCTTGTGTTGCTTGACGGTTGTGCCATCGGAGGCGACGATGCCGGCGCTTTCCTGGCCGCGATGTTGCAGGGCGTAAAGGCCGAAGTAGGTAATCTTGGCGGCGTCCGGATGGTTGAAAACGCCGCAGACGCCACATTCCTCGCGGGGACGTAACTTGTCCTGGGTCATGTCTGTGCAGTTCCTTGCGTAACGCGCGTCGGCGCGGGAAGGGCGCCGCCGACGATTCTGGGATTACAAAAACAGAAAGGGGGCGCAGGGGGGCCGCGATGTCGCCAGCCGTTGCCCTACCACCCCATTTCCCGTTGCGAAAAAAATACTATATACCTTGTTTGGCTGGGGAAGGGAATAATTTTGTTTTTCGGGCGGGGAGGCCTTGCTATTCGCGGGAATTAGGCCGCTGCGCAGGGGTGGCGTCCGGTTCTTCTTGGCGGCCGGCGTGGTCGCGGCCCCGGTAAAAGTTCAGCCAGGAGGAGGTATTGTTGAGCGCCCAGTCCCGGGGCGGGACAAAGCCTTCCCGGGCCTCGGCCGAGCGGCCGGCGGCGCGCAGCCGGGCATAGAGTTTTACATAGAGGCATTTCTTGCGGCCCGGATAAACCTCGCACCAGCCGTCCCGGCTGCCGCCGCACGGCCCGTTCAGCAGGTACTTGGCGCAACCGGACTGCGGGCAGAGGAAGGTCAGCTCCGCCAGGGTGCAGTCCCCGCAGTTCCGGCAGCCGAAGGCCAGAAACTTACAAAAATATTCGAACCGTTCCAGACCGCTGGCCAGGCCCGGGCGATCCAGGGCCTGACAGATTTTCCGGCCGGGCGTAAACAGCGGGCCCTGGGGGCGGAAGGCCAGGTTGTGAATCAGGTTGGCCACCGGGTAGCCGATTGAGGCCGGGCGTTTGGCGGCCGTGGGCTCGGCCGCTTGGGGCCGATTGAGGCCGGTCGTCGCGTCCTTTTCAAAGAAATAAAAGGCGTCCGCGGGCCAGCAGGCAAGCTCGGTCAGGTATTCCTGCCAGTTTTTTTCGAAATTCAGGGCCTGGTCCATGACCAATTCCAGGTCGGCAAAGGAGAGGGCGGGGCCGCCGACATGGGCGCCGTTGTAACCAAGCCCCTTGAGCACGGCCAGCAACTTGGCGGCCCGGAGCAGGCGGGCGCGCTTGCCCTGGTCCGGGCTCCTGGCCTCGTCCCGGATCTGCCTGTAGAGCGGGTCCGGGATGACGCAGCCCGGAATCAGGCCCCGGTGCATGAGTTCAACCACCGCCAGGTTGGGGATGAAGACGTTGCCGAGCAGGGGCAGGCGCAGGTCCTGTTGCTGCATGTAGAGGCGGACTTCCTGGAATTTGCGGGGGTCGAAGCCCACCTGGGTAATCACGAAGCGCGCCCCGGCCGCCACCTTGCGGTGCAGCTTGGCATACTGCATCATCAGTTCGGCCTCCAGGTGCTTAAAGGGCGAGACCACCACCCCGTTGTAAAAGGAGGTGGGATCGGCGGTCAGCCGGGAGTGGGGGCCGGTCCGGAAGCGTCCCTGGTTTAAGCGATTGATCAGGTCCAGGGCCTGGACGCTGTCCAGGTCGAAGACCGGCTTGGGCAGGCCGCAATAGCCGTCTTTCGGGTAGTCGCCGCTCAAAACCAGCAGGTTGCGGAGGCCCAGGCGGTCCCAGGCAAAGAGCAGGCTCTCCATCTGGTTGCGGTTCTTGTCCTTGCAGGAGAAGTGGACCAGGACATCAAGCCCCATCTGGTCGATCTCCACCCCCAGGACCTCCGGGGACAGGGCGGAATGACCGCCGGCGTTTTCGGTGATGGAAACCGCCTGCAGGCGCCCGTCCATGGCGGCCTGGCGGGCAAAGGCCAGGGCGCGGCTGTGCTGTTTGCCCCGGCCGCCGCGGCTGGGCACCAGTTCAAAGGTCAGGGTGAATTCATTGGGGTCGTGCAGGGAGCGTTGCAGACGAGAGTTTTTTTCCATGCTGATTGTTACGGTTTCACCGTTTCCAGGTTTTCGTGCTTGAATCGCCTCGGGCTTATCGGTTATTGCTGAGCGGTCTCCGGGGCGGCGCGGTTGCGCGGCCGTCTGGTTAACCTGCTAAAAGTTTGCGAGGAGCACCGGTTATGGATGCACTACCGCTTAGCGTATTGACAGTTTATCTGATTCTGCAGGCAATTGATACCCTGATCACCCTTCTCAATCTCGGTCATTTGAAGGCCCAGGGCGACCGGGTGCCGGCCGGGTTCGAAGGGCGGGTCGGCGCCGCGGAGTTGGCGCGGATGCGGGATTACACCCGCGCCCGCGCCAAGCTGGATTTGGTCTCCACGGCGGTGCAGGTGGTGATCGGCGTGGCCTTCATTTTCGGCCCGGGGTTGAATCTCTACAACAACTGGCTGGCCGGGTATGATCTTGCGCCGGTGGTGGCCGGGATTCTCTTTTTTCTGCTGCTGGCCTGGGCCGAGACCCTGCTGAAAATCCCCTTTGATCTCTATCATACCTTTGTGATCGAGGCCCGTTTCGGCTTCAATACCCAGACCCCGCGGCTGTGGTTGGTCGATCTGTTCAAGTCGCAGCTGCTGGCCGCCGGATTGCTGGGGGTTCTGCTGGCCGGGGGATTTTGGTTGATCGGGGCCGCGCCCCATTACTGGTGGTTGTTTACCTGGCTCTTTTTCTGCGGCTTCAGCATCCTGCTTCTCTATATTTCACCCTATGTCATCGAGCCGTTGTTCAACAAATTTTCGCCCCTGACGGACGAGGCCCTGGTGGGGCGGATTACCCAGGTCATGGGGCGGGCCGGGATCGGTGTGGCCCGGATTTTCACCATGGATGCCTCCCGGCGCAGCCGCCACGGCAATGCCTATTTCAGCGGCATCGGCCGGGTGAAGCGCATTGTCCTGTTCGACACCCTGCTGGCGGCCGGTGATCAAGACGAGATCGTTGCCATCCTGGCCCACGAGGCGGGCCACTGGAAAAAGAAGCATGTGCTGCAAAGGATTCTGGTCATGGAGACGGTGGCCCTGGTGGCCCTGTATGCCGCCTTTCGCCTGGTGCAAGGGGAAGGGCTGGCCGGGGTCTTCGGTCTGGAGACGCCGACCATGCCCGCCAAGTTGTTACTGGCCGGTTTTCTGGGCTCCCTGGTTGCCGCCCTGCTGAGTCCCTTGAGTAATTACCTGTCGCGCCGTCATGAGTGGCAGGCCGATGCCTTTGCGGTGCGCATCACCGAGGCGCCCGAGGCCCTGGCTCGCGCCCTGGTGCGCCTGGGGTGCGACAATCTGGCCAATCTGCACCCGCATCCGTGGTATGCAGCCCTGCACTACAGCCATCCCCCGCTGGCCCAACGGGTGGCCCGCCTGATGGGACGCGCCTAAGGCATCCGCTTATTGGATGGGCATGGTGATCATCCCGTCGGTGGTTGGATCCTTGTAACGAATCTCGCCGGTTACCTGGCCGGCCCGCACCGGTCGGTCGAGGTGCATGGAAATCTTGAGGCTGCCGGGTTGGGGCCCCTTGAGCAGCCATTTGGCCTCGCCTTTTGCCGGGTTGGATTTGCGCGGCGCCGGGGAGGCGGAGACGATCATTATACCGGGCGGCAGCTGTTGCATAATGATCACCGAGGCTGGCGCCGGGCTCTTGATGTTAAGTTCCACGCTTATTTCGTCGCCTTCTTGCTGGAGGTAGCGGCAGGTCACGGCCTCATCGGCCCGGGCGGGTATGGGGCATGGCAAGACGGCCAGGGTGGCCAGAATGAGAAAAAAAACGGCCGGCATTGTTTTTTGCATGGCGTGGCTTCCTGTTTACGGGTTGATGATGAATCGTTGCTGTTCCGGCTCCCACTGGTAGCCGGAGCCGGACCAGATCTCGTCGATCAGTTCCTTGTCGAAGTCCAGGCCCGTGATCCCGCCGAAGTTGTCGTAGACGGCCAGAATCTCCTCGTCGTCGATCAGTTTGTCGGCATTGGTGTCGGCCCAGTGGTGGTTGCTGATGGTCAGCGTCTCCGATCCGGTGATGGTCGTGGCGATGTTTTCAGTCTTGCGGCGGGTGAGGTTGCCGGAGAAAGTGAGCCGGTGGCCGCTTTGCAGTTCGGCTAACGGGCGGACCAGGTAGGCAAAGGTCGTGGTGCCGGGCGCGGTCTTGGCGATCCATTTGATGGCCCGGCGCTCCTTGTCCAGTCCGGTGAAGGGGGGCGAGCCGGATTCCACCAGGCAGTCGCTCGGCAATGATTCCCGGATCAGTAGCGATTGGGGCGGATCGCCATGCCCGGTTATCCGGATCAGGACGGGAAATGGTTGGCCCGGCGCGGTATGGGGCGGCAGGATGCGGGTGGCCAAGACGGTTGCGGCCTGGTCGCGGGGCGGGGCCGCGACAAACCGCAGTACCGCGGCCAGGACTCCGAACAGGAGCAGGGGCGGAACCAGCCAGCGGGTCAGGTTTAGGAGCCGGCGGCGGGGGGCGGGCGGCTTATGGGCCTCGGTTGACTCGACGGGGCCGGATGCCGGGGTGCCCGGGGCGGCGTCTTCGATTTCCGGCAATGAAACCCCGAGGGCCTCGGCCAACTTGAGCCCATTTTCCTTTTTTATCGTGGGGTAGCGACGATTTTCCCAGCGGGAGATGGTGTCGGTGGTAACCCCGACGCAGGTGGCCACGTAAAGTTGCGTGAGCCCTTTGCTCTCCCGCAGGCGGCGGATCAATTCGCCGTTTATTTTGACCACCGGCGTGCTGCCGGGGGGGAGATCGGTACCGTTCATCAAGCTCCTTTGCGGACAAGCGCTGAACCAAGGCCGTCAGCGTAGCGGCTAATCCCTTATGGGGCGGATGAAGTGGAGGCGAAAAACGCGGGCTGGCGCGCAGCGTTGGGTCGGAACCGGAATGGATCAAGGGCGGTGGCATATTTCGCGCCCCTTGATCCATTTAACCTTGGGCAAAAAAAGATTGTCACCGGGCGGAGCTTATCGAGGCCTCGGCGGAGGTATTTACCCAGATAAAATGCTCCAGCATGTTGCGCTGGGTGATGGTCAGCGGGCCGAATCGCACGCTGCGACGGCGGACCGTGGTGGATTCGGTGGCAACGCCGCCGGAAACGATCTCGTCGGAAACGGTGGTGATGGGGATGTTGTCCAGGCAGAGGTCGTCGTCGCCGAACAGGAAGCCGCGTTCCTCGGGAGCGGTGGAACATGGTTGTCGGTCGATGTAGCGGAAGGAAATGCCGCCCAGGCTGATATCATCCACCTGGCCGAATTTGGTGTTCAGGGCAAAGACCCCGGATAAGACCTTGAAGCGTTTGTGTTCCCGGCGTTCGTTTTTTTTCATGACAAAACTCTCCTTTTGGCATACAACTAACTGATATGCATTGGATTTGTTTGCGCATCAAACGCGCGACCTCCCTGGTTCGCCCATTTGGTTATTACAACACACCACGGGTTGACGTGTCAAATTCAAATTCGGCGGGTGGATCTGGTCGTTGACCTGGATCACGGGAGAGCGGCGAGGCAAGGAAGGCCGGTGGACCGAGGGTGTGATGGCTGGTGAAAAAGAAGGCCAGGATCCGGATTTTCGTGGCGAGGAGTGGCGTCAGGCCCTGATCTGGCTGCATGGCGGTGAGCCGGAGCAGGCCCTGGTTTTTTTCGAAAGGGTTGTCAGGTATGCGCCGGCGGATTACGAGGCCTGGTTGAATATCGGTTATTGCCGGGCGGTGCTGGGCCGTCTGAATCTGGCGGTCGAGGCCTATACCCGAGCCGTGGCGCTGCGGCCCGAGGTGGCGGTGCCTTATGCGCGGCGCGGCGGGGTCCGATTGAAGCAGGAGCTGTGGGATGAGGCGGGGCGCGATTTTGCCGAGGCGGCCCAGTTGGCGCCCGATGATGCGCTGATTTTGTGTAATCTGGCCCTGGCCTTGGGCGGCCAAGGAAAGTTGACCGAGGCCCTGCGGGCCGTGCATGATGCCCTGCGTTTACAGCCGGAGTTCGCCTTTGCCCATTATCAGCTCGGCTGGCTTTACAGTCAGGCGGAACAATGGCCGGAGGCGGCCGAGGCCTTCCGGCGGGCGGTGGCCATCGAGCCGGAGTTTGCCAAGGCCCATTATAACCTGGGACTAAACTATCTGGTCCTGGGCGATTTGCCGGCGGCCATGGCGGAGTTGGATATCCTGCGGAAACTTAACCGCAAGTTGGCGGATCATCTGCTGAAGCTCATCAAACCCTGATTAGCGTTCCGACAGCAAGGGCTGGACCTCGTCCGGCCTCCCGTTTTTTCCCCGCACCAGTTCTTCGAGTTGCAGGATGTTTTTTCTGAGGATGGCGATCTGGGCCAGCACGGCCTGGGAGGCGGCGGCGCTGTCTTCGGAGTCGGCCGCCAGTTGTTGGGTGCCCTTGTCCATTTCGGCGATTCCCGAGTTGATCTGCATGATCCCCTTGGCCTGCTCCTGGCTGGCGTTGGCGATTTCCTTGGCCAGCACCGAGGCCTTTTGGGCGCTCTCGGTGGCCTCGGTCAGCTCGGAGGCCACGTCTTGCAGCTGGGCAACGCCCAGGTTTACATCCCGGCTGGCCCGCTCGATAAGCTCGTTGGAATTCCGGGCCGAGGTCGAGGTGCGTTGCGCCAGGTTCCGGACCTCGTCGGCCACCACCGCGAAGCCGGCGCCGGCCTCACCGGCCCGGGCCGCCTCTACCGCCGCGTTTAAGGCCAGCAGGTTGGTCTGAAAGGCGATGCCTTCAATCTCGTGGATAATCCCGGCGATCTCGTCGTTGTCTTTTTTGATATTGTGCATGCTTACGAGCATGTCCTGCATCTTCAGATTGGCGTTGGTGCCGGTCTGGTTGGTCTTCCGGGTAAGGGTGTCGGCCTCGGCGGCATTGTCGGCGTTGCGCCGTACCATGCTGGTGATCTCTTCCACCGAAGCGCTGACCTGTTGAATGGCGGCCGCCATTTCGGCGGACATCTCCGCCACCTGGGTGGAAGATTCGGAGGTATTGGTCGACTGGCTGGTGATTTCATCGGCGGTCATGGAAAGATCGGCGATGATCGCATTGATGGTTCGGATCATCGCCTTGCCAAAGGCGATGGCAAAGACAATGACCAGGAGCAGGATAAAACCGCCGATCGTGGCATAGATGGTCACGAAGCGGTTCGACTGCGTCACCGTGCTGTCCCGCATGAGAACCGAGGCCTGGCGCAACTCGCGGATCAGATCCTTGGTGGTGTTCATCAGCTGCGCGTAAATCTCGAAATATTCGCCTTCAACGATGCCGGCGGCGGTGTCGAAGTCTTCGTCATGCAGGGCCGGCAGCAGGGAGTTGTCCAGGACTTTTGCCAGGTTCTCCAGCTGGTTACGGGAGACCGTGAGTTTCTGTTGGAAGGCGGTGGTTATCGCTTGAGGGTGACAAGATGAGCAGCTGATGCTCTGTGGGCTGCCGCCGGTGATGCCGGCGTCCATCTCGTCGAGCAGCTCGAATACCCTGGTTACCAGGCGGCGGCTTGCTTCCAGGTCGCCTTCGTTGTAATCGATTATCCGGCTTTTCAGCTGGCTGCTCAGGAAGTTGATATTGAGTCGGCTGCGCGCCAGTTTATCGATGTAATCGACCTTCTGCTCGATCCCCTGGTAATCCTTGCCGCCGATCTGCACCTTGTTGATCAGGAACTGGGCCAGCCCGACACTGACCACCAGGTTGATGGTGATAAACGCCACCAGAAGGGAGAGCTGTTTGCCCATGCTCAAGGCTTGGAGCCATTTTGTCATTTTGCCTGCCCAATTAACGAGTAACCTATAGATATCACGCGTCCATGTTGTCAGCGAGAATCTTAACGGCATTGCCGGGGTTGTCAAAGAAAAAAGAACAGGCGGGCGCCACGATGAGTATTAACCCGTGGCGCCACGCCTGGTTGGTTTTAGCAGGTGATTTGGTGGCGAGGGTCAGAAATCCTCGAACTCGTCACTGTCAAAGGGGATGACCTCCTCGGGGGTTGGCGCCGTTGGTTTGCCGGCCGGCTTTGGGGCAGGGGCCTTTAGCCGTTTGGCCGCCGGGGCTTGCAGGGCCGGGCGCGGACTGGTCGGCCTGGCGGCGCGCGAGCTGGTCTTGTCCGGGAGGGGCGTTTCCCGCGGCTCGGTTTTCTCCTGGTTGATCTTGCTGCCCCCCACCAGTCTGGCCAGGTCGTCCACATACTCCTGCATCTTGGCCGACTGTCTTTTCATTTCCTCGGAGACCCCGGCCGATTCTTCGGCATTGGCCGCCGTATGCTGGGTGACCTTGTCGATTTCGTTAACCGCCTTGTTGATCTGGTCGATTCCCAGGGTCTGCTCGTTGGAGGCGGCGGCGATTTCACCGACCAGTTCTCCAACCTTAAGGGCCTTGGAGGCCACCTGTTGGAACTCCTCGTTGGTGGCCTCCACCAGGTTGGCGCCTTCCTTGACCTTGGTGATGGTTCCCTCGATCAGCCCGGCCGTGTCCTTGGCGGCCTCGGCCGCCCGCATGGCCAGGTTTCTGACCTCGTCGGCCACCACCGCGAAGCCGGCTCCGGCCTCGCCGGCCCGGGCCGCTTCCACTGCCGCGTTTAAGGCCAGCAGATTGGTCTGAAAGGCAATCTCGTCAATGGTTTTGATGATTTTCGAGGTGTCCTCGCTGGCCTTGGTGATCTCCTCCATGGACAAGGTTTGTTTGTTCATGGAGTCGTTGGCCCGGGCAATTACCCCGTTGGCGTCCTGCATCAGACTGTCGCACTCCCTGGCGTTATCGGCATTGTGTCGGGCCATGGACGCCATTTCCTCCAGGGACGAAGAGGTTTCCTCCAGGGAGGCCGCCTGTTCGGCCGAGCCCTCGGCCAGGGTCTGGCTGGCGGTAGACAGTTGGACACTGGCGTTATGCGAGTGTTCGGCCCCTTCGGTCAGGCCGGTGATCACGGTTTTCACCGGGTTCATGACAAAACGGACCAGGCAGAAATAGATGACCAGGCAGATGGCGATCACCCCCAGGGAGGCCAGGACCAGAATGGTCAGCCCCAGGGTGAGCATGGACTGCTTAATGCTGTCGCGGGTATGGTCCACCAGGGTGGCTATCCGGGCCGACAGGTCACCGGTGATAGTCCGTACCGAGGCCAGGCTCAGCCCCACCTCCACCGACCCGATTCGCTCGTCATCGAAAACAATATCCTGCTTAATGATCTTCAGGTCTTTCGGCTGGTCCTTCTTCGGGGTGAGCAGGTTGTCGTCCGTGCCGAAATAATTGACAAAGACGACATCCGGGTCTTCCTCGGCGCTGGCGCATAAACCGGTGAGGGCGGCAAAATCATAACCGACGATCAGCCCGGCTCCGGTGCGGGCCAGCAGCTTGGTAATGGCGGTGCCCTTTTCCATCAGGCTGGTTTCCAGCGCCTTTTCTTCCTCGACCTGTTCCTGCTTAAGGGTGTCAATAAAGTTTTTCGCCAGTTTAGACTGGGAACTGTTGACGGCAAACACCAGATGTAACGCCATACCGGTGAACAGGGCCACCAGGATGACGGACATGATGGTGATGAATTTTGTCGCCACGCCGCGTTGTTTTGCCATGCTTGTTCCTCTTTGCTCCTCGGGCTAAATTAGTTGGCGAATGCCCCGTATTTGATGGCCTTCAGGCAGTCACTGACCGGACTGTAATCAAGGGTGTCGGTCCAGCCGATTATCTTGGCGGCCTTGGCGGCGGCTGAGTCGGTTGGCATGGCCTTGAGGGCGGCGGCGATTTTGTCGGCCAAGGCCTGATCAGTGTTGGCCAGGGCGGCCATCGGCCACTCCGGATAGAGTCTGGTGCTGTGGACAAAGGGGAAGTCGTCCTTGACCTGATTGATGACCCGGAAGTCGCTCATCTTGATCTTGCCCTCGGCCTCCATGCGTTCCAAGGTGTCGGAGCGGACGGTGCCGACATCGGCGGCGCCGTTTAATACGGCCAGCACCACGTTGTCGTGCTTGCTACCCTCGATAAAGGTGGTGTCCTTGGCGGCATCGATGCCGTTGTCCAGCAGCAGGCGTTGCGCCATGTGGGCGCCGCCGAAGGAGGAGAATTTCACGCACATGAATTTTTTACCCTTCATGTCTTGTAGGGTGTTGATCGGGCTGTCCTGCTTGACCAGAATAACCCCGCCGAACTCCTTGAGCGCCTTGCCCTCGCGGGAGTTGATCATGGTGGCGATGGCCCGGGTTTGGTATTTCTTCTCCATTTCGACGAAGAATGCCGGGTTGGCCAGCATGAAATCGATTTGTCCGTCCTTAACCATGGGCTCGATGGCCACGAATTTCAGGGGGATGATCGTTACCTTGTCGCCGATCTTGGCTTCAAGATACTCGCCGGTGGGGCCCCATTGTTTCATGGCATGTTCGGCGCCGCGTTTGGCCAGCACGCCGATCTTGACCTCGGCCCAGGTGGGGACGGCAAAAGAAATCATTACAATGGTCGTGATAAATGTGGTCATTAAAATTTTTGCTGCTGTACGCATACCCTCTTTCCTCCACAATAAATTGATTGGCACGAGTTGCCGATGGTGGGTCTGGAGTCATTTTTTTGATAATTTGGGAACGGGAAAGGACTTCCCGTATGACATGGTGGTATTACTATGCTATCGGATAGCCAGGTTGCTGTCCACGAAGAAAAACGCCAGACTGAATTTTTTTGGCGGGTGGTGGGCGGGGTACGCAGGCGGCAGCCCGAAGAGAATCCGGGCTGCATGGTCCACTGTTGGTGTTGCGGCGCGCGGCACCGGTTCGGTTGCCGCGCGCTGATCATCAGTGGGTGGTGAGGCAGTCGTTGCGCCAGCAGCAGGAGGTCTGGTCGCAGGTATTGGTGGTGGCGGTCTGGAAGCATGGGAAGTTGCCCTCCTGGGCTTGAATGGAGCGGATCAGTTCCATTTTATTCATCTTCCCTGGGTTGATGCCAAGCGTCTTTGCCTTTGCCTTGATCTCCTGCACTTTCATGGTGGTCTTCCTCCGCTGGGATGGATTTATGGCAACCGGGAGTACCGATTATTGTCGTATGAAAATATTATGGGGGAGGCTGAACAGGCTTGTCAAAGGAAAAACGGCGCGGGGGAGGCTCGTAAGTCGGAGGCCGCCGTGGCCGTGATATAAAAAAAGTGGTTACGGTAAGCCGTAACCACTTTATGATAATAACTTGGTGGGCCGTCCCAGGATCGAACTGGGGACCTACTGATTAAGAGTCAGTTGCTCTACCAATTGAGCTAACGGCCCAAGCTGTTTTGCCGCTCGAAAAGAAAAAGTTTATAGCACATGGAGCAGCAGAGGTCAAGGGTGAAAAACGTGCGAGTTGGCTGTCGGCGGGCAGGTGTTTTGCCTGGGCCGTGGTCGGCGGATTGAGGAGGGAGTAATGCCACGCAAGGTTTT
>Ga0224496_10002059_pt1 | contig 12158 bp, 7 predicted proteins | sample SF_Jul11_sed_USG_2_FD_168127 | JGI IMG/M metagenome (GOLD analysis project Ga0224496, IMG submission 168127) | Sediment microbial communities from San Francisco Bay, California, United States - SF_Jul11_sed_USGS_8_1 | ecosystem: Environmental > Aquatic > Marine > Sediment | place: USA... | reverse complement strand
TCGTAAGCCACGAGTTCACGCCGGGCGGCTGCGCCGGCGGACCAGGCCGCGAACGCACCCTGCCAGTCCCCGAGGTCCTCGAGTTCCTTGCCTATCGCGTATTGCAGGTAGGCAATGGACTGCGGCGGCTGATCGTTTGCCAGGAGTTCGGACATCGCGCGGATGTGCTCCCGTGAGCTCGCCTTGCCGGCGCGCGACAGGAGCCAGTGTGCCTGGGCGTGCCGCGGATCGATCTCGATGCAACGCTCCAGCACGTCGCGTGCCGCGTCACGCTCGCCGAGAAACAGGTGCGCGTTTGCGAGGTTGACCTGGAACGGCACGTGATCGGGACCTGCCTTGCAGGCCTTTTGGTGCCACTCGAGCGATGCCGGCAGATTGCCGGCGAGACGGAACACGGTGCCGATGTGATCCAGTGTCGTCGGGTTGCCACGTTGCGTGCTGACCGCGTTCTGCAGGCACGCCGCGGCGCGGCGCAATGCCCCGCCGGTCGCGTAGAGTTCGGCAAGCCGGGTCCACGCCGTGGCATTGCCCTCGTTCAGCCTGACCGTGGTTTCCAGCGCCCGTTGCGCCGCTGCCCTGTCATTGCTGGCAAGAGCGATCAGCGCGGCCAGGTAGTGCGCGCGACCCATGTAGGGGTAGGCGGCCAGCGAGTCTTTGCAAATTTCTGCCGCGCGCGGCAGGTTGCCCGCCCGAAACGCGTCATAGCCGGCCTGCAACAGGCGTTGGGCCGAGGCGGGCGGACGTGCTGGCGGTTGATCGGTCATTTGATCCGGGTCAAAAAAAGGGGCGCCGGAAAATCCGGCACCCCCGTTTTACACGCTTGTTAACTTTTAGTCGAAGTAGTATCCGAAACGCAATCCGGCTGTGCGCGGACGATTCGGTCCGACAAACCAGTCGGGCGTAATACCGCCGTTGACCTGCGCACCGGCGTAATTTACCTCGTCGGTCAGGTTTTCCACGTAGCCGGTAACGCTCCAGTTGTTGTTCGACTCGTAGCCGACACGCACGGCGATTTCATGCTGCGCGTCGAGCTTGGCCCATTCGAGCGCCTCGTAGCCGCCACCCCGTTCGCCTTCCCAGAAGGCCTCGAGGTTGCCGACCCACGTGCCGTTGGCTGCCGGGAAGTTGGCCTTCAGCAATGCCGAACCCATGAACTCCGGTGCCCAGTGGAGCGGGTTGCCTTCGCAACCCTCGGGATTCCCGTCCGGAATTCCGCTGCCGTCGTCCATGCCACCGCAAATCAGCTGGATGCCGTAGGCTTCGGTCTTCAGCCAGCCCGCACCGACCACGAGATCCCAGTTTTCGCTGATCGCCCACTGGATCGAACCTTCGATGCCCTGGCCGTCAACCTGGCCGAGGTTGTCCACCTTGGCGCCCTGGTCGAAGTAGTTGACCTGCAGGTTTTCGTAATCGAACCAGAACGCGGTCAGGTCCAGCGCGACACTGCCTGAGGCCAGCAGGCCCTTGTACCCGATTTCGTAAGACCTGACGTCTTCGGGTTTGAACTGCGACGGCACAACGCCGTCTGCCGGCGTCAACGGGTCCTGGTCGCCTTCACCGAACCACTGGAACACCGGATCGCCGGTCACGGCGTCCTGGATCGAGAACGTACCGTAGCCGCCCGACTTGTAACCTTCCGTATAGCTCGCGAATACCGTGTGGTCATCGCCCGGCGTATACCGCACGATGAGGCGCGGCGTCGTGTCACTCCAGTCGTTCGTGTCCGTGAGACCCGTCGTCATGTAGCCCGGCAGGAAGTAGCCCAGCAGCATGCTGTCCGGTTTCGGGGAACGCGTCGAGAAACGCTTCTTGTCGTACTGGTAGCGAACGCCCAGCGACACGTCCCACTGTTCGTTGATCTGGTAGGAGAGATCCACGTAGGCCGCGTAACCCGAGAACTTGCCGTTGATGAACGTGTTCTCGGTCATCATGCCATCGGCCGTCGGCGAGAACGGTCCGACCACGATGCCGTAGGCCGGGTAATACGCATCCCAGTAGGCCTGCCAGTAGTCGAAATAGTCGGAGCAGGTGTAGGCGCCGTAATACGAACCGTAGTACGCGCAGATGGCTTCCTCTTCGAGCGAGCTCGTCACGTGATAGTCGAGGTTCTCCTCGTACATCGAGACACCCGCGTACCAGGACAACGGTCCGTCACCGGTAGACGTCAGGCGCAACTCGGTCTGGAGGTAGTCGCCCGTCTGGTCCTGCTTGTAGAGGCCCAGCGTGCGCGGCGTCGCGTCGTAGTCTTCCGCATACAGGTAGTCGTGATCCTTGTAGCCCGACGACCAGGACAGCGCCATGTTGTCGAAGTCATATTCGATGTGAAGTCCCAGGTTCAGGATCTTGGCATCGTCGGCATTGCCGCCAAACATGTTGGAATTCATGCCGCGCGGGTCGTCCGGCATGTTGAACGGGCCGAGAATCGCCTCGAGGTCCGCCAGGCGCGGAGAACGGTGGTCGACACGGTACGCGGAGCCGTCACGGTCCGAATCCTCGTAGTCGACGGTCGCGAACACCTGCGAACGTTCGCCGACATACAGTCCGGACACGCGCACCGCGGTCTTGTCGTGACCAAGATAGTCCTTGCCGTCGAAGGCGTTGCGCGAATGGCCGTCCTGCTTGGAGTGGTAGCCGGCGACACGCAGCGCAAAGTTGTCGCTGATGTCGATGTTCGTTGCGCCTTCGAAGACCAGGCGACCGTCTTCGCCAACATCGAGCTCGACGAGGCCGTCTTTCACACCGCCCAGTGTGGGGCGCTTGGTGTGGATGTTGAACGCGCCGCCGATCGCGTTGCGCCCAAACAGGAAGCCCTGCGGGCCGCGCAGGATCTCAGCGCGCTCGATGTCGAACAGGCTGCTGATGACCGCGCCATTGCGACCTTCATAGAGGCTGTTCTTGAAGAACGCGGCCGACGGGTCGCCGCCCACACCGAAGTCCTGGGTGCGAATGCCGCGTACCGAGATGCCGTCGATGAAGCTGTCCGTGCTGTTGCCGCTGACGCCCGGCGTAAAGGTCACGAGATCCTTCACGTCGTCGAGATTGACGTCCTTGATGAAGTCACCGGTCATGGCGGTGATCGCGAGTGGTACGTCCTGGATGCTCTCCGCGCGCTTCGTCGCGGTAACGGTGATCTCTTCAATTTCCTGGGCGGCACCGGTACCGGCGACGGTTGTCAGGACCGCTGCCGAGATGGACCGTGCAAGCACTGTCTTCCGAAATACGGTCGGTCGGGTCTGTTGATCGGACACGTTTACTCCCCCTGCTTTTGGATTGTCTGAATTGAGACAGATTTATGCCTGTTAGGCAATGGCCAATATTCGACATATGAGGTGCCGCGCGGGCATGGTGTAAGCTGTGCCGCGTCCTGTGAGGCAGACATCAGCGCCCGCAAGATGATCGTCAAGCGACGGATTCTTAATGAAAATGAGCCAGCCAACAGCGCTGTGGATGCGCGATTCCCTGAACGAGGGTTTCTCTTACCTGCAGGCCGGGCAGCCCGAGAAGGCCGCCGCCTGTTGCCAGCGCGTTCTCGAGTCGCGGCAGGATCTGCCCGAAGCGCATTTTCTCGTCGGCCTCGTTGCGCTGGAACTCGAAAACCGCAAGATCGCCATCGAGGCATTCGGCTCGGTCACGAAGCTGGACCCGACGCACGGCCCGGCATGGGCGAACCTTTCCCGGCTGTTCATGATGGCGGGGCAGCCCGCGAGGGCCGACACGGCGCTGGAGAATGCGGTCAGCTACGCCGACGACAACCCGGTCGTCCTGGATCTCATCGGCCAGGTCTCCTCGATGCTGGGCAACGACACTGATGCGCTCGAGTGGTACGGCAAAGCCGTGGACGGTGCGCCCGACAATGTCGGCTTCATGGTCAACTACGCGAATTGCCAGATGCACGTCGGCAAACTGGACGACTCCGCCTCGACGTTGCAAAAAGCCCTCACGTTGTCACCCGGCAATGCGAACGCCCACTGGATTCTCGCCGGGCTCAGCAAGGCAGGCGACCGCAAACACATCGAGGAGATGCAGGGCCTCATCGAGACCGGTCGCTACCCGGCCAAGGCACTCGCGTTTCTTTGCTACGCACTGGGCAAGGAGCTCGAGGATCTCGAAGACTGGGATGCTGCGTTCGATGCTTTCGCGAAAGGGGCAGCGGCAAGGCGCAGCACGATCAACTTCGACGAGGCCGCCGAAGAAGCAATGTACGCGGCCCTCGAGCGGATCTACACGACAGAGTGGCTCGAGGCGCCGGCGGCAAGCTGCGAGTCCGCGGCACCGGTTTTTATCGTGGGCCAGCCCCGGACCGGTACCACGCTGGTCGAGCGCGTTATCACGGCGCATTCCCTGGTGCACTCCGCCGGCGAACTCAAGCAGTTCGGCAATGCCGTCCGGCGCCTGACGAAATACACAGGGGCCAACCGGTTTTCGGCCGAACTGGTCCAGAACGCCGCAGGCGTCGATTTCGAGAGACTCGGCAGGATGTACATGGAGACGTCGCGCACGCTGGCGGGGGACACGCCGCACTTCGTCGATAAGTTGCCGCTGAACTACATCTACCTGCCCCTGATTCTCAAAGCCTTGCCGCACGCAAAAGTCATTCACCTGCGACGCAACCCGATGGATGCGTGCTTTTCCAGTTTCAAGCAGCTCTTTGCCGACGCGTACCCGCATTCCTACGACCAGGAAGAAATGGCGCGTCACCACGCGCGCTACTATCGACTCATGGAGACCTGGCGCGAGCGCTTCGGTGACCGCTTCTACGAGGTGGCTTACGAGGACGTTGCCCGTAACCTCGAGCCGAATGCGCGGGCACTCATCGACTTCCTCGACCTGCCCTGGGAGGACGCCTGTCTCGAGTTTCACAAGCAGAAGACGGCGGTCACGACGGCGAGCGCCGTGCAGGTTCGCCAGCCCGCCCACACCCGGTCGATCGGGCGCTGGCGACGTTACGAACGGCAGCTAGAACCCACGCGCAAGGCGCTCGAGGCGCTCGGTATTCCGCTGGAGACAAACGCATGACCAATAACAAGAAAGCGCTCCGCCTGGGGGACATGACGCTCCTGACCGTTTCCGCGATCCTGCTGCTGGATACGGTCGCGGCCTCGGCGTCTATCGGTGTGTCCAGCCTGTTCTGGTGGGCTTTTCTCGGCGTGACGTTTTTCATTCCCTACGGGCTTATGAACGCCGAGATGGGCACGACGTATCCGGAAGATGGCGGTATCTACGCGTGGGTGCGGGATGCGTTCGGTGGGCGCTGGGCATCGCGCATCACGTGGTCGTACTGGGTAAACAACCTGCTCTGGGTCCCGTCGGTATTCATCCTGTTCGCCAGCATTTTCAACCAGCTTTTTGGCCTGGCTCTCGGTCTCGGCGCACAGATGGCGATGGGCATCGCCCTGTTGTGGGGTGCGGTCGCCGTCAACGTATTGTCGCTGAACATCGGCAAGTGGATTCCAAATATCGGTGCGAGCATCAAGATCCTCGTGTTCCTGGTCTTGATCGCCGGCGCGCTCAGCTACGTCGCCGCCAATGGCACCGTCAACGAGATCAGCTTTGCAGCACTCGTGCCCTCCTGGGGTGATGGGCTCGTCTACCTGTCGACGATCATCTACGGCATGCTCGGCTTTGAGCTGATGTGTGCGACGCCCGGCGCCATTCACAACCCGACCCGGAACATTCCGAGAGCCGTGCTCTTGTCCGGCGCCATCATCATCACTATGTATGCGTTCGGCACGTTTGCTGTACTTGCGGCCATACCGGTTGAGGACATCAACCTGGTCGAAGGCCTGGTCGATACGCTCTATCTGTTCTTCGGTGGTTCGGAGCCGGGCAAGGTGTTTGCCTTCACGATCGGTGTGGGTGTCCTGTTCACCTTCTTTTCCAATGCGGTGACATGGGCGATCGGTTGTAACAAGTCGGCATCCGAAGCCGCTGCCGAGGGTGAGCTGCCAAACTTCCTTGCGATCGAACACAAGACGCATGGCACGCCGCTGGGGGCTGCGCTTGCCATGGGCGTATTCGGTTCGCTCGTGATCCTCCTGTATGGCGCACTGGCAGGTTCCAACGAGGAGCTGTTCTGGAACCTGTTCGCCTGCAGTGCGGTCATGTTCCTGTTGCCCTACGCCGGCATGGTTTTGTCCTTTGCACGCATGCGCCTGGTCGATCCGCACCGGGAGCGGCCCTACCGCATGCCGGTCAGCAATGGCGTTGCTGTCGTTCTGGCCGCTTATTGCGCCGTGTGCATCGGGATATCGGCCGTATTCCTGATATACACGCCAGGTAAGGGTTTCAACTGGCCCGTGACGATTGGCGTCATTCTCGTGATGTCGCTGGGTGAGATCACGATTCGTTCGTCGGAGCAGCGCCTGGTTCATGAAATCGAAGACGGCAAACGGCGCTAATTACGTATTTGGTTTCATTGCCACATATATATAATTAGTCGCCAAGCCCGATCGGCGCATTCAGGCCAATTTGCAGGGGATATCGATGATGAGGACAGGGCGTTTTGCGCTTACGTTGTTGGCGGGTTGCAGCTTCGCGACAGGCGCGGCCGCGGCAGACTATGACTATGAACTTGGCCTCGCCTATGGATGGGGCCAATTCGATGGCACGTTTGCCACAATCGTCAACGGCGTACCGACACCGTCGCTTGGCATATCCACCACGTCTTCAGATTCAGACACCATCGACCTGAGTGGCGCCTGGTATTACTCCGGGCTGTCCGACGCGGACGGCCCGAAATCGCGGGCGGCCTTCCTGAGTCGTGCATCGAGCATCGTCGTGGGTTATTCGCGTGGCGACGAATCGGGTTCGGCCAGCTTTACGGGCGGCGGCAATATCCCACCGGTTTCCAACACGTTCGACTCGACCTCCAACGAGATTTCGGTGGACCTCCGCCACGTTTGGGTCGACAGCGGCTGGTACGCGCTTGCCGGAGTCGCACATGCCGAACTGGAAGGAGATTCCGTGATCAACGGCGCGGCGTCGTCGTCCGAATGGGACGCCACCGCCTATGCGCTCGGCGTGGGCAGGTACCTCGGTAAAGCGACCACGCTGGACTTGAGCGTTCTGACCCTGGACGCCGGGGGCTCCAACCCGACAGTAATCGCATTGACGTTCAATCATGTCGGCTCCATCAGCGAGACCTGGCAATACGGCGCCAGTGCGGCCTACGCAAAGTCTGATACGGGTGGCGACGGCGATGTCTTCGCGGTGCAGGGCGCGCTTTACCCATCGGTGGCGACTGAGTTCGGACTCGGATTCACCCGGCAGGAGTCGGCACGAGGATCGGATCAAGACGCTATTGAAGCATTCGCCGGCTGGTTCGTTCGAGATCACGTCGAACTTACTGCGCGATATCGCATGATCGACGCCGACTCTGGTCCGGGCGAGGACACGGACAGCGACGAGTTCGGCGTCGGTGTAAGTGTGCGTTTCTGACGTTGCAGGCCTGTCTATAGCCGGATCAAATGAGGGTTTCAGCTTGAACTACAAGTTTGTTGTCGTACTGGCATTGGTAATGGTCGGATGTGCATCGACCGCGAAACAGGAAGGCGGCGACAATACTCAGATAACTGTTACGGGAACTCGGGCCTCCAGTTCAGATTTTCACAATGGGAAACTCACGGTTGTCGAACCAGAGGAAGGCGAAACGCGCGGTGAAATGTTGATCAGGCTCTTGGGCGGTGCTGATCTTCCAAAGTCGAATTCATTTAGCAATTGCCAAGAACTTCTCACCATCATCAAGCAGAATGAGAGTGTCAAGATCTCATCAATTACTGACACGTTGGTAATAGCAAGTGCTGGCAGCGCAACCGTAGAGTACGAGTTCCCTGGGGGCGGGTGCCGCTGACCCTTTTCAGCCATCCAATCTGCGGCAGTAGGAGGTCATGACCGTTACCTATACGGTCTCCATAGATGTTCCTGACCTCGACGAGGGCGCAAATGCCGCGACCTATGAATTGCTCGTCCTGATCCGCGAGTTCGATGAGCGCGCCGGGTGGCTCAAGTGGGGCCTGCAAAATTGCGCGGAGTGGCTCGCGTGGCGCTGCGATGTCAGCATGATGACTGCGCTCGAGAAGGTCCGGGTGGCGCATGCCCTGAAGGCCTTGGCCCATATTTCCAGGGCTGTTGCCAAAGGTGAATTGTCGCATTCAAAAGTGCGTGCATTGTCGCGTGTGACGAACAAGAACAACGAACGCGACTTGATAAAGTTTGCGGTGAGACAAGTCTCGACAATCTCATGCTGCTATGCACGAAGCATTACACGCTGGTTCACGAAGGTGGATCCAGGATCGAGCGCGTACGAGATTCCTCCACGTGGGGGATTGTTGAGCGTCAAGGAAAATTCGGTAGCGGAGCCGGCAGCGCCGGCCTGTTTGCACTAACCGGTTGCCAGCTCGCTTAACGCGCCGTCGAGCGCGTCCATAAACAGGTCGGCGTGCTCGTGCCGGAAGATCAGAGCCGGCCGCAGCTTCAGGATATTGCCATCGCGGCCCTCGTTGCCGACGAGCACATGCCGTTGCCGCATGAGTTCGAGTAGCCGCAGCGTTTCGGCCGTTGCCGGCGTACGAACGTCGCGATCCGTAACGAACTCCAGGCCGACCAGCATGCCGTGTCCGCGAACGTTGCCGATCAGCGGCTGCGTCTTAGCAAGTTCGCGTAGCCGCTCGCGAAGATAGTTGCCCACCACGATCCCGTTCTCGATGAGTTCATCGCGCTCGATGACGTCGAGCACGGCGTTGCCGGCGGCACAGGCAACGGTGTTGCCGCCAAACGTGCTGAACAGCCCCGTCTTCTCGGTGAAGCGCTCGAGAATCTCGCGCCGCGTCACGATGACGCCGAGCGGGTGGCCGTTGCCGACCGGCTTGCCCATCGTCACGAAGTCGGCTTCGAGCCCGTGGAGCTCGTGTCCCCACCACTGCCCCATGCGGCCGAACCCCGATTGCACCTCGTCGCAGATCATCAGTGCACCGGCTGCGCGAACGTACTTCTCCACATTGCGCAGGTAATCGTGGGGCGTATCCGGAACGCCGCTGGAGCAGAGTGCCGAATCGATCATGAAAGCGGCGAGCTCATGACCTGCTTGTGCCAGGTCGGCGATGGCACGCTCGGCGTCAGCGGCGTATCGGGCCCCGATGTTGGCCGTGTCTTCACGGTGAGGCCCGCGATAGGGATCCGGCACGATGAGGCCCTGCAGATGTGCGGGCAGCTTCCTGTCGGGGTGCCCCGGCGAGAATTCGCGAATCGGCCCGGTAATGCCGTGGTAGGCATCCTCCATGAGCAGGCCACCCGAGCGGCCGGTCATGACTTTCGCCATCTGCCAGGCGATGTCGTTGGCCTCGCTGCCCGAGTTCACGAAGATGCAGGTATCGAGATGCGGTGCGAGCCTGGCGGTGAGCCGCTCGGCATACTCCAGGATGCTGCCGTACAGGTAACGCGTATTCGTGTTGAGCGTTGCCGCCTGCCGGGCAATCGCTTTCACGACATGCGGGTTGCAGTGGCCAACCTGCGGCACATTGTTGTAGCAATCGAGGTAGCGGTGTCCGTCGGTGGAGTACAGGAACGGGCCACGGGCTTTCTCGAAATGCATGGGCCGAGCATAGAAATGCGTCGCGTTCCTGCCGAGCAGTTGCCGCCGCTTGTCGAATAACTGCGCTTCATCGGTACTCGTGAGGGCCGGTGCGAAACGGCAGGCGCGTCGAATACGGCGTGTGCCGGCTTCGGCGCCGATGGTCATGAGCTGGTCGAGCGCTTCCACGAACGCCGTATTCGAATCCAGGTGCCGTGGCTGGTCCGCGTGCAGTTCATTACGGGCTGCGACAATCGTTGCCCCGAGTGCGTAGCGCGCGCAGATGACGTCGAACAACAGGTCGATCTCGTTCTCGAGAAGCGGGAACTCGTCGTCGAACCCGGTAGCCGCATTGCAGATGACATCGAGCAGGTCGTCTTCGCTGTGCGTGGTCCTGTCGGGCACGATCGCGAGGTCGGCAACGATCGGGCCAAACACCATATCGCCGAAATCGATCAGCCCGGTGATGCGTTCCGGGTTGTCAGGGTCGACGAGGACGTTCCCGCAATGGGCGTCCTGGTGAATGAGCTGGTGGCGCGCTGCATCGAGGCGGGGCTTGGTGTGATCCCTGAAACGCTCGAACATCGAGTCGACGAGTGTCCGTGCTGACGGGTCGGCGATGTGCCGGGTCAGGGGCTGGAAACGCAGGCAACTGGCGATATCCCAGGGGTGGTCGTTGGCGCGGGCCGCGGGGTGATAGAAGCTGCCGAGGGCGACGTTCAGCCTGCCCATCAGGGCACCGATCTCGCGCCAGGTACGAAGTGTTACCGGGGCGACCTCGACCGGTACCCCGGGCAGGTAGCTCACCAGGCGCAGGATATGCGAGCTGCCGGATGCGGTCGTCACGCGGTGCACGGCAAGACCGCCAGGCCCTGGCAGGACCTCTGGAACCGGTAGCGACGGGTCGCGCTGTCGAATGTGCCGCAGGACGTCGACCTGGAGTCCGACAACATCCTCGCCATCGGCCGCATTGCTTATCTTGAAGACAAATTCGCCGTTTTCCGCGGCGACGTGGAAATTCAGGTCACGTTCGCCGCCGAGCGGACGTACCTCGCCCTCCACGCCGTAACACGTATGCAGGAGCTGGCGAGCTTCGTCGAGCGATACATCCGGCAGGTTGCGGTCAAACAGCCTGATTTCCGTGTCGGGCATCAGTTGCGGCGCTCGAGCAATGTGGCGAGCGGGTCCGGACCCATGGCTTCATCGGCGGGCAACTGGAGTGCATCCAGCAGCAGCCCGAAGACCTGGCCCTGGGATGACACATGCAGTTTCGAAAATATGCTCTTCTTGTGATTGCGCACCGTTCCCGGAGTGATGTCGAGCTCGCGTGCCGAGAGCTTGTCGGAATAGCCGCGCATGGTCAGTTGCATGATGTCCATTTCGCGCGCCGTCAGTATCGAGCAACCGAAGTTGTCCATGACGTAGCGCAGGTGAGCGTGGAAGGAATTCGCTTTCTCCGCATCGCTTTCGAAATCGGCCCTGCGCGCCTGCCAGAACTTCCGCAGCGTCGCGACGACGACAGCGCTAATGGCGGTCAGCATGTCGATATCTTCCTGCGAGAACCGTTTCGATCCGCCGATGCGAGACAAGGGAACGTGAATGACCGTGTCCTCGTCGATATGGGTGTTGATGCTGAACTCGGAGACGATGTCGACATTGCTCCAGTACTTCAGGAAGTAGTCGGACTCGTAGAAATCGTCCGGGCAGATGTCGTCCAGCAGCGCGCAGGTCGGCAAGGTGCCCTTCAGGAAATGGTCATAGACCGGGTCGAGCAGGTACAGGCTCTCGAGATAGGAAATCGCCTCGGCGCCAGGCGGAATGTCGTCGAGTATCGCGATGGGCGCCGAATGCCGGCGCAGGACGAATACGCCCGAGAAATCGATCGGGACCAGTTCGCCAATCGACCGGCAAAGCCGCCGCGGCGCGGCGACATCGGCGATCGTATCGATAACACGAGCAAAGCCGTCAGACCAGGCTTTGAGTGCGCCTGTGCCAAGTGTTGTGGGACTCTCGGGCATGGTTCGGTTTCAGGACCAAGTGGACGAAATAATAGCACCGAAAGCTTGCCAGACAGGACATTTAGGATATTGTCCATCGACGGCATCGAGACCATCATGCATGGCTGAACGACATCGTGGAGTGGATCAATGAGTGCGGTTGAGAAAAAGCAGATACCAGCGGGACCGAGCAATGCCGCCTGGCAGGAGCGCAAGTTGGCCGCGATGGCTCGCGGGCAGGGGAATATTGCACCCGTCTACGTTGACAGGGCGGTAAATGCCGAGATCTGGGACGTCGAAGGCCGCCGCTACATCGACTTCGGCACGGGCATCGCCGTTTGCAACACGGGCCACAGCAATCCGCAAGTCGTGGCGGCCGTGCAGGAACAGCTCCAGCGTTTCAGCCACACCTGCGTCATGGTCACGCCCTACGACTCGGCCGTGCGGCTTGCCGAGCAACTGAACGAACTCGCGCCCGGCGCTTCGCCGAAGAAGTCGATGTTCGTTACCACGGGCGCCGAGGCCGTCGAGAACACGATCAAGATCGCACGCGCCTACACGGGGCGCCGCGGTGTCATCGCGTTCAACGGCGC
>Ga0224496_10002057_pt1 | contig 12161 bp, 6 predicted proteins | sample SF_Jul11_sed_USG_2_FD_168127 | JGI IMG/M metagenome (GOLD analysis project Ga0224496, IMG submission 168127) | Sediment microbial communities from San Francisco Bay, California, United States - SF_Jul11_sed_USGS_8_1 | ecosystem: Environmental > Aquatic > Marine > Sediment | place: USA... | reverse complement strand
GAAAACGGTTTCGATTTATGGCTGACGAACTCTCCAGGCAAGAACGCCTGGCCCATCTCAGGGGCGACTTTTATTTTACTCGCAAAGGAAAAAACGGAAGAAAATAAAAAAGTAGTCGAATTCTTCGATTGGTGCTTTAATAATGGAGATAAAATAGCCAGGAAACTAACTTATGTTCCCTTGCCAAATGACCTGAAAAATCTGATCAGAAAATACTGGCAATCACATGGTCTTTACCGATCAATCTCGGTTCAAGATTAAATGTGATTAAATCCCACCTGCTTTATTTGGGTAGTTCGATCTTCGAGTCTTTGGCGGCTTTTTTGAACAACAACAGTGTTTTACCTATCTTTTGGGCTACTTGACAGGCTGTTTTATGGCTGATTTCTTCAGCGGCCTGGTTAATATCGACCGGAGAAGATTTCAGTAACTTAATCTTGATCAGCTCATGAGTCGCCAATGCGCTTTTTAACTGTTTAATAAAGCTTTCAGTGATCCCGGCTTTGCCAATTTGTAACACGGGCTTTAAGGAGTGTCCACGGGATCTTAAGAAACTGGACTGCTTGCCGGTAAGGCTTTTAAGCCCGGTTTTCACGGTTTCATTTTCCATGTTAATTCTTCACTTTTTTGGAAGAAGCCTGGAGCCGTTTTTGCGTATCCAATATTTGCTTTCTAAGGCGGATTGTTTTCGGCGTCACTTCAACCAGCTCATCCTCTTTGATAAAATGAATCGCCATTTCAAGCGTCATGGGAGTGATGGGAGATAAGACCGTGCTTTCATCCTTTCCTGATGCTCTCATATTGGATAGTTTCTTTTCCTTGGTTGGATTTACCCCCAGGTCGCTATCCTTGTTGTGTTCACCGATGATCATTCCTTCATATACCATTTCACCGGCTTTGATGAATAACTGTCCTCTCGGCTCAAGATTAAACAAGGCATAAGCCACGCTGCTCCCTTGACGGTCAGACACCAGCGAACCGGTGAAGCGGCTATGAAACTCACCCCTGAATTCCTCATAACCCGAAAGATAGGAGTTCATGATCCCGGTTCCCTTGGTGTCGGTTAAAAATTCATCCCTGTATCCGATTAATGAGCGGGAAGGAACGCTGAATTCAATCCGCACTCGGTCTCCGTTATTGTTTAGATTGATCATGCGGGCTTTTCTTGAGTTGAGTTTCTCGGTAACGACTCCGGTAAAGGGTTCACCGCAATCAACAAAAAGATGCTCGATCGGCTCAAGCTTCTTGTTGTTTTCATATCGATAAATTACCTCTGGCCTACCAAGACAAAGCTCAAATCCTTCTCTTCTCATCGTTTCTAAAAGAATCGCCATCTGGAATTCACCCCTGCCCTTGACCAGAAAACATTCACGGTCTTCCGTCTCTTCAAGCTGAATAGCCAGATTGCTGAGCGTTTCTTTATGGAGTCGTTCAAATATCTTACTCGACTGAATGAATTTGCCTTCTTTCCCTGCGAGTGGGGAGTTGTTTCTGTAAAAACGCATGGATACAGTCGGCTCATCGATATAGATTCGCTTTAGTGGCGGAAGTTTCGAGTCCGAACAAATGGTATCGCCGATTTTGACGTCCTCAAGGCCAGCGAGGATAGCAATGTCTCCCGCTAAAATTTTATTAGCGTCAGTCAGAACCATTCCTTCGTAGACTTGCAATTTGCTGGCTTTTACAGCCTTCACTTTATTACCATCACCAATGCAGCTGAGCGCTTGATTGCTTTTTATCTCGCCATTGATAATCTTTCCAATGGCTAGACGGCCTAAAAAATCGCTGTAACCCAAATCAGCCACCAGCATTTGAAAACTAGTTTCAGGGTGAAAGCTCGGGCTTGGTATTTCCTCTAATATACACTCAAACAATGGCACTAAATTTTGACTTTCCTCTTCCAGTGTATTTTTCGCGATCCCGTCTTTTCCGATCGAATAAAGAAGCGGGAATTCCAGCTGCTCTTCCGAAGCCCCAAGGTCGATTAAAAGATCATAAACTTCATCCACTACCGTGCCGATTCGAGCATCCTTTCGATCAATCTTGTTTATCAGCACAATGATTTTCAAATTGCTTTTTAAAGCCTTTTCCAGCACAAACCTTGTCTGTGGCAGAGGCCCCTCGGAAGCGTCCACCAGCAAGATGGCTCCATCAACCATACTTAAGGCTCTTTCGACCTCGCCACCGAAATCGGCATGTCCCGGAGTATCCAGTATGTTGATTTTGACATCTTTATATTGAACCGAACAGTTTTTAGCAGCGATGGTAATGCCTCTTTCTTTTTCCAGATCGAGACGGTCCATAGCCCTGGAATCACCTTTTTGACCTTCTCGGTATAAACCGCTTTGCTGGAACATCGCGTCGACTAAAGTGGTCTTGCCATGATCGACATGCGCAATAATAGCGATATTGCGGATTGCGTGATTGTATTGGATATTTTTCATTTAGATTTTAGAAGTTAAACAATTGTGATTGACGTGAAGATAAAAGATCTTCTCAGAAAACGAAGTGGCCTTGAAGTGGTTCCATTAATGAGGATGATTTATCGGGAGATTTTTTCTTTAATATTAAGTATGCTCTTATTGTAAATCTTTATCAACCAGGAACTTTGAATATTTCATATCCTCAACCATGATATGGGATAAAAGCCAGTTTTTTAAAAAATCAAGCATCTCAAAATCGATCAAATAGTTTTCCTCTTGCTCCAGTTTTTTCTCATAGTAGAGGACCTGATCGATAATTTCGCGGTGTTTTATTTGATGCTCCTTTATATCGGGATAGCTGTTTTTTATCAGAAACTCCTCTTCATAACTGAAATGTTTATCGGTGTAAGCCTTTAAAGCGGCAATTAGTTTTGTTAAAATACCCTTGGATTCATTGTCTTCCATAGCCTGTTCCAAGGCATTGATGGCAATAATCAATTTTTTATGCTGATTATCGATAGGTTCAATTTTGACGCTCAAAGAGTCCGTCCAGATCCATGGAGCCATGTTTTTTCAGATTGAAAATTGATATCCAACAAACAAGAAAAGCAATCCAATAAATCCGCGGCATTTGGATTGATGAAATTAATCCTTTACCCTACGCTCAAAGGTGTTTTTATTATAAAGCGGCTTCCCTTGCCCCGAGAAGAGACCACTGAAATACTCCCTTTCATCTTGAGAATCGCGTGCTTGACCGCGTCCATCCCAACGCCTCTACCCGAGATATTGGTGACCTGTTCAGCCGAGGAAAAACCAGGCATAAAAAGAATCTTCCAGGGTTTGTTTTCCTGGACATATTTATCAACGGTCTCAAGATTGAGATGCTTTTTTGATTTGGCAATTTGGATGATTTTATCAAAATCCATCCCGGCTCCATCATCGGCGATCGAGAAAACCAACCGGCCATCCTTCTCATCTATAGATATAATGACCTTTCCCGATTCACCCTTTCCCGCGTCCAATCTGTTTTGAACCGTTTCCACTCCATGATCGACGCTGTTGCGGTAGAGATGAACCAATTCCTTATTAAGCACCTCGGCGACTTCCTTAGGTACCATAAGTCCTTCCTTGATTTTTAATACAAGATCTACCTTCTTGCCCAGCTTCGCCGAGAGTCTCTTAATGTCAGATTCCCAATTTTCAATGATCTTTTCAGCGGGAACCTTGGCTTTGGTTAAAATGATTTGCTTGATCTGATCGAAATGATCATGAGTCGCAAGTCCTAAAAGCTCCCTGAACTCTTCTTGTGAAAAATTAACTCCCTGAAGCTTCCGGATAATTTCATCTCCAAGGCTTTCCTTTAAAGAACAGGCATAGTCATATGTATGATTCAGTTTCGTACGGAGACTGTCAAATTCCATCAGATGATCGTCAATTCCTTCTTTTTCGATCAACTGCACGCAGTCTTCCATACTATGGAGGATATCTCTGGTCTCGTTGAGTTCAAACTGAGCGCTGACTCCTTTTGAGGTGTGGAGATTTCTCATCAGCACTGTCGTAAATTCGCTATCGGGTTTTTCATCGTTGACGATATAAGTTTCTTCAAATTCCCTGATCTGTTGTACGCACTTCTCAATCTCTTCCAGGAGATTCATGTAACCGCTGATATTGTGACGCATTTTCTCAATGATCGTTTTTTCATGATCTTCTTTCACAATCTGATCCTGAACTTGCTTTTCCCTTTTTAATGCCTGAGTGATCTCATCCATGCGGACAAAAACCGAAGCGACAAATCCTTCATAATCTTCGACAAAGGTGTAGTAAAGCTTGTAGGTTCTCTCATTGATTGTCGTTTGATTTGGCAACATACTGATAATCACTTCCGGGTCGAATTTGTTTCCGCCAAAAAGAAGGTTTAGGGCACGGTAATAATCCCTCAAGGCCTTCTTGTCGTTTTTTAACAAAACATCTGCGAAAGGGACCCCTGCCAGATGTTTTCGGTCGAGGTATTCGGCCGCGATTGGCGTGTAGTTTTCACCGATTTCTCCTGTTTCATCGATAGAAAATGATCCTTGACCCAGATTATCCAGGATTTCTTGTGTCAGACGGTATTGCTCGCTGGCATGCTCGCTTTCTTTTCTGGCTATGGAAAGTTTTTCCGAAGCCCGCTCCAAAATCAAATTATATACCTTCCCCTGTAGCCCCGGGACCCTTCGTAAAAGGTCCTTGAATATCTCGTTGGGAATAAAAAAGGCATCGCTGTCATCCTCGGGAATTGCTGTAATCGTCGAATTCGTCATCCCGGTCAGGCAGGCTTCCTCACCAAATATACCCGATCTGGAGCTTAAGGGTTTTTGATTTTTACTAACAAAGATATCCACGATGCCGCTTGAGAGAAAAACACCTTTAATCTCCTTATGCTGCTCGATAAATTTCTCACCTTTTGTGAGCTTTATTTCCTCGGCGACATTAGCCAAATTGAAAAGATCATAATCTGAAACATCCTCAAAAAGCTTTATTTTGCGAAGTTCGGCCAACTTTAATTTCCATTTTTCCGGCTCTGCCTGAAATTGTTGACTTGCCAGGAACAACTGTTGATAAAGCAGTTTCTTTATCGCTTTGTGAATATTCGAAAAAGTAACCGAAATGGAGTCTGTAAGCAGGGGATTATAAACCAAAGCTGAAAAATCATAAAGTTTCTGTGACAAATCAGTCTTTTCATCGGGAGTTAATGAATCGATTTCTTCATCAAGTTTCCCTCCTGATTCAAAATCTACCTGTCGAAAGTAACCAAGAAAATCTTTTGCGGTTGACATACAGTATTAGGGTAAATGTTAACTTAGTATTTTAAAAACATCTAACTGAATGAATATAATAATATTTCATATTCAATTACATAAAATCAAATTTCAAGTAAAATTTAAAAAGATATTTATAAAATGAATAAAAAGACAACCGCAAATAATGCAAGGCTAGCGAGGAAGGGGTTTGACGGGTTTTTTTGTTTCTTTTCTTTGTTTGATTTTATCGCGGAATTCAAAAATATGCTCGATTCTTTCTAGCAAAATTTTGGCATCATAAGGTTTCTTCATATAATAATTCGCGCCGGCCTTAATCGCTTTAACCAGCGTTTCCTGTTCTTCATCTCCGGTTGCCAGCAAAAACGGCGTGTCCTTGATTTTTTCGTTTTTTCTCATCTCGACGAGCAATTCAAGGCCCGACATTCTCGGCATATTCCAGTCGGCGATCACCAGATCGTAGGGTTCTTTCAACAGCATCTCCAGCGCCACATCCCCGTCTTCGGCAACAACGGTATTATTAAACCCTAAATTCACCATGATCTTTTTCGCCGCCAAACGGATACCGACTGAATCGTCAACGACCAACACCTTAATATCTTTGTTAAGATTCATAGTGGTTAAATATTTTTTATTAATTATCGGGATAGGGGTAAAGCCTGAAAATCATGCTTATAAGTTAAAGAGCATCTTACCAAGACACCAAAAAAAAACCAAGCGTAAATCACAAATAATAACTTAAATTGATTTATTGCTCTCATTACCGATTGCTTTATTTTAAAGTTCCTATTTTGAATTGGGCAAGGAAAGTTTTTTTTCGCGGATAAGAATAAAGCTGTCGTAAAGGTTCTCGTTTTTCCTTATTGGACTGACAGCGAAATCGATTTGATGTTCCCGGGCTTTTTTCAAATAGTCCTCATGTCCCTTTTTAATCAAGTTCTCATGTTTTTCGCCGATAGATTGGATTTCGAAAGAATCCGGAATTCTTCTATGAATGGAATGGATATATTGCTTTTTAGTTAAATTATCCGGCTTTCTTAAAATGAGTTCGGTTTCTTGTCCAGTTGTGGCTCTTAGTAGGTTATAGCCTGGGTCGCTACAGCAGACGATACTTCCCTTGGTCATGTATTCTGCGAAAAACTGCGATTTAACCTCTTGATTTTCAAAGGACCTCAACACATCCTGCGGCGATCCCCAGATAAAGACGCTACCCCCTGAAAAACGGATAGCAAACCTTGTACCCGGTAGATTGCAAAGGTGCAACTCTCCTTTTCTCATGGAGTAGGCGACAGCGTTACCGGCTCCACCCGTCCCCAAAACCGGCAGTTGATGACGGTCAATCGCGGGCAGAACAAATATTTTAGCGCCATTAACCGAACCCGCCAGATAATCTCCTCCCATTCCCACTAAAGTCAACTCAATACCCGCGACTCCAAACATTCCAAATCCGCTTCCCACAGCACCCTTGACAACGATTTTCAACAGGATATTTTGTTTTGTCATCATCCAAACATGATTTCTTAACCGGATAAAATCCCGAATGATGTTCAAACCGATCAACCTATCCTCATTGGAGGCCGTGATCTCAATTCGCTTACTTGACAACTCCCTTGAAAGCTTAAGACCCGTTTGACTTTGAAAAGAACCCGCTGGTGAGTTCTCAGGTTCACCTTTACGCGTCAAGGCTCTAAGAATCTTCTGTTCCCATTTTTGAAATTGGGCCTCAATCGTTTTATTAACCGGTCTTGCAATAACCGCTTTGGTGTCTTTGAAAGAATCGATGGGGGCTTTCCGGGAAGAAGCTTCAAAAGTCGTTGGTATAAAAAAATCCGAATCGACCCTCAGTAGTGCGTTCTCATTTTGAACCAAGAGATCGCTTCTGCCTGTTAATTCCTCTATGTGTTTTATGTCGGGCATCAACTGGACAGCTCTTTTTCTTAAACCGATATCAAACATCAAGACAAAACGCCTTAGTGACTCTCCGTTGATATCCGATCTAAAGCGAATGAGCCTTTCCTGCTTGTTGGTCGTAATAAATGAGGGACAATCACCGCTGGGGCATTTCTGACAGCGGATACAGCCGACCGCGACCTGGGCGGCGTCTCCATAACCTATATACTCCGCGCCCGCCAAAATCAGCTTAATCCCGTCATCGGGATATCTCACTCCCCCTGCCGCAATAATTCTGGGGCCAAACCACTCGAACTGATTTTTAAGCTCATCAGGCAGATGGTGGTCATAGCTTCTGGATACCGCCTCGCTGTTTTTTTTATGGCGATAATATCCCCTGATACCATGATTGATCAGTGATTTATGAATTTGGTTGATGATGGGTGCTGTAGGCAAACCACAGTGTTCCTTGTGGGTATCCTTGGCCGAGCCGGTACCTCCCTCAAAACCGTCTACCCAGATATAATCCGCGCCAGCCTTGACCACCCCGACCGAGACTATATCCAAGTCGCTCATGGCTGCGAGTTTGACGCTAACCTTTATCTTCGGATTGAGCGTTTTTGCGGAAGTGATCAATTGCCTGAGATCCTCGATCGAATAGATATCGTGATGAACCGTGGGTGAGTTGAGCGTCTGACCTATGTTCACGCCACGGGTCAGGGCGATGTTCTCAAGGACTTTATTTCCGGGAAGACTTCCACCCACGCCCGGTTTGGCACCCTGACTGATTTTGATTTCGATCTTTTCGCAATCCAAAAAGGCATAGGCATCTACCCCGAAACGTCCCGTGCTGATCTGTTCGAAGCGCGACTGTTGGAAGTCAGCGGGCGTATTGTTGATCAGCTTTTCGACCATGGTTTTAATCTCCTTTTCCGAATGTCCCTTAAAATAGTCTGGGATTTCCTGTCGCAATTGCCGGGTGATTTCATCGATCCCCGCTTTTTGTCTTAAAAGCCTGGATGTAACGTAAAGAGAGCGTATGCTTTCAGGGACCCCTCCTTCACCGCCGTTGCTTTGACCGCCAAGCTGAGCCATGACCCTGGCGTAAAGTTCATGAACGAGATAGCTGTTGGCGCCGTAACTGATCGCGCCTATGATCTGGTTGATTTGACGCTTATCCAGGCTGGTTCCGACCTGTTGATAATTCCTGGTCTGATCGCTTTTCGTTTTCCTTAACAGCAGGGAATCAAGAAAATTAACAGGCGAGTTGTCATAGGTTTCATATAAAAGACTGATCAGGGACTCGGTTTGCTCCAGGTCAAGTTTTAAGATTTCATCTACAATCCTTTCGATCAGAGCTTCCTGTTCGACGGGCAGAGATTGCAAATCCGACAAGGCGCGGTGCAGATTCTTATGCTCAACGGGTCTGTTTTTTAAGCAATCCCAAAGAGTCTGCAGCGCGATCTTGACTTGTCCCTTTGATTTGCTGTACTTGTTTTTCCCAATCCGTTGAATCCCTCCAAGCAGGAGATATTCAGCCAGAGCGATGTTCAGCGGCATGGAGTCGATCTCCCGTTGGACCGGATCGCTCAATTTCAATTTCTGGTCAAAGACATACCTCGCCTTCGTGCTCAAGTCGCTCTGGATTCTAGGAAAACCGATCCCTTCACCCATTCCATGCAACAACCCCATTTTCCTTGAGACTGCCCCATCAAGGCCGATCGGTGTTATTCTTCGCCCTCCCCTGCCCGCGGCCAGATGATTGGTCGCGATTCTTCCATACATGATCGCCAAAGACTCTTTTATCGCCATAAACCCCCTCAAAAGTGTCTCAGCCGGATGATCCCCATCGTGAGATAACGCAAAGTTAAGCGCCTCTTTGGATAACAAAGTCGGAATCAATATATCCGCTCCCAGTTGAAGCAGCACAAAAAAAGTATGGGGACAATTGATTTCCCTGGACTGCACGATTATCTGCACTTTATGGCGCAGGTGTTTTTCAGTCAGATAATGATCCACCGCACCAACGATCATCTCAGGAGGGATCGCCACACGCCCTTCTTCCTTAAATGCTTTTTCGTCATGAAAAAGAAGGAGGCTGTACTCGTTTTTCCCGGCTATTGAAGCGGCTTTCTTTACGATCAGATCCAGAGCCAATTTAAGGCTTACCCCTTGATGATCCTTGGTTTTATGCTGATTGATCACAAGCGTGTAATCGATTCTTTTCAGTTCAAACAATTTTTGACTGACGAGTTGATCCAGTTCCTTCAGGGTTATGATCTGGAGTTTTTTCGCTATATGATAAAAGAAATCCTGGCCAAGCTCGGTAAGTCCCTCAAAACCAATGATCATGGGCATGCTTAACTGCACCGCGATCTTCTGTTTCAGGTGGTTTGAGCTTAATAGAGGAGCGTATTGAAATCCCATAATCAGGCTTTGGTCCATGGCTGTTTTCTCATGCTCCGCGCTGATGGTGGGAGCGGTGACCTGGGCGGTCATGGCTTTGAAAATCTCTGAAAATCTGAAGATATTTTTCCAGTTAACGGCAAGACCGTTGCGCCATCCCGTGCCGCTTCCTTTTTCTGTGCCTTTTCCGAACAGATGGCCCAACTGGGCCTTGACCCGGCTGGAAAACCCATTGACCAGAAGATAGTTTTCCTGATTGATCCCCAAATTCTTTTCCGGTTCTTCGGAGTAAAGTTCATTAAATGCAATCCCTTCAAGTTTTTTCTCGTCAAATGGCGCTTTCGCGGCAAATCTGGAGGAGTAAAAATATCCTGATTGAAACACGATGGAGTTTGGCAGGGTAATCTTTTTAATTATTCCGTTTTCGATATCCGCGTCATAGCTGATTTCGATCCGTTTACCGTTGCTTGAAGCGCTGATGATCTCACCGGCCCTGATCTGGTGGACCAGTTTGAACTGTTCGATCTTGCCGACCGCTCCTAGTTCCGAGACGATATAAACGTTTTGACTTTTTGTCTCGACCAGATAGAGAGGTCTCAGTCCCATGTTGTCCAAACGGCCAATGATCCGGTTTCCATCCGTCGCGATGACGGCCGCGGGTCCCTCAGCCCGAAACGGTCTAAAGCAACGCTTCAGATAAAGGCGATAGGGTACCTCGGGGTATTCCTGAAAACTATCGTGAAAATCCTTCGTATCTTTTGATACCGGAAACCACTGCTTTGGGAAAACGAGATACAGAGCCTCCTGTAGATCAAAACCATAGTGAGACGTGATGTGGCGGATAAGTCCGTTTAAATCCGCCGAGTCGCTTAATGAAGGTGACAAGGGAATTTCATGGCTCCGCATGGCTTTTCTGATCGAGCCGATATTATTGATTTCCCCGTTATGCGCCAATAAATCGAAAGGCTGCGCGGACCGGTGCAGTGGCAAGGTGTTGGTACTATATCTCACGTGAGATAAAAACAGGCTGGTATGGAGATCCTTTAGGTTTTCTTCGCCGAAGCTGTAAATAAAATCATCGAAATCACCAATGATCTTGTACAGCACCATCCAGTTTTTTGAAATACTGATCGTTTGAAAGGATTGGGGGTGGTTGCCCGCTTTTTGGAACTGGTTCAGGGCTTGACGAATCTGGCAAAGTCTCAAGTCTAAATCTTCAGGGTTTAAGCTAAGATCATACCCGCAAAAACGCCAGTGAACAACCTGTACGGCATCATTGGTGGGGCTGGATACTTTTTTCGCGTAGTGCAGTTCGATATCAAAACGCTTTAAAACAGTTTCGATTCCATCGATAATCAGCTTCATATCCAGATAAATAGGCATCTGGATCATAAGTAGCAGTGGGGTCTTCAGGTCAAAGCCGGGCAAGTTGAGTTTTTTGACGTATGAGGCCTGACTGGATTCCTTTTTTATCACCTCCTTTTCGATTTTAAACAAAACCCCGAAACCATCGCCCCCTCGATGTTTGATTTTATTTACTTTTTTACATATTTCATACAGACTGCGTCTTTTTAAACTCAGTCCGGCAATCAGACCGCAGGAATCGTGGATTTCGTGTTTTGGCAAATTCCATCTCATCTAAGTCTTTTTCGAGATTAAAAAACAAAGCGCTTCGACATTAATTTCTTTTTCAAAAACCGGTTTGAGGTTTTTATGTCAATCCAAGCAGGCCAAAATGTATTTACTGGATTTTATCACATCCGATCAGAATGTTAAATTGAATTATGGAAATTTTGGTGGGTTTGTAGGGAATCCGAAAGATACCGCTCGTGAAACTAACCTAGTTTAATCCGGCCCGAACGAAGGTCTCTTGAGAATTCCGCCAAAACTTCATTGAGGGGTGGGTCTTCGAAGAACCTGATGTCGTTATCAATAAAATCATAAAGCAGATTTTTATAAAACTTGGAATCCGGTATGAAATTGTTGAGATAATCCACATAAAAAAGAAGTACGCAGGCATAATGTTCGCTGTTGATTTCCGTGAACTGAAGCTCGGGGGTTTTGGCATAGACTTTATCGTTTCCTCCCAGTGTCTTGATGATGGAAGCAACCGCTATTTTTTCAAGTTTTTGTATATCGACATGGTTTGAAACCTTAAAAGTCAAACGGTGACGGTTGATAAAGTTTTTCTTATAGGTCAGATTCGTCACTCTTTTACTGACCAGTTCCGTATTTGGCATTAAAACGTCGATATTATCCAGGGTCTTAAGCAAACTCTTTCTTAAACCGATATTGATCACCGTAACGATTTCCTCGCTTTCAAGCTGAAGACGGTCGCCGACGGTGATCGTTCCTTCAAGCAACAATAAAATACCGGAAATAAAATTGGAGACGACAGTCGTCAGTCCAAATCCCATCCCGACAGAAAGCGCTGATACTAAAATGGTGATCTTTGAAAGATCAAGCCCGATCCCGTTTAGAAAGGTGATGAAAATAGCGAAATAGATGATGTATTTTTTAAGCGTATTGATCGCGTATTCTTTGCTTTCGTCGAAAACAAAACGTGACAGGATAATCTTGGCTGAAACCCAATTGATGATCAATAAAATGAAGATCGTCGTCAGTGACGCGAACATGCTCGCCA
>Ga0224496_10002056_pt1 | contig 12172 bp, 10 predicted proteins | sample SF_Jul11_sed_USG_2_FD_168127 | JGI IMG/M metagenome (GOLD analysis project Ga0224496, IMG submission 168127) | Sediment microbial communities from San Francisco Bay, California, United States - SF_Jul11_sed_USGS_8_1 | ecosystem: Environmental > Aquatic > Marine > Sediment | place: USA... | reverse complement strand
TCCTCCTTCTTTGATTGATTGTTTCGACCAGTCCAGCTATGTTTAATGCCTTTCCTCATGCATACCTTGCCGCGACCGACCAATCCTTTCGGTCCGACCTGGCTCCCACTCAGCCTCCCAAATCGGCCCCAGGCAACAAGCGTTGCGAAAAGAACTTAGAGAAATCCATTCAGGCATTAGATGATTTACAGCGTCGCCTCTATGCCCATGATCGTTTTTCCTTATTGCTAATCTTTCAAGCGATGGATGCTGCCGGAAAAGACGGGACCATTCGCGCAGTCATGAAGGGAATCAACCCCGCAGGCTGCCAAGTCTTTTCCTTTAAAGCCCCCTCCCCCCTAGAATTGGATCATGATTTTTTATGGCGGACGACCTGTCGCCTCCCAGAGCGAGGACGAATTGGCATTTTTAACCGAAGTTATTATGAAGAGGTCCTCGTCGTTCGCGTTCATCCTGAATTTCTTGAAAAGCAGAAACTCCCCAAGCCCATAAGTCCTCACATATGGGAAGAACGCTATGAATCCATCCGAAATCACGAACTCCATCTGGCCAACAATGGAACGATTATTTTGAAATTTTGGCTTCATGTTTCCAAGGAAGAACAACGAAAGCGATTGCGTTCGCGTTTGACGGAACCAGAAAAGCACTGGAAATTTTCACAACAGGATCTTCAAGAACGGAAACTGTGGGAACGCTATATGGCTGCGTATGAGGCGGCGGTGAATGCGACATCCCGACCCTGGGCACCTTGGTATGTCATTCCTGCAGATAACAAACCATTCATGCGCCTGTGCGTTGCCGAGATCGTCACCCAAACGTTGGAATCTCTTGACTTGCGCTATCCTTCAGTCAGCAACGCTCAACGACAATCTTTTGCCAAGTTTCGCAAGCAACTTCAAAAGTGAGCCGCATTCAACGACACTATGTTTTCTTGTTTCTTTTTTGATTTTACCACTTGCCCGGTCTTCGTTATTCAGCATGATGCTAAACGACGAACGCCTCATCAAGGAATGACGTATGATGATTGAAGATTTTTGGGAAGAATTTCTTGCAGTGTGGGACTTGGGCATTTTGAATACGAGCTTGGGTGATATCTTCACCGCGTTCGGGATCTTTCTGACATTCTTGTTTGCCCGACGCATTGTGTTCCGTCTTATTTCCCGAGGGTTGCGAAAATTGGCGCAACGGACCCAAACGGATATGGATGATCGCATCCTGGAAGCGATGAAACAACCGCTTGAATTCACCTTTGTGATTATCGGTCTTTACATTTCCGGACAAGTGGTCAACCTGTCGCCCGCCCTCAACGTCGTCTTTGGACAAATCATCCGGTCTCTTATCGCCTTCACCCTTTTCTGGGCGATTTTTCGCATTCTCGATCCCTTGTCAATTCTGCTGGATCGAACGGTGACTCTCTTCGGTAGTCAGAGTATGCACGAAACGATTAAAGGCTTTTTCGTGAAAGTCGCGAAATTTGTGGTGGTGTGCTTAGGCATCGCCGCAGTGTTTCAAGAATGGGGGTTCAACGTTGCGGCCGTCCTTGGTAGCTTGGGGCTCGTGGGCATGGCTGTCGCCCTCGGCGCCCAAGATTTTATTAAAAATATGTTTGCGGGAATGACCATCTTTTTGGACAAGGTCTTTGAACAGGGCAATTGGATCAAAACACCTGACGTGGAAGGCACGGTGGAGGAAATCGGATTTCGAGCGACGAAAGTCCGTCAATTTGATAAAGCCCTGGTCACGCTGCCCAATTCAAAATTGGCCAATGAGGCCTTGATTAATTACTCCCGAATGACGAACCGGAGAATTCATTGGATGATCGGGGTAGAGTACCGCTCGACCAAAGAGCAAATTTTGAATATTATTCAGGCCCTATCACGGTATATTCACGAATGCGGCGATTTCGAAACTGATCCAGAGAAAACCAAAACATTTATCTTCCTCGATTCATTTGGCAGCTCAAGTATCGACATTATGCTGTATTGTTTTACCAAGACCACCGTGTGGGGTGAATGGTTGGAAGCGAAAGAACGATTGGCCTACAAAATTAAGGAAATCGTCGAAGGACAGAACGCTAGCTTTGCCTTCCCTTCCACTTCGCTGTATGTCGAAACGCTTCCTTTCGGCACACCCGAACCCTTTGCGCCTCCATCATCCGGCTCACCACCACCTTCGCCCTCCTTACAGTAACTATCCAACCCACCCACATTCATTCGATGGCTAGCCTTATCCCTGTAGGCCAGCCTAAGATGTTGACCCCCTTCTGCTTCTGGCCTAGTATGTCCCCTTAAAGCGTCTCCGGGTTGGGTCCCTGCTCAAGAACTTCCACCATCCGATACCTGTCGTTTTTCTCACTATGAACACTGTGAAAAAAACATTTTCCCTCGTCCTGATTAAACCCTCTCATTATGACGACAACGGCTACGTCATCCAATGGCTACGATCATCGATACCTTCGAACACCCTTGCCGCTCTCTACGGTCTCGTTCTTGATTGCGCCAAGCGGCGCGTCCTAGGAAATGATGTCGAGTTGGTCGTGGAAGCCTACGACGAAACCAATACCGTCCTCCCAATCAAAAAAATCATTCAATCGATTCGAGAAGCCGGCAATGGGCTCGTCGGCCTGGTTGGTGTACAAACTAATCAATTTCCTCATGCTGTCGATTTAGCTGATCACTTTTTGCAGGCGAATATTCCCGTGGTCATTGGCGGATTTCATCTCAGTGGGTGTTTAGCCATGTTGCCTTCCCTGCCATCAGATATCCAGCAAGCCATGGACAAAGGAATTACCATGTTTGCCGGAGAAGCCGAAGAGCATCTCGCGGTCCTACTCCAAGACGCGTATCACCATCGACTCAAACCCCTCTACAACGTCATGGACCAACTTCCCGGGTTACAAAACGCCCCGTCGCCCTTCCTTCCCGCGCATCTCATAAAGAACACGCTTCGCCGGCTGTCCAGTTTTGATGCCGGGCGTGGCTGCCCATTTCAATGTAGCTTTTGCACCATCATCAATGTGCAGGGGCGACAATCGCGTTGGCGATCGGCTGATGATATTGAAGCGCTCATACGAGCCAATTTGGCACAAGGCATCCGTCGATTCTTTATTACCGACGACGACTTCGCACGGAATAAGGACTGGGAAGCCATACTCGATCGGTGTATCGCCATGCGAGAAGATGAGCAGCTTCCAATTTCATTTAGTATTCAGGTCGATACGCTTTGTCATAAAATCCCACGATTCATTGAAAAGTGTGCGCGAGCGGGATGTCGGAATGTATTCATTGGACTGGAAAACATTAATCCTGACTCCTTGGTGGGCGCGAAGAAACGTCAGAATAAAATTTGGGAATATCGAAAAATGGCGCAGATGTGGAAGGATCACGGATGCACCACCGTCGCTGGTTACATTCTTGGATTTCCCAGCGACACACCGGAAACGATCGCTCGTGATATTGACATCATTAAAAAAGAATTACCTTTAGATTGCCTAGAGTTCTTCTGCTTGACCCCGCTTCCTGGATCAGAAGATCACAAGGTGCTTCACCAGAAAGGTGTGTGGATGGAGCCTGACATGAATTTCTATGATTTAGAGCATGTCACCGTCAATCATCCCATCATGTCGAAAGAAACCTGGCAACAGGTCTACCGAATGGCTTGGGAACAGTATTACACCCCAGAGCATGTCGAAACGGTAATTCGGCGAGCGGCGTCCAAGGGGCAAAACGTCAACAAGGTGACCTCCCTTCTCACCTGGTTTTATGGCTGTACTACGATTGAAGGTATTCACCCCCTGGAAGGCGGGATCTTTCGCCGCAAAATTCGGACCTTGCGACGCCCATCTCTTCCACGAGAACACCCGCTGTGGTTTTATCCCAAGCGGGCCTTCGACGTTTTCCAAACAGGGCTGCAATGGGGACTGCTCGTCTGGAAGTTTCAACGAATCTTGAAGCGAGTCAAAGCCGATCCACACAAACACGCCTATACCGATCTGGCGTTAACTCCGGTCTTAGAACAAGACGATGAGGAATTAGGGTTGATGCAAGTATTCGCGAGCCATATCCCCGTCTCTCAACTCACCCGATCCCCAGAATCCCGATCCACTTCCGCTTCATAGGCCCATCTTCTTTTCACGGATTCTGCTGTTCGGGCGCTGTAGGGATGACTTCTTGTAACGTCGGCTCTAAATCTGAAAGGGCCTCTTCTTGCGTTTGTTCGCCGTGACGTTCCCCGCTTCTTTTCCCGCCTTTCTCTTTGTACTTTTTGTCTTTTTTCTCTTTTTTGAATTTTTCTTTGCCTTCGTGGGATCCCTTCTTATCATCGTGATCGTCTTCTCCTCGAACCCGGCGATCCTCTTTCCGGTTACCTTTGAACGCCTGTAATTCTTGCTTATGACGAGCACGAAGCTCCTCACGTTCTTGTTGCTGTCTCCTTAAAAGCGACTGCATTTCAGGAGACAGCTTTTCGTGGTTTTCAGCCTTTCCATTTCCCTTTTCATGCTTTCCCCGGCCCTTTCCCCTTTTCCCCTTTTTCCCACGTTGAGGCCCACGCTCATTCGAAAGATCATCTTGTTGTTGATCATCGTCCACTAAAACGATTCCCGGCGTGCGGGACCGATCGACCTTCACCCATTGTTGTCCACCTGCAGGCATCGCGAGGGTGATGGATACACTCAAAACCAAGCTCCCCAAGAGCCCAGCGGAAATACTTCTCCAGATCTTTTCACAATGGGTCATCAAATACTCTCCTTGCTGAATGTGGTTGCAGTTATGGCAAAAAGCCCTTATTCTTTTCTCATCGTTCTTCTACAGAGTGAACACCATATGTTATCGGGTGGGAGGTTGGTACGCCCAATCTTCTTTGCCTTCTACCACCGGCTTCAGAAATAATTCTACCCGTCTATTGACGCGCCGCCCTTCTGTCGTGTCATTATTTGAAATAGGATCTAACTCCCCTCGCCCCGATGCAAGGAGGCGTTCAAGCTTCACTTCCTGATGATGAAGGTGGTCCGCCACAGCATCAGCCCGCTTTTCTGAAAGTTGCTGATTATAGGTATCGCCACCCGTATTGTCGGTATGACCGATGACATGGACCACGGTGCTATCATATTTACTTAAAATGGTTCCTACTTTTGCCAAGCTGTCCTGAAATCCGGGTTTAACGGCCGCACTATTCACATCGAAAGTTGCCTCACTTCTCAGATTGAGTTGAAGGGTATTATCTTCCAGACGCTTCACTTCAATGGCATGGTCCTGCATTTCTTTGGCCAATTGTGCTTCGATTTCCCGTTGTTGACGATCCATGTAATAGCCAACTCCCCCACCCGTTAACACCCCAATCGCCCCGCCAATAGCCGCTCCTCGACCACGATGTTTTTTGTCGATGATCGCGCCAATTCCAGCCCCTGCCGCCCCACCAATAACCGCGCCGGTTTTCGTCTGACGGTACGGGTCATCGGCACACCCCCACGTTCCTAACATTCCGCAAAAGGTGACCACCACAATTCCAATTTTTCCGGTCATATCCCTGTTCCTTTCCTCTTATGACGTGAGTCTTCCCTAAACTTTATCGACATTCGTCTCGATAGAATTAAGGAAACGCTAAAAACGAAGGGAAAATGGGGAAACAGAAGAGGAACGACTCAAGAATGGGGATCTAAGGTGAGGCCTCTTGAAGCTGGCGAAGAATGTGGTTGCGTTTGGAAAATGACAGTCTCTCAAGTCGCATTTGAAATTCCTGTTGCTGCCGGGAAGACAGCACTCGGTCTAATCCCAGTTGACGCTCAATCGATACACGCTCCCCTAAGGGCAGAGCCTGGAAACGACTCCATAAGAGATCAATGTCCTGATATTGTTCCCGCTTTCTTCTTTTACTCATCAGTGATTCTCTGGACTTTTCGCCTTTTTTGATCTGCCCTTCATACTGCCTATGTAATTGTTGCTGACGATCAAGAAATTGCCGTCGGGCTTGCCCAATTTTTTCAAGAGCTTGGGCCTGTTCCTCAGCTGACATCATTTGCCAACGCGGAGATTGGCGGAGCCGTTCCTCCAGGCCGGAAAAAGGAATCGGCTTCCCTGCCTGCCGTTGTGATTCACGTTCTTCTGGTGGCTTCGAGGTGAGATCGCTTGGTCGACCTTGGGCAAACACTTCACTCATAAGGACAGAAAACATGCACAATCCCCCCATAACCCCAAATTGCACGTTTTTCACTACCACACGAATAAGGCCCACGAGCGCCTCCTAGACTCCATCATGAAAATGTAGACACACTTGTCATCGTACAGTTTACAACGGCAGAGTAAATGGTCAACTCTAGGATTTAGCACCGATGGAAAACATTCAGCAGAGGTCAAACGGCAATGATGAAAGAACGAAATTTTTAATTTTGCGCTTAAAGTTGAATAAAATCAAGCCCCCCAAAATTCTCCTTTTTACTATTTTTTTATTTCATTAGAATCTGTAGGATGAAGAATAAATATAGCTGCTAAGGCCTATATATTTAAACTGAAGGAACCGTTGCTCATAATTTTCATTAACCAAGATGCCATAGGGACATCACACAAAGGAGGGTAATTATGTCAGAAGGAACTGCAGCCATGTTCGGTGGGCATGCAACCAATGGGCGAGTGCTGATTGTGGATGATGAACCAGATGTCCGCAAAGTGGTCAAAATGACGCTAAACAAGGCTGGGTATGATGTGATCGAAGCCGAAGATGGTGAAAAAGCGATTGCCGCCATCAAGGAGGGTGAAAACCCGTTGCTGTTGGATGTGATTATTTCTGATATTCGTATGCCTAAGGTCAATGGCGTGGAAGCCATCAACTACTTCCAACAACAATGGCCCACTGTTCCATTAATTGTGCTCACCGGTTTTCCAGATATGGAAATGGCCACAGGGTTTCTCAGGCAAGGCATTGTCGACTATCTCGTGAAGCCAGTCGAAAAGGAAAAATTGCTTGCGGCCGTCAGCAAAGCCATCGAACAACGGGAAATCACTCGACTCTAGCATCTCCCATTGCCGTGCTTTTTAATCGTGCCCGACAGGGCACTGAGGACACCGGACTTATGGAGAGAATACTCAGAGAACGCACAAAGTCCTATCAAAAAATGATAGGGCTTTGTGCATCCCCTGTTTCATGGACCCAACAGCTTCACGGGCCATGAACACCTCTCTGAAAAACACAATCAATCTGACACCATGACGCACACCCAAGGAGAAACTCATCTCGTGCCCGAACGGCAAACTGAAACCGAACCACGAATCAATGTGGTGATCCTCGGAGCGGGGAAGGGCGGCGCGGCATTATTGGAATCCTTCCTGAATTTACCTCGAATTCATCTTGTTGGCATTGCGGATAAAGAAGCGGCCGCTCCAGGGATCAAACTTGCACGACGACATGCGATCCCGACCACACAAGATCCCATGCAACTTATCCAACATCCCGATATCCACCTCATCGTGGATGTGACCGGCGACCCCTCTCTCTCCAACCAGATTCATCAACAGAAACATCCCAACACGGAAGTTTTGGGAGGGGCGGCCTCCAAAGTACTGTGGGACATTCTCCGGCATGAATCATTGATGCAAGTACAATTATTTCAAGCTGAAAAATTGGCGGGGATGGGCACGTTTGCCTCTGGCATCGCACACGATATCAATAATCCCTTATACATTATTCTGGCCATGGCCGAAGCTATCCAGGATGAAACTGACACCGCTAGCATTCATCAACATGCGACCAGTATCCGTGACGCCGCGCAACGCATCCAGACGATTTCTCGAAATATCACACAATATGCCCGCGCATCACACTCCCAAGAGTCGTTTCCGGTTCCTGTCCAGGAAACGCTCGAGGAGGCCTTAAAAATCGCGAAATTTGCCACCAAATTTCATGAAATCACCGTCATCCAAAACTATCATGATCATGTCACGATCGATGCCAAGCCAGAAGAACTGCTCCAAGTGTTTGTCAATCTGATGATTAACGCCATTCATGCCATGGAGAAACAAGGCCTCCTTACACTAACGGCAGAAAAGGACAATGGGATCGTTCGCGTCAGCATTGGAGATACCGGCAACGGAATTTCAGCGGAACATTTGCCAAAAATCTTTGACCCGTTTTTTACGACGAAGGCCAAAGGAAAGGGCACGGGGCTGGGCTTGTATAATGTTCGGACCATCGTTCAGAAATATCAAGGAGAGCTCACCGTGGACAGCCAAGTGGGGAAAGGGACGACATTTTCCCTAGTATTCCCCATGATCGCCCCCCCTGGCACCTGATGCCTTATGGATACGCCACCCACCAGTGCCACCGCTGTCACACGGAAAAAGGGTCTCACCAAAAAGTTAGTGATTTCCATGTTGTTGGTGGGAGCCTTGCCCCTCCTTATTGGGCTGTTCTTAGCGTTTTATCAAGGCACACAAAAAATTCAGGAAGTGAATGGCACAAGCTTTAAGGCCTTGGCCAGCGAGACCGCTAGAAAATTAGATCTCGTGGTCGCCGATGAAGTATCGCACACCTCTCTCCTCACCACCGACGTGAACCTCATCCGATTTTTGGAAGACCAACGGGATGGGCTGAGTACCCTGACTTCGGCGAATCTTTCCGAAGTCTTAGCCCAGGAACAAACTGCGTGGGAAGCGGGTGATCTAGATAGCACCAAAAGGATCACCCAGGGACCAATCGCGGAGAATCTGAGAAAACATATTGAAGGCACGTATATTGACCCTGGGCATCCCATCCCTATCATCACTCGCTCAACGACTCGTGCGCTCTATATCACAGACATTGCGGGCCGAATCGTCGCAAGTGTCGACACCAATCCATCCTACCTTCATGCAGAAGAATTATGGTGGCAGAGCGCCTTTCATAAAGGCGTGGGGCAACCGTTTTTGGGTCCCATAGCTTTTGACCCTCAATTGCAAACCTACACCTTCACGTTAGCTCTTCCCATTATGGATAGCTTGCGCTATGAAGCCATCGGTGTGTTGCGCCGAGTGTATGATACCAAGGAATTTTTTGCACCCTCTATTGATACCATTCGTTTTGGGGAAACAGGGCATGTCATGCTCATCGATAGTCGCGGCGTGGTCCTGAGTTGTCCTATCCTACCGACTGGAACGTCCTTAAGTGACAACCAACTCATCCCCTTAGTCACCCCCATGCAAGCCGGTTGGACGCCAGCGCCCAGTGATGGCCATGGCGGACAAGACACCTCCATTATCGGGTTTGCGCCCCTGACGAATACAAACCGCATCACAGAAGCCTCAAATGGCCTGGGATGGCATATGTTTGTGTGGCAATCATCAGAAGAACTGTTTGCGCCCATCCAACAGTTCTTTCGATGGACGGCCGGGTTTGGATTGTTAGGGGTGGGCTTGCTCGTCACCCTCGGCTATTTAGCGGCCCACCGTATCACATCACCGATTCGCCAACTCCAAGAAGCCGCCCGCCGAATCGGACGAGGAGAGTTCCAAGAACCCCTCACCATTTCCACGGGTGATGAAATCGAAGAACTGGCTGAAGAAATTAATCGCATGAACAAACAGTTAGCCTCGCAATTTGCCGGGTTGGAGAGCCAAGTCCAATTGAAAACAGAAGAGGTCAAATATCTCCAGGAATCCACCTCTCAAATCTTGGACAGCGTACCTGATCCGGTCTTTATGATCACAAAAAACAATACGATTGAATATCTGAATCAAGCGTCCAAGGAGATCCTTGAGCTCTCCGGGAATGGATCTATTATCGGATCACCCCTTTTCCAAATATTGAAAGTCGATCCAAAAACGCAAAACAAATTGGAAGGTGAGATTCACACCATCCAAACCACTTCTCTTCAATTAGATGTCCCCCCCCTTTCCACTCCCGCTATCTCAGAATTACGAGACCCACTCGCCCAGTCTGGATGGGATCAATCTGTCGGCACCCGTCCTGAACTCCGAATGCGCCACCGGACTTACCGCTATCGGTGGTTCACCGTGGAAGCTGGGCCAGGAAAAGAGGCCTTTGTGGGCCTCGTTCTCCGGGATACCACCGAGGAAAGCGCCTTACAAGATCGACTGATCCAAGGCGAAAAATTGGCGAGCCTCGGCGTCTTAAGTTCTGGTATCGGACATGAACTCAACAACCCTCTGGTCGGCGTGATTGGGTTAGGGGAAGCCATTCAAGACGAAGAGGACATCTCCAATATGAAAGGCTATGCCAAGGATATTGTCCAGCACGGTAAACGGATGGCCTCCATCATTCGAGATTTTACCGGACAAATGACCAGTCAATCCTCAGAAAAAGTCCCAATCGATATCCACGCTCCACTCACACGCGCCATGAATGTCGTGCAAGCACAATTTCCAAACTCTGCAATCACCATGCATAAAGAATTTGGTTCAGTCCCCTTGGTGCGTGCGAACCCCTATGAGATCGAACAAGCCTTTACCAATATTCTCACCAATGCCTTTCAAGCTATCCAGGGCACAGGAACCATCGACATCACCACGGCACTCAATGAAGGCCACATCGACATTCGGATTGCTGATTCTGGATCAGGGATCGCTCCAACACATCTCCCAAAGGTGTTCGACCCATTTTTCACCACAAAATCTCAAGGTGAGGGATCGGGTCTTGGGCTCACCGTGGCCTATCGAATCGTGAAAAAATTAAGGGGACACATTCGCTTAGAAGATAACGCCCGTCAAGGAACGGTCTGTCATATTACCATTCCGATTCCTGGTGAGGTCTCAATACCGCGAAAGGAAGATGAATAATGAACAGAAGAGGTTCCAACCGCTACATGCTCACTACCATATTCATGTTCGGCCTGATGACAGGAATCAACTCAGGCCTACAGGCCTCCGACAACCAGCTGCTCCCAGACCTGTCCCCTGAAAAAGTCGCAGACTACATGCATTCCATTATCGAGGCTGACCGAAACATCTATACCACCTATGTCGTCAAACGCATGCAGGAACAAGGGATCGTGTTAGCACGAGAAGACTGGGAGACAAAAAATGCTATCCCGTTGCCCGCCCAATTTCTTCATTTATCCAGCAAACTGGTGGCTGAATCCGGAGTGGGCATCAGATTTCGCCTCATCAGTCTTTGGCCCATTCACCGACGCAATGGCCCAGCCACCGAATTTGAACGAAAAGGCCTTGAAAGTTTGCAACATTCGCCCGAGAGTCCGCAACGAGGCATAGTAACCAGTGGGAAAAAGAAGTTTTTTCAAGCCATCTATGCTGATACAGCCATCAACACCGCATGTGCATCATGTCATAATGCCCATCCGCTCAGCCCAAAACGAGACTTCCAAGTTGGAGACCTCATGGGTGGTGTCGTCATCACCATCCCCTTGGAACAATAACGCGCTGAGGCAGACAAACACATAACTAGCAATGCGACTTAGCACAACTTCTATAGTAATTTCACTTTCAACTAAGACCTTTCAGAACTCCCTCGCCCTTGAGGGATTCGGTCCGAAGAGAAACGAAGGGGTGGAGTGAGGGTGAAGGGCGCATTTGATCGTTAAAACATCATAGTCCAATATCTTCCCTGTCATCGGCCTGATTCATTCGATGACCTCTCAAAGTCGTTCGCTTTCCTCTGAAATGCTCTGGAACAATGGCTAAAAAAATGAAGAGACTGGCCTCGTCGATTGGCCTTCTACAAAATGAGAAAGAATGTTCCCCATTACCGAGCTCTATGACACCAAAGTGTAAGGAGGGCTAGGGAGGACAACGCCCTCCTGCGTGTTCAGCAGGAGGACGACTAGAAAGCAGAAGTAGCACGATGAAACGGATTCACTTGGCCCCACAGAACATACAGAGATCCACGCTTAATGCTTCACCTTTTCCATGATCTTTTCTTTAATGACTTCAATTTCTAATTTCAACTTAACCTCATCACCCACCATTAACCCACCATTGTCTAACAATTTGCTGAACTTCATCCCAAAATCCTTGCGATTCAATGTCCCCTCTGCCGTGAATCCAGCTCGCGTATTGCCCCAGGGATCTTGAGCCATCCCATTAAAGGTCCCAACCAACGTTAACTCTTTCGTCACGCCTAACAACGTGAAATCACCTACCGCCGTATAGTGGTCCCCGGTCTTCTTATAGCTTTTCATTTTGTACGTCATGGTTGGAAACGTTTTCGCATCAAAAAAGTCGGCGCTTCG
>Ga0224496_10002055_pt1 | contig 12179 bp, 11 predicted proteins | sample SF_Jul11_sed_USG_2_FD_168127 | JGI IMG/M metagenome (GOLD analysis project Ga0224496, IMG submission 168127) | Sediment microbial communities from San Francisco Bay, California, United States - SF_Jul11_sed_USGS_8_1 | ecosystem: Environmental > Aquatic > Marine > Sediment | place: USA... | reverse complement strand
TTGGTAATATCCGTCACCAGTACATCGCCAGGCTGGAGTCGAGACATATCGGATACATCCAGGATCACGCAACTGCGCCCACTGGCAATGCGCTTGCCGACACTCTTCCCTGTAATCAACACCTCACCCTGCTGTTCCATTTTATACTGCAACTGCAATGGACCATCATCCAGCGCCTCTACGGTTTCTGGTCGTGCCTGTAAAATAAATAGCTCACCGGTTTCACCATCTTTCGCCCATTCTATATCCATGGGTCGACCGTAGTGCTGCTCGATAATGACCGCAAGTTTTGCCAGTTGTAGAATGTCGTCATCATCGATGCAGAAGGTCGCCCTGTCCTCGGACAATACCTTTACGGTGCGTGTAGACAGACCTGCCGTGGTATCCGTTGAATAGACCATCTTAATCGCCTTATCACCCAGCTGCCTGCGAATAATAGGTTTATGGCCGGTGGCCAGTGTCGGTTTGAAGACATAAAACTCATCGGGATTGACCGCACCCTGGACAATGGTTTCTCCCAGTCCATAGGAGGCGGTGATAAAGACCACGTCACGAAAACCGGTTTCTGTATCGAGCGTAAACATGACGCCCGAGGAACCCATATCGGCACGCACCATTTTCTGCACGCCAATCGACAGCGCCACATCCATATGACTAAAGCCCCTGTGCGCCCTGTAGGAGATGGCACGATCGGTAAACAATGAGGCAAATACACGCTTACAGGTGAGCAATAAATTACGCCGTCCTGAAATATTTAAATAGGTTTCCTGCTGGCCGGCAAAAGAGGCATCGGGCAGGTCTTCTGCCGTTGCCGAGCTGCGCACGGCAACATCCGGGTATTCACCATATTCCTCACCCAGTATTTCATAGGCAGAGGTAATTTCATCGGCCAGGTCATCGGGTATCTCACTGTGCAATATCCAGCTACGAATCTGCAGGCCCGCACGTGCAAGGTCCTTAACATCATCGATATTGAGTTGGTCGAGTAGCCGGCTAATTTTTTCGACCAGGTGATTTTGTGCCAGAAAATAATGGTAGGCCTCTGAGGTGGTAGCGAAACCATTCGGGACACGTATGCCTGCTGATGACAAATGCTGATACATTTCACCGAGTGAGGCATTCTTTCCACCCACCAGTTCTATCTGATCTATACCGAGCTGCTTAAAGAAATGCACAAAACGCATAACCACTTCTCCCGTTGACGGTAGAAAACCTGCTTAGTGGTATAAGTCTAGTACAAACAGCGAGCTAAAGACCTTGATTTGTAACAGGAAAAACAGGCATTAAAGGTGGCACGGTTGATGCTAATGAACCATCAGAAACGGCCGTGTTCCAGCATTAACAGGGTGCAATCCTTGACGAAACTAATGCCATTATGTAGCAGCGCTAGCTCCAGGGCATCTGACTCGGTACCTGGGTTGAGAATAACCCGGGAGGGCTTAAGCTGGACGATACTATCGATCAAGGCCACACTACGCTCGGGACCGATATAGAGGGCAAGGGTATCAACCGGCTGCTTAATCTGCTCTAGCGCATGTTTAACCACGAGACCCTCAATATTCTCCAGCCGGGGATGTACGGGTATCACGTGGTAACCATACTCCTGCAGCATACGTATCGCCTTATTTGCATAACGATGGGGTTTATTACTGGCACCGAGAACGACGATATTCTGATTTTGCATGCCCGCTAATCCTTAATAGATCGATTCAATAAAATGATAACCTAAAGGTACAAACCAATAAAATAAGTCATCATAAATCCACCCATAAAATAACGCCTATTTTACAGGACAAGTTGACCCACATGGTTTAATCCAAGCGCCCTAACTATCGAGTTGATCGGGCTTTACAAAATTAATCGTTTCAGGCTTGCTATAGGGCATATCATAAATCAACTTGATCGTCATACTACCGTCTTTATCCACCGCAGATACCTGCAATAAATCAGGTAAACGACTGGCCAGGTAGGCCATGGTTGCTGCTGCCAGTTGCTCATTATCAGAACCTATGGCATAAATCAGCTGGTTGGCGACAAATTGTGCCTTTTGCTGCTGATCGGGTGCAAAAATATGCCCCGGCCCATCGGGTATACCCTGGTCCATCTGCTGATCCATCTTATCCAGATAAACAAGCTGCTGATCGGGCAATGACTTGCTACGATCATATTCCAGTTTTGATTCATCGTTAATTACTGCAACCAGATTTTTCATAGCTTGTCCGAACTTAATACAGGGGGAGGAATTTTAACATTATTCAGCTGTAGAATTAAGGGAATCTCCGGGTTCAGGTCGATTTTTGCACCACAGCCAGTGTCAATCGTGAGACACATACCAGGTGTCCTGCCTGGTCAGTGATTTTTATCTCCCAGACCTGGGTTGAGCGACCAATATGCAGGGGTTTGGCGATACCGGCAACCATGCCTTCACGAACACCACGTATATGATTCGCATTAATATCAAGTCCCACACAATAAACACGGTCAGGATCCACACAATAATTTGCCGCAATACTGGCCAGTGATTCTGCAAACAGCACGGATGCACCGCCATGCAGCAGGCCCATCGGCTGGCGTGTCCTGTCATCAACCGGCATACAGCCCTTGATATAGTCATCACCAACATCGGTGATTTCTATTCCCAACAGAGCCACTGCCGTCTTTTTACCCCACCGATTAAGTTCATCAATAGTGGGTTTTCTAAACCAGATTGCCATATATGAAAACATCCTAATATTAAGTACAGGGGCCGTTTGGCATTGCTTGTTCTATTTTAAATAACTATATAACATGTAGCCAATCATGTAGATAATATGCCAGCTATCAATAATGTGCTAAAGGATTATAAGCATAGTGAGCAGTTGTTGAATAAAGACCACTATAAACTTACAAAATGACATGACTAATATACAAAAACACAATCACACCCAAACCAGAAAAATCAACCCGAAAGTATTTACAGATCTTAAAAGCTGGTTTGTGCCTTTCAGCATGTTAGCTGTGCTGCTCCTTGCCAATTATTTCAATTTCCTCCTGTTTCACAGCCTGGCAGAAATTTTTGCCATCATTGTTGCTATTTTACTCGCCGTCGTCGCCTGGCAAATGTACCCCTTTACCCGTAACGCCTTTCTTATGTATCTCGGCTGCGGCTACTTCTGGATTGGTGGGCTTGATCTTGTACATATGATGACCTACCCCGGCATCAATATATATGATGTCGACACACCCAACACCAGTTCGCAATTCTGGATTAACACGCGTTATATCGAAGCAATATTACTACTCACTGCACCCTGGTTCCTTAACCACAATATCAATCGGGGCCTGGTCATGGCCGGTTTTGGACTCATTTCCACATTGTTTTACACGCTGGTCATAATGGATATATATCCAGATACCTATATTCAGAACCAGGGACTAACACCCTTCAAGATAATCAGTGAGTATATTATTATTGGCCTCCTGGTGATCGCTATGCTGTACCTGTGGCATAAACGCCGCTTACTTGATCACCGTATTTTAACAATAATGATTGCCTCTATTAGCCTGACCATCTGCGCAGAACTTTCATTTACGTTTTATTTTAAAATCCATGATCTACCCAATATACTCGGCCATGTATTTAAACTATTCTCCTTCTGGTTAATATTCATGGGCATGATCAAGACCAGTTTACAGGAGCCCTTCCTGGCCATGTCCCGTGGTGCCAGCACATACGACGCCATTCCCGACGCCACCATTGTTACCGACCAGAAAGGCTTTATACGGCAGGTAAACCAGGCCGCATGCACACTTGCAGGATTAAGTGCTGATAAATTAATTAATACAGATTCACATGAGATTTTTCATATTAGATCAATAGACAAAGAAGTTTGTCCCGTATGCATGCAATTAAAAACTGAATCAACTATCCCCCATATTGAGTTAAACAACCAGGACACCCACCGTTTTTATCACTGCAGCCTGTCACCGGTCACACGCTTTGCCGAATCACAGGGCATAGTACAGATGATTCGTGATGTCACCGAAAAAAGATTGACTGAAAATGCGCTGCAGCACGCTCAGAAGATGGATGTCCTTGGAAAAATCTCAGGTGGACTGGCACATGACTTTAACAACCAGCTAGGGATTATCAGGGGCTATCTGGAACTGGCAAGTGATTCGATCAATCATGATAGTGAATTAAAAAAATGGCTGGAGACATCACTGAAATCGACCCAGCGCTGTGTTGACCTGACACGCCAGCTACTCACCTTCTCCCGTAAGAGCCTGACCCAGAGATCGATAGCGGACATTAATAGTAAAATTCGTGAAATGGAGGGCATGATTTCACGGACAGTAACCCCGGCCATAAATGTCACCTATAAACTTGCACCCGATCTCTGGTATGCGGACATTGATTCAGGCGAATTTATTGATGCCATTTTAAACCTTGTTATTAATGCCCGTGATGCTATGCCCAATGGCGGTGAATTATTAATAGAAACCAATAATAAATACCTGTCCGATGACTATACACCCGCCTTCCCGGTAAAAATTTCCGGTGAATACGTACAAATACTCATCAGTGACACAGGTATAGGCATGGACAAACAAACTATGGATTCTATTTTTGAACCCTTTTTTACAACCAAAGCCGAAGGTGAAGGCACTGGACTCGGGCTGGCTATGGTCTATGGCTTTGCACGACATAACAATGGCAATATCCATATCTATTCTGAACCCGGCGAGGGCTCCACATTTCAAATTTACTTGCCTCGCGCAAAGATATCAGATGAGCAAGACATTCAAACAGAAACTAAAACCACTACCCTTTATCACAGCAATGCATCGATTTTAATTGTAGATGATGAAGAGGCCCTGCTTGAACTTGCAGAAATTTTTCTAAATGAGCTAGGCTATAACACATACACCGCAGAAGATGCAGAACAGGCACTGGACGTATTACGACAAAACCCGGAAATTGAGCTATTGTTCTCTGATGTTGTTATGCCCGGTGGAATGAGTGGTTATGATCTTGCTAATAAGGCAAAAGAATTAAGACCAAATCTTAGAATATTACTCACATCGGGTTTTACCAAAAAAAATATTGACACCAGTGGCATCCGCCTGCAGCTGCTTGGAAAGCCCTATACAAAGCAGGAGCTCTCAGATGCCTTACAGTTACTCATTAAAAACTAGGCCGTTATTCATTGTATTCAATGGAATAAACTAATATATTAGTTTCAAACTCGAGCCTAGACACCAAGTTATGCCTGCTATACCACAAGCACAATTATTCATTGCCCCTGGCTGCCCACATTGCCCTGCTGTATTACAGGCCTTAACTGAATTACTTAAAGAGGGTGACATCAGTTCACTACAGGCCATCAACATACAGCTGCTACCGGAAAAGGCCGAACAGTTAAACATTCGCTCTGTACCCTGGCTTAAACTCGGGCCTTTTGAACTGTCTGGATTACGTAGTAAACAGGAACTCAAGCAATGGATCACAAAACTCCATGAACCCAGCATCATGGCCGACTATTTTGCAGAACTCATCACCAACGGCGAACTGGATAAAGTGCACCAGTCCCTCGAGGATAACCCGGAATATTTCCCACAACTCCTTCACCTCATAGTCGATCAGGAGACAACACTCTCTGTACGCATTGGTGTCGGCGCAGTCATCGAGGACTTTACCGGCAGCCAACTACTCGAACAACAAATCAACCAGCTGGCCCAGTACACACTTGACGATGATGCACGCATTCGTAACGACGCCTGCTATTACCTGGGCCTTAGCCATAGCCCCCTGGCTGAACCACACATCAGACCCTTACTCGATGACGTGAACACCGATGTAATCGATACCGCCAGGGATGCCCTCGATGACATCCAGCAACAGCAGTTAAAGTAATACTATGTTTCCACTTCACGATGACAATCCGACCAAAATCATACCGTTTGTAACCTATGTACTTATTACTAGCTGCGTACTGGCTTTTGCCTGGCAATTATCCCTCGGCCAGTATGCCCAGCATGCGGTGTATAGTTTTGGCACCATCCCGGCGGTTTTATTTGAACTGCAATCACTACCCGCAGAGCTGACCACTATTCCCGCCTTCGCTACATTATTCACCTCCATGTTTCTACACGGCGGCTGGATGCACCTGCTCGGCAACATGCTGTACCTGTTCATCTTTGGTAACAATGTGGAAGATGCGATGGGACATAAACGTTTTATTGTCTTCTACCTGCTCTCTGGCATCATCGCCGTGCTGGCCCATGCCCTGTCTAACCCGACCTCCAATGTACCCATGATTGGTGCCAGTGGTGCTATATCCGGTGTACTGGGCGCCTACCTGTTGCTCTATCCCCACGCCCGCGTACTGGTTGCCATTCCCTTTGGCTTTTATATCCACACCACACGCATATCGGCGAAGTGGGTACTGGGCTTCTGGTTTGTGCTCCAGATATTCAACTCCCTGTCCAGCCCCGAGCAACAGGGGGGCGTTGCCTGGGGTGCGCATATTGGTGGTTTTGTCGGTGGCATGCTACTCATCCCCCTTTTCAAATATAAAAATACCCCGCTGTTTGCACCTGAACGCCGAAATTAGGCCGATTTGCAAACACCAATCCACTGAATTCATGTAAAATTCAGCCTGCTTAGTTTCCCAGGTTTACTATGACCCAATCAGCCCCCAAAATCGGTTTCATCAGCCTCGGCTGCCCCAAGGCACTGGTAGATTCAGAACAGATCATTACCAAACTGCGTGCAGAGGGTTATGAAATAAGCCCCACCTATGAAAATGCCGATATGGTGGTGGTTAACACCTGCGGCTTTATTGATGATGCGGTGGAAGAATCACTGGATGCAATTGGTGAGGCACTGCACGAAAATGGCAAGGTTATAGTCACCGGCTGTCTTGGTGCCAAGGGTGATATTGTGATGAACAATTACCCACAGGTACTGGCGGTGACCGGTCCCCATGCGGCACAGGAAGTACTGGAAGCGGTACACCAGCATATACCACCACAACACGACCCCTACGTTAGCCTGATCCCACCACAGGGTATCAAGCTGACCCCAAAACACTATGCCTACCTGAAAATTTCCGAGGGCTGTAACCACCGCTGCACCTTCTGCATTATCCCCTCACTGCGTGGTGACCTGGTGAGTCGGCCGATTGGTGAAGTGCTCACCGAGGCAGAGAACCTGGTCAATGCCGGCGTCAGGGAACTACTGGTCATTTCCCAGGATACGAGTGCCTACGGTGTCGATGTGAAATACCAGACCGGTTTCTGGAACGGCCGACCGGTAAAAACCCGTTTCGAAGATCTGGCGCAACAACTGGGCGAACTGGGTGCATGGGTACGCATGCATTATGTCTACCCCTATCCCCACGTGGATAAGGTAATACCGCTAATGGCCGAAGGTAAAATCCTGCCCTACCTGGATATACCCTTCCAGCATGCCAGCCCGAGCGTGCTCAGGGCAATGAAACGCCCCGCGAGCAGTGAAAATGTATTAAGCCGAATTAAGACATGGCGCGATATCTGCCCGGACATTACGCTACGCAGCACCTTCATCGTGGGTTTTCCCGGCGAGACAGAAGACGACTTTAGCCAGCTACTCGACTTTATTAATGAGGCCGAACTGGATCGTGTCGGCTGTTTCACCTATTCCGCCGTAGAAGGCGCTGTCGCCAATAGCCTGGGCACACAGATCCCTGAAGACATCAAACAGGAACGACTACAACGCTTCATGACCTTGCAGGCAGAAATAAGTGCCAACAAGCTGGCCAAAAAAGTCGGCCATGAAATACAGGTCATGGTGGATGAAATGGATGATGAAGGCATCATCGCCAGGAGCAAGGCCGATGCGCCGGAAGTCGATGGCATGGTGTTTGTCGATAGCACCAACAGTTACGAAGCCGGCACTATAATTAATGTGAAGATCACAGATTCAACAGAACATGATTTATTTGCTGAAGAGATTTAATTAAAATACTCTGCAGAAAATTAGAACTAAATTCTATAGTTACTTAACGGGAACCAGACATGATTATCAAACCTAAAACTCGTGGCTTTATCTGTACAACGACACACCCTACCGGTTGTGCCGCCAATGTTAACGAGCAGATCGAAAAAGTCAAAGCCAATGGCCCGATAGAAAATGGTCCCAAAAAAGTCCTGGTAATTGGTGCCTCCACAGGCTACGGCCTGGCATCACGTATTACCGCCGCATTTGGTTCAGGTGCTGCGACCCTGGGTGTATTCCTGGAAAAAGCAGCTACCGACAAAAAGCCGGGATCAGCAGGCTGGTATAACTCTGCTGCCTTTGAAAAGGCGGCACACGATGCCGGCCTCTATGCAAAAAGCATTAATGGCGACGCCTTCTCTGATGAGATGCGAAACAGGACAATCGATATCATCAAACAAGACCTCGGACAGGTCGACCTGGTCATTTATTCCCTGGCTTCTCCAGTACGCAAGATCCCAAAAACAGGCGAAGTCATTCGCTCAGCCTTAAAACCTATTGGCCAGGTCTATAAATCAACGGCTGTCGACACCAATAAAGATGTCATTACAGAGGCTGAAATAGAACCGGCAACAGAACAGGAAATTGCCGACACGATAACGGTTATGGGCGGCGAAGACTGGGAACTATGGATGAGCGCCCTCGGCGATGCCGGTGTACTGGCTGATGGTATAAAAACCATTTCCTACAGTTACATTGGTACAGACATTACCTGGCCGATTTACTGGCATGGCGCACTGGGTAAGGCCAAGGAAGACATGGATCGTGCTGGCAGTGAATTACGTGAGGTACTCGGCCATATTAATGGTACAGCCAATGTTGCCGTTTTAAAAAGCGTAGTCACACAGGCATCTGCTGCGATACCCGTGATGCCCCTGTATATCGCCATGTGTTTCAAGATCATGAAAGAAAAAAATATCCATGAAGGCTGCCTCGAACAAATTGATCGCATGTTCCGCACCCAGTTATACAAGCAGGATGGCCCGGAGCTGGATGACAATTACCGTATCCGTATGGATGACTGGGAGCTACGTGATGAGGTCCAGCAGACCGTAAAAGAAATCTGGCCAAAAATCACAACAGAGAATTTGTTTGAGCTAACCGATTACCAGGGATACAAAGATGAATTCATGAAACTATTTGGCTTTGGTGTCGACGGCATAGATTATGATGCCGATGTTGATCCCCTGGTGGAATTTAACCCGGTTACTCTTTAAACCATAAAAAATGAGGCGTCGGCCTCATTTTTTATTTGAGTCGCTTACATTTTTTCCTGTCTGTTAAAAACACAGGCTACCACCTCTAGCCAGCGGAAATCCGGATCAAATTCAAACCAAAAAAAACCGCAGCAAGCTGCGGTTTTTTTATTAGCACTAACTAAAAAATAAGCATTAAAGCTCTTCCGGCGCCATCAGCATCGAGCCACAGGGACATTCCTCAACGCACATGCCACATCCCTTACAATAATCATACTTGATCTCGAAGCGTTTACCCGGCCCCAGTTTAGTAATCGCGTTATCAGGACACACCGTGTAACAGTTATCGCACTCGAAACAGTTACCACAGGACATGCAACGCATCGCCTCACGCTGTGCGGTTTGCTCATCCAGGTCACCCAGCACTTCGTCAAACGTGGTTTTACGTTTATCCAGATCCAGAATCGGCTGCTCACGCATCGACTCTTCTTCGTAGTACCAGGTATTTAACTTATCGAAAGATGCGGTCTCATGCTTGTCTGCCGGTGTATAGGACTCACCTTTAAGATAGGCATCAATATAACGTGCGGCCTTTTTACCATGACCTACCGCTGTAGTTACAGTACGTGCAGAAGGCACCATGTCACCGCCGGCAAAGACACCATCCATACCCGTCATCATTTGTGTATTAATTTCGATAACGTTATCGGTTTCGACTATACCCGAGCAGTTTTTCAGTAAATCGGTGTCCACCAGCTGACCCAGTGCATAGACGATAGCATCGGCCTGCAGGGTTTCTGTTTTGCCCGTGGACTTAGTACGACCATCCGCATCGGCCTCATTAATTTCGAGAACGATATTGCCGCCCTTGTATTCCTTAACGGAACGCAGGGTAGCAATCTTGATGCCTTCTTCAATTGCCTCTTCTATTTCAAAGGCATGTGCCGGCATGTTTTCGCGGACACCACGATAAATAATAGTCACGTCTTCAACACCTGAACGGCGCGCCGAACGGGCGACGTCCATTGCCGTATTACCCGCACCGTAGACGGCTACTTTTTTACCAAGTGCAGTGGCCTTGCCATTATTTTCGATATCATTCAGGTAGGTTACCGCATCGGTGATCGTAACCGAATCATCGGATGGCATATCCAGTGTACGTGCAATGTGCGCACCCACGGCAAGAAAAGCAGCATCATAGCCATCGGCTTTCATAGTGGCTGCAACATCATCGATACGCGTGTTGTACTTAAAGCTGACACCCAGATCTTCGATACGTTTTACTTCGGTATCCAGCACGTCACGTGGCAGGCGGTAAGAAGGTATACCGTAGCGCATCATACCACCGGGGGCAGACTTGCTATCCACAACCGTGACATTATGACCCATTCTACGTAAATGGTAGGCTGCAGATAATCCGCCAGGGCCGGCGCCCACAACCAGCACTTTTTTACCCGTACTGTCGGCGGCCGATACCTTCCAGTTATTTTTTACCGCCTCGTCACCGAGGAAACGCTCAACCGCGTGAATACTCACCGGTGATTCCATCTGTTTACGGTTACAGCCGTCTTCACAGGGGTGGTAACAGACACGGCCATGTACCGCAGGCAGTGGATTGTTATGTACAATTTCTTCCCAGGCTTCCCTGTACTTGCCTTCCTGGCTCAAACCTAACCAGGCCTGGATATTTTCCCCAGCGGGGCATTCGATGTTACAGGGTGGCAAACGATCCAGGTAAACGGGGCGTTCTGTTCGCCAGCTGCCGGTTTTATTTTCTAGACTGGAACCCACTTCCAGTGTAATTGCATAAGGCAGAGTAAAAGCCATTATTATTCTCCGTCCCACAGGTTGTAGTGGGCAATATGTGCATCAGCTAATGCCTGTACACCTTCCAGATCTGCTGTATCAGCACCTTTCTTGAATAAATGCGTGAAACGACGTTGTAGTTTCAGGTATTCATCAACAGGAATTTTTTTACGGATTTTGGTGACACCGGTGAGTACACCCTGCTCGGCTTCGAACAGTGGATATAAACCGGATTCAACCGCGAGGCGCGCCAGTTTAATCGTATCTTTTGGCAATGAACCCCAACCCAGTGGGCAGGGCACATGAATGTGCAGGTAACGCGCACCCTTCATCGACATTGCCTTTGCCACCTTGCGTTCAAGGTCACGTACATTGGCGATGGTTGCCGTGGCTACGTAAGGAATACCGTGTGCCATTGCAATTTTTGGTACGCTCTTACCCTGGCCAAAATTATTACCGGGATGTGGACCCGAAAGAGGTGTGGTTGCAGTACGCGCTGTGGGTGGCGTCGCACCTGAACGCTGTACACCCGTATTCATGTAGGCCTCGTTGTCGTAACAGATATAAAGTACATCATCATTACGTTCAAACATACCCGACAGGCAACCGAAACCAATATCCACGGTACTGCCATCACCACCCTGGGCAATAACGGTTACATCTTCCATACCCTTGGCTTTGAGTGCCGCCTGTACACCGGTAGCGACCGCAGGTGCATTACCAAACAGGGAATGCAACCAGGGCACGTTCCATGATGTTTCAGGGAAAGGCGTTGTAAATACTTCCAGGCAACCGGTTGCATTAACCACGTGAACTTTATTTTTGCTCAGTTCCATGACCTTATCTATGGCCATGCGCGCACCCAGTGCTTCACCACAACCCTGGCAGGCACGATGACCTGAATCCAGTGCATTGGCACGGTCCTGGGTTGCCTGTACCGAACAAACCTGGATATCCTGCAGGCGATTACCCGCCGTTAGATTACCGGTTTGAGCAAATTCAATGTTTTCTTTAACTGACATTTTACTTCCCCTTATCCGGCCTGACCGACAAACAGTTCTTCACGGGCAAATTCCTGATCGACTTTCGCCTGATCAAGATCGATGTAACTGGTATCATCCAGCTCATCTTTCATGCCACGGTCAAGGATAGCGGTG
>Ga0224496_10002050_pt1 | contig 12195 bp, 12 predicted proteins | sample SF_Jul11_sed_USG_2_FD_168127 | JGI IMG/M metagenome (GOLD analysis project Ga0224496, IMG submission 168127) | Sediment microbial communities from San Francisco Bay, California, United States - SF_Jul11_sed_USGS_8_1 | ecosystem: Environmental > Aquatic > Marine > Sediment | place: USA... | reverse complement strand
AAAGTAGCAAATAATATCAAAAGGCCGCAATTAGCGGCCTTTTCTTTTGTGAGTATCCGATTTAGATGGATATAACCACATGTCTTCGACGAAGCAGGTTAACCAAGACGAAAACCACAAAAAAAACGGAAATATATTGATGGCTAATCTGATAGCTACAGTTCGTCACCAAAACAAATAAACATGTACAGTATGAAAAAAGCGTTTGTCGCTGAATAGCTGTACTTATTGATAATTTTGGAAATTTATGGAGGAAGTACGTTGAATATTCATGAATATCAAGCGAAAGAAATTTTAACTGGATTTGGCGTCAAAATCGCTGAAGGTGGGTTGGCTTACAGTGTCGAAGAAGCGGTACAGCGTGCCAGGGAAATTGAAGGTGATACTTGGGTAGTCAAAGCACAAATTCACTCAGGTGCACGCGGTAAAGCGGGTGGTATTAAAGTCTGCAAGTCACACCCTGAAGTTGAAAAAGCTGCTGAAGCGTTATTAGGCAACAAAATAATTACCCATCAAACTGGGCCTAGCGGCAAAATGTGCACAAGGCTATACATTGAAGCAGGATCAAAAATTGCCAAAGAGCTGTATCTGTCATTTTTAATTGACCGAAGCACTGAGCGGGTCATCATGATTGGTTCAGCTCAGGGTGGCATGGAAATTGAGACACTCGCCAAAACAGATCCGGATGCAATTCAAAAGATCTATATAGAACCCGCAGTTGGATTGCAAGATTTCCAGGCCAGAAAAATGGCATTTGCACTGAATCTTGACACATCAGTATTGAATCACGCAGTTAAAACAATCAAAGGCTGTTATCGCGCACTACGCGATCTTGACGCCAATACAGTAGAAATCAATCCATTGGTGGTAACTGAAAATAATGAATTAATCGCGTTGGACGCAAAAATGGATTTTGATGAGAATGCACTATTTCGTCGTCATAAAATTGCAGAATTACGCGACAAATCTCAAGTCGATCCCCGAGAAGTCGCAGCGGCTGAATCTGGCTTAAGCTACGTTGGCCTGGATGGCGATATTGGCTGTATGATTAATGGCGCTGGACTAGCCATGGCAACCATGGACATGATTAAGCTGGCGGGTGGTGAGCCGGCTAATTTTCTGGATGTAGGCGGAGGCGCCTCGGCGGAACGAACTGAAAAAGCATTTCGTCTGGTTCTCGCTGATAAAGGTGTCAAAGCAATGCTCGTAAATATTTTTGCCGGTATTAATCGCTGCGATTGGATTGCGGAAGGTGTTGTGCATGCAGTAAAAAATATTGAAATGACAGTGCCATTGGTGGTGCGCCTATCAGGAACCAATGTTGAAGAAGGACGCCGAATTATTGCTGAAAGTGGTTTGCCAATCATCACAGCTGATACATTGGCAGATGCAGCTGAGAAAGTTGTGCAAGCCCGCAATGAAATGAGTGCGTAGATAAGCAAGGGAGATAAAAGTGGCAACATTAATTGACGAAAATACACGTATTATAGTTCAAGGTTTTACTGGGAAAATTGGCACATTTCATGCCCAGGAAATGATCGAATATGGTTCCAAGGTTGTAGGTGGTGTTACACCTGGCAAGGGCGGTCAAAATCACTTGAATTTACCTGTTTTTAATACCGTGAAGGAAGCGGTACAACAAGTTGGTGCAGAAGCCAGTATTATTTTTGTTCCACCCGCGTTTGCAGCGGATTCGATAATGGAAGCGGCCGATGCAGGAATAAAATATTGTGTTGCGGTTACCGACGGTATTCCGACTCAAGATATGATGACCGTCAAGAATTTTTTACGTCGTTTCCCAAGAAAAGAACGAATGATGCTGACCGGACCCAATTGTTCTGGCACTATTAGTCCGGGTAGAGCGATGCTAGGGATAATGCCAGGCCATATCTACATTCAAGGCAATGTCGGCGTTGTCGGTCGATCCGGTACCTTGGGCTATGAAGCTGCCGATCAAATGCGATTGCTTGGTATTGGCATTACAACCTCAGTCGGGATTGGTGGTGACCCAATTATCGGCAGCTCGCACCGCGAAGTCCTGGAAAAACTAGAGCAAGATTCAGAAACCAAAATCGCGCTCATGATCGGTGAAATTGGCGGCCCACAGGAAGTGGAAGCCGGAAAATTTGCTAAAGAAAATATGAGCAAGCCGCTGGTTGCCTACATTGCCGGTTTAACGGCGCCTGAAGGTCGACGCATGGGACATGCCGGCGCAATTATTTCTTCAGCGGGTGAAAGTGCCGCTGAAAAAGTGGCTACACTACGTGATCTAGGCGTTACAATTTGCCCAACCCCTTCCATGATGGGAAAAACAGTGGCGGAAGTATTAGCTAGAATGTAACCACAATCAATTTTTCAGATCGCTGCTGTGTAAAATAACGAATAGAAGTGTAGCTACAAAATCAAACAGTAGCGATCAAAATCAGAAATTATGCCGATGCAGGAGGGATTTCATGCAATAAATTGATTACGCCCTGCAATGCAATGGAAACAGACTGATGACGGATTGTTTCACGATCACCCTTTAAAAACCGAGTTTCACTTCGTGCTAAGCCTTCTTTCATTACCCACGCGAAGCATACCGTCCCCACTGGCTTTGCTTCCGTGCCACCATCCGGACCAGCAATACCGGTAATAGATACACCCACTTGCGCGCGACTGTTGGTTACTGCCCCCAATGCCATCTCATAGGCTGTTTGTGCTGATACCGCGCCGAATTGTTCTAACGTGCCATAACGTACGCCCAACATTTCCTGCTTGGAAATATTACTGTATGTAATGAAACCACGCTCGTACCATGTGGAGCTACCAGGTACCGTTGTGACAACCTGGCCTAACCATCCACCGGTACAGGACTCAGCGCTAACTAGCATTAGTCCGTGCTGCGTTAACAATATCCCAGTTTCTTTTGCCAGGCGTGTGAACATGCGGTTATTAATAGAAATTTGACATCTCTTTTTGGATCAGTCCCTTTGATAATAACTTAGACATACCCTTCAGCGAGTATGATAGCTTTCCATGCAGCTAAGCAAAGCAAAGTGAAAAAAGCTGCAATTAGATCATCAAACATGACACCAAATCCACCACGAAGCTTGTTATCGTAATATCTAATTGGCTGTGGTTTAGTGATGTCAAACAGACGAAACAAAAGAAATGCGGCAACCTGCCAAGTCCAATCATCAGGTATAAAATATAGCACCAAAAGAAAAGCGACAATCTCATCCCACACCATACCGCCATGATCGTGGGCACCAAGTGCTTTTCCAGTGATTCCACAGGCCCAGATACCAATGATAAACAAAATATCAATGATTATTAGAAAATGAATTGGATCCAAGTAATTATTAAATAACCAGTATATGGGAAATGCGGCCAGCGTTCCTACCGTGCCTGGTGCGACAGGGCTTAACCCTGCGCCACCGCCAAAAGCGATGAAATGAGAAATATGTCGCCGTACAAACTTGAAATCCGGACGTGGTAGCGGCGATTCAATATTTGGATTATGGATATCAGGTGCGGAAATGGTCATATCCTTTTGTCTCTTGCGTTATCGCTGTACCGTCCGAATTCAATACAGTAAGGCCCTTGCCTTGTGTAATTCTTCCGATACGGGTTAATGAAATGGCTAATTTAAGCGAAAGCTCCTCAATTTCTTTTTGCTTCCTTTCAGACGCCGTAAAACATAACTCATAATCATCACCACCTGCAAGTAGACAACTAACCGCTACGGGGTGCGGCAAAAATTTTCTCAAAATACTCGAACATGCAATTTCATTGAAATAAATTGTCGCAGACACATTGGAAGATTCCACAATATGTTCTAAATCTGCCATTAATCCATCTGAAATATCAATGACACTATGCGCCAGATTAATTAATCGTCGGCCCAGTTCAATACGTGCAATCGGTGCATGCAGTGCGGATAGACACTGCATTAACTCAGCCGGATTCAGGTTGATTTGTTGTTGTTCATGGGCAAGTGCTAATGCGGCATCACCAAGATGGCCGGATATCCAAATATCATCGCCTGGTCTGGCGCCGCTACGCAGCAATGCCTTCCCTTTTTCCACTTCCCCGATAATCTGTACGCTAATATTAAGCGGTCCACGGGTCGTATCCCCACCGATCAGTTCAATCTGATAGGTATCGGCAAGCTCAAAAAAGCCGGCAGCAAACTCATCAAGCCATGCTTCGTTTTGTTGAATCAAATTCCTGGGCAACGTTAGCGCGAGTGTTACCCAACGGGGATTCGCGCCCATAGCGGCCATATCGGAAAGATTAACAGCGAGTGCCTTATAACCAAGTTGACGGGGATCCGTATCTGCAAAAAAGTGATGACCAGATACCAGTGTATCCACAGAAATTACCAGTTCTTTCTCAGCCGTTGTGGAAATCAATGCAGCGTCATCACCGACACCTAGCGCTGCCTTAGTAACGGGACGTGTAAAATACTGACGGATAATGTCGAATTCTGAACACAAAATGAATCTATACTTAAATCATTTTATTTTACACTGTCGGTTTGATTTGTGGCTTGGTCTCAATGGCGCGTAACTGAACTGCCAATTTATCCAACACCCCGTTCACATATTTATATCCTTCAGTGCCACCATAGCTTTTGGCAAGTTCTATTGCCTCGTTAATAACCGCGCGATAAGGAATATCAGGAAAATTGGCTAGCTCGCAAGTACTGATAAGCAAAATGGCATATTCGATCGGGCTTAGTTCTTTTAGGGGGCGGTCTAGACAAGGCTGAATTTGTTTCTCAAGGATTTCTATATTACTTAAAACATGGCGCAATAAAATTGAGAAATACTTCCCATCTGCTTTCTGAAATTCATCGGTGTCATGTAATTGAGCTTCAATAAAATCTACCGTACCACCGGCTACACGCCATTGATAAATCCCCTGCAAAGCAAGTTCACGCGAACAGTGACGACGGCTTTTGCGTCCCACGCCAGATTTTGACTTGGCTACGGGTGGTGTTGCGCGTATAGCTGCAGTCATTGCTCCATCTCATCCAATATTGTTAAAAGATTAGCCATTTCTATCGCCACACGTGCCACATCCGCGCCTTTTCGACTCATGCGTGCAATCGCCTGATCCTCGGTCTCAGTGGTGAGTATCCCGTTAGCAATTGGAATGCCCAGGTCAAGTGCTACATTGGTCAAGCCACTGGTTGATTCATTTGAAACAACCTCAAAGTGATAAGTCTCTCCCCGTATCACCGAACCCAATGCAATCAGCGCATCAAATCGATCAGTCAAAGACATTTTTTGCAATGCAACTGGAATTTCCAATGCGCCTGGAACCGTCGCCAACAATATATTCGATTCCTGTACGCCATACTTGAATAATTCTGCAGTACAAGCACCTAATAGTCCCTCTCCTACATCGACATTGAAGCGGCTCATTACAATACCGAAACGCAATTCAGTGCCATCAAGATTCGGTTCAATTTCAATAATATTATCATAGTATGCCATATCTTCCCCTTTAACCATCTATTTTATATAGATATTATCTGAGCACTTTAATGTACGATGTTTCTTTTGGTGTGAATTTTCATCAACAGTTTGGCCAAAGCCGTTTTCTCGTGCCATGTAACCCGAAACTTCTAAACCGAAACCCGTTACACTTGGCATTTTTCGTGGTGCTGCTAGTAACCGCATTTTGCCCACATTAAGATCTTTGAGTATTTGCGCACCGATACCATGATCCCGCAAGTCAGCCTTGGCGGCACCAGAAAACTCGGATTTTGTCAGTTTAATACGCGTCATTAATTCCCCAGAATTTTCATTACGATGTAGCAATACAATAACACCCTGACCAGCTTCAGTAATGACACGCATCGCATCATTGACGCTCCAGGAGTGGGTATCATCGTTAATATCCAGTAAATCGATCACTGACAATGGCTCATGAACGCGTACAAGTGTTTCAGTCTCAGGACATATTTCTCCTTTAACTAGCGCAAGATGCGTCGTGTTGGCAATTTTATCGCGATAAGCGGCAAGAAGAAATTCGCCGTGAACTGTTTGCAAGGTACGCTCAGTCATGCGTGTTACCAGACTTTCTGTCAGACTGCGATAATGAATAAGATCTGCAATGGTCCCAATTTTAAGTTGATGTTTTGCGGCGAATTCAACTAAATCAGGAAGCCGGGCCATACTTCCATCATCTTTCAGAATCTCACAGATAACTGATGCGGCCGTGAGCCCAGCCATATGCGCCAGATCGCAGCCTGCTTCAGTATGGCCAGCACGAACCAATACCCCCCCTTTCTGCGCCATAAGCGGGAAAATATGGCCTGGTTGAACAAGGTCTATTGGTTTAGCATCAGGTTTTACGGCTGCCTGTATAGTCGTAGACCGGTCAGCAGCGGAAATACCAGTCGATACACCTTCTGCCGCCTCAATAGAAAGTGTAAAATTAGTTCCCAGTGGAGAACAATTGGCTGACACCATTAAAGGCAAATTCAGCTGATGACATCGCGCCTCGGTTAACGTCAAGCAAATTAGACCACGTCCATGTTTGGCCATAAAATTAATGGCCTCCGGTGTAACAAAATCCGCCGCAAGTACCAGATCACCTTCATTCTCGCGGTCTTCCTCGTCTACAAGAATGACCATTTTACCGTTCTTTAGGTCAGCAATAATTTCCTGGATGGGACTAATTGTCATATCAGAATAAATCCTGCGTTACTTTGAAATGGTTATTAAACGTGCCACATACCGCGCCAACATATCTGTTTCAAGATTTACTCTTGAACCGGGTGCCAGTTCATTCAATGCCGTGGCTGAAAGTGTGTGCGGAATTAAATTAACCGAAAATTTATTCCCTGAGACTTGATTAACCGTCAGACTCACGCCGTTGACTGTAATAGCGCCTTTTTGGGCAATAAATTTTAATAATGGTTCAGGTGTCTGAATGGTCAGCATAACGCTTTCTCCTGCTGAATCAAAGTTGACGACTTTACCAGTACCATCAACATGTCCGCTCACCAAATGTCCGCCAAGCCGATCGGACAGGCGCATTGCTTTTTCAAGATTGACTCGCTTACCCAGCTGATCCAAGCCATGCGTACAAACTAGTGTTTCTTGTGAAACATCCACTGAGAAAAAATCATCATGTAATTCAGTTACAGTAAGACAGACACCATTAACCGCCATGCTGTCACCAATTGCAACATCACTTAAATCCAAGCTTCCAGAAACAACGTCAAGGCTCAGACCTTTATCCTGTGAGTTGCTCGGCTTCTTGATTCGCTTAACTTCACCAACAGCTTCTATGATTCCGGTAAACATAAACAATCCCTGCACTAAATTGCGAACCACTCTGAAAATCGATCAGATATGAGACCATTTCTTTAAAAAAATTTAAAAAAGCTTAACTTGGCTGGCGCGCCCAACACGATTCGAACGTGTGACCCCCGCCTTCGGAGGGCGGTACTCTATCCAGCTGAGCTATGGGCGCATACCCTAACAGAAGCCAATCGAATTTTAACAAACCGATGGCCAGGAGACATTTCGTTTAACGCAGCAAAATCGGCGACAGCATAACTGCTTTTGAATCTCGCGTCCAACAAATATCCTGTCGTCAACATGTTTCCTCAGTCCCCGCTGGCTGCACTGGAAAAATTCTAACTACTATAACCACCTGATTTTTGGCCTGAACAATTTCCATTGGATAGCCCGCAATATTCAACCCAATCCCCGCTTCAGGAATATCTTGAAAATGCTCAACAATCAGACCATTCAGGGTTTTCGGGCCATCCAAAGGAAGTTCCAAACCAAGCTTGCGGTTAAGGTCTCGCAATAAAATACTGCCTTCTACAAGAAAACTGCCATCTTGTTGTTTCATGAAAACACCTGCCTGTGTGGGTGCTTGCGTGGTAAATTCACCTACAATTTCCTCGATAATATCTTCAATAGTTACCAACCCCAGCCATTCGCCGTACTCGTCAACCACCAAGCCAACACGTTTTTGGTTCTCCTGGAATAACTGCAATTGAGAAAACAATGGGGTACCAGACGGAATAAAATAGGGACTACTCATCACTTTCTCAAGTGCAGCAACTGTTATTTGACCTTTTTTCATTTGATTCAAAACATTACGGACATGAACAATACCAACAATATTATCCTGACGCCCACGATAAACTGGCAGGCGGGTATGATGACATGTCAGCAATTGATTATGAATTAATTCATCGCCAGCATCTAGATCGATTGCCTCTATTTGGCTACAGGGCACAATCACGTCATCAACAGTGACGGATTCGAGGTCAAACAGATTCAACAACATGCTCTGATGTTTTTTCTGGATAAAATGCCCGCCTTCCAACACCAGGGTTTTAAGTTCTTCCGAACTGATATGATGCTCACTACCCGTTTTGTTAGGTCTCAATCGCAAGAGAAACAATAGTGCACTGACAAACAAATTGACGAACCATACGATCGGATAGAAAATCTTTAATAACGGCGTCAATATATAACTTGCCGCTAACGCAATGCGTTCCGGGTAGGCCGCAGCAACGACCTTCGGTGTTATTTCACTGAATATCAAGATTGCAAAAGTGACGCATATAGTGCCAATCAGTAGAGCAAATTCATTTTGACTAAAAAGTGTAGAAATAATCACCGCTACCAGCGTCGCCGAGACTGTATTAAGCAAATTATTCCCGAGTAAAATGACGCCAAGTAACCGGTCCGTATGATGCAATAATTTAGTCGTCAACCTTGCCCCACGATGCCCTTGCTTGGCAAGATGCTTTAAACGATAACGGTTAATTGCCATCATACTAGTCTCAGAAAGAGAAAAAAAACCAGATAGAATTAACGAAATAATCAATGCGATTAGCATGATATCTAATGGTATATCTTCCAAGAAACATCCCTATTGTGTATTAAAATTATAACTATTCAGCACATCGCAGCAACTGTTCCAGTTGCCCTTAAAATTCGTCAGTTCAATACATATAATGTGAGTTTATACGTGTCAATGATCATTTTGTAACGCCGATATAGTGGATGTTAAGGTTAAGCTGAATAGTTCCTTAAAACTTACTTCTACAAACAGCCATAAACACATCCTGTATATAATTTGCGCACAGTAATAGTTGCCAAAAAATTTACGAATAAATACCTAAAAGACGTGATTTTTACCACATAATGCCAATTATTTTGCCTATAAAATAGTCACTCAAGCTATCTGTAATAACAACTTGTTATATGAATCATAACATTCCATTGTAAAAATCACCGAGTCCGTCTGTAGCATATCGTTTAACATTTTTATAATCAAGGTAATAGACTATGTGGCATCAAATGATTAGGCAAGTAATGAAATATGCTCGAGCAGGTCAAACCATTTTAGTAGCGGCGCTGATTACCTGTATCAGCCCATCCATATCAGCTCATAAATTCTCCAAAGATCAGGGCGTCACATTTGAAAATGTATCAATGCTGCTTGGTCCCTATACACGAGAAACATCTGGCGAAGGATTGGGTGGTATTGCCTGGCTTGACTATGATCAAGACGGCAACCTAGATCTCTACTTGACAAATGGACCGTCTGCACCAAATGGACTGTTCAGGAATAATGGCGACGGAACATTTACCAATGTAAGCGCTGAAACGGGGGTTGCAAATGGGCTGGGTAATTCAGGAGTTGTCATCGGCGATATCGATAACGATGGTTACCCGGATATATTTTTAACAGGGGAAGGACGACTTGCCGGCCCTGTTCAGACACCTACTCGAATGTATCACAACAACGGTGATGGAACATTTACCGATATTACCGAACTGAGTGGGTTGATGGGGGCCGGTTCTGCATTGGCCGCAGCCATGGGTGATATTAATAACGATGGCTACCTGGACATCTTTATTGCTAGTCCCGGCCACATTCCTGTTGTTACTGGCCCCGGTACCGGCACATCAGATGAAAACAAACTTTATCTAAATAACGGTGACCTCACATTTACCGATATTACTGCTACTGCCGGCGTTAGTGGTTTATATGTTGATGCATTCGGCGACATTGTCAGTGATGGCGCTTGCGTCGCCAGTTTTAGCGATTACAATAACGATGGTCTGGCTGATATTTTTGTCGGTAATTGCAATGCGTTTTTTTCGCCTAATATCGATCCGGCACCATTTGTCGTTCGTCCTGCACCATTAAATCTTTACCGCAATAACGGCGACGGCACATTTACAGATGTTGCTGACGCAGCAGGAATTAACCTTCCTGGACTCTGGATGGGCCTGGCATTTGGTGATTATGATAATGACGGCGACATTGACTTGTTTGCCACCAGCCTGGGAACTGCTGCGCAAAGCAATTATCCGCACGCGTTATTTCGCAACAATGGTGACGGCACCTATTCTGAAGTATCCATTGAAGTCGGCATCCCGAATTCAGAGTTTAGTTGGGGCGTTACATTCGCCGACTTTGATAACAATGGCGGCTTAGATCTTTACCAGGCTGGTGCACTGCCCATGTTTGGTATCATTGGCCCCGGCCAGGGCAGCCCTGGCCGGCTATATTTCAATGATGGCACGGGTCATTTTACCGAAGATACTTCCGCAACCGGTATTGATTTAAGCTCAAAATACACTTCTGGCCTGGCGCAAGCAGATTATGATGGCGATGGTTTTACGGATATCGCCATCATGACAGCGCCTTACAGTTTGGGTAACGTAACGGTTAGCAGCGAAGATTTTGTCTTACTTCGCAATCAGGGTAACCACAATCACTGGCTAACGGTACGTCTTGTTGGAACCGATAGCAATCGTGACGGCATTGGTGCACGCATCCAGGTTAAAACTGGCAAAAAACACCAGCTGCACGAGGTACGTGCAGGAAGCAGTTTTGCTTCATCGGAAACCCCATGGCCGACATTTGGCCTGGGGAAATATCGTCAGGCTAAAATTACCGTCACTTGGCCATCCGGTTTGACAGAAATCTTTCCAAAGAACAAAACTAACAAATTAATCACGTTGGTTGAAGGAACAGGTAAAAAGCATCGTAAAGAAAAGCACAAGCGAGAAAAAAGATAACTATTTCAGCACATCGCAGCAACTGTCCAGATTGATTGCTCCTATAATCCGTCAGTTCAAAACATGAAATGGCGGATTGGGATTATAGATGCTGAATAGTTATAAAAAAAGCTTGAGAAAATCGCTATGATGCATACAAAAAGCTAAATAAGCTCGCAGCTAAGACTTCTCCAGGATTTTTGTAAACTTAACTTTCTGTTTGCTCAAAATATCCGGGCAATTCCTTATGAATCGCCAAAATATACATAAGGCTTTTGCGGCACATCTGATTCTTTGAATCGCTTGCGTTCTTCCAGATCCTGTTTTTTATCCCACCACATTCCTCTTGCTGCTAGTTGCTTCTCAGGTAATTTCGGGTCTTTCTTTAATAACTCGCGCATAAATTTTGTGTGATCAGATTCGTATTCAGTTTCCATAATAGTTAGGTTTGCTCAATAGGATGTTAAATTGTAAACTTTAGCACAAAATTTACCACTGGGTACAATAGTACTATCAAGCATTTTATCCAATTTCAATAGGCAAAACAGGCGGACTAACAGCTGCCATTAATAATTAAGAAATGATCGAAAATAAAAAGTTTGTTAAATTTAATAAAAAAATAATTATTTTGGGCTTCGGCAGCGTGGGTCAAGGGGTTCTTCCGCTGCTACTGCGGCATATTGATATTACGCCTGACCAAATCAAGATTATCACGGCTGATGAAAATGGGCGGATAGAAGCTGACTTCTATCATGTTCCATTCATTATTACGCCGATAACAAAGAGCAATTACAAGGAAATTCTCGGCGCAAATCTGAATCAGGGTGATTTTCTACTGAACGTATCGATTAATGTCTCCAGTACCGCATTAATCGAATTCTGCCATGAACATGGCACGCTTTATCTTGATGCCTGTATCGAACCCTGGGCGGGTGGTTATATCGATGCCAGCGTCCCGCTTGCTGAACGCTCCAATTACAAGTTACGTGAAGAAGCGCTAACGCTTCGCCAGAAACGAGGCAAAGGACCAACAGCCATATTGTCTCACGGAGCCAATCCCGGCCTTATTTCTCATTGGGTCAAGCAGGCACTGATTAATATAGCCCAAGATACTAATCTTGCGACAAATACACCACAAACACAACAAGAATGG
>Ga0224496_10002049_pt1 | contig 12197 bp, 8 predicted proteins | sample SF_Jul11_sed_USG_2_FD_168127 | JGI IMG/M metagenome (GOLD analysis project Ga0224496, IMG submission 168127) | Sediment microbial communities from San Francisco Bay, California, United States - SF_Jul11_sed_USGS_8_1 | ecosystem: Environmental > Aquatic > Marine > Sediment | place: USA... | reverse complement strand
GCTGGCGATCAGGTGCTGATGGATGAGACCGGACATTTTGCCAGCTTGTGGTCGGGTCTGGCCAAGCGTATGGGGTTGAAGGTCGAGCTGATCGAGGGCGATTGGCGCGGCGGCGCGGATGCGGCGGCGATCGGCGCGCGTCTGACCGAAGACAAAGCCCATGGAATCAAGGCCGTCTGCGTTGTTCATAACGAGACATCGACTGGTGCGACAAGCGATATTGCCGCCGTGCGCAAGGCGATCGATGGGGCCGGCCATCCGGCGTTGTTGATGGTCGATACTATTTCGTCGCTGGCCTCGATCGACTACAGGCATGACGAATGGGGCGTTGATGTTACCGTTGGCGGGTCGCAAAAGGGTCTGATGCTGCCGCCGGGCCTGGGGTTCAACGCGGTAAGCGCGAAGGCCTGGAAGGCGTCTGAGGCCTCCACCATGCCCCGATCCTACTGGGATTGGGCTGAAATGCGGGGGCCCAATGGACAAGGGTATTTCCCCTACACGCCAGCCACCAACCTGTTGTATGGTTTGCGCGAGGCGCTGAAAATGCTGCTGGATGACGAGGGGCTGGATAATGTTTTCGCCCGGCATCGCCGTCTGGCCGAGGCCACGCGCCGCGCGGTTCACGGCTGGGGCCTGGAAATTCTCTGCGCCAACGAAGCCGAATATAGCGGATCCCTGACTGCCGTAATGATGCCCGAAGGCCACGATGCCGATGCGCTGCGCAAGGTGATTCTGGATCGTTTCGACATGTCGCTGGGCACGGGGTTGAGCAAGGTCGCCGGCAAGGTGTTCCGTATCGGCCATCTGGGCGATTTCAATGAGCTGATGCTGATGGGCACGCTGACCGGCGTGGAGATGGGGCTGTCGATCGCCGGTGTCCCGCATAAGCCCCGCGGCGTCGCCGCGGCGATGGAGTTTCTGGCGGAAAGGAAAAACGACTGACGTTTTTCGAATTCGATAAGATTCAATAATAACAATTGGTTGTCCGATAACCCAACAAGGAGGAAACGATGCGACTTACAAAAATGATAGCGGGTTTTGCCCTGGCGGCGAGCTTCGCTCTTCCGGCCTCGGCCGAGGTGATCACCCTGAAATTTGGACATGTCGGCGCACCGGGTTCGCTGTTCGCGATTTCGGCCGAGGAATTTGCCAAACGCGTCAACACGCAGATGGCAGGGAAAGTGAAGATCGAGGTTTACGGCTCCAGCCAGCTCGGCAAGGACCAGGAACTCTTGCAGAAACTGAAGCTCGGCACCGTGGATTTCTCGCTGCCGTCGAGCGCGATGTCGTCGGTCGTCGACCAGTTCGGGATGTTCGATATGCCCTACCTGGTCAAGGACCGCAGCCATATGGGCCGCATCGAAAGCGAGGTTTTCTGGAAAAAGCTGGCGCCGCTGGCCGAAAGCAAGGGGTACAAGGTGCTCGCTGTCTGGGAGAATGGCTTCCGCCATATCACCAACAATGTTCATCCGATCAACGTGCCGGATGATCTGAAGGGCATCAAGCTGCGTACGCCCAAGGGCAAATGGCGCGTGAAGATGTTTCAGGCTTACGGCGCCAATCCGACTCCGATGGCATTTTCCGAAGTATTCGTTGCGTTGCAGACTGGCGTGATGGACGGTCAGGAAAATCCATTCGCTCAAATCGCCAGCGCGAAGTTTCAGGAAGTACAGAAGTACCTGTCGCTGACGGGCCATGTCTACACTCCGGCCTACGTGCTGGTCGGTAAAAACAAATGGAACAAACTGCCGAAAGACGTTGCAAGCGAACTGGAGGCGATTGCCAAAGACACCCAGGCCTTCGTTTATGATTCGGCGGCGGCAATGGAGAACGATTTGTTGGGCAAGCTCAAAGCCGGAGGCATGCAGGTGAATGAGGCCGACAAGGCGGCTTTCGTCAAGGCCAGCGCATCCATCTATGCCGAGTTCGGAACAGATGTAGCAGGCGGTAAGGAACTCGTGGATCAGGCGTTGTCACTGGCCAACTGAGTTTCGCGAATTTTGTCCCGTCGCCCGAAAGCTTCGGGCGGCGGGGCAGGATCCGAACTTCATCAGAAAACTTATGATTTTCGTTACCGAGTCGAGGGGGCTGGGCCGATGCCTAAGCTAGTGCAATTGGAACGCTGGTTCGAACAATTGCTGGAAGTTGTAGTCATGCTGCTGACCGGTGGCATGGCAGTGGTTGTGTTATTGGCAGTGGTCTTTCGAAAGGCTGGCATGTCATTGGTCTGGTATGACGAGGTCGCTTCGATCATGCTTGCCTGGCTCACATATTACGGGGCGTCCCTGGCGGCGTTAAAGCGTGCCCATATCGGATTTCCGGGCCTCGTGGAGTCATTTCCGCCACGCTGGCGGGTTACCGCCGTATATCTGGGTGAAATTGTCACGATCGGCTTCTTTGCCCTGCTCGCCTGGGTCGGGTGGGAGGTGCTGGTGGTTCTTGAAGGCAGTTATCTAATCAGCCTGCCAAATGTGCCGATCCAGTTTACACAGTCGGTTATCCCCATCGGGGCGGTGTTGTTCATTGTTGCCCAACTGCTCAGCCTGCCGCGTGCTCTTGACGAGGCGCGCCGGGGTGTTCACCACCAGATTTTGCCGGAGGTGATGGACAAATGACCATATTCCTGATGTTTGTGGGCCTTTTTGCCCTTGTCATGCTGAACGTGCCGATTGCGGTCGCGCTGGGCGTCGTCGCCGCCGTGGCCATGATCCTCACCACGGGACCCGACATCCTGCCGAATGTCGCGCTGGTCATGTATGACGGATCGACGAAATTTCCGTTGCTGGCGATTCCACTGTTCATTCTGGCCGGCGCCATTATGAATTCCTCGGGGATTTCGCGGCGGCTGATCGCTTTTGCTTCGGCGTTGCTGGGCTTTATCAAGGGCGGTCTGTCGATGGTCACTATCGGTGCGTCCCTGTTCTTTGCCGAAATATCAGGTTCCGCCGTCGCCGACGTTGCAGCGCTGGGTTCCATCCTGATCCCGGCGATGAAAAAGCGCGGCTATCCGAATGCGTTCGCCGCGGCTGTGACGTCGTCGTCCGCGACGCTCGCCGTTATCATTCCGCCATCCATACCGATGATCCTTTATGCGGTCATGGCAGATTCCTCGGTCGTTCAGCTTTTTGTCGCGGGTATCGTGCCGGGTCTGCTGGGCGGGTTCATGATGATGGGTGTTGCCTACTGGTTCGCCGTCCGCCGCAAGTTCCCGGTTGAGGAAGCATTCCAGCTTCCCCGGCTCTGGGTAACCTTCAAGGACGCAGCCTGGGCCTTCCTGCTGCCGGTCATCATCCTTGGCGGCATATTCGGCGGCTTCGTTACCGCGACCGAGGGCGCGGCGCTGGCCGTATTCTCGGCGCTGTTTATCGGGGGCGTCATTTACCGCGAACTCGACTGGCCGCATTTGCGCGAGGCGATGATGGAGGGCGGCGTGCAAACCGCCGTGGTGATGCTGCTGGTGGCGTCTTCCGCCCTGGTTGGCGTGTTCCTGACCGAACAACAGGTGCCGCAGCAGTTGGCCGCTACCATTGGCGACTTCACCCAGAACAAATATGTCGTGCTGGCGCTGCTGAATGTGCTGTTCCTGGTCCTCGGGCTGTTTCTGCATTCGGCCGCCGCGATCATCCTGGTGGTGCCGATCGTCATGCCACTGGTCTATGCCGTTGGCATCGACCCGGTCCATTTCGGTTTGATCGTGACCCTCAATCTTGGCATCGGCCAGCAGACCCCGCCGGTCGCCAGTGTGCTGATCACGGCCTGTTCGGTCGCCAAGGCGAATATCTGGGAGGTCAGCAAGTTCAATATCTATTTCGTCGCCGTGCTGTTGTTTATCCTGATGCTGGTGACCTATATCCCGATCATCCCGATGGGGCTGGTCTATCTGTTTTACGGTTGAGGGGATAACCGCGATGCCGGAAGATACAGTTCTGGTTCGGCGTGACGGACATATCGCTACCGTCACGCTGAACCGGCCGGACAAGCTGAACGCCATGACCAAGCCGATGTGGTTGCGGCTGGGCGAGGTGTTGGAGGAACTTGCGGCCGACGATGGCCTGCGCTGCGTCGTGCTGCGCGGGGCCGGCGGCAAGTCATTCTCGCCGGGCAACGATATCTCGGAATTCGAGACCGATCGTTCGAACGCCAAACAGGCGAAGGCCTATGGCCAGATACTGCACCACACCCTGACGGCGCTGAAAACCTGCAGGCACCCGACGGTGGCCCTGATAGAAGGTATTTGCGTCGGTGGCGGGCTGGAGATTGCGGCGCTGTGCGATTTACGCATCTGCGGCGAGTCCAGCCGTTTCGGCGTGCCGATCAAGCGGCTGGGGTTGGTCATGGCCTATCCGGAAATCGACGGCCTGCAGCGCTTGGTGGGCCGGTCGGTGGCTCTGGAAATCCTGCTGGAAGGCCGTGTTTTCGGCGCGGAAGAGGCGAAGGACAAGGGCCTCGTTACGCGCGTCGTTCCCGACGACAAGGTCGAGGAAGAGGCCATGGCCACGGCGGAACGCATTGCCGATGGCGCGCCGCTGGTGGCGCGCTGGCACAAAAAATTCCTCGATCGGCTGGAAGATCCGACGCCGTTGAGCGAGGCGGAGCAGGACGAAGGCTATGCCTGCTACGACAGCGAGGACTTCCGGATCGGTTATCAATCTTTCCTGACCAAGACGAAGCCGGATTTCAAGGGGCGCTGAAGATGACCGAACAACAGGGGCCGTTGAAGGGCCTCAAGGTGATCGAGCTCGCTCATATCATGGCGGGACCGGTCTGCGGGCTGATGCTTGCCGATATGGGCGCCGACGTCATCAAGGTGGAGAAGATTCCTGGCGGCGACGATACCCGCCGCTCCGTGCCGCCCGATATCGATGGCGAGTCCGCGGCCTATATGATGATGAACCGCAACAAACGGGGGGTTGCGGTCAATCTGAAGGACGAAAAAGGGCGCGAGGTTCTGCGTCGGCTGCTCAAGGACGCCGACGTGGTGATCGAGAATTACCGTCGCGGCACGATGGAAAAACTCGGCTTCGGCTATGACGCGTTGAAGAAGATGAATCCCGGCCTGATCTATGCCGAAATTTCCGGATTTGGCCGTACCGGGCCCTATGCCGATCGAGGTGGCTTCGACCTGATCGCCCAGGGCATGAGCGGCCTGATGAGCATTACCGGCGAGGGGCCGGGTCGCCCGCCGGTCAAGGTCGGCGCGCCGGTCAGCGACATCACCGCCGGTATTCTGGGCGCGTTGGGCGTGGTTTCGGCCCATGTGCACAAGATGCAGACTGGCGAGGGGCAGCGCGTCGACACATCGCTGTTCGAGGCCGCCATCACCCATACTTACTGGCAATCGGCGATTACCTTCGCCACCGGCAATTCGCCGGGGCCGATGGGGTCGGCCCATCCGTTGAACGCGCCCTATCAGGCGCTACGCACCAGCGATGGCTGGGTCAATATCGGTGCGGCGAACCAGGCCAACTGGTTACGTTTGCTGGAGGTTCTGGAAGCCCCGGAACTGGGCGAGGACGAACGCTTCAGGGAAAATTCCGGGCGCATGGCGCATCTGGCCGAACTGTCCGGGGCGCTGGAAGAGCATATGGTTACGCGGACGACAGACGAATGGCTGGCGAAGTTCGAGGCCGCCGGCCTGCCCGCCGGGCCGGTGCTGGATATCGCCCAGATGCATCGCGATCCGCAGGCTATCGCCCGTGAAATGGTGGTCGAGGCCGAACATGCCCGGCTGGGACCGGTAAAGACCATCGGTCTACCGATAAAATTTTCCGGTACGCCGGGTGGCGTGCAGCATGGCGCGCCTGTCTATGGTCAGCACACAAGAGAAGTGCTATCCGAATACGGATACAATGCCGACGAGATAGAGGCGCTGGCGGAATGCGGCGCCGTCGTTGCCGGCGATTAGGGATTGAAGCATGACCAGGATAATCAAGGCCGAACCACTGACGCCCGAAGCTCTTGCCCCCTGGGGGCAGGTGCTCACCTCCAACGGCGACCCGGCGCAGCGCGACGAGTATGCGGCAAGCACCGATAATCTGCGCGATCACGCGAAACTGAATATCACTTTTATGCGTGTCGCCCACCGGGCGCCGATGGTCAAGGCGATCGAGCGTCACCCCCATTCCATGCAGCTCTTCGTGCCGATGAATGGCGGGCGTTATCTGGCGGTCGTTTGCCCGGCTTTGCCGGATGGCGGGCCAGATATTGATAATATCCGTGCCTTCGTGGCTGACGGCGGGCAGGCGGTGAATTACGATGCCGGGGTTTGGCATGGGCCCTTGTGCGTGCTCGACAGACCCACGGACTTCACCATGATTCGCCACGATGACGGCGGTCCGGAAGACACCGTGCTCGTCATGCTGGACGAGGTGATCGAGGTTGAACTCCCGGACGCCGGTTGAGACCTGGCTGGCGCTCGCTCTGCGACGGAGGGCGAGATTGGGATCAGGGGCCGATGAATGGCCGCAAAACGGAAGTCGTTAACCTGACCTTAATGGCGGCTGTTCTATTCCTTCTTTTAAAATAAATTTGTTGTCCTTCTCAGCTGGGAATGTGGTTGATGGGGCTGGCTTGTGCGTTTTGGGCATTTGGCCATAGCGTGCCTGCAGGCTGGCCGGCAATGGGAACAATGTTTATCTGCCACGGGGCGGAACGCCTCCCGTGTGGACGTGTTTATGGAGAGACTTGGGATGTTCAAGCTGACCATCAAGGTGAAACTGTTTTCCATGGGACTGGTGGCGGTGCTGGCCGTGGCGATTTTGACGGCCATTTCCTGGAACTCCGGCATAACCGTCCGACAGGCCACCCGGGAAAACCAGATTATGCTGGAACAGGCGCAAAGGCTCTCGGATCTGCGTGTTCATGCGATAGAACTGGTTCTCGCGGCGATGGATTCAATTATCGATGCCGACGAAGGCTACGTATATGACGAACGCCTGGAGGTAATGGATAGCAGTATCGAAATGCTGCGCAACAGCCAGGAAATCATCGAGGATGTCGCCGCCCGCATCGGCAAGATGGAGCTTGCCGGCGAGGTGGTCGAACTGACCGGTACGGTCGATCGCGTGGTGCGGCAGGAACTGGTACAGGCAATTGAGGCCCATGCCGGCAAGGAGGCCTATGCCAGCTTTGACGACGATATCGATGAATTCGGTGAAGGGCTGGTGGATATCCTCGCCCAGATGGAAGACGAACTTGCGGTGAAGTTGAAAGAATCCGGCGCAATGCTGAACGACAGCGTCGTGCAAAGCTCGCGGATATCGGCTTACGCCGGCGGCGCATTCGTTTTAACCCTTATTCTGGTTTTGATTGCCGTTGGCCGCACTATTACCGTGCCTGTTGCCCGCTTGACCAACATCATGGAAATGCTGGCCGAGGGGAATCTTGATGCCGAGGTTGAAACCGGCAGGCGGGATGAATTGGGCAAGATGGCCATGGCCGTTCAGGTCTTCAAGGACAACGCCGGCGAAAAACTGCAACTTGAGCAGGAGCGTGAAAAGAGCCAGCAGCGCGTCGAGGAAGAAAAACGCCAGGCCATGACTGAAATGGCGGATCGTTTCGAGAAGCAAGTGAAGCAGGTTGTCGAAAGTGTTTCGTCGTCGGCCACGGAAATGCAGGCGACGGCCCAGGAAATGTCATCCACGGTCGAGGAAACCTCGCGACAGTCAGCCAGTGTCGCGGCCGCGTCCGACGAGGCGGCAATAAATGTACAGACGGTCGCTGCAACGGCCGAGGAGCTTTCCGCCTCAATCGCGGAAATCGGCCGGCAGGTCAATCAGTCGGCCAGAATTGCCGCTAACGCGGTTGAGGAAGTCGAAAGTACCAACGTTACGGTGCAAGGGCTGTCCGATGCGGCGACGAAGATCGGCGAAGTCGTCGATTTGATCAACAATATCGCCGGTCAGACCAATCTTCTGGCGCTGAACGCGACAATCGAGGCGGCGCGCGCTGGCGAGGCCGGGAAGGGGTTCGCGGTGGTGGCCCAGGAAGTCAAGAATCTGGCCAATCAGACCGCCAAGGCGACCGAGGAAATTTCAGCGCAAATCGATTCCATTCAAAACGAGACCAATGACGCGGTGGGGGCGATTGTTCGAATTCGGGGCGTTATTATCGAGGTGAACGAAATCGCCACCACGATCGCCACCGCGGTTGAGCAACAGGGTGTTTCGACACAGGAGATTGCCCGCAACGTTCAGCAGGCGGCCAAGGGTACGCAAGACGTGAACCTGAATATCGAGAATGTCTCGCGCGCGGCAAGCGCGGCCGGCGCCGCAGCCAACCAGGTGCTCGGCGCCAGCCAGGATATGTCGCGACAGGCCGAGGCGCTGCGTAACGATGTAGACAGGTTCCTGCGCGGCATTCGTGCCGTCTGATTCACACGATCATTCCGGATTGGTTGGGCCGCCCCCTTGGGGCGGCCTAATTTTTTGCCTGCGACATTAATGGGGGATATCCGTTCTTGTGCGACCTGTAACAACAAGTGCGTTCGGGCTGACATTTCTTATGCCGCTGGCTGGCTATGCTCGGAACGAGGTATTCCTATTTTGATATAAAGAAATAAACTTTATTACTATAATGATCATCATAAGTGATAGTTATAGTAACATTTTATCCTGCAGCACCCTATTTTTAGTTGTTTCGTTAAACTATTATTAGGGTATGTAGTGCAACATATGGGTATTAGCGGGGTGACAGAAAGATAAATGCTTATAGCCGTGACGGTGCCGCATGAGGCGGCGGGACGTCGGTCATGCAATCCCGGATGCGGGTGGACAGGTGCGGCTCATCGGGCGAGATAGCGGAGTAATTTGCGATGAATTGGAATATCAAGACTAAACTGGTGACCATGGGTGTCATGGCAATAGCCTCGATGGCTGTTCTGGTCTGGCTGTTTTTCGATACCAGTGGCAAGGTCAATGAAGCCGATGACGTGGTGAGTAAGGAAATCGTGCATCTTCAGGCTTTGGTTGATTTGCGCATGGCCGGCAAGGAGCTTGTGCTGGCCGCGATGGATTCGATCGTCGATCAGCTTGAAGGCAAGATTCTTAAGGAACGCAGGGATGTCATGGATGAGTCGCTGAACCTGTTCAAGGCGGAAAAGGACCGCCTGATAGAAGCGGCCGAAGAGGCAGGCCAGTTAGGCAAGGTCGCTAACGGTCGTGCTCTCGCCGCACAGATCATGGAGGGGGTCGCGCAGTTGGAGCAGGCAGCCACTATCGATCTTGAGAGCGCGCTCCGGCGTCAGGACGAGGATGACCTCGAACGATTGGACTCTGTGATTGATGAGGCTGGCGAGGAACTTGATAAAAGCCTGGGCTTGCTGCAGAACGCCAGCGCGGTAGAGCTCCAGGAAGCGATGGATGGGCTTGGGGATCAGGTGGAAACCTCGACCACTCTCGCGACTACCGTATTCCTGATCGCCTTGTTCGTCATGGTTGGTGTTATGATTGCACTGGGTTTGAGCATTACCCAGCCGATCGCCACGCTCACCAGGATCATGGGCGATCTCGCGGGTGGCAAGCTGGACGTCAACATCGATCTTTCCCGCAGGGACGAGGTCGGCGAGATGGCGAAGGCGGTGCAAATCTTCAAGGACAACGCCATTGACAAGATGCGCCTGGAACAGGAACAGGCGGCCATCGCTCAGCGCGCCGAGGAAGAGAAACGCCAAACCATGAACGAGATGGCGGACCGCTTCGAGCGCACGGTCAAGGATGTCGTGGATGGCGTGGGTTCGGCGGCGACCGAGATGCAGGCAACTTCGCAGGAGATGTCGGCGACGGCGGAAGAAACCAGCCGCCAGTCGGCCAACGTGGCCAGTGCTTCGGATCAGGCAACCGCAAACGTGCAGACCGTTGCCGCGACCGCGGAAGAGCTTTCCGCCTCGATCGCCGAGATCGGCCGCCAGGTTCTGCAGTCCGCCCGGATCTCGCAGAACGCGGTCGATCAGGCCGAATCTACCAACGAAACGGTCAAGGGTCTTGCCGAGGCGGCGTCCCGGATCGGCGAAGTGGTGACGTTGATCAACGACATCGCCGGCCAGACCAATCTGCTGGCCCTGAACGCCACCATCGAGGCGGCACGTGCCGGCGAAGCGGGCAAGGGCTTTGCGGTCGTGGCCCAGGAAGTGAAAAACCTGGCCAACCAGACCGCCAAGGCGACCGAGGAAATCTCGACCCAGATCGGCGCGGTTCAGGAAGAGACCAACGATGCGGTCGCCGCCATCGACAAGATCCGGTCGATCATCGGCGAGGTGAACGATATCGCCACGACGATCTCTTCGGCGGTCGAGGAACAGGGCGTGTCCACGCAGGAAATCGCGCGGAACGTTCAGCAGGCGGCCCAGGGCACGCAGGATGTTAACCAGAATATCGAGAGCGTGTCGCGGGCGGCGGGCGAGACCGGCGCGGCGGCCAACCAGGTGCTCAACGCCAGCCAGGAAATGGCCCGTCAGGCCGAAGGGCTGCGCGGCGAGGTCGACCGCTTCCTGCGGGAAGTTCGTTCTGCCTGATTAGTCTATGTCGTTATAAATAAAGGGCCGTCTCTCAGGGGCGGCCCTTTTTATTCCTGTTAAATCCATTGTTCATTGCCGCGAGGCCCCCCCGTAGTTGTATTGGGACCGCAAGAAAAAGGGGGCTTCGGAACTGATTTCCAGTCGTTTTACCCTGGTTCGCGGAATTGCCGACGACGGAAATGAAGGCTCAAAACCTTTCCGTGTTTCGATGGCCTCCTTTGGGAGGCCAATTTTGTGTAAGTCCTGCTTAATTCGGCGATGTCTGCCAATATAGTTGATAAAAGATTTATTTTGTAACGCTGTGAATACCCCTAATGATATAGAATATTTCCGCGCTATCCCTATTTTTTTCCCCAAACAAATTACCATTTATTTCTATTTGATAATATAAATAGGTAAGTTATTGATTTTTTTAAACTTCCGCATCCCTAATTAACCCTGTGTTAGCGAAATTCGATAGATATTCACAATGATTTGATGACCAATCCGTAATGGATAGGGTCGAAACGTAAACACAGAGACGAAGGGTGCAACCGGTTCGGACCGGTTTCCTGGGTGGGCGAGGATGCTCGGTAACCGATGTCTCGGTAAAAAGGCGGAGCTTTACATATGAATTGGAATATCAAAACTAAACTGGTGACTATGGGTGTCATGGCAATAGCCTCGATGGCTGTTCTGGTCTGGCTGTTTTTCGATACCAGTGGCAAGGTCAATGAAGCCGATGACGTGGTGAGTAAGGAAATCGTGCATCTTCAGGCTTTGGTCGATTTGCGCATGGCCGGCAAGGAATTGGTGCTTGCCTCCATGGATTCGATCGTCGATCAGCTTGAAGGCAAGATCCTGAAGGAACGCCGCGATGTCATGGACGTATCGCTGAACCTGTTCAAGGCCGAAAAGGATCGTTTGACCGAGGCGGCCGTCGAGGCGGGCGAACTGGGCAAGGTCGCCAATGGCCGCGCACTCGCCACACAGATCATGGATGGCGTCGCGCAATTGGAGCGGGCGGCCACTATCGATCTTGAAAATGCCCTGCGACGCCAGGATGAGGATGAGCTTGAGCGGCTGGACGGTGTTATTGACGAGGTGGGCGAGGCGCTTGATACGGCCTTGGGCATGCTGCAGAACGCCAGCGCGGAAGAACTCCAGGAAGCGATGAACGGGCTTGGGGACCAAGTGGAAACTTCGACCAATCTCGCGGTAATCGTATTCCTGATCGCCTTGTTTATCATGGTTGCTGTTATGATTGCACTGGGCTTGAGCATTACCCAGCCTATCGCCAAACTCACCAGGATCATGGGCGATCTCGCGGGTGGCAAGCTGGACGTCAACATCGATCTGACCCGCAGGGACGAGGTCGGCGAGATGGCGAAGGCCGTGCAGGTCTTCAAGGATAACGCCATCGACAAGGTGCGCCTGGAACAGGAACAGGCGGCCATCGCTCAGCGCGCCGAGGAAGAGAAGCGCCAGACCATGAACGAAATGGCCGATCGCTTCGAACGCACGGTCAAGGATGTCGTGGACGGCGTGGGTTCGGCGGCGACCGAGATGCAGGCGACCTCGCAGCAGATGTCGGCGACGGCGGAAGAAACCAGCCGCCAGTCGGCCAACGTGGCCAGCGCCTCGGATCAGGCAACCGCCAACGTGCAGACCGTTGCCGCGACCGCCGAAGAGCTTTCCGCCTCGA